>Ga0163144_10023217_pt1 | contig 12258 bp, 9 predicted proteins | sample OliLak19BULKMAT1_FD_123175 | JGI IMG/M metagenome (GOLD analysis project Ga0163144, IMG submission 123175) | Freshwater microbial mat bacterial communities from Lake Vanda, McMurdo Dry Valleys, Antarctica - Oligotrophic Lake LV.19.BULKMAT1 | ecosystem: Environmental > Aquatic > Freshwater > Lake...
AGGCAGGAGCCCCCACCGGCCGCTGCGCGGCCACCTCCCCCTTGGGGGAGGTTGAAAGGCGAGCGAACGCCGCGAAGTGCGCGGAGTGGAGTGCAGGGAGACGCGGCGAGGGAAGTAGAAAGTGGAGGAAAGGCAAGTTGCCCCCTCAGTCTCGCTGCGCTCGACAGCTCCGCCTGCGGGGGAGCATCTGCGGGATCATTCGCTGAGGAGTGTGCCGACTTGCTCGCCGCGGACTGCGCGGCGGATGTTGCCGGACTTTTTGAAGTCGAAGACGAGGAGGGGGATGTGGTTGTCGCGGCAGAGTGCGAGGGCCGCGGTGTCCATCACCTGGAGGTTGTTTGAGATTGCCTGCGCGAAGGTGAGTGTGTCGTAGCGTTTGGCCGCGGGGTCTTTTTTCGGGTCGGCGGTGTAGACGCCGTCGACCTTGGTGGCCTTCATCAGCAGATCGCACTCGAGCTCGGTGGCACGGAGGGCGGCGCAGGTGTCGGTGGTGAAGAAGGGGTTGCCGGTGCCCGCGACGAGGATGACGACGCGGCCCTTCTCAAGATGACGGAGTGCGCGGGCGCGGATGAAGGGCTCGGCGACTGCGCGGACATCGATGGCGGTCATGACGCGGGAATCGACGCCGAGGTGGACGAGGGCTTCCTTGAGGGCGAGGCCGTTGATAACGGTGGCGAGCATGCCCATGTAGTCGCCGGTGGCCTGATTGATCTGAAGGGTTTTGGAGAGCCGCGCGCCGCGGATGAAGTTTCCGCCGCCGACAACGACGGCGAGCTGGGAGCCTTCTTTGTGGGCGTCGCGGAGTTCGGCGGCGATGAGCTCAAGCTCTGCGCCATCGATGCCGAAGCCGCCGGCGGCGCAGAGCGCTTCGCCGGAGAGCTTCAGGAGGACGCGCTTTGTCCGGCGCGGGGAAGAGGTGGAGGTTGTGGAATGGGCGGACGGCTTTCGAGTGGTCGTGCCGGGCATGAGGCGATCGTATCCGGCGGGCGTGCGCGCGGTGGGGGTCGGCCGCTATGATGATGCAAACCCCTCGAAATCCGGGGGGCTTGCGAGCCTGAACCATGAGCACCGACCCCGACACGATTCTGCTTGAGACCGAAGAGGCGATGACGAAGGCGCTGGAGTACCTGAAGAAGGAACTCCGGGGCATGCGGACGGGGCGTGCCTCGACCGCGCTGGTTGAATATCTGAAGGTAGATTATTACGGGACGGCGACGGATCTGAAGTCGCTGGCATCGATCTCCATCCCGGAGCCGTCGCAGCTTCTGATCAAGCCGTTTGACGCGGGGTGCATTCAGGATGTCAAGCGGGCGATCGAGGTGTCGGGGCTTGGGCTGAACCCGATGCTCGATGGGAAGCAGATCCGGCTGAACATGCCCTCACCGACAACGGAGCGGCGCAAGCAGCTTGCGACACACTGCAAGAAGCTGGGGGAGGAGGCGAAGGTCTCGCTGCGGAATGCGCGGCGGGATGGGAACAAGCACGTGGATGTGCTGGCGAAGGATGCGAAGGCGCACGTTCCGGAGGATGAGATCGAGACGTTGAAGACGGAGATCCAGGAGCTGCTCAAGAAGTATGAGACGGAGACGGATGAGCTGGTGACCCGGAAGGCGAAGGAAGTGATGGAGGTGTAGGAGGAAGCGACGAAGCGACGGAGCCACGAAGCGACGAAGAGAAGAGAAGAAGGGACGAAGCAAGGGAGGGACAGAGGGACGGAGGGTACAGATTCAGCGGACGATGATCACGGTGGGGGAAGTCAGCAGCACGGGCTGATCGCGCAGCTGGAACATCGCGCCGAGACTGTTGCGGACGGCGGGCCACTGTCGCTCGCCGACGAGCGCTCGGGCGGCATCGGCGAGGGGGCGGAGGCTGGCCGCGGGGGCGTGGGTCGGGGCGGCGGAGTTGCGACGGAGATCGATGGGGAGTCCGGCGGCTCCGAAGGATTCGCCGAGGGTGGCCATGAGGCTCGCGGCACCGGGGTACTCAAGGACATCGTACTGGTCTTCTTTGAGCTTCAACTCGGCGGCGAGGTCGAGGATCGTCTCCTGCAGGCCGCCGAGACGGTCGGCCATTTTGCGATCCACGGCCGCCGCGCCGGTGAAGAGGCGACCTTCGGCGGTGGCGGCGAGGTCCATTTCGGGCCGGCCCGCGGCGACGCGGGAGGCGAAGAGGTCGTAGGTTTCCTTCATCTTGACGCGGACGAGGTCGCGCTCGGCTTGGGTCCATGGCGTGCTTGATTCGAGCAGGTGGGCCATGGGGCCGCGGGCGCGGCCGACGGAGCGGATCTTGAGCTTGTCGTAGAGGCCCGCGGTGGACATCTTGCCGCCGACGACGCCGATCGATCCCAGGATGCTGGATTCGTTGGCGTAGATTCGGGATGAGCCGACGGCGATGTAATAGCCGCCGGATGCGGCCATGGTGCCGACGCTTGTCCAGACGGGCTTGCGTTCGGCGACACGGCGGAGGCCCTGCCAGATGATCTCGCTGGCAGTCGCGGAGCCGCCGGGGGAGTTGATGCGGATGATAACGCCCTTGACGAGGTCTTCGTTCTCAAGCTCTTCGAGGATCTGGCGGATGGTGGTGGAGCCGACGCCGGGTTCGCCGAAGAAGCCGCCCTGCGTGGAGTCGCCGTCGATGATGGCGCCGTCGATGTGCACGATGGCGATGGTGTCGCGCTCGGGATAGATCTCGGGTTCCTGGAAGAGTTCGGCGAAGATCGAGAGCGGATTGGAGCGATCAAGCTCGGCGGCATCACCCTGATCGGGCTCGATGTTGACCCAGTTGAGATCCGTGGCGGCGTAGGCGGATTCGAGGTGGGCGGAGAGATCGGGGAGATCGACGGCGGCGTCGATGATGCCGACTTGCTGGGCTGTGGATGCGTCGGCCATCCAGCCGCGGCGCATGGCCTCGTCGAGTCCGGCATCATCGAGCTTGCGGCCCGATTTCAGCCGGGAGCGCATGTTGGCGTAGAGGCCGTCGAGCAGGGCGTTGATGTTCTGATCCCACTCGGGGCTGGGGGAGGTGCGGGTCATTTCCTCATTCGCGCCCTTGTAGGAACCGACCTGCACGAGATCGGCCTTGATGCCCGCCCACTCGAGGGTGTCGGCCAGGAACATCTCTTCCATGTAGAGCCCGGGGAAGGATGCGCCGCCGCCGGCCTGGAGGACGATCTCGTCGGCGTGCGCGCCCAGGAGAAGCTCGGGGGTTGAGTAGCTGTCGGCGAAGAGATGGACTTTTTTGCCGGAGGCGCGGATGCGGGCGACGGCGCGGCCGAGCTCTTCTGCCTGGGTGACGGAGAGGGGCGCTTCGCGCAGGCGGATGACGACGCCGGAAACGCTTGAATCGGCGGCCGCGCGGTTGAGCAGGCCGACGATGTCGCGGAGCGTGGGATTTTGCCCCGAGCCGAAGAGCCATGCGAGGGGGTTGGGCCGCTCGACGGGGGTTTCCTCGATCTCGATGAGCGCGATGGTCGGGGGGTCGGCCGGCGCGGCGGCGGCGGCGAGGCAGGCGCTGAGGCCGGTGGCGGCGGCGGCAGACTGGATGAGCCGGCAGAGGAAACGTCCGGGCATTCGAGGCTCCTTGTGAGGGCGGCGTGCGCGGCGATCACTCGCGTGCGGCGCGTTCGCTTTCTCGGATTCGTGCGACGGCGCGGGTGGTGCTCTGTCCGTGCACCATCGAGAGGAGTTCGACGCGTCCGCCGTTCTCGATGACGAAGGATGCGCCCGGGACCTGCTCGATGCTGTACTCAGAGCCCTTGACAAGCACATCGGGCTTCACGGCGCGGATGAGCTGCTCGGGGGTGTCATCATCGAAGATGGTGACGGCATCGACGCAGGTGAGCCCGCCGAGGACCAGCGCGCGGTCGAGTTCGCTGTTGATGGGACGGGAAGGGTCCTTGCCGCCCTTGAGGCGGCGGACGGAGTCGTCGGAGTTGAGGCCGACAATGAGGAAATCTCCGAGCGCGGCGGCACGCTCCAGCAGAGACAGGTGCCCGGGATGAAGGATATCGAAGCAGCCGTTGGTGAAGACGACGCGGCGCTTCTCGTTGTGCGCTGCGGCGACTTCGACGCGGAGCTGATCGAGCGTGCGCAGCTTGCCGGGCATGGTGCGTTCGCGGAGGAGGACCTCGCGGTGGATCTTCTCGATAGGCATGGGCACGACGCCGAAGACTTCGACTTCGAGCCCCGCGGCGGCGTTGGCCAGGCGGACAGAGTCGGGCCAGTCGAGCCCATTGGCGCGTCCTGCGGCGAGGGCGGCGAGCACCATGTCTCCCGCGCCGGTGACGTCATAGACGGATCGCGCGAACGTGGGGACATGGACGGGCTCGCAGGCGCTCTCCTGAAGCAGCGCGCCGTGGCGATCGAGCGTGACGACGGCGGCGTCGAGCCGGAGCTGGGTCACCAGATAGCCCGTGACCGCGGCGAACGCGGAGGGGATGGCATCGTCGGGGAGTTCGATCCCGGTGGCGAGCATCGCCTCGGTGCGGTTGGGCGTGATCGTGGATGCACCGGCGTACTTGCTGTAGTCGTCGATCGCGGCGGGGTCGACCAATACCGGGACGCCCGCGCGCTTGGCGAGGCCGATGATGTCGCGGCAGAGTTCAGCCGTGCAGACACCCTTGTTGTAATCCTCGATGCATACGACATCGGCCCCGGGGAGTTCGGCTTTGAAGCGGGTGAGGATCTCCTCGACGGCGGAGGCCGGGAGGGGCGCGCGGGACTCGTAGTCGACGCGGAACATCTTTTGCGGGTGGCGATGCTGGGCCAGACCGATGAGCGAGCGCTTGACAGTCGTGGGGCGCGAGGCGTCGGCGACGAGGCCGTCGACCTGAACGCGTGCGGCGACGAGTGCGGAGCGGAGGAGGTTGGCCTCGCGGTCATCGCCGACGACGCCGAAGGCGTGGACGGAGCCCTTCATAGCGATGAGGTCGAGGCAGACATTGGCGGCGCCGCCGGGGCGGTCTTCGGTGCGCTGGACATGGAGGACGGGGACGGGCGCCTCGGGGGAGAGGCGGTCGGCGTTGCCGAAGACGAGCTGGTCGAGCATGAAGTCGCCGATGACCAGGGCTTTGAAGGGTCGCCAGGCACCGAGGGTTTCAAGCAGTCGCGACATGGAGGGTGAGTGTATGTGCACCCCGGCCACGGGTTTTGGAGGGCGTGCTCCGGGGCGGCTCAGCCGGCCTGGGCGAGTTCGCAGTTTCCGGGCTCGACCTCGGTGCTGATGACCCTGTTTCGCCCGGCGCGTTTGGCGTCGTAGAGGTTGCGGTCAGCCTTTTCGAGCCACTCCTCGGGGGTGAGATCGCCACAGGAGCCGTCGCAGCCGACCATGCCGGCGGAGAGGGTGACGGGGTTCTCCGGGTGTCGCTGCCAGACGACCGCGGCGAGGGCCTGGCGGATTCGGTCGGTGACGGCGGTGGCGTCTTTGGGCCCGGTATGGGGCATGATCAGCACAAACTCCTCGCCGCCGAAGCGACAGGGGACATCGTGCGAGCGGCATTCGCCTTGCAGGAGATTGGCAACGCCCTGGATGACTTCATCGCCGGCGGGGTGGCCGTAGGTGTCGTTGATGCGTTTGAAGAGATCGATGTCGATCATGGCGAGGGAGAGGGGCTGGCCGTAGCGCTTGCACTCGGCGACCTTCTCGGCCCATCGCTTGTTGAAGTGTGCACGGTTGCCCAGGCCGGTGAGGCCGTCGACGTCGGCGCGTTCGGAGAGGAGTTTGAGCAGGTGGTCGAGGCGGAGCGCAGCGCGGAGACGGGCGCGGAGCTCGGCGAGATCGAAGGGCTTGGTGACGTAGTCGGTGGCGCCGAGATCAAAGGCGGTGACCTTGTCTTCTGAGCCGTTGAGGCCGGAGAGGACGATCACCGGGACGTTGTTGGTTGCGGGGTCATCCTTGAGGGCCCGGAGGACTTCGAACCCGTCCATATCGGGCATGTCGAGATCGAGAAGGATGACGGCGGGGGTGTCGGCCTTGACAACTTCGATTGTTTCGGCGCCCTTGAGGAGGCTGGCCATCCGGATCTGCTCGTGCCGGAGACGGGCCGAAAGGAGGCGGTGGACGTCGATGGAGTCATCGACAAGCAGCACAAGGGGTTTGGTATCGTTGGTGGACACGGTCCGGCGGCCCTCGAGGATCGAGACACGATCGCTTCACCACACTCTGCCCGACTCCGCGCTGTGGAGCCGGGTCCGCACCCCTGCTGCAAACACTTTCATCGTCACTTCCGACTCTCCGGATCGGCGGTGACGCGCCTGCACAGCCCGACGAGTTCATCCAGTTGCTGGCGCAGACCCTCCAAGTCTCCAGCGTCGGCGGTTTGCCCGATCGCTGCGAGAGACGATTCGAGAACTCCGGCGGCCTGGCCGACCTGCGGGAATCCGTAGCCGCCGCAGGCACCCTTCATCTGATGCGCGAGACGACGGAGATCTCCGGCGGCGCCGCGCTCCCACGTCTGCATGATCGACTCGATGCGCGCGGGCATCTCTTCGACGAAGAGACGGACAAGCTCCGCCATGTCAGCGTCGCCGGCAAACTCACTGATGAGCGATCCATCGCTCGCATGCTTTCCGAGGCTGGGATTGGTCGTCATGACCGGCCCTCCTTCTCCAACTAGTTCGGCGATCGGTCGCGGGCTATTGAGGCGGAGATTGCGGCGGAGCGGAGAGACGGCGGGCGGGCATCCCCTGAGGGGGGCGGCGATGGTCTTATAACCATGGATTTATGGGGGCGGTGGCGGGAAGGGGGACCCGGTACTCAAGTTGTCAGTTCGGAGGGATGCAGCGAAAAGCCCCGCAACGGACGGAGCCGGTGCGGGGCGAGGTGGGGCAATCGGCGAGTTGTGCGGGATCGGAAGAAGAGCGATTACGGGCAGCCGCTGAACCAGGCGGAGAGGAAGGAGAAGATGTCGGGCACGGAGACGACGCCGTTGCGATCGAAGTCCGCCGGGCAGGGCCTGACTTCGACGATCGACTGGCGCGGAGCATCACCCGCGTCGAACCAGAAGCCTTGCGAAGGCCCGGCGGTCGTCACCATATAGACATAGTCCTCGTTCCCGGCGTTATTCGGCTCACCGGACCACCACAAACGGAAGCTCGCACCGCTGCCGTCGATCCATTGGAATGAGCCCTCGGCGACGCGGTCGGTGAGCCCGATGTTCACAGAGCTGCCGACACCCGGGAGGCGAAGCAGGTTGCGGGTAATGAAGGTGTTCTCCGCGTACGAATCGATGGTGACGAGACGGCCGTCGAGGTTGTTCATGGCGAACTGGTCCGCGCCGTCGAAGGTCGAGTTGGTGAGCATGTAGTAGATGCTGCCGGTCGCCGGGTCGCAGATCGGGCCGTGCTGGATGCCCGTCGGCTCGCTCCCGATCGGGTTCGCCTCGACAAAGGCGTACGGGAGCGGGTTGCCCTGCACCGGCGCGGGCAGGTCGTTCCAGTTCCCGAGCATCCGCCGCATCGTGGCGTAGTCCTCGTTGTTTCCGTTGTTGGGTTCTCCCGCGTTCCAGTTCGTGAAGGTGTCGGTCACTCCGGCGACCCATCGCCAGTCGCCTTCGATCCCTTCATCGGTGAGGCCGATGTAGGCGTAGTCGAACGTTGTCGGAACCAGGGGCATCAGGTTCTGGTGGATCCACGTGTTCTCCGTCGCGTTGTTAATCACGACGGGATAGCCGCCGATGTTCTGGGCAGCCAGCGAGTAGTCCTGATAGTTGGCAATTCGAATGACAAAGTAGTGGTGGCCGTTGGCGGGGTTGGGAATTGGCCCGGCGACGATTTGCGCCTGGGCGGAGGCCGCGGCAGCGGCCAGACAGAGGGCGACGGTGAGCAGTTGCAGCGTGCGGTACATGGGTGAAACTCCTGCAGGGGGTGTGTCGGTTCGTCAGAATGGGCGGGCGCGGGTGCGTCCCGACAGGACATCCGTATAATGGTGCCGGGGAGCGACAAGCGGCGTGGTCTTTTTTGCGACATCTGACACACAAGCGTGAAACGGCGAATCATGGAGCGTTCCAGCGGACCATCTGAACGCTCTTGGGAGCACGAAGGAGGCTCGGAGGCGACCCGGGTTCTGGAGGCTGCCGGGCGCGGCGATGCCGGGGCCGGGGCGAGGCTGATCGAGATGCTGTATGACGAGCTTCGCGGCCTGGCGGCATCGCACCTCGGACGGACACCACCGGGGAACACTCTGCAGCCGACGGCCCTGGTTCACGAGGCGTACTTCAAGCTGATGGGGGAGCGGGCCGATGGGCGGGCGCCGGTATACGAGGGGCGGGCGCACTTCTTCGGCGCCGCGGCCCGGGCGATGCGGGACATCCTGGTCGATCAGGCGCGTCGGAAGGCCGCCGCGAAACGGGGCGGCGGCGCATCGATTCGTCGGCGGATCGATCTCTCGAGCATCGATGAACTGCCGGAGGTGGGCGGCGAACGGGACGACCTTCCGGAGCTGGACGCGGCGTTGCGGAAACTGGAGCGCGAGATGCCGCGGAAGGCGGAGATCGTGATGCTGCGGTTCTATGCCGGGCTGACGATCGAGCAGGCGGCGGAGGTGCTCGGCGTGACGGAGCGGACGGTCAACCGCGACTGGCTGTTCGCCAAGGCCTGGCTGCAGCGTGAGCTGGGACGGGGTGAGGGTCCGGACACGGCGGGGTGAAGCAGGCGCAATCGCATGGCGGAGAACGAACGTCAGGAACTGATCGAGGAACTGTTCCATGAGCTGCTGGAGCTGCCGGAGAACGGGCGGGCGGCGCGGCTCGCGGAGGCGTGCGCGCATGACGCGGACCTGGCACGGGAGGTGGAGGAGTTGGTGGCCTGCGCGGGCGGGGCGGCGGACCGGCTGGATGTTCCGGCGGCGGGATCGCTCGGCAAAGCTGCGGGGCCGGGCGAGCGGCTTGGCACCTACACGCTGATGGGCGTGCTGGGCGAAGGCGGGATGGGCCGTGTGTACGAGGCGGAGCAGTTGTCTCCGAGGCGGAGGGTCGCGCTCAAGCTGATCCGCGCCGGGATGACGACGGCGGCGATGCTGCGTCGATTCGAGTTCGAGGGTGCGGCGCTTGCGCAACTGAAGCACGCTGGGATCGCGCAGATCTATGAATCGGGCTTCTTCGAAAGTCCCGGGCTTGGCACGCTCGACAGTCGCAGGCCCTATCTGGCGATGGAGCTGGTCAAGGGGCGGCGGCTGGACGAGTTCGCAGCGGGCATGCCGGTGCGGGCGGTGCTCGGGCTTGTGGCGAGGATCGCCGATGCTGTGCACCATGCGCACCAGCGAGGGGTGATCCACCGCGACCTGAAACCGGGCAACATCCTGGTGGAAGGCGAGGGTGGAGACGCGCAGCCGAAGATTCTCGACTTCGGTGTTGCGAGGCTGGCGGCATCCGAGCGGGCGGACATTACGGCCGTCACCCAGACAGGCCAGATGATCGGCACGGTCGCGTATATGTCGCCGGAGCAAGTGCGCGGCGGCGCGCTGGACATCGATACCCGGACCGATGTGTATGCGCTCGGCGTGATTCTCTATCAACTGCTCACCGGCAGGCTGCCCCACGCGACGGGGGGAAGCAGCGTGTTCGACGCGGCGAGGGCGGTGCTCGAGACAGAGCCGGCGCAGGCGGGAGCGGTGCGGCGCGAGCTGCGCGGCGACGTGGAGACGATCATCGCCAAGGCGATGGAAAAGGACCGCGAACGGCGGTACGCATCGGCGGCGGAACTCGCGGCGGACCTGCGGCGGTTCCTGGGGAATGAGCCGATCGCGGCGCGTCCGACGAGCGCGGCGTACCAGATTCGGAAGTTCGCCGCGCGGCACAGGGCGCTGGTCGCGAGCGCTTTGACGATCGTCTGCCTGGCCGCGGGTGCCGGCGTGGGGTTGAGCGTGCTGTACTCGCGTGAGCAATCTCAGCGGCTGCGTGCGGACGCGGCGCTCCAGGCGGCGGAGACGCAGGTGCGCCGGCAGCGGGCGACACAGAAGTTTTTGATTGCGGACGCGTTCGGGCAGGCCGCGCCGTCGAAACGGGGCGCTGGGCTGAAGGTCCTCGATGTGCTGGACTCCGCCGCCGCGGCCGTGACATCGCGGTTCCCCGACGACCCGGACCTGCGGGTGCACGTGCGGATCACGCTGGGGCATCTGCTGTGGGCGGCGGGGCAGTTCCAGAAGTCGCTGGATGTCTCGATGGCGGCGATGGCGGAGTTCGAGCAACCGGGCTTCCGGGTCGAGGACGACACGCTGCTGCCGTCGCTGCTGTTAATCGTGGGGCGTGCAGAGGCCTCGATGGAAAAACTGGAGTCGGCCGAGTCGCGGTATCGCCGGGCGATGGAGCTTTCACGGCGATTGCCCGAGTCGCTGGAGCTGTACGTGGACTCGATGTGTTCGCGCGCGGAGGCGCTGCAGCGTCTGGGTCGGCACGAGGAGGCGGAGCCGATGCTGCGCGAGGTGCTGGAGCGAGAGCATGAGGCTTCGGAGTGGGGCAAGCGGTCGGTGGTGGCACGGCTCTCGCTCGCGGCGTCGCTGTCGCAGCGGGGTGCTGCTCCGGGAGAGATTGAGGCTCTGCTCCGGCAGGCTGTGAAGATCGGGCAGGAGCGGACGGGGGGCGAATCGAACGAACTCATCGCCGCGATCCACAACCTGGCGTCCTTCCTCGTTGAACGCGGCCGGCCGGACGAGGCCGTGCCGCTGATGCTCGAGATGCTGGAGCGAGCGAAGCAGGTGTACCCGCCCGGCCACCCCAACCTCGGCATGATCGCGATGACGAGCGGCAGCGCGCTCGCACAGGTCGGGCGGGGGGCCCAAGCACGGGACATGGTGCTCGAAGGGCTGGCGGTGATTGCCGCCAGCGGCGACGAGACACGGTACATCCTGGAGCGGTCGGCCAACCTTGCCGTGCGCGTGAGCGATCTGGCGTCGGATCCGCGCGGCGGGGATGAGCACTTTGCGCTGTGGCTTCGTTGCCGGTGGCTGGTGGCTGGGAACGATGAGAGTGAAGGGGTGATCAAAAGGCTCGCCGAGTACAGAGCGCGGCTGGTGGCGTCGGGCATGAGCGAAGACGACATCTGCGGGAAGATCGAAGCGTTCGTGCACGATCTCGGGGTGCGTTACCCGGCGGGCTCTCTGCGGCGGGCACGGCTGCTGGCCAATGCGGCCAGAGCGGTCATCGCGCTTGACCCCGCTCGCCATCCCGGCATGGCGCAGCGGCTGATCGCGGAAGCGACGGCGGCCCTGGAGCACTCCGAGCGGCCCGAAGACGACCGCCTGATCATTGAGTCGGCGGCGCGGGAGCTGGCAGCGGCGCGGAAGGGATGATCCGACCGCGGCTGACCTCGGCGGGCGTTGTGCCCATGAATGGCCCCGGTGGGAGTCGAACCCACACGCCCGGTGAAGGGCTGCGGATTTTAAGTCCGCTGCGTCTGCCGTTTCGCCACGGGGCCGCGGTGTGATACTACTGCCCGGCGATGTCCTGGCCCTTCACGGTGAGGCGGGCGGGGTGGCCGAACCAGGAGTTGTCGCCGTTGGGAGCGGGATACTGCCTTTCCACGACCGCCGCGGCGTCGGCGATGTTTCCTTCTGATCCCGCCCAGCCGCCATCGATATCGGGGAAGTCGATCTTGCAGTTCTCGCACTTGGCGGTCGAGGAAAAGCGGATGGGGCACCAGAAGCTCTCGACGTTGCGGAGCATCTCGGTGCCCAGGGACCAGACACCGGTCATCCAGTCGCAATAGAGGCACCAGATGAGGTCATGGCCCACGAGGCCGGAGAACTTGTGGCGGCTGACGTTGATCCACTCGCCCTGCTTGTAGCGCGGGAACTTCACCAGCAGCACGAGCATGGGCCACATGGCGATCTCGGCGAGCCGCGTGAGCGAGAAGATGGGCACTGCCAGCGCTGTCCACCAGACCGCGCTGTGGTTGCGGAACCTGCCGACCTTGGCATTGAGGACTTTGAGGATGCGCGGGCCCTTGCGCGCGGCGGGGTGGGCAAGCTCATGGAGAAACACCCATGTCTGCATGGCGACAATCTGGCCGACGATGGCAACTCCCGTGCCGATGAGCGCGTGCAGGAGGCTGTTCCACCAGGTGCCATCGCCGCCGCGGGTGGCGCCGACGAAGAAGCCGACGATGGGGGGCATGACGGTGAACCAGGCGACGAGCGCATCAAGGAGGGGGGCGCGGGACATGGCCTCGGCCAGAGGCTTGCTGGTGCGCACGACAAGGTGGACAAGGGCGGCCATGAACAGGAGGGAGGCGGCAGAAGAGGCGGCGAGCCAGAGGTAGAGATAGA
>Ga0163144_10023218_pt1 | contig 12258 bp, 12 predicted proteins | sample OliLak19BULKMAT1_FD_123175 | JGI IMG/M metagenome (GOLD analysis project Ga0163144, IMG submission 123175) | Freshwater microbial mat bacterial communities from Lake Vanda, McMurdo Dry Valleys, Antarctica - Oligotrophic Lake LV.19.BULKMAT1 | ecosystem: Environmental > Aquatic > Freshwater >...
ATTGCTGAACCGACATCACGCAAATTAAATGCTCCCTGAGCGCAGCCTGCAAGAGAAAGAGCGGCAACGGAGCAAGTGAATAGTGAGACGAGCTTAAGATTACGAACCGCGTTTGTCTTCATCCTAGTTTCCCCCTGAGAGACTCAATTGGCCTTCCTTGGCAAAGCTCTTCAAATCTTTATCGGCGATAATCAGTTTTTCCATCTGGTTAACAGCGCTGAAATTAAGCGTTGAGTTTTGCGCGGCATACTTCTTTTCAACTTCTAAGCTAAAGCCTTTGCCTGCCATCACCAAATCCGCTCTGTCAGCATTCTGATTGACCTTTGCACCAGAAATCACCACCTTCTTCGGGGTCACGGCACTCAAATGCAGATAGCCGGAGCCCTTCAGCGCTTTCACCTTAAACCAACCTTTGGAAGGCTCAGCATCCAGTGGTTGAACTGCCTCACCATAACGCACAGTCGAGACAACACTGGAAAGGTGGGAAGGCTCGGCGCGGACCTTACTCTCTTTCAGCTTCACATACATCGCCTTAGGTGCTTCCGTAGCACCGAGCGCGATCTCGGGGAAAATCAGCCCACTAAGTGGCATGAGGCTCAGGCACGCTAGAAACATTGCCTGCGTAGAAAGAAAACGGGGGGTCCTGGTAAATATCGGCATTAGTCAGATTCCTTGAGAAAGAATTGCACAACCTTGAGCTGCAGTATTAGACCGGGCAGGAAGTTTTTTCAATCTTTCTGGTGCAGGGTCAGGATTACCGAGTAGAAAGATCGGCACTTGCGGCGCGTTGAATGCGATCCCAGACGGCCTCCCACTCTCCGCTACTTGCCACAGAGAGTCTCCTAACGCAGAGGAAATCTGCTCCTGATTCCGAGAGTTCACGTAGGGTGGCATAAAGCGAACGGGCCGCTAAAAATGGAGATTCCCTCAAAATTAATTCTTGAAAACGCTCGACAGGGAATTTTAGCCGTTGCTGAATAAGAGCCAGGAGATGAGGATTTGAGACGTCATCCCTCTCGCCAATAATCACTAGCGGTATCTTGGGTTGATAGTGAGTCGTCAGGTGTCCCGGGGAAGCGTTCGAACTATCACGATCTACAATCACCGGGCGCTCCCGCTGAGAGAAGATCTCGGCAAGACGATCCTCCGTTATCATTCCCGGCCGCAAGATAGTCAGCCGATCACAGCTCCGCTCTGCGGTAATTAGCAGCACAGTTGACTCCAGGCCGATGTCACACGGCCCGCCGTCGATCACCAGCAGGTCATCGCCAAATTCATCCCGAACATGCTGCGCTGTAGTTGGACTAGTTTTGCCAAAAAGGTTAGCGCTGGGTGCAGCCAACGGAGAACCCACTGACGATATCAAACGACGAGCAAATGGGTGCTGGGGTAATCGCACTCCTACCGTATCAAGCCCCGAAGTAATCATGCTGTTGAGATTATGTCGCTTCGGCAAAACGAGCGTCAACGGTCCCGGCCACAACCGCTCGGCAAGCTCAGCCGCGATAGGCGGCCACTCCCTCACTACCTGATGGACCTGCTCAACTTTGCTCACATGCACAATCAGAGGATCAAAAAAAGGCCGCTTCTTTAATTCGAAGATCTTCTGAATACCAGCTGGGTTAGCAATGTCTGCCGCGAGACCATAGACGGTCTCCGTAGGCATCCCTACCACCCCACCCTGCTGCAGGATAGCCGCCGCGCTGCGAAAGTCGCTCCAGGAAACCATTGTTTAGCTACAATTTCCGCTTGAGCGCACCGAAACCCCTTCAGCCGCAGCCTCGCAAGAGTTAGCGTAACTTTTTCCGTCACAGCCGCACACCGGAGCAAATAGCTGAATACAGGCAGCTGGTTTCTTCTTGCATAGACCGAGCGCCCCATTCAAACCACAGGAGAACTCTGAGAACTCGCAAAAAAGATCGTCCCCGCAACCCTGTCCGAGATTCAGGCTACAAACATCGCCCTGCTCTCCCGCATCTGCTCCCTCGCCGCACGAAATAACTAGCGTCGCCGCGAAAGCTATTATGATAGATAATCCCCAACGCTTTAATTTCATTTTTGCTCCTTATAAGTCTCAAAGCTTACCATAAAAACGTGGCTATTCGAATCAACGACCAAATCGCAATCCCCCTAACCGAGCTGGTTATTTCACACGCTCGTAGCTCTGGACCAGGAGGTCAGAACGTCAACAAGGTTAACTCAAAAGTAACCATTCGCTGGAGTCCTGAGAACACCTCAGCCCTTCCCTATCAGGTAATCAGGCGTATTCTGCTGCAAAATAAAAACAAAATCACTAAAGGTGGAGAATTGCTGATCTCGTCAGAAAAATACCGGGCACAAAAGGACAACCGGCGACACTGCCTAGAGGCCCTAGCAAAGTTAGTCAAACGAGCCCTAATCACTCCAAAAACTAGAAAATCAACTAAGCCAACTCGCTCAAGCAAAGAGCTACGTCTGACCACTAAGAAGACTCGTGCCCAGACGAAGCACGGTCGGTCTAAGATTCGCTCGGACGATTGACCACTTTTACAGCCCCGGCAATCTCAATGGCCCTCTGAGTCGTCTCTTTAAACGGCGTCCCCAAAAGATCGTAGGTCAGAGCAACCCCCATCCTACGATAGGGTCGGGTAGAAGGCTTACCAAAGATGCGCACATCAGTTCGCGGGCTTGCTAACGCCTGCTCAAGACCTTGATAATCGGGCTCGCCTCCCTGCTGATCCGCTAAGATAACCGCGCTCGCACCGACTCGCTCGAGAGTCACTTCTGGGATCGGCAAGCCAAGAATCGCGCGAGCATGCAGTTCAAACTCGGATAAGTTCTGGCTCCCGGATAGGGTGACCATCCCGGTGTCATGAGGCCGGGGTGAGAGTTCAGAAAAGTAAACCTTATCCGGAGTGATAAAAAACTCGACCCCCCAAATCCCACTCCCACCTAAGGCTTTAGTGACTATTTCCGCCTGGCGTTGGGCTTCGGCCAACAATGTTGGGCTCATCGGCATCGGTTGCCAGCTCTCCTGATAATCACCTCGTTCTTGTCGGTGTCCGATCGGCGGACAGAAAAGGGTTACTCCAGATCGCTGCGTAACAGTTAAGAGAGTAATCTCGAAATCAAAAGGAATGAATTCCTCGACGATCGCCAGGGAGATATCTCCCCGACCTTTGGTAGTTGCACTTTCCCAAGCTTTGGCCAGATCGGACTCATTTTTTACAACAGACTGCCCTTTCCCAGAGGATGACATTAACGGTTTGACTACGCAGGGCAGACCCAACTTGTCGACCGACGCGCGCAGCTCTTCAAGCGTCGCGGCATAAGCATACCGCGCCGTCGGAAGCCCCAGTTCCTTTGCGGCAAGGTCTCGGATGGCACGGCGATTCATGGTAAAGTTAACTGCCCGAGCGCTTGGGACAATCTGAACGCCCTGCTTCTCATAGTCGTAAAGACGCTCAGTCCGAATGGCTTCGATTTCTGGAACAATGATGTCTGGTAGATGCTTAGCTACAAGTCGATCTAGCTCCGAGCCGTCCAGCATATCGATAACGGCAGATTGGTCAGCGACCTGCATTGCTGGGGCTCCCGCATAGCTGTCAACGGCCAAGACGTAGTGTCCCAGACGCTTGACTGAGATAACAATCTCCCGACCCAGCTCACCTGAACCCAAAAGCATGATCTTTTTCTTCACGACCCCTCTCCTAATAGCTACGAACTCAGGCTCTAAACTCTTGCCGGTTGCCAAAACAGGGAAACGATACTTTACTTTGCCGACCTATTCCAGATCGCGACCTAAGGTTTCATGGATATTCTTCACGCTGCCCTCCTCGGCATTATCGAGGGATTAACCGAATTCATACCAGTCTCGAGCACCGGCCACCTAATCCTAGCTTCAGCCCTATTGGGGCTAGAAGATGCCCGGGTAAAAACATTCGAAGTATTCATTCAGCTCGGCGCAATTCTGGCCGTGCTAATTTTATATTACGATCGCTTTCTCGCCCTCCTTCCAACCAGGGAGAATTCTGCGGTTGACACCGGCCTAACGGGCCGAACTGGTCTGTTGAAGATCATGCTAGCTTGCCTCCCAGCTCTCGGCTGCGGAGCCCTTTTTCATTCAACCATTAAAGCCTATCTTTTCCAGCCGCAAACCGTGGCCATCGCACTGATCGTTGGTGGACTAATCCTGTTAGTAGTGGAGAAAAAGGCACCTCCAGCATCTGCAACATCGATTGATCAAGTTAGCTTTCGGCAAAGCCTAATGATCGGAGTATTTCAAGTGTTTTCGCTTTGGCCGGGAGTCTCTCGTTCTGGAGCTACGATTGTCGGAGGTATTCTTACCGGTCTACCTCGCACAGTGGCCGCTGAGTTTTCTTTTTTGATTTCAGTGCCGATAATGTTCGCAGCCGTAGCCTTCGATCTCTGGAAGAGCTGGGCCCTGCTATCGCGAGATGATCTACCCTTTTTCGCAGTGGGCTTTCTTGTCTCAATGCTGACAGCCATTTTGGCTATTCGATTTTTTTTATCTTTACTAAAGCGCTTTACTTTGGCTCCTTTTGGCATCTACCGCATTGTATTAGGAATTGCCGTATTGGTTCTTATCAAATAGGTCGCTGTCTATGGATAATCCTTCTCCAGCAGTTCGGCTCTCCTTCAAGGAAAAGCTCAGCTACGGCATTGGAGACGTAGGCAATGCGCTCGCCGTTTCATCAGTCTCATTTTGGTTACTGATCTACCTAACCGACATGGTAGGCCTTGGCGCATCGCTAGCTGGTGTCGCAATGATGATTGGACGGGCCTGGGATGCGCTAAGCGATCCAGTTGTGGGATGGGCTTCCGATAACACTCAGACCCGTTGGGGAAAACGACGCCCGTTTCTGCTTTTCGCAGCACTGCCCTATACCTTTTTTTATTGCTTGCTCTGGACTATTCCGGAGTTGAACTCTGAGCTCGCTACCTTTATCTACGTCACGGTAGTGCTAGTTTTTTTTAATACGTGCTTTGCACTAATTATCGTGCCTTACGCCTCACTCACAGCGGCGATGACCAACGATTATAATGAGCGACTCTCACTGACGGGATTTCGCATGGTTTGCGCTCAGTCCGCCTTCCTTATCGGCGCGGTTTTCCCGAGCTTCTTGGTGCTCTGGATCACAGATCCAGAGGGTGGTCGGGTAGTGCTAACCAATCTAGGCCTCTCAGCAATCAATGAGCGGCTCTTTGGAAGTTGGGCCTACACCGCGCGGCAAGGCTACGCCGTGATGGCGCTACTGTTCACGATAATTATGCTAGCGGGATATTGGACCTGCTTCGCTGGGATAAAGGAACGAGGCACCACTGCGCGTAAATCGTCATCCCACTCTGCTAATCCCTTCTCATACATCGGCCAGATTCTGAAGCAGCTGAAAAGCAATCCCCCGTTTCGTATGGCCATCTCTATCCTTTGCCTTTCGGAATGTGCTGCGGCGTTGGTTGCCATCAATCTTCCGTATTTCGTGCGCTACGTCTTAGATCTTGAGCAATATCGCACCTGGATACTCTTCTCACTCTTCGCCGGCGCTATCTGCGCAATTCCACTCTGGACACATCTGGGACGGCGCTTTGGAAAAGCAGAGACTTATAAAATCGTCGTCCGTTGTTACGCTGTGATTCTTTGTTTTCTGCCGTTACTACCGCAGGGCGCTTTAGTGGGGACAATCTTGGTCGCACTAGCAGGTGGCATCTGCCACTCTGCGGCGCTAATGATACCTTGGTCGATGATTCCCGATGTCGTGGAATACGATCAATTGAAGAGTGGAGAAAGACGAGAGGGGCTTTTCTATGGGGGCGCACTTTTTAGCTATAAGCTCGCAACAGCTCTAGGAGTTTTACTCTCGGGACTGGCGCTGGATCTAATCCAGTATGTTCCCAACCAAGATCAAACACCCTCGACTGTTTTGGGAATGAAGATTCTAATCTGCGTTGGTCCGGGAATATTTTTGCTTTCCGCCGCATGGTTGGCGGGCCGATACCCCTTGAATTCCGCAAAACATGGTGAGATCTTGGCAGCCCTGAGGGAGAAAGGCCGCACTTAATGCCGAAGACGTCAGCACAAATAATATCGTTGCTAGTCCTTGGTCTAGTCGTTGTGCTTGCTATTCTGCTGCTGGAGAAAAATCGCGACCTAACCTTAGGGCAGCACCGAATTGCCCAGCTTGAACGTGAGTTACGAGTGGCAAACTCTAGAACACTCCCTCCCGCGCCTCCAATTGAGGTTATGCCACCCCACCCGCCTAGTAACGAAATAAACCTTCACTCCTCGAAGTCAGAACCAATCAGCACAACCAAGGTTCAACCAACTCTCGCCGAGTGGCGTGTTAGCGAAAGTTTGACAGAAATAGAGTCGCTTTTAGCAATTGACCCCCAGCAAAAACAACAACTCAGGTCTTTACTGGAATCCGCATATCAAGACCCAAACTCGAACCTGATTTCAACTAAACTTGAGCTCCGTCGAGAAGCTCTAAAAAGCATTTTATCCCAAGCGCTTTCCGAGCCGAAAGCCGCTGAGTTTCTTCAACTTCAGCAGGAGGAAGCGCAAAATAGGGAGAACGAAGCCCTGGATTTGGAGATCTTCAGTTTGAGTCGCAAGTTAAAGTTAGAAGCCTTGCAGGAGGAAGATTTAAGACAATCTTTATTGCTAGCCAATCAACAAACCGAGCTGCTTCGTCAAGAGCTCTCGAGCAGAATGGAACAAGCCATGGCCTCACATTTTGACGGAGATCCGCAACGCGAAGAATTGAGAGCCCAATACGAGCAGATCCGGGCAATCAAAAACTCGATTCAGCAGGAACGGAACTCTGTCATCCGGGAGCAGCTACAGAAAAAGCTAACTGACGAACAGCTGAATTTATTGTTGGAATAAGAAAAGGGGTCAGGGCGTAAAAGAGGTCAGGAGTCATACTCAGGAATAGGCGAGACTTTTTAGGTACTAGATGCCGGTGGGCCTATCCCTGAGTATGACTCCTGACCCCTTTTAAGCCCGACTAGTGATTTCCTAAAAGTGGCCAGCCCTGCAATCTTCGCCGAACCAAGTCGAGTGCAGCCGCTGTTGCAAATCGCCTGATATTCTCTCGAGTTAATCCTACAAAAAAGCGATAGGCAGAAGCACCGTCCTTGTCGGCTAAGCCAATAAAAAACAATCCAACTGGCTTCTCCGCGCTTCCGCCATCTGGACCAGCGATTCCTGTGATAGAGAGTCCTAAATCTGCGCCAATCCGCAAACGCACTCCTTCTGCCATCTTCGCTGCAACCGGCGCACTAACAGCGCCAAACTCTGTCAGCAACGCAGATTCGACCCCCAGCGAGTTAACCTTCACAGCGTTACTGTAGGCCGAGATTCCCCCAAGATAGTAGGCTGAGGATCCTGGCTGGCTAGTCAAGGCGGACGCAATCAATCCCCCGGTGCACGATTCCGCTGTTGCGATCGTCAACCCGCCTCCAATCAACAGCTGATGCAACGACTGCTCTAGCGATAGGTCCAGCTCAGTAGAAAAAACGCAATCCTCGCCGATCGCTCTTGTCACCTCCGACGTAACGTTATCCAGCTTGCTAAAGCTTGTTGGCGCTTTCAATAAAATCTGAACTTCGGGGAAGGATGCTCGATACGACACGACGATCTCTTTAGGCAAATCGCACGTTCCGATAACTGAATTGAGCTTCGCCTCCGGTACCCCAAAAACTCGTAGCACTCTCTTCTGGCGAACGGTTCCCCGATAAAGAGAGGAGCTAAGCAAGTATGCTTCGACTTCCTGCTCAAACATCGGTCGGAGCTCCCGTGGAACTCCGGGAAGACAGATAATTGTCCCACCGCTCGCTGGATCCTCGACCCTGAACCCAGCGGCTGTTCCCACAGGGTTAGAGAGAATAATAGCGCCTCGAGGAAACAAGGCTTGTTTGTTATTACTAGGATCGAAGGCTCGTCTTCGTTTTTCGTAGAGTTCTCGCAACCAGCCTATTATTTCCAGACGTTCCTCAAGCGGACTGCCGATAAGAGTGGAGACGCTCTCACGAGTTAGATCATCTGTCGTCGGACCAAGTCCTCCACTCACCAGCACCACTAGACTTTGTCCCAGTAAAAACTCTAAGCAGCGAATAATCTCCGACTCAATATCGTCACACGATAAGACATGCCGTAGGGGTACTCCCAAACTCTCCAATCGGCCTGCCACAAAATTCGAGTTGGTATCGACTACACGCCCGTCCAATAGCTCTGAACCGATAGCTAGGATAGAAAGCGACAGTTCCATGAATGGCTCCTTGATTGACTAGGCAAATGCGCTTCGTCTATTCTCCCTCATAATCTATGAACTCCGCTCCAATAAAGAAAGCGTTTCTGATCAATGTTGGGCTTGCTCTCCTTGCAACCGCGATCAGCCTCGCGGCTATCGAGTTTACCTTCCGAATCTTCAACTCGTTAGCCCCACCTGCTGCTGACTGGAGCGATCGCCCAAAACCATATTTCTTCGCCGAAAATAGTCCAAGTCCTCGCGATTCAGATTACACGCCGGAAAAGGGAGCTAACGTTTTCCGTATAGTTGTGCTGGGCGACTCCTTCACCTACGGAGAAAAACTGCAGGTTGATGACACCTTCCCAAAACGGCTCGAACGATTCCTGAACCTTAATCTGCATCAGCCAAAAATTGAAGTGATCAACTACGGGGTCCCTGGTTTTTCGACAAGACAGGAAGCGCTGGCCGCAAGAAATGTCATTAAGACCTACCGTCCCGATCTTTTGATTCTTCAGATTACTTTGAACGACCCAGAACTCTGGCCTAAATCTGCCAATCGAAGATTTAGCGAAGAAAGTGGGGCTTTAACTTTGAACGATCCAATTTTTAAACAGTGGAAAAGTTTAGGCTTTGTCCTTACCCGACTACACAACACAGCAACACACTCCGCTTACAAAAACTATTTCTTTGATCTTTTCGACAATCCGAAAACTTGGCAAAACTTTCGGGCTGGCCTGGATGACCTAAAAAAGGTCGCCGAAAGAGCCCAGCTACCAATAGTAGCCATCACCTTCCCACTTTTCAGTCATCCACTCACTTCCGACTATCCTTTTACTCGAATCCACCAAAAGATCTCCGAGCAACTCGCAGCTCGCAATATCCCGGCGCTAGATCTATTCGAAGCTTTCAAGAATATTCCCCACGAAAGATTACAGGTTGAGCCGGGCCGAGACCGACACCCCAACGAAATCGCTAATCGCATAGCCGCCGAAACAATCTTACCGTGGCTGGCGTCGATGAAATTACTGCCGACTGATGCGCTACCCAAAAAATTCGCGAGCGACAAAAAGGTCACTCGCGCGATAGCGCGTGGGAAAGCTTTTTAAGCCTAGTTTAAGAAACTGGGTAGCTTCTCGTTGCTCGATTTAGTTAAGAGTTACCTGCTCTGCAATTTTTCGCGGCAAAAGATGCAACAGCGCTACTATTCGCTCAGCTACCTGACTCGCACTATGACCAGAGATCGTGACGTGCCCGACCTTTCTTCCCGCTTTGGGTTGCTTTCGGTAGGTATGAAAATGGGTCCCTGGATTCTTCAAGACACTTTCTGGATCAGGAAGCTCCCCAATTAGATTGATCATTGCAGAGGGAGTTGAAGAGTTAGTCGAGCCGAGTGAATATCCCAGCAATGCCCGTAGGTGATTCTCAAACTGAGAGGTTTCAGCAGCCTCTATCGTCCAATGACCGGAGTTATGCACTCGGGGCGCCATTTCATTGGCCAGCAAAGTTGTCCCGACCTGAAAAAGCTCCAGTGTAAGGACTCCAACGTATGACATACGGTCGAGTAAGCTTTGGAGATAGTGCTCCGCCTGGCGCTGTATTTCAACGCTTATATTACCGGCTGGAGCCAGAGTCAGTCTGAGGATTCCTTCGAAGTGGTGATTCTCCACAAGTGGATAAAAGGAAGTAGAGCCATCATGTCCTCGAACTCCAATCAACGATAATTCTCGCGAGAAGGGCACGAAAGCCTCTGCAATTGCAGGCACCTTCCCGATCGCCTCCCAAGCTTCAGAGATCTGCTCAGAACGCTCTAAAACGAACTGTCCTTTCCCATCGTAACCCAATCTGCGGGATTTCAAGACAAGCGGTAGTTCGCCCTCGGCCACAGCCTTAGTCAAATCATCCTCGGAGTTGATCGCAAGATATTTTGGCGTTGCAATGCCAAGTTCAGTAAAAAGCTTCTTCTCAAACAAACGATCTTGAGAGAGCTCCAACGCAGCTCGTGGCGGGTACACCTGCGCGTGCTTCAAAATGAAATCGACAGCTTCAACCGGCACGTTTTCAAACTCGTACGTCACAATGTCAACAGAGGACGCAAATTCTTCCAGTGCCTTAAAATCAAGGAAATCCTTAACCACCAATTCGCCGCACTGGCGGGAGGTCGCATCAGCAATTGAATCGAAAAAGACAAATTCTAGCCCCAACGGCATCCCAGCCAGAGCTAACATCCGTCCCAGCTGTCCTCCCCCTAAAACACCAATCCGCAAACTCACGCAGGATTGTCCTTCCTAGGGTCAGGGTTGTCGAGAACAGATTGGGTCTGCCGTTCTCGAAACTGTTGCAGCGCTGCAGCTATCTTTGCATCGGAGAGGCCCAAAATCTGTGCTGCGAATACTGCCGCATTGACAGCTCCGGCTTTTCCAATCGCGAAGGTTGCGACCGGGACACCGCCAGGCATCTGCACGATAGAAAGCAGAGAATCCATTCCCTTTAAGGCTTGCGACTCCACCGGAACTCCCAGGACAGGTAGTGCCGTTTTGGAGGCGGCCATTCCTGGAAGGTGAGCTGCACCGCCAGCACCGGCGATCAGCACCTTCAAACCCCGCGCGGGAGCAGACTCCGTATACTGAAAGAGCAAATCTGGAGTCCGATGCGCAGAGACGACCTGAACTTCGTGTTCGATTCCGAGGTTCTCAAGGGTCTCAGAGCAGTAACGCATCGTCGACCAATCAGACTGAGAACCCATTATTACGCCAATTACCGGGGCCATAGATATGAATAACTTAAGGTGTTCAACTTTAAGGAAGAAAGTTATAACGAATTTCACGTTTAAGATCCAAAATATTCCCTAGAATCAGGAGAACGAGATTACATGAGATCAATTTCACGAGTTTCTATGTATTTACTTGTAGTTGGCGCCCTAATCCTCACTTCAGGCTGTAGCATGAAGCGTGGCGGCTGCTGCGGTGGAATGGAACAAAAGAGCTGTTGCGCTGGCGAAAAGAGCTGCGGCGAATGGAAAGAGTCGGGAGCCAAGGGGTCTAAGGACTCCTGTGGTGGTGGCGCAAGCTGCGGCGCAAAGGGAGAAAAAGCGAGCAGCTGTGGCGGAGGGAAGGAAGCAAAGTAGCTTCGAAGAGCCGTTGAACTATTAACTTCTAGTTGATTAAGTTCGACGGCTCACTTCATTACGTACCCAGCGGTAAGCCAAGCCAACAGTACTTAGCCGCTCTCCTCTGCGAGTAAGCACGCGCCCGTTGGTCTGCAAAGCAGTGCGAAGAACTCCCCAAGGGTCGACTTCGAATTCGCGTTGCTCAAGTAAATTTATTTCAAACGAAGTTCCAAACGTACCGATTCGCTGCTCCTCACCGGCGAAAGGTAGCGGATCGGAGCCCCCGATAATTGGTAATCCAAGCGAAGCGCCTCTGCTCATTAAACGTGGCTCCGACCATCCCACTGGCCGAAGAGCCGTATCTCCTAACAAAAGAGTGCGTCCATTAGTAGAGTAGCGCGTGATAAGCTCCGCAACAATCTTGCCTCGTCGACCCAACCACTTTCCAGGCGCCCAGTTAACTACCGGCAATGCTCCGGCTGCCAAGATCTGCTCGATAGTTTCATCTGTCGCCAAACCATCTGCAACGATCGACGCTAAGCCGATCCCTAAGACCTCTAGTCTATCGATAGAAACGATCTGCCTACCCGCCACCAACGTTAGCTCTCCCAGCTCCGGATGCTGAAGTAACAAGACGTTTGGCTGCTTCTGCTGCAGGGCGAAGGGATCGGGCAGAAGTGTACTGGGTGAACTTGCGAGGGTAGAAAAAACGTCACACTCTTTTCTCTCGGCAAGACCGATGACGTAACGTACTGCTGCCGTTTTCGACGCGCGCTGCTGAAGATTGTGGTAGGCGGAACTCAAGCTCTGAGCTAGATCGTAGGAAGGGTAAAGATGAACATGAAAATCAGCTTCGATCCGCATAGTGTCTAACTGCATAGTGTCTAACTGCATAGTGTC
>Ga0163144_10023221_pt1 | contig 12257 bp, 2 predicted proteins | sample OliLak19BULKMAT1_FD_123175 | JGI IMG/M metagenome (GOLD analysis project Ga0163144, IMG submission 123175) | Freshwater microbial mat bacterial communities from Lake Vanda, McMurdo Dry Valleys, Antarctica - Oligotrophic Lake LV.19.BULKMAT1 | ecosystem: Environmental > Aquatic > Freshwater > Lake...
AAACGGCTGCGGTGGTGGTTGAAAATGGCGCTAATCTCAACACCACCCGATTTAGTGCGAGTGGAAATAGTTCGCTGACTATTCAAAGTGGCGGACAAATGTTCGCTTCGGGAGTAGTTGCTTTTAGGAGCAATTCCCAGTTAACAATCTTGGGTACGGATTCACTTCTTGATACAGGAGAGCAAGTGCAAATTGGTCGTGGAGGGGTAAGCGTCGGCGCCTTTCCTACGTCATCCGGTTCGATGTTGATTTCTGATGGCGGCACCCTCGTTACTAGAAAAGGTACCAGCCCTACATCCACCAGCGGGTTTGTGGGCTACCAATTTGCCACATCCGCTGGCCCACACGCTGACGGAGATGTGACGGTTGCAGGCGCTGGCTCCTCGTGGACGCAGGATGGAATTCTGGCAATCGGCTCAACCAATAGCATCGCTGGCTTCTCCGCAACTGGCATTCTGAATATCGCAGATGGTGGCTATGTGCAAAGCGCATCGGGCAACATCGGACGCGGGACGGGATCCGATGGAACCGTCAATATCACCGGCATCGACTCACGCTGGGATATCGATGTGGACTTGTATATCGGCGGCGCTGCACCGATTCCTATGGGCGGCACCGGACAGGGTGGCATCGGCCTGATCGACATCGATGCTGGTGGCTCCATCGTCGTCGGACAACGGGTGGAACTGTGGGACCAAGGCACCATTGACCTGACAGGCGGTGGACGCATGCTCGTCGGTGCTGGTTCGCTGCCGGTGCTGGCCGGTCGCCTGCAAATCGGCGAAGGGGGCACGCTTGCGGGAACCGGAACAGTCATCGGTCGCATTATCAACTTTGGCGGCACTGTCAGCCCGGGGCATTCCGCAGGCACTCTCTATGTGTCCGACTTTGAGCAGGATTTTGCGGGTGTATTGCATATGGAAATATTCGGTACAACACCCGGAACCGAGTATGACCAGCTCATCGTCACGGGCGATGCGTTCCTAGGAGGTACTGTGAACCTTGTGTTCGAAGGAAGCTTCCTGCCACAGGCGGGCCAGACGTTCAATCTGTTCAACTTCAGCGGCAATGTGTTTGGTTCATTCGAGCAGGTCACCTTCACCGGCATCGCCCCAGGCTGGGAGTTTGAAATTATCGAGAACAATGGTGTGGTGAGCGTCACATCATTGAACAACGCATCTTCACCGATCCCCGAGCCCGCCAGCGCTGCGCTGCTGATGTTTGGAAGCGTTTTCATGATCAATCGCAGGCGGCGGCTGGCGTGAAAAATCGCAACTTGTCTGTGTTGAAACGGAAGAAGTTTAGAAGTGATGCACAATATAGACGCTCAGCGACAACGATGGCCGGGCCTTGCGAATCCTTATGGCCAGTCCGGGATTTGATGAGTCGGTTTGGCCTCATTGCGGGCTCTGATACGGCCCATATCGCCGTGGCTGGCAAGGTCATATGCTCAATCCATACATAGGCATGCACCGATTATCACCCGCAAAAGTGGGAGGCATGCACCACTAGCGTTGTAGTGTTAAAGTACAAGGAAATATTGAAGACAGAAGATATGATCAGTGGCAACGCTAACCTCGTTGCAAGACTCTGAGATTGGAATTCATCATGGATGACCTCAATGCCACAAGCGATGACTGTCGTCCCGTCTCCGGCGCTGCGGGCGGCGAGGCCGAGGCAACTTCTCGTGGTAAGTCGTCTTCATCCAAACAGTCACCGTCACATTCGTTGCCGGATTTTTCAGGGACGGCCGACCTGTCCGCAACGGCAGCGCTGATCACCAGCGGCGGCCAGATCGGGCAGTATCGAATCATTCGCAAAATCGGCGAAGGCGGTATGGGCACCGTCTTTGAAGCTGAGCAGCAGCATCCGCGTCGGCATGTTGCTCTCAAAATTATCAGCGCTGGCGTCGTCACCAGTCGAACACTTCGCCGTTTCGAACACGAGTCGCAGATTCTGGGACGGTTGCACCATGTGGGGATCGCGCAGATTTTCGAAGCGGGCACCTTCGATGTCGGTGCAGGCACTCAGCCGTTTTTTGCGATGGAGTACATCAAAGGGTTGTCGCTGCCTGATTACGTTCAGAAGCATCAATTGGGTACGCGTCGCCGGGTGGAACTGCTGATTAAAATTTGCCAAGCGGTGGAGCACGCACATCAGAAAGGCGTCATTCACCGCGATCTGAAGCCGGGCAATATTCTGGTTGATGAGACCGGGGAGCCGAAGATTCTCGACTTCGGCGTGGCGCGGGTAACGGATGCCGATGTGCAGACCGCCACCTTGCAGACGGATATCGGCCAGCTCGTGGGCACCATTCCCTACATGAGTCCCGAGCAGGTTTCAGGCGACCCGCAGGAACTTGACACGCGATCCGATGTCTATGCACTGGGTGTCGTGTGTTATGAGCTGCTGACCGGGCACATGCCTTATGACCTTCATCATCAACTGATTCATGAAGCAGTGCGAGTCATTCGTGAGGTGGATCCCAAGCCGCTGAGCTCACTCAACAAGACACTGCGCGGCGATGTGGAAACGATCATCAGTAAAGCCCTCTCGAAAGAGAAGGATCGACGGTACCAATCCGCCAATGATTTTGCGACCGATCTGAGGCACTACCTTGCTGATGAACCGATCAACGCACGGCCAGCCAGTGCGCTGTATCAGCTTCGCAAATTCACCCGCCGTAATCGGGCTTTGGTCTTCGGGACTGCTGCGGTATTCGCGGTCTCCGTCGTCGGTGCGATTGTGAGCACGATGCTCTACCTTCGAGCCGAAGAGGCACGCGCGAGTGAAGCACATCAGAAACAGATCGCACAGACTCAGGCTCAGATCGCACAATCGGTCAATGCTTTTCTCGTGGATGATCTGCTACCTGCTGCGGATCCCTCTCGAACGCGCGGCAGGCTCATTACAGTGCGACAGGTGCTCGATGCTTCCGCCTCTGCCATTGAAGGCCGCTTTGCCGACAAACCGGAGATCGAAGCTGCGATTCGTCTGACGCTGGGCAACACGTATCGCGCATTGGGTGATCTACTTCGCGCTCGTCCGCATCTGGAACGGGCACTTGCACTTCGATCACAATCGCTGGGCGAAGACGATGCGGATACGCATCATGCCGCCAACGCCTTGGCCGGTCTGTATTGGAGTGCAGGCCTGTATGACTTGGCGGAACCGATGTGGCAGAAAACGCTGCAATTCCGTGAGGCATCGCTCGGCAAGAATCACGCGGACACATTGGCCATTCTGATCAACTTGGGCCTTTTATATCGAGATCGCGGGGAGTTACCGCAGGCACGAGCACTCTTGAGCGATGCCGAAACGAGACTCCTGCTCATTCGTAGTGGAGATGATCCGACGGTTCTGGTCGTCAAAAGTCATCTGGCCTGGATAGATAGCGCCCAAGGTCACCTTGCTGAAGCAGAGAGCGGTTTTCGCAGCGTGCTAATCAATCGAGCAAAAGTGCTCGGCGCTGATCACCCAGACACTTTGCAGACGAAAGTTCATCTGGCTTGGGTTTATCAGCGGCAAGGCCGGTCTAGTGACGCTGAGCAACTGATGAAGCGGGCATTGGAGGAGCTTCAAAGGGTCGTGGGCGTGGACCACCCCGATACGCTTGTGGCCATGACCAGCCTAGGGCTGATCTACCGCGACATGCAGAAGTTCGCCGAGTCTGAAAAACTTCTACAGCAGGCTGTTGCTGGCAAGCGGCGGGTCCTTGGCGATGAACATCCCGATACGCTGCTCGCCATGAGCGCATTGGCGGGACTTCACATGAGTCGTGGCGATTACGATCATGCTGAGCCGCTTCTGGTCAGCGGGCTCGAAGCGCGGGTCAAACTTCTGGGGGAGCCGCATCCTTCGACGATCAATGCGCATGTCAGCCTCGCCTCGCTTCGTCGTGCCCGTGGCGACTACGAAGCTGCCGAGCGTCTGCTCACAGCCGCGAACAGTGCCGCCGCCAATACGCCGTCACTGGGAATACTGGATCGACTGGTGCTTCTGAACAATCTCGCCAGTCTCAATTGGACACGCGGCCAGTTCGCCAAGGCTCAGCCACTCTGGGAGCAGACGCTCTCGCTAAGCCGGGCCAAACTGGGGAAAGATCATCCACACACCATTCTCGCCGCTGCAAACGTCGCGTTGCTTTATCGCGACCTTGGGGAATATGTGAAGGCTCATCAGATACTTGATGAAACGTTACAACTCGTCGAGTTGCGGAAGCCACTCGATGAGGCCGCACAGGCGCAGTTGCTGAGCATTCGGGCTCACCTATTGCTTGCCCAGAAGCGTTACGAATCGGCCATGCAGGCGGCACAAGTCGCGCTGAAAATCGAAACTCGAATCTTCACCGAGACCCATGCACGGACATGGACTTCGACCAACCTCCTAGCTCTTTCGCTGCGTGGAGCCGGCAAACTCGATGAAGCCGAACCGATGATGCTGCGTGTTCTCGAATGGCGACGCAAGAATCTAGGGAACCAGCATCCCGACACGTTATACAGCCTGCACGGCATGGCGCTGATTCACCGCGATCGTGGCCGATTGGAACAGGCTTATGACCTTGTGCTGTCCGTCTATCAAACCGCTGTGTTAGTTCTAGGTGCGGAACATCCCAATACGCTGATGTATCAGTATGATCTTGCGCGTATCTTGCAAATGACCCGCAAACCTGCCCAGGCTGAAAAAATCGCCCGAACGCTCTTCGAGCAACGATCGAAAGTGCTTGGCCCTCGTCACCCGGATACCGAACGCTCCCGCGCACTGCTCGTGGAACTATATGAATCCTTGGGCCGCGGCGACGAAGCGGCTCAATTCCGATCCACTAGTGCGAAGGGAATTTGAGCATTAGCAGCAGGATAATTACATATAGATCGATAGCACTATCTCGCCAAGAATACCTTTTGTGTTCGCAGAGAATAGGAGAAATTGGTGTATGAAAGGCCGTCTTTAATGAATGTCGCCGCCCTATCGGAACGGAGTTCGTGATATTCCCTCCATGTTCTTTCCAGCTTATAGAAAACCCTTGCACATGACTGCTTTCGTGGTATGATGAGGTCTCACGAATTAGGCGGATTCGTGGATGTTCGTTTCCATTCTTCTTCGAATGGTGCCAAGGATCGGCGGCTGGTTGGGTCTGTTTTGCACATTTTTTTTTGCGTCTTGCCGATTGTTTGCTGCATCAACGCTTTTCCTTCAATGAATTAAGCGGTATTGAAGATCCATCTTCCTCGGGGAGTATATTTGTGATACGAGCAGAAGCTGGCCCATGGAGTGTGTTCGGGCTAATCCTCTTGGCGGTCGTTGTTCCGACTGGGATGCCGCTGCGCGGTGAGCTGGTCGCCGAAGCACCTGCTACCTTTCACTTGCGGGACGTATCCTTCGAAGGTGTCAGCGGAAAGGCGCTGTCAGCCGAGGAGCTGCGTCAGATTCAGTTGCTACTCAAGCAACATAGCGATGGCGTCTGGTTTTACGACGAGACTGCTGCCAAGTCAGTCACGTTGGATTCCTTTCTAAAGACTTCGCCGCACAGCATTGATGCCTCCGTCATTCGAGGCATCGCCTCAGCGGTGCTCAAGACCTACACCGACCGCAAGTTCGCTGCGGTGCGCGTTGAGATTCCGCAGGATTCCATTCCCCAGCTTGTGCAGCCCGATGGCACAGGCATACTCATTGTCCGAGTCATCGAAGGACGCGTGACCAAAGTCCGTGCCCTTGATGCTGCGGCTGCCACTTCAGAGGAGCCGGTGAAAGCACTGAAACCAAATGCCCGGTTCGATCGCATTGCTGAGCTTTCGCCGATTCAGGCAAACGATTTGATCCGGCTCGATATCGCCAACAACCACGTCAACTGGCTCAATCGTCATCCGGGAAGATACGTGACCGCAGCCCTTTCGCCTAACCCGGAACAGAACGAACTGAATCTCGACTATCTCGTCAATGAGTTCGCACTCTGGACCGCCTACATCCAACTGAGCAACACCGGCACCGACACCACCACCGACTGGCGCGAGCGATTCGGATTTCAGCATTACAGCCTCACTGACGCGGACGACATCTTCACCATCGACTACCTCACCGGCAACTTCGATGAAGTTCACGCCCTGAGCCTGAGCTACGACCGACCACTGCCCGGCTCGCCGCGAACCCGTGCCAAGCTCTCAGGTAGTTGGAGCACGTACACCGCCTCCGAAGTCGGTCTGGCCGGGCTGGGTACCGACCTCGACGGCGAGAATATGACGCTGGGCCTGGAACTGTCGCACACCTATTTTCAGGACCGCGACTTCTTCGCCGATGCCTTCATCGGCTTGCGCTTTGAACATGTCGAAGCGAACAACAACATCGCCCTCATCAGCGGCGAGACGAACTTTCTGCTGCTCTCACTGGGCCTTCGCGCCGATCGCCAGACGCAAACGCAAAGCAGCTACGCTTCGCTTTCACTGGAAACCAATCTCGCAGGCTTGGCGAACACCGATTCCTCGGAACTGCCCGGACTTGGCCGCAGCGAAGTCGACCGCGACTGGGTCAGTCTCAACGGCTGGGTCAGCCACGCCTTTTTCATCGAGCCCCTCATCAATCCCGCATGGGGCAAGGCGGACAACGGTTCCACACTCGCGAATCAAATCTATCTCTCGTTACGCGGCCAGTTCATTCTCGGTGATCATCGCGTCGCTCCCGGATTCACTAACGTCATCGGCGGGCTCTACACCGTGCGCGGCTACCCCGAGTCGTACGCCTCAGCCGACAACGGCATCCTCTTCACCGCCGAGTATCGCGTGCATCCGACCCGCCTCTTTGCCCCCGGCCCTCCCGGTGAACTGTTCGGCTCCACCTTCCGATACCGCCCCGAACGATCGCTTGGCTCCGCCGACTGGAACCTACTGCTCCGCGCCTTTTTCGATGCCGGCCACACCTGGCACAACGACCGCCTCGCCTTCGAAAGCAACCAGACGCTCGTGAGCACAGGCATCGGCTGCGAGCTTTCCTTCAAAACCAACGCCGTCCTCCGCATCGACTGGGGCATTGCCCTGCGCGATACCGACAACGGCAGCGACGAAGTGGACGCTGGCGACAGCAGACTGCACGTGGTGTTCACCTTGTCGTTCTGAGATTCAGAAGTCAGCAAACAGAAGTCCGTGAGAAAAACCAACCAACGCCCACCCACTCCCGTGGGTGGGTCTCTCCCGAAAGGTGAGTTATGTTACGAAGAAAGAGACTGCACACGATCTGGAAATACGGCTTCTTCTGCGGCATCTACCCGCTCCTGGGTTTGACCCCCGAAGCTGTCGCACAGCAGCAGAACATCCAGGTTGACAACGTCGCCCGAGGCTCGGCTCAGTTCCAGCAGCAGGGCAATCTGACGCAGATTCATGCGACGGATAAGACGATCATCAACTACAGCCGGTTCAATATCCCCGCCGACCACGCGGTGAAATTCATCCAGCCCAATAGCAATGCCAGCGTTCTCAACCGAATCGCAGGCACATCACCTTCGCGCATTGATGGTTCGCTCACCGCCAATGGCCGGGTCTATCTCGTCAATCCCTCGGGCGTCATCTTCGGCCCAGGTGCCGTGATCAACGTCGGCAGGCTCTACGCCGCCGCCGGCAATATCACCGATGACGACTTCCTCGCCGGCCGCGACCAATTCACCGGCACAGGCAGGCTCATCAATGAAGGCAATCTCACCGCTCAAGAGGGCGTCCACCTCATCGGCGAATCCGTCTTCAACTCCGGCCAGATCGCCGCCCCCGCAGGCATCGTCACCCTCTCCGCCGGCAAAGAAATCTATCTCAAGGAGGAAGGCAATGAACTCCTAATCCGCGTGGATCAGCTCAACGCAAACACCGGTCAGGTCGCCCAAGGCCCGGCGACATCAACGACCGGCGCTACCGAACCCGCACTCAAAAACCAAGGCTCCGTGCAAGCCAGCGAAGTCTTCTTCGCTGTCGGCGATGTCTATTCCGTCGGCTTATCCAACCAAGGCACCATCACCGCCAGGAAACCCGACGGCAGCGGCGGCAAAGTCACGCTCGCTTCTACCACCCACATGGAACACAGCGGCACGATTGATGTCAATTCGGACATCGCCAGCGGCGGCACCGCGAAACTCCTCGGCGAAACCACGCAGGTCGCCGGCAACATCAACGCCAACGGCCCCACCGGCGGCGGCACCATCCTCATCGGCGGCGACAAGCAAGGCCAAGGCCCACATCGCAACGCCACCACCACGACCGTCACTGCCGACGCCGCGATTCACGCCGACGCCACCGAAACCGGCACCGGCGGCACTGTCATCGTCTGGGCGGATGATGCAACGCAGTTCCACGGCCTGATCACGGCTCAAGGCAGCGACACCGCCGTGTCAACGGATACGCGAGGAGGTTTCGTTGAAACCTCAGGCAAGATCACACTCAACGTCACCGGCACCGTCTTGGCCGGTGGCGGCGCGGGAGCGAATGGGTTGTATTTGATGGACCCGACAAATGTGTTCCTTGGTCAAGGGCAGACGACGCCCATAGAGACGGCACTCAATTCGGGCACGGATGTGCTTATAGAAACCAGTGCCGCAGGAGGGCAACCTGGTTTCATTGACGTCGTCGGGGTGATCACTAAAACATCTGGTGGCGATGCAACGCTCACGTTTAAAGCTCACGATTCCATACGCCTGCAAAATTCCATCACCTCCACCGCCGGAAAACTCAACCTTATCTTTCATTCCGATTCCGATAGTAGCGGTGCCGGCGGATTCACCATGTCCAGTGGAGAACTGATCACCAACGGAGGCAACCTGGTGATTGGCGGCGGCGTGGACCCGCTAGTCAATCCTGCCATCGGATCATCGGCAATCGCGGAACTTTTCAACGGGGTTCTCTTGTTTGGATCGGTCATCGATACCGGCGAGGGAAACGTCAGCATCCTCGGCCAAGGGCAATTCTCGCTAGCGACGGGCGGTTCCAACGGAATTCTCTTTGGCGGTAATCCCAATCCCACGCGGATCACTACCACCACTGGCAGCATTACGTTGTTCGGCCAGGGAGGAATATCTTCGAGCTCCACGACGGGTTTGCAGATCGCTTCTAACTCGCTAATCCGATCCGAATCGGGGAACATCACAATAACGGGTGTAGCGGAGCCGGGAACTAGCCTTGGCAACAACTTTGGTGTTCACATTTCTGGGGTGATACAGTCAACAAATGGCGGCGAAATTGCCATCACTGGTACAAGTGCATCCAACGGTGCTGGCCCCGGGGTGGATTTTCGCGGCCAAGTTTTGGGGAGCAGCAACGTCACCGTCATCGGACACTCGACGAGTGCCGACACAGCTGCGCACGGAATTCGAACGTCGAGCGCGGGACTAATCCCAACAATCACAACATCAAGCGGCGTGGTTCGAGTGACCGGAACCGCCGCTCCAACGGCTTCCGGCATTGCCCATGATGATGGAATCTTTGGTGATGCCGCCTCGTCTGCGGAGATTATCCTGGAAGCGAGTTCGATAAGGATTAATCCCAATGTCGGCGTGCCAAACGCCTTCATTCGAGGTACCGGTCCACTTACCCTGGCCCCAACAGATGCCAGCACGTCGATTGGATTGGGCACTGGCTCAGTTGGTACTTTCAACCTCGATGCCGCTGAATTGGCTCGCATCCAGGAAGGCTTCTCCTCCATCACCATCGGCCGCACCGACGGTACCGGCGCGGTCGATGTCGGCAACGCCACGTTCACCAATCCCATCACCATCCAATCCGGCGGCTCCGGTGGCAGCATCACCGTCAACGGCGCTCTGGCCACCGCGTTTACCGTTTCGCCCATCACGTTGATCTCGGGTGGTGACACCCTCATCAGTCCCACGGGCAGTATTGCCACCAACAATGCTGCTGTGACCATTAACGCAGGCGGCCAGCTCACTGTCAGTGGCCCGATCAACTCCGGCGGCGGTACGGGGGGCAGCCTTTCCATCAATGGGCCCGTCATCGTCAACACCGCCCCGCAGGTTGGTGGCGGCAACATCAGCTTGAACTCCGGCAGTGTCACGCTCGAAGATCTGATCATCAACGCGGACATCATCCAGGCCATCACGATCAATCTCTCAGCCCCGCGCGACATTATTGTCAATGCGAATCTGTTAACGACCGCTGCCGATGCTCACATTATTCTCTTGGCTGACATCGATGGCGACGGCGTCGGCGGCGTGCAGGTGACGGCGACCGGGAGCATTTTCTCATTGGGCGATGTGATTCTGCGCGGGTCTGATCTGTCCACCACGGCTGGAATCGTCGATGCGATCCGCATCGAAAGCAACGGTATCAATACCCAAGTCCAGGCAGCAGGTGATCTGCTGATCGAGGCATCCGCATCAGCATCGCTCGACTCGGACATCCTCATCGCTGGCCACCTCCGCGCTGGCAGCATCACGGTGCGATCGATCAACTCGATCATCGTTTCGGATGCAGCGCAGCTATTCACGACGGGCGGCGCACTGGTGCTCAATGCGGATCGTGATGCCAGCGCAGCCGGGGCGATTCTGATTCAGGCCGGCACACTACTGGACACGACCAACGGTGGCGCAGCTTCAGGCGGCGATGTAATCTTGGGCGGCGGCCTGAACCCGCTGACGACGGCGGCGTTTGGAACGGCAGCACTTGGCCGGGGCATCGAGATCGCCAATACATCGATCACTGCGGGTGGTGGAAACGTGAGCATTCGGGGCATCGGACGCAATGGCGGAACGAATTTCATGCCTGGTGTTCTCGTCACTGGTGCTAGTTCGCAGATCATCACAGGCGATGGCGCGATCTCCATCACCGGCACCGGTGCGCAAGGGAGTGGACTGGATAATCCCGGCATTGCCGTGGATAACGGCGCGACGCTCGAATCCACCGGCAATGGCGGCATCACGCTGCTTGGCACTGGCGGAACGGGAACCAATGGTGCTCGGGGCATCTTTATCGCCAACTCCGGCACGCTGATTCGCGTCAACGATGGCCCGCTTCACATCGAAGGCCAAGGAGGATCAGGCACCGGCACAGGCAATCATGGCATCACCCTCGCATTTGATGCTTTGATCGAATCCATCGGCACCGGCACCATCGACATTGAAGGTACCGGCGGCTCCGGGGTTTCCAACATCATTGGGACGGAACTGTTCGGCGGCTCCATCGTCCGCTCAACGACTGGCAATATCTCCATCACTGGTACCGGAGGCGTAGGCACTGGCGATGGACAAAGCGGTATTTCCATTAGCAATTCTGGGCGGATTGAATCCCTCGGCTTAGCCACCATCGAACTCATCGGCAACGGTGGCAGCGGCACGAGCAATAACAATGGCGTCGCATTGACCAACTCCGGCCTGCTCCGCTCTACCACCGGTGACATCACCATCACCGGCAACGGCGGTGTCGGAACTGTGGCTTTGCAGAACGGCGTTCTGGTCACTTCCGGCGGTAGCATTCGATCACTGGGAACTGCCAATATAAACATCCATGCCACCGGCGGCAGTGGAACGAACTGGAACTCAGGCCTGAGTATGGGCACGACATCCACCGAAGCCGTTTTCTTCGTCAATAGTCTCAGTCTCATCTCTACGATGGATGGCAACATCACCATCGATGCCCAGGCGGGGCCGGGTGTGAATCTGAATGATGGCATCCTGCTCGTCGGAGACTCCAGGATCGCATCGTCGGGATCAGGAAACATTCACATCACCGGTGCCGGCGGGCAGGGCACGGGCGGTACCAACAGAGGCGTGGTGATCTCCAATTCAATACTCGAATCCACCGCCACGGGCAGCCTCACCATCATCGGCACCGGCGGCACCGGCGGCGATGCCAACATGGGCGTCCGATTCGATGGCAGCCGTACACGAGTTTTTGTCACCGATGGCACCCTCGCCATCACCGGCACCGGCGGCGAAGGCACTGGGAATGGGAATATCGGAATCAATTTTTTCTCCAGCGCACTCGTCGAATCAATCGGTATTGGAACGATCGACCTCCAAGGCACCGGCGGCACGGGAGCCTCCAACAACAATGGCGTTGATGTGTTTGCTTCCTCCATCCTCCGAACCACCACCGGCGATATCACCATGGCTGGCACCGGCGGACAAGGTTCCAGTTCCAACAATCGCGGCATCTTCATTGGCAGCGCTGGAAGGGTGGAGGCGCTGGGAACAGCAAATATCACCATGAACGGCACCGGCGGTTCTGGCACATCCAACATCATCGGCATACGGGTGGAGAGCAACGGCGCACTCGTCA
>Ga0163144_10023223_pt1 | contig 12256 bp, 10 predicted proteins | sample OliLak19BULKMAT1_FD_123175 | JGI IMG/M metagenome (GOLD analysis project Ga0163144, IMG submission 123175) | Freshwater microbial mat bacterial communities from Lake Vanda, McMurdo Dry Valleys, Antarctica - Oligotrophic Lake LV.19.BULKMAT1 | ecosystem: Environmental > Aquatic > Freshwater >...
AGCAGAAGTAGCTGCCAGTGTCCCGGACGCTCCGAGCGTCCGGGACACTTTACGGTTGCGGAGCCACCAGCAACTCCACCGCCTCCGGCACCCAGCCGCTGTGCCAGTCGTGCTTGCGCGACGGGCCGTCGCGCTCGATGTGCGGGATCTGCAACTCATCCAAGAGCGCGTGCATCCGCGTGTGCTCGTCGCGGAAGTTGCCGTAGCCGGTGAGGATCAACCGCGGCTCGCCCCGCAGTGGCTCGGCCCGCTGGCGGACGAGGTCGCTCACGCGATAACGGGCGAAGGTCGCATCGTCGCCGAAAATCGGCCCCGAGCCGTACTTCCCCGGCCGGTCGAGCATCAGCGGGGCATCCCACGCGGCGGCCCGGGCAAACGTATCGGGATGCCGCAGCAGCAGCGACCACGCCCCCCAGCCCGACTTGCTGAACCCCAACAACAACCGCCCCGACCGCTCGGCCCGCACCGGATACGTCCGCTCGATGAACGGCAGCACCACTTTCAGCAGATGCGTCTCCTGCCGGATCAGCGGGTCGGTCGGATGATCGGCATACCACGGCAACTGCGAAAACGTCGGCGCGACGAACGCCACGCGATGCTTGGCGGCCAGACCCTGCTGCTGAATCTCCGCCAGCCCGTCGCCGTAGCGGTTCTCGGTTCCCGCTTCGACCGGCAGGACGTAGATCACCGGCACTCGCTCGTCGGGACGCAGGTCCGTTGGCAGCAGCACGCGGAGTTGCGACGTGCCGCTCTGATAGGGCGATGCGATGCACGATCCAGCTGCGATCGTCCCGCTCACCGGGTGAGATCGTGGGTGCGACATCCTCGGCGGCGATCATCGCGGCGATGAGAACGAGCCAGAGCATTGTGCTTCCCGGAATTTAAGGAGCCGGGGCGTGTCGCCCCGGACTGCTGCCCCGGCGTGTGATCTCGCGAGCGAAGAGTCTACCACACTGTCGCGCTCTCGTTCTGCGAGAGGACTACTTGACGGCATCGTTCTCCGTTGCCGACGATGTCAATATGTCCGCACCCCATCCCGCCGCATTGACCATCGCCGACCTGCGGGCCGCGTGCGAGCTGACGACCGGGCGGCGGCGCGGGCCGGGGGGGCAGCATCGCAACAAGACGGAGTCGGCGGTCGTGCTGCATCACACGCCGACGGGCGTCGAAGGGCAGGCGGCGGAGCGGCGGAGCCAGGCCGACAACCTGCGGATGGCGATCAAGCGGCTGCGGGTCAATCTCGCGCTGGAGGTCCGCTGTCCCGAACAGGGGGACGCGGCCCCGTCGCCGTTGTGGCGGTCGCGGTGCCCGGCGCAGCGGATCGTCATCAACCCCGATCACGACGACTTCCCCGCGCTGCTCGCCGAGGCATTGGACGTGATTGCGAACCGCCACGGCCATCTCAAGTCGAGCGCCGACCAGTTGGGCTGCACGTCGTCGCAGTTGCAGAAGTTCCTGCAACTCGAACCCCGCGCCTGGAAGTTGGCGATGCAATGGCGGGCGGAGCACGATCTGCCGGCGCTCGATTCGGCCGATTGAGATGAAGCACAAGTCGGGTGCCATGCTTGCAGCTTTGGGCAAGCATGTCTTCTACGGAATAAGGCACATGCTTGCCCAAAGCTGCAAGCATGGCACCCCGCATTCCCAGTCACCCGCGCCATCACACGGCTTTGCGCGGTTCCGCGGGCTTGGCGGCGAGCGGCGTCCGGCCGGAGCGGGCCTGGTCGGCGAGGGCTTCCGACGAGATCAGATCGACCAAGTCGTCGCCGAGGCGGTCCATTTCGATGACCAGCGTGTCGACGCGGCCGGCGAGGTACATGTACATGATGAGCGCGGGGATCGCGATCAAGAGGCCGACCGCCGTCGTCAGCAAAGCGAGACCGATGCCGCCGGAGAGTTCCTCGCTCTTGCCCATCGCGTTGACGGTGGCGATGGTGTTGAACGCGTCGATCATCCCCACCACGGTCCCCAGCAGGCCCAGCAGCGGACCCACCGTCGCGCAACCGTTCAGGACGCGCAGGCCTTTGCGGAGATGGCTCACCTGCCGCTCGCCGCCGTCGATGATCGCCTGTTCCACTTCGACGCTCGGCTTGCCCCACTTCTTGAGGCCGCTGGCGAAGACCATCGCAATGGGGCTGCCGTTCTCTTCGCAGAGCTTGATCGCGCCGCGGGCGTCGACCTTGCCGTCTTCGAGGTGCTCGAAGAACCGCCGCACGAACGGACCGGGGATCACGCGGCCACGGCGGAGCACGACGAGGCGTTCGATCGAAAACCAGACCACGATGACCGAGCACAGCCCCAGGGGATACATGAACATCCCCAGGGCGAACAGCACCTGGATGGGGTCGCTGGGAATTCCCCGGACCGCCGGCTTGGCGGGCGCGGCTGCGGGGGCGGCGACATCGGCCGTGGGGATGAGCGAAGGGGGTCCGGCGTCCTGGGCGAGCACCAGGCCGAGCCACAGCACACAACCGCAGGCCGCCATCGAGCGGGCGATCAACGAGAATGACGTTCGACGATCCATCACGCCCAAACTCCTCTGGGCCGTTCACGCGGGCCATCCGTGCCGGCGGCAAACCGGTTCCGCGACGGGGCCATTGCCGCCCGATTCTACTCGATTGGCCGAATCTCGGAATCCGAGTTCCCGATCATCAGCCGCCGGGGCCGGGAATTCGCCGGCCGGGTCGGCATCGGCTCGGACGACCATTTGGACATCACGGGGCCGGGCGTGATCGTCAGCGTGGGGGTCACGCCGTCCGCCGGCCAGGCGGGTGGTTCGCGGTTGATCGTGGGCGATGGGACGTCGGGATTTTTCCACGGTTGAATCGTCAAGCCGTTCACCGTCGTCGGGACGGCTGTTTCCGAGGGGACTTCGATCAGGGCTTCTTCAAACAACTCCAGCAGGAACAGCGACGGATCGAGTTCCACCACGCCAACCGTCCGCTTCCGCTCCGGCAACGGCATCGGCATCGGCATGGGCGAGAACAACGGCACGGCGATGTCCGATTCCGCAGCCGCGGCGACGTCGTCCTCCGAACCGGCCGGTTGGATCTCGTCGGCAGCCGGGGTCTGCGGCAACGGCGGCAGTCGGGGACTCGAATCGGCTTCGGAAAACTTCGGCTCGGTGAAGCCGAACGCCCCGTCCAGTTGGGGAATCATGACGGTGGACGGCGGGATCGCAGGGATGGTCGACGTCTCGCCCGGCGGCGGAGGGACAGGCGACAACCGCGGCGGCATCGGTGAAGAGTCAAACGCCGGTGCGGATTCGTACCCCGGCAGCGGCGTCGGACTGCCCGATCGCGTCTGCACCTGACGGCAACCGAGGCCCGTCACGGCCGCTGCAACCGTCACAACCATCAACCACGACGAGCGAATCATGCCAGACCACCTTCGGCGACGCCGCAGGGCAACGCTTGTGAGGGCCGCGCGAGCGGCAACGAACGAACCACAATTCCGTCGGATGCAACATCGGCCGATGCTGCCGGTGGATCGCAATCATTGCGGCGCGCCGAAGAGTTCCCGAATGCGAATGAAGTGCAGCGAAGCAGTTGACGGACTTATCCGTTGCACACCGCGCAAAACGGGGAAGCCGACGGTAACGGTCGGGGGAGGGTTGAGGGCTTTTGTAGGGTGCAGTCGAGGCTTTGCGAGGCTCACCCCGTTGGAGTCCAGCCTTTAGGCTGTCTTCCTCCAAGTCCATCGAAGAGCAGCCTAAAGGCTGCTCTTCGATGAGGGTGAGCCTCGAAGCCTCGACTGCACCCTACGGGACAAAACCGCGCGAATTGGGGAGTGTTCGCGCAGCAGAAGCGGTTGACCATTGAGAGTCGCACGAGAGCATTCGGACAACACCTTGTCGTGCGTCAGCCGGAGCGGTAGTGTTCAGGCATGGACTTCGAACTGGTCGGCGTGGTGTCCGGCGTCGAGACCATCGCGGTCAACCTGGGCATCCGCGAGCTGGACTCGCTCCGAGCACAATACGGCGGCAAGCGGTTGCGGAAGCTCAAGGGCGTGGCGCACGTCCGACTCGAAAATGATCACGTCCGCTTGGCCGAAGTCCATTGGTACGAGGCGCACGGCGTCGGCCGGCACCGGATGAAGATCAAGCGGTTCCTCGATTGAGGCAGTCCTGATGCAGAAACAAGATCGGTCGTCGTTCGCAGTCTGCGTCGCCGCTGATGGCAGCGACGATCTCCGGGTCTGGAAGCTCTACCGCGTGCAGGAAGATCGGGAGGCGGAGCGGGAAGGATATCTGCGCGTGGTGGACGAATCAGGCGAGGATTATCTCTATTCGGCCAGCCGCTTCGTCATCGTGGAGTTCCCCGAGGCCATCGAGCGACAGTTGCTAACGGCCTCGTCCCCCGTCGCTTGACCAGCCGTTGGTAGTCCGAAAGACCCAGAGCGCACCAGATTTCGATCACCACCGCGGTCGGCTGACGCGACCGGAAATCCCCCGGATTTCCTCGCCCGCCGACGCAATTGCCGTTGGCGCGGCGGGTCCGCCATCGAATACTGCTGTAATCACGTCGGGAACGCGGACTCGGTACGGGCGAGCCGCGGCGGAGTCGAGATGGCGACGGCAGCGGCTGTGGAAGCGTTCTGGAATCAACTCGCCGAGAGCAAGCTGCTCTCCGCCGAGCAGTTGGCGGCGCTGCGGCAGGACCGGATCGAAAGCGGCGCCCAATCGGAAGCCGACCTCGCCCGCCGACTCGTGCAGCGGAAACTGCTGTCGCAGTATCAGGCCGACCGGCTGCTCGACGGCCGGGCGCGCGGCTTCTTCTTCGATCAGTTCAAGATCGTCGACATTCTGGGCGTCGGCGGCATGGGCTGGGTCTACCAGGCGGAAGACACCGCCACCGGCGAGACGGTCGCGCTCAAGGTGTTGCAGGACCAGCTCAAGCACGACGCCGGCATGCACGCCCGCTTCGTGCAGGAGGCCCGCGTCGGTCTCCGGCTCCAGCATCCGCACATCGTGCGCACGTACCATCTGGGCTCGGCCGGCGGCCTGCCGTACATGGTGATGGAGTTCGTCCGCGGCCCCAGCCTGTTGGAGGTGCTGCAGCGTTGCGGGCCGGTGAAATGGACTCAGGCGTGCGAGTTCGCGCGGCAGGCCGCGCTGGGCCTCGACTTCGCCCATCACGCCGGAGTTATTCACCGCGACGTCAAGCCGCAGAACTTGCTCATCGACGACCACGGCCACGTCCGACTGCTCGACTTCGGCCTCTCGATGGTCAAAGACGGCGAGACCGGCGACGAATTCTCGATGGCGATGATCTTCGGCCACGAAAGCGTCGGCACGGCGGAGTTCTCCGCGCCCGAGCAGTCCGCCGACAGCCTGCTGGCCGATGCGCGGTCCGACGTCTATAGCCTGGGAGGCACGCTGTACACGACGCTCACCGGCACGACGCCCTATCAGGCGAAGTCCATGTCCGAGATGTTGCGAGCGCATCGCATCGAGCGGCTGCGGTCGCCGCGGGAGATCGTGCCCAGCATTCCCGAAGGAGTCGCCAACGTCGTCCTGAAGATGCTGGCGAAACATCCCGACGACCGTTACGCCACCGCCGCGGACGCCGCCGCGGCGCTCGCCGAATGGGCCAAGCCCGGCCCGGTGACGTTCCACTTCGGCAGCATTCTGGCGGAACGCCAAAAACACGCCCAGGAAAAGCTGGCGCAACTCTCCAAAGCCCGCTCGACGCCGTCCGGGCTGCGGGGCTCGACCGCCCGGCCGACGACGATCAGTTCGGCCACCGCCGGCTCGGCGACGCGCGGCCGAGTGGCCGGCCGCAGCGGCGTGACGGCGACGGCGAATTCCGGCATTGAATCCGCGGTCAATGCCACGGGCGAAACGTCCCCGCTGGCGCCCGTCCGGGAACATCGCCGCGCGGGGCAACCGATCGATTCGCCGGCGGTGCTGACGTCGCTCGACAACGGCGCGACCATCTCGCTCGGACACGATCAAGTCGTCCTCGGCCGCGGCGAAGATTGCGACGTGCGGATCCAGTCCACGGCCGTCTCCAGCCGGCATTGCGAGCTGCGGTTCGACGGCTTCCACTGGTGGATCAGCGATCTCGGCAGCCGCAACGGCACGCAGGTGAACGGCGCGCCGGTCAAGCAGCAACTGCTCAACGACGGCGACGTCATCCTGTTGGGCAACAGCCTTCGATACCGACTGGATGAGACCGGGTTTGAAACGGCGAAATCGAAGTCGGGCGGTCTCATGCCGCGACTGTTCGCAATCCTGGCCGCGATCGTTGTCTTGATCGCGCTGGCGGCGTGGTGGTTGTCGTCGGGTGGTCGATGACGCGAACTATATAGCCCCCGGTCTCCTGACCGGGGGTCGAACGCTCCGATGATCGCTGTCCGCGCGTCGCCCCCCCCGTCGGGAGACGGGGGGCTATATACTCACTTGATACTCACTTCCGCGACTGCAAATACGCCAACAGATTTCGCAGCTCGTCCGGCGACAGTTGCGTGTCCAGCCCCTTGGGCATGATCGACGTCGCCGACTCGCGCAGCTCGTCAATGGCGTCGCGACGCACACGCACCTCCTGCAGGTCTTTCGTCCGCAGCGTGATGGCGTCCGTGGTCTCGGCGCTGATGACGCCGTCCACCACTTTGCCGTCGCTCGTCGCGACGACGTACGACCGGTAGCCGTTCACGAAGCTCGCGCTGGGGTAGACGATCGCCTCCAGCAAGTCCTTCGGCGACCGGCTGGCCCCGATCGTCGTCAGGTGCGGCCCGACGCGGCCCCCCTCCCCGGCGACCGCGTGACACGAACTGCATGCCGCCTTCTTGCCGAAGAACACGTTGCGGCCCAGCTTCGCGTCGCCGTCGGCGAGCAGCGGGGACAACTCCGTCAGCCGCGCGACCTGGGCGACGGGATCGACGCCCAGCTTCTGCAACAACGGCTGGGCGGCATCGCGGACGCTGTCGGGATACTTCCGCAGCACGCCGGCGAGTTCGTCCGGCGAGACGCTGGTCGCCGCGTCCGATTTCGTCAAGGCGGTGACGAGCGCCTGTCCGACGACGGCGTCGGTGGAGCGGCCGAACGCCTTGATGAGGACCGGCAACACCAGCGGCCCCGCGGCATCGAGCGCGCCGGACAATCTCCGCAACTGCCCGTCCGACAGCGGCCCGTTGCCCAGCGCCCGGCCGATCGTCGCGTGGTGATCCGCCGTGGTCCCCTCCAACATCACAGACAACAGCGCGACGAACACGGCATCATCCAGCGGCTGCGGTTGATTGCCGAGGGCCACCACCGCCTCGCATCGCACGGTCAGCGACCGCTGCCCATCCGCGGCGATGGCCCGCAGCGCGGCGTCGTGTCCGGGCAACGACCGCTGCGTGACGACCCGCAGCGCCGCGAGCGCGATCGGTTCTTCGGAAGACACGAGCGCCGCGCTGACCAGCGGATTCCACGTCTCCGGCCACGTCGCGATCGTCGACCGTTGCACAACCTCCCAAACCAACCCGCGCACCACGCTTGCGGTTTCGCGGTCTTCCAACACCTCTTTGACGAACCCCTGCACCGCCGCATCCCCCAATTGCGCCAGCAAAAACGCACGCAGCGCATTGGCCCGATCCGCGCTCAATTCCCGTTCGCGGACCCACGTCTTCAGCAGCGACAACGTCGCCGCGGCCCACCCCGGCCGCCGGGCAATGACCTCCAACGCGGTCTGCTGCAACGTCGCGTCGTCGGCCAACAGCAGCGGAATCACCATCGCCTGCGTCAGCGGCGAATCGTCCATCTGATCGAGGGCGATGAGGGCGACGCGCTGCACGGCCGGTGATTTGTCATGAAGCAACGCGATGATCGCGCCGCTGTTTCGTTGTCGTTGAAGTGCGACAATCAATCCGTGCTCAGCATAGCGGTCAAAATCTGTCCGCATCGCAAGTGCGCCGAGTTTCGCGATGGAGTCGTCATCGAAGCTCAAGACTGATGTGCGTCGATCAAGACAGCGAGTGGACGCCAACTCCAGAAAGAGGCGCATGTTTGGAATGTTGTACTCGGTGACATGGTCCAACAACTCGCGAGTCATCGATTTCGGGATCGGCTTCGACCAGGTCCGCGCCGCAAGTATTGAGAGGATTGCACCTCGTTCAACATCACTCCGTGGCTTGTCCAGCAAGGTTGCGATTGCTTCAACGGCTCCCTCACGATTCTGGAATTCGGCTGCTCGCGAAAGTGAATAGGTTTGCCGTGCATAGACGCTATCAGTTGGCTTAAAGAACACCCATCCGCCTTTCGGCTCTTCTCCGCGCGCCATCCGGAGCAAGTGCTCATTAAGCCGCTTGGCGTTCTCTTCGATCGCACGAGCAGTCACGGCCGGGCGGCCATCCAGCAAATAGGCCGTGAGTGCATTCGTGTCAGCAGTCTTCCAATCAATGTCTCGTCCGCGCGGATCATCAACGCTTTTCCCGTCCGTCTTCCGCACGCGGTACACGCCGCCGTAGATTTCCGGCTTGGCGACGCGAGACGTCGGGCAGCCGTTCAGGAACCAGCCGCCGGTGTTGAGCACCAGCAATGACCCGTCCGCGTCCTCCAGCACGTCGGTCGGGTGGAAGTCGCCGTCGGCACACGTCAGGAATTCGTGAACGTCGGCGGTGAACGTCGAGCCGGCCCGCTTCAATTCGGCGTAGCGGACCTTGTGCGTGTTGAACTCGGTGAAGAACCAGCGGTCCTTGAAGCCGTCGCCGAAGTGGACGCCGCGGTACCGCATGATCCCCGAGCAGGCGACGTGGCCCAGATTGTGAATCGGGCCGAGCAGGCCGCCGGTCCCTTTGAACTCCGCGACGCAATCGGCCTGATCTTCGCGGGGATAGACGCCCCCTTCGACCCAGTGCATGAGGCAATCGCCCCGGTCGCGGTACAGGATGTTGACCGTGCCGATGCACTCCCCCTCTTCGGTGAAATCGACCTCCACCGGGTTGTCGAACCCCCCGCCGGCGTGGACGCGGACGTCGCTGCCGTCGAGCCGGCAGGAATAGATGCGGCCCGCTTTGCCCTTGCTGTAGACGTGGCCGTCCTTGTCCTTGAACTCGTGCCCGTGCCGGCCCTGCACGATGTACAGCCGACCGGTCGGGCTGAGAAACGGTCCGTGGGTGTCGCAGGCGTTGCCGTTGAACCCGAAGCCGGTGAGGATTTCTTCGCGCTGATCGGCCTGGCCGTCGCCGCCGGTGTCGGTGAATTTCCAGATGCTGGGCGGACACGCGGCGTACAGCGACCCGCGATACCACAGGCACCCCTGCGGCAGCGTGATGTTGTCGACGAACTTTGTCGATTTGTCGAACACGCCGTCGTCGTCGGTGTCCTCCAGCCGCGTGATCCAGTGCGGCTTTTTGGCGAGCATGTCGTCGCGCTTGAGGTTCTCGCCCGACGATTCGCCGACGTAGAGGATGCCGGTCTCATCGAAACCCGCGAAGATCGGGCGATGCAGCAACGGGTAGCCCGCGACCTTTTCGATCGTGAAACCGGTGGGGACGACGGGTTCGGGAGGTTGCGCGGAGGTGGTGATCGCGCTCATGGTGAGAGAAGCGAAGAGAAGAGCGCGAAACCGCAAGCGTGACATGGGATGATTCCTGAGGAGCCGGGGCGTGTCGCCCCGGTCTTCGGTCTTCGCGATCGTGAACTGCATCGTCCGGGCCGACACGGCCCGGCTCTCAAGGAAACTCACCGTTCCGGCGTCCACCAAGCGTCGAGAGACTCCGTCAGCTTCTGCACCAGCTCGGGCTGCATCGCCGCCTGGTTGCGCTCTTCTTTAGGGTCTTCGAGCACGTCGTACAGTTCGGCTGCCGCGTCCTTGGCGGTCGGCACGATGAGTTTCCAGCGATTGTTCCACAGCGTCCAACGGTATTCCAGGCTCTTGGCGGGGCGGTCGATGTCGGCGACGTCGTGCTCGAAGATCTCGCCGAACAGCGCCGTGCGGTCGGACTTGCCGTTCTGCTTCGCGATGTCGAGCAGATCGCGGCCCGGCAGCGGCGACTGTGGCGTCACCCCGCAGGCTTTGAGAATCGTCGGGGCGATGTCGATCGAACTGACCGGCGTCTCGAACCGGCCCGGCGCAACGTGCCCCGGCCAGCGGACGAGGATCGGCGCTCGCAGGCCGCCGTCGTAGGGGGAGCGTTTGCTTTTCGGAGCGAAGCCGTTGGCGTCGGGGCGTTGAATCCAGCCGTTGTCGGTGACGAACACCACGAGCGTGTTGTCGCGCAGCTTCCGTTCATCGAGCATCTTCAGAATCTCGCCGACGTGTTCGTCCCACCATTCGCACATGGCGAGATATTTGGCGATGGTCAGCGGCCGGTCCGTGGTTTGATACTTCTTCAGCAACCGTTCCGGCGGGGTGTGCGGCGTGTGCGGCAACATCGGGGCGTACCAGATGAAGAACGGTTTGCCCTTCGCCTGATCGAGGAAGTCCGCGACCGGCTGGTTCCCCTCGCGGCCGATTTTGAGGCCGAGGTCGCCGTGCCGGCCCCCTTTGGCGGGGTCGCCGTGGGTCATGCCGTGGGTGAAGCCCCCTTCCTTGTAATTCCCTTCCCACCACTTGCCGGTCTGCAAGCTGAGATAGCCTTTCTCGCCGAGCCACTTGGGCAACGTGGGGAGACTGTGAATGTGTCGGAGCATCTCCTTCCGGTCGGTCCCTTTCGGCGGGTCGTTGCCGGAGATTTTGTGCTCATGCGGATACCGGCCTGTCATCAAAGTGGCGAGGCTGGGGCGACACAGGCTGCTGGGGACGTACCCGCGGACGAACGCGGCGCTCTCCCCGGCGAGCCGGTCCAGGTGCGGCGTCTGGATGACGGGGTGCCCCATGAAGCCGAAATCGGTCCATGCCTGGTCGTCGCCGAGAATGATGACGACATTCGGCGGGGTCTCGGCCGCCGTCGCATTGGAAATCGCCCAGCCGAGGCACATCAGTTGCGTAAGGACGATCAGGCGGTGCGGCATGGGTCGCGGTTCCTGGGGGAGGTCGGATTTCACAGCCCGGAGCGCCAGCGACGGCGGCCTTGGAAATAGCCAATTTTCAATGATCAAGGTTCAAGGAAGAGAAAACTCGCTGATCCAAATCTTCCTTGAACATTGAACCTTGGTCATTGGCCATTTGTCCGCCGTCGCTGGCGCTCCGGGCTGTGCAGGCGGGACGGTGACAGTATATCCCGGCGGGATTCGATATGAACGGCCCTTCAAGGGGTTCGGTCGTTTTCCCGAACCAGAACGGAGTTGACACGGACGGCGACGGCCCGTTTAATTGCTGCCGGAATCCGACGGTGTCCGTTGCGATGGGATTCGACTCAAAGTCCGGGCCTGGCAAGTTCCCGAGGCAGCCCCTCAGAATCGCGGGCCGCACCGTCAGCGTACTAAGTCACACAGTTGCGAAGGAAGTGTCCATGCGGAAGAGTGCGACCTGGTTGGTGTGCGGCCTCGCGTTGGCGGGTCTCGTGGTGATGTCCGCCACGCGGCAAGCCGAAGCCCGGCCGGATTACCTCAACAAGGGGTTCATCCCCACGTACGAGAACCTCAAGGCCGAAGCTGAGAAGGTCAAGTGCGGCATCTGCCACTTCGGCGACAAGAAGACCGACCGCAACGACTACGGCAAGACGATCGCCAAGATCCTGGACGCGAAGAACGTCAAGGAAGTCGACAAGATCATCGAAGCGCTGAAGAAGGCTGAGAAGGAAAAAAGCTCGACCGAAGGGAAGACCTTCGGCGACCTGATCAAGGACGGCAAGCTCCCGGGCAAGAACCCGTAAGCCGCCCGACATCGACCATCACGACGATCGAACGAGGCCACCCCGCAACGGGTGGCCTCGGTTCGTTTTTGTCCCCGGTTAGCCGCGACCCGGAGGCTTTGCGCAGGGGAGCGCGGTGTCGAGCGCGCCAACCGCACCGTGCGTTCCACCCCGCGCTCCCCTGCGCAAAGCCTCCGGGTCGCGGCTAACGGGAGGTTGGTTACAATGGGGACGGTGATTTCCCCGCGACATTTCGTCGGATCGACCATCAATGCCCGCAACCCAATACTGGCTCTACAAATCCGAACCCTCGGCGTTTTCCATCGACCACCTCGCCAAGGCCCCGGAGCAGACCGCGCCGTGGGATGGCGTCCGCAATTATCAGGCGCGGAATTACCTGCGCGAGGCCCGCGTCGGCGACAAGGTGCTGTTCTATCGCAGTTCGGAAGAGCCGCTCGGCATCTTCGGGACGATGAAAGTCGTCCGCGCGGGGTATCCCGATTTCACGCAGTTCGATCCTCAGAGCCAATACTTC
>Ga0163144_10023225_pt1 | contig 12255 bp, 13 predicted proteins | sample OliLak19BULKMAT1_FD_123175 | JGI IMG/M metagenome (GOLD analysis project Ga0163144, IMG submission 123175) | Freshwater microbial mat bacterial communities from Lake Vanda, McMurdo Dry Valleys, Antarctica - Oligotrophic Lake LV.19.BULKMAT1 | ecosystem: Environmental > Aquatic > Freshwater >...
CGCCGTCATCGATCGGCTGGCCGTGACCCGCGGCCAGCGCGAGCTCCTGATCGAGACGCACGCCACCGCGGGAGGCGACGATGGATCGGGCTGACATCGAGCGCGAGATCCTCGACGAGGAGCACGCGCTGGCGGAGGTGTGCACCTTGCTCGCGTCGCGGCGCCCGCTCGAGGCCTGGCCACCCGAGCTCCGCGACGCGTTCGGGCTGGCGCTCGACGAGGCCGCGGCGTCCCCGACCGAGCGCTGGAAGATCGTCACGCTGCGACGCCACCTGTTCGGAGCGGCCGCCCCGGCGCTCGTCGCCGCGCCCGCGGGGCCGTCGGGGCGCGATCGCCGACGAGCGGAGCGGCTCCGCGACGGGCTGGTGTCCTGCCGGTTTCGCGCCGGGCGGTACCTGGTCTGATACAACCGCGAGGTCGAGGCGCTGGACGTCCCGCAGGGTCACCTAACGCACCTGGGGGGCCGCCGGTCGTCCCCAGAGCGTGATCCTGGCCGCCTTGTCCGACGCCGACCCCGAGCCCGACCCCACGACCGGCGACCTGGTGCGCCGCGCGCGGCGTGGCGAGGTCGCGGCGATGGAGCTGCTCGCGCGCCGGCACCTGCGCGCGGCGTACGTGGTGGCGCTCGCGGTGCTTCGCCGGCCCGCGGACGCCGAGGACGTCGCGCAGGAGGCGTTCGTCGTCGCGCTCGAGAAGCTCGACGCGTGCGATCCCGACCGGTTCTCGGGCTGGCTGGTGCGGATCGTCCGCACGCGCGCGCTCAACGCCGCCGACAAGCGGCGGATCCGTGAGCCGGGCGAGGCCGAGCCCGACGCGTCGCCGGCGCCGGCGGTGCCGCTCGGCGATCGCGGGCTGCGCGAGCGCCTGGTCGCCGCGCTCGACGGCCTGACCCGCGTCCAGCGCGAGGTCGTGTTGCTCCACGATCTCGAGAGCTGGACGCACGCCGAGATCGCCGAGGCGCTCGGCCTCACCGAGAACAACTGCCGCCAGCACCTGTTCGCTGCCCGGCGCGCGCTGCGCGCCCGGCTGGGAGACGCCCCATGACCGACCCGATCGACCCGCACACCCCGCCCGACCCGATCGACTTCTCCCCGCTCGATCCCGCGCGCGACGCCGCGCGCTGGGACCGCGCGATCGCCGGCGTGGTGGCGCGTGCCACCGCGACGCGACGACCCGGCGTGATGCGCGAGCTGTCGCGCAGCGGCGTGGTCGTGTTCGCGGTCGCCGCGGCGGCCGCGGCCGCGATGTGGTTCGGTCGCCGCCCCGGCGCGGCGGCCGCGACGACGCGCGATCCCGTCGTCGAGTGGACGCGATGGGCGAGCGGCGAGGACGTGGATCCGCTGAGCCTGATCGATTCCGGAGGTGTCCGATGATGACGCGCGTGCTCGGGATCCTGCTCATGCTCGGCGTGTTCGCCGCGGGCGCCGTGTTCGGCGCGGGCCTGGTGCGCGAGCACCGGCCGGGCCCGCCGCCGCCGCATCCGTCGCCTGCCGAGCGCCTCACCCATCAGCTCGATCTGACGCCGGCGCAGGTCGCGCGGTTGCACGAGCTGGAGCGATCGCACCGCGACGAGCTCGGCGCGCTGATGCGCGAGACCATGCCGCGGATCCGCGCGGTCCTGGACTCCGTCGAGAACGAGCTGCGGCCGATGCTCACCGAGGCGCAGCGCGCGCGCCTCGACGAGGTCCAGGCCCGCCGACCGCCGCCCGACGCGCCGCTGCCCGGCATGCCCGGCGGTCCGCCGCCCGGACATCACCCGCCGCCCGGCCATCGTCCGCCGCCGCGGCCCTGACACGCCTAACGCGAACGCCGGCTCGCCGGTCCTCCGCGCATGACCCGTTACCTCCTCCCGTTCCTGCTGCTCGCCGGCTGCACCGCGGAAGATGACGCCGGCGTCGCGCCCGACGCGATGACCGGCGACGAGGGCCTGACCCTCGAGAACTGCGAGACCGACATCGCCGACGACGTGCCGGCGTTCTACCAGAGGTACTTCCGGTGCTCGACGATCACCGTCGAGGGCGGCAGCGTCGTGCTGTCGTCGTCGAGCCTGCCGCCCCACGACACCTACTACTACGGCGCGGGCGATCCCAACTACGTCGCGTGGGACACCACCCGCGGCGACGCGTACGGGCCCAACCCGCACACGCTGCGCGCGCGGCCGTTCTCGGTCGCGATCCCGGCGAACCCGACGCCGAAGGGCGTCACGATCACCGAGGCGCTGGTCGACGGCATCGCCGGCACGGAGCCCGCCTTCGAGCTGCCGGGCGGCCCGATCGGCATGGCGCTCGACGGCGTCGCGCTGTTCGACGGCCTCGCCGCGCCCGGCGCGAACATCGAGACCGAGAAGTACACGTTCGACCTCTACAACGCGCACCCGGCGCCCGACGAGACGTACCACTACCACACGACGATGCCGGGCTCGCTCGAGGTCCTCGCGTCGCTGGGCCTGGTCACGACGACGACGCCGGGCGACGCCGAGGTCGAGGTCTACGGCATCCAGTGCGACGGCACCGTGATCCTCGGCTGCACCGAGCTCGACGGCGCGTCGCCGGCCGGCGCCCTCGACGCGCAGGGCGGCCACGTCGCGGATCTCGTCGACGACGACGGCACGACGCACTTCACCGCGCGTTACCACACGCACGTGTGCCCGAACGGGCACGAGTTCACGCCCGAGATCCAGTACTACACGACGTGCCCGCGCCCGTAGGGACGACGCTACCAGCTGCCCCGCGCACCGCCGCCGCCCGAGCGGCCGCCGCCGCCGCGGAATCCACCGCCGCCGCCGCCGCCGCCTCGGCCGCCGCCACGGCCGAGCCCGGACATCGCGAGGAACAGCGCGAGCCGCGGGTGCCGGACCGCGAGGATCAGGAACAGGATCGAGAACACGATCCCGGCGGTGAGGCCGACGCCGTCGGGCTCCTGGGTCGCGCCCTGCGCGGGCGCGCTGGCCCCGGTCCAGGGCTTGCCCTCGATCGCCGCGAGCACGGCGTCGGTGCCGAGCGTGATCGCCGCGTCCGGCTCGCCGGCCTTGAGCCGCGGGGTGATCACCTCGCGGATGATCCGCGACGCGGTCGCGTCGGGGACGGCGCCCTCGAGGCCATAGCCGACCTCGATCGCGATCGATCGGTCGCCGGCGAGCAAGAAGATCGCGAGGCCATCGTCCTGCTGCGCGCGGCCCACGTCCCAGGCGTCGAACGTGCGGACCGCCCAGTCGGCGAGATCGGCGCCGTCGATCGAGTCGCCGATCCACACGATCACCTGGTGACCGGTGGCCTGCTCGTAGCCCTCGAGCCGGCGGTCGAGCGCGGCGCGCGTCTCCGGCGAGATCAGGCCGGCGTGGTCCTCGACCCAGCGGCTCGGCGCCGCCGGGACCGCGGACGCGAGCGCCAGGACGAAGGCCAGCACTAGAACTCCACTTCGGGAGCTCGCTGCGAGCCGGGCGCCGCCTGGAAGTACGGCCGCGCGTCGAACTTGCCGAACATGCTCGCGATCAGCGACGCCGGGAACCGCGACCGCGCGGTGTTGTACTCGCGCGCGACCTCGTTGAACCGCATGCGCTCGACGGCGATCCGGTTCTCGGTGCCCTCGAGCTGCGCCTGCAGATCGCGGAACCCGGCGGTCGCCGTCAGCTGCGGGTACGCCTCGGACACGACGAGCAGCCGCGACAGCGCGCCGCCGAGCTGGTCCTGCGCCTGCTGGAACTCCGACATCTGCTCGGCCGTGCCCGGCACGCCCGTCGGCCGACTGACCTGACCGACACGCGCGCGCGCCTCGGTGACCGCGATCAGCGTCTCCTTCTCGAACTCCGCCGCGCCCTTGACGGTCGCGACGAGGTTGGGGACGAGGTCGGCGCGTCGCTGGTACGTGTTCTCGACCTGCGCCCACTGCGCCTCGACGTCCTGGTCGAGCTTGACGAGCTTGTTGTGGGTGGAGCAGGTCGCGAACAGCGAGATCGCGACGATCGCGGCGATCACGCCGCCGATGAGCAGCCCCTTGCGAGAGCGGCCAGCGGTGAGGGACGGGGTGAGCGTTGAGCGCATGCCCGCCTACGTTGCAAGAACCCGCTCATGCGCGCTCGCGTCACGCCGCGCGCTCACGCACGGCGTCAGAACAGGAAGTCGGTGCTCAAGAAGCTCGAATAGCGGCGGGTCACGATCTCGCCGACCAGCTCCTGGTTGGCCTCGGTGCGCGTCGCCGCCACGACCGTGCGGATCGAGAACGCACGCAGCGCGTCGGTCACCGACAGCGTGCCCTCCGCCGAGTCCTTGCGGCCGGTGAACGGGAACGTGTCGGGGCCGCGCCGGCACTGCGCGTTGAGGTTGATCCGGCAGACGCTGTTGACCAGCGCGTCGACGAGCTGACCGAGCTCGCGCGGATCGCTGCCGAACAGCGACACCTGCTGGCCGTACGGGCTCGCGCGCATGAACCGGTCGATCTGATCGAGGTCGTGGAAGGTCGCGACCGGCACGATCGGCCCGAACTGCTCCTCCGACCACAGCCGCGCCTGCGGTCCCACCGGGTACACCACCGCGGGCCGGAAGAACGTGCCGTGCGACGCGCCGCCGGTGATCACGCGCGCGCCGTGCGCGACCGCGTCCTCGACGAGCGCGGCGAGCCGCGCGCACTTGTCCGGCTCGGGCAGCGGCGTCAGCGTGACCTGGTCATCCCACGGCATGCCGGCGCGCAGCGCGTCGACCGCGGTCGCGAGCTTGCCGACGAACGCGTCGGCGATCGACTCGTGCACGAAGATCAGCTTCAACGCCGTGCAGCGCTGGCCGTTGAAGCTGAGCGCGCCGCCGACGCACTCCTTGACCGCGAGGTCGAGATCCGCGCTGGGCAGGATCACCGCCGGGTTCTTGGCCTCGAGGCCGCTGATCGTGCGCAGCCGGTTGGGCCGCGGGTGCTGGCGCTCGAGCAGGTTCGCCACGCGCGAGCTGCCGATGAACGCCAGGCAGTCGATCTCGCCGCTCTCCATGATCGGGCCGATCACCGCCGCGCCGTCGCCCTGGATCACGTTGACCACGCCGGGCGGGAACGCGTCGCGCATCGCCTCGAGCAGCGGCAGGTGCAGGAGCGCGCCGAGCTTGGGCAGCTTCGACACCACGGGGTTGCCCATGATCAGCGCCGGGATCAGCGTCGTGTACGTCTCGTTGAGCGGGTAGTTGAACGGGCCCAGGCACAGCACGACGCCGAGCGGCGAGCGGCGGATCTGCCCGAGGAACCCGCCGTCCATCACGAACCGGCCGGCGGCGCGGTCCTGCTCCTTGAGCGCCTCGATCGTGTCGCGGATGTACGTGACCGTGCGATCGAACTCGTTCGCGCTGTCGGGCTCGGTCTTGCCGATCTCCCACATCAGCAGCCGCACCACGTCCTCGCGCGCCTTCGCCATCCCGGCGACGAACGTCTGCAGCCGCTCGATGCGCTCGCCGACCCGCATCGTCGGCCACGCGCCGCGGCCGTCGTTCCACGCGCGCCGCGCCGCCGCCAGCGCCTCCTTGCCCGCCGCCGCGTCGAGCATCGCCATCGCGCCGACCCGCGCGCGCTCGAGGCCGGGCCCGACGCACACCGGCGACAGGACGTCCGCGACCTCGCCGTCCCACCGGCGGATCTCGCCGTCGCACAGCCACTGCCGCTCCCACCGCGTGGTGTCGACGCGCACGCGCGCGGGGATGTCCGCCTCGGATCCCGGGAAGGTGATCATGCGCCGAGCCTATCAGCGTCTACGCGCGCGGCGGTTCGACGTGCACCACGCGAGCGCCGCGACCAGCGCCTCGGCGGCGCGCTGCGAGTGACGCGCGGCCTGCTGCAGCGGCGCGAGCGAGTCCTCGAGCGCCGCGCCCCCGCGCCACGGCCCGGCCTGCTCCCACACCATCTCGAACGCGACCTGCGCCGCGACCTCGCCGACCAGCAGCGCGAACGGCGGCGTCGAGATCCCGGCGAGCCGCGCCAGCTCCGTCACCGTCAGCGACGACAGCCGGCCGCCGCTGCGGATCCAGTCGACGACGACCTGCCACGTGCTGTCGTCGAGCACCGCGGCGTCGTCGGGCGCGCTGGGCAGATACGCGACCCGCGGCGCGATCGAGCCGTGGTCGGGCGGCGTGATCAGCGCGAGGCCGTCGGCGCCGCGCTCGAGCGTGAGCATGCGGACGAACCGTCGCCGGAACACCGCGTCGACGATGTCGCTGTGGCAGCCGTCGAGGTCGATCCACCGGCTGCGGCCGTCGCGGAAGTGCAGCGTGAGCTCGCTCCACGCCAGCGACACCTCCGCGCGCGGCGCGAGGTCCCGTGCCGGGTCGCGGTACAGCGCGCTCGTACGACCCACACCACCAGCGTAACAGACTAGCGTTTCTTGGCCGCTGGCTTCTTCGCGGGCGCGGGCGGAGCTGCCGCCTTCGCCGCCGCCGCCGCCGCCGCCTTCGCCGCCGCCACCTTCGCGAGCGCCTGTGCCGAAGGCGGTGTGATCGGACCCGCCTGCTTGGGCTTCGGCGCCGCCTTCGGGCCGCGCGGCTTGCGCGCCTTCGCCGGCTTCGGCTCCTCGGTCTCCTTCTTGCGGATGTTCGACAGCCGCTTGAGCGTGCGCAGGCGCATCTGGCGATCGAGCGTCGGCCGGTACTGGTCGGGATCGAACTGCGGCGTCAGCCCGGCGCGCGCGGCCTCGTCCTCCTTGAGCAGGACGGCGCGGATCTGCTCCGGCGAGCTCAACGCCCGTAGCTTGGCGATCGTCACCGGGTTGCGCAGCGCGCGCGCCAGCCGCCCGAGCACCGGCAGGTGCAGCCGGTCGTACTTCAGGCCCATCAGGAAGAACAGGTACGTCGGCTTGCCGTCGTTCGAGCCGAACGGGATCCCGGCCCACGACCGCCCCACGATCAGGAACGGCCGGTTGATCTTGCCCTTGTCCTTCGCGCGGGTGTGCAGGAACGCGACCCCGCCCTCCATCGCCGTCGACGACAGCGACTCGCGCTCGACGACCGCGCCGACGAACCACGGCTTGTCCTGGAGCCAGCCCGCGCTGTACGCGCGCGCCGCCATCTCGTCGATGACCGCGAGCGGAACCGTCGCCTTCAGGTCGGGAATGATCGCCTGATCGGGGAGCAGGTCCTCGAGCGGCAGCTTCATGCCGTCGGGGATCTCCGCGAAGTCGGCTTCGTCGCCCACGAGCTGCTGCTCCAGCCACTCGTCGATCGCCTTGCGCTTGAACCGCCACTTGCCGTCGAGCGGGATGCCAGGGATCTTGCCGGTCTGGACCAGCTTGAACACGGTCTTCTCGTCGAGGTGGAGATACGAGGCCAGCTCGCGCAACGACAGCAGCGGCTCGTCATCGACGGGAGGCGATTCCTTCTTCTTGCCCATGGTCTCCTTCGGTTTCGCGAGTTTACGGCCTCCCGGCGCGCGCATACACCCCGGGCGGCGTAAGATTTCGTCGTGCGTTTCCAGGGTTGGTCGCTGCGGCGTGCCCGCCTCCTCGCCGGGACGAACCTGATCCTGGTCGCGGGGCTGGTCGCGTTCGTCGCGCTGATCTGGGTGATCGAGCAGGTCGCCGGGATCCACGGCGCGGTGTCGCTGTCCGCGCCGCTCGCGATCGTGGTCGCCGGGATCCCGGCCGCGCTGTGGCTCGGGTTCTTCTACCTCCAGGATCGCCACGAGCCCGAGCCCAAGGAGCTGGTCCTGGGCGTGTTCGCGCTCGGCGCGCTGATCGCCGGGCCGTTCGCGGACTTCCTGCTGCGCTGGCTCGCCCCGACCCTGCCGCTCCAGGTCGAGGGCCTGTCGGCGTTCTCGCTCGATCGCATCATCCACGCGGTGCTCGTCGTCGGGCTCGCGCAGGAGCTGTGCAAGTACGTGGTCGTCCGCTACACGATCTACACGTCGCGCGAGTTCGACGAGCCGATGGACGGCGTCGTCTACATGATGGCCGCCGGCACCGGCTTCGCGGTCTGGCAGAACTACAAGGGGCTGCAGGAGCTGGCCGATCACAGCGTGCTGCTGTCGACGGGCGCGGCGATGGTGGTCGTGACCACGCTCGCGCACGCGTCGTTCGCCGGCGCGCTCGGCTACGTCATGGGCCGCGCGAAGTTCAGCCCGCGCCCGCCCGCGGTGCGCGCGGTGCTGCTCGGCCTGGGCCTCCTGCTCGCGGCGCTGCTCAACGGTCAGTTCGCGCTGTTCGAGAGCTGGATCTCGTCGACCGGCCTCGAGCACCACCCGTGGAAGAGCGTCGGCTACGCGGCGGTGTTCGCCGAGGTGATGTTCCTCCTGCTGATGCTCGCGTCGCGGCGGTTGATGCGCGACTCGCCGTTCAACCCGGAGCGGCTGCGATGAGCCCGCGCGACGACGACCACACCGACGTCGAGCCGCTGATCACGAAGGTGACCACGCGCGCCGAGACCGCGCAGGACATGGAGATCGTCCAGCAGGTCTACGCCGACGAGCTGTCCGCGCCGGTCAAGGCGCCTGCGCCGCCGCCGGAGCCGCCGGCCGCGCCCGACGACTCGATCCCCGAGCCCGTCGAGGAGGAGGACTCGGCGTGGACGGCCCTGTTCAGCTACGAGACCTACGAGCAGGTCGCGCGTCGCGTGCTGCGCGCCGGCACCGAGGTCGCGCGCGAGGGCTACCAGCGCCACGACGCCGCGGTGATCGTGATCGCCCTCGCGCTGATCATCGGCGGCGGGATCGTCCACCGCCGGATGATGCAGCCGCCGATGGAGGTGTTCGACGCGAACGGCCTCACGTTCCAGCGCACCGCGAACTGGCTGTCGCCGGAGCCGGTGCTGCCCGCGCCGGTGCGGCTGATCCGCGACGCGCCGGCGCCGCCCCGCCCGGCGCCCGACGAGCTGCCCTACCACGTGGAGTTCACCTCGGCGCTCGACGCCGACGTCCGCCTCGAGGTCCTGGTCGACGACCGCCCGCGGTGGAGCAACATCCTCACCGGGCTCGAGCTCGACCGCCGCAATCGCTATGGCGAGCTCTACGCCTCGGACGGCGGCCACACCCGCTCGATCTCCGGCCACGACTGGCTGCGCACCTCGTATCGCTACGCGTACGCGCCCGACAAGGGCGACGCGCCGCGGATCGGTCGCGCCGTCGAGTACGCCACCGTCGATCGCGACCGCCTGTACGCGGTGACGTTTCACGGCGCGCCGGTGCAGATCGAGTACCTCGAGGACCTGATCGCGCCGACGATGCGCGTGGCGTCGAAGATCGGCGTGCCGCTGCTGCCGCAGAACCGCGTCACCCAGGTCCGCGCGCCTCAGACCGTGCGCACCGCGCAGGCCTCGACGGTGATGGTCGTCGTCGCCGATCTCGTCGACGGCCGGCTGCGCGCGGTCGGCGGCGGCTCGGGCGTGATCGTCGCGAGCGACGGCTCGATCGCGACCAACTACCACGTGCTCCACGAGCGCGGCCGGCTGCACGACCTGTTCGTGATCGGCCGCCACGTCGCCGACGGCAAGCCGCCGCAGCTCGTCTGCGCGGGGAGCCCGAACCGCTCGAAGCTCCAGCCCGAGCTCGACCTCGCGATGATCAAGTGCGACATGGACCTCGACGGTCGCGCGTGGAAGCCGACCGACGGCGGCGCGTGGCAGCCGCTCGTCGAGGTCGGCGGCGAGGTGTCGCTCGGCCAGCGCCTGTGGGTGCTCGGCTATCCCGACCGCGGCGGCGGCGCGATCACGCTGTCGCAGGGGCTCGTCGAGGGCTGGACCGGCGAGGAGGACACGCTCGGCAAGGACTTCATCAAGACCGACGCCTCGCTCACGCACGGCAACTCCGGCGGGCCGGTGGTCGACGACCTCGGCCGCGTGATCGGCGTGGCCAACGCGTTCCGCGTCCACCTCACCCAGGACGGCGACGAGATCGAGAGCGTCAAGCAGGGCCTCGTGCGGCCGTGGTCGGCGCTCGGCGACATCCTCGAGATCGCCGGCCGGTGGACGCCGCGCGAAGGGCGGAACAGCGTCGAGCTCGAGCCCACCGAGATCGAGGTCGCGCCCGAAGGCGTCGTGATCTCCACGACGGTGGTCGACGCGCTCAACCTCCACCCGATCCCGGGCGCGCTGCTCCTCGTGCTCCGCCCCGACGTCAGCTCGGACGAGGTGGACATGAACCGGCTCAACGACCAGGTCATCGCCTGGGGGCGTGCGAACGCCGAGGGCGAGGTCCACCTCAAGCACCCGGTCCCGCAGCCCGGCCGCTACACCGTCGTCGTGGTCGCCCGGGGCTACCAGACGCTCACCGGGGACGATGCGCTCCAGCTGGACGAGGACACCGCGCCGTTCTTCGATCCGTGGGGTCAGGTGAAGATCCACCCGCTGTGATCTGCCGTTCCAGTATTTGTAGAACGCCACTCGACTAACGATTTCGATTAGTTCGCACTCTACCGGGTCACGTTTAGGGGTTCTGGCTCACATGTACGCGGGTCTTTTTCTGTGAGGCTGGAAAAATTGCTTGCGACGTGCGTGGGCCGTGGCTAAGAATGGTCTCAGCCGCACGCCACACGCGTAGCTGGCGGGCCGCAGCAGGCATCCCCCCCGACAGCCGCTGCGGCCTTCTTTTTTTTGGGCACCTCGGTTTTGCCCATGATCTCCGGAGCGTGGTATCGGTCGAAACCCGATGCCCGCGCTGGACCGAGCCCTGATCGACGCGGATGCCGACCGCGTGGTCCGCCGGCTCGCCCGCGCCGGCCACAAGGCCTACCTGGTCGGTGGCTGCGTCCGAGATCTGCTCCTCGGCCGCAAGCCGAAGGACTTCGACCTCGCGACCAGCGCGACGCCGAATGAAATCAAGGCGTTGTTCCGCAACAGCCGGATCATCGGCCGGCGGTTCCGCCTCGCGCACGTGTTCTTCGGCCAGAAGATCATCGAGACCGCCACGTTCCGCGCGAACCCCACGCAGGACGAGGACGGCGGCGACCTGCTGATTCGCCGCGACAACATCTTCGGCACCGAGAGCGAGGACGCGCTCCGCCGCGACTTCACGATCAACGGCCTGTTCTACGACGTCGAGCGCGAGGAGGTCATCGACCACGTCGGCGGCCTCGCCGATCTCGAGGCGCGGCTGATCCGCACGATCGGCGACCCGGAGATCCGGTTCCAGGAAGATCCCGTGCGGATCCTGCGCGCGATCAAGTTCGCCGCGCGCCTCGGCCTCGCGATCGAGCCCGCGACGTACCGCGCGCTGGTGCGGTGGCGCGGCGAGATCCGCAAGTGCTCCGCGCCGCGCGTCCTCGAGGAGGTGCTGCGCCTCCTGCGCGGCGGCGCCGCGCACCGGTCGCTCGAGATCCTGATCGAGACCGCGACCCTCGAGATCCTGTCCACGCACCTCGCCGAGCTGCTCGAGGGCCCGGGCGCGCCGGTGACCGTGAGCCCGGCGGCGATCGGCCCCGAGACCGGGACCCGCGCGCTGACGGTGGCGCACGAGGCGTACGCCGAGCCCGACGAGCTCGCCGCCCAGCTCGACGCCGAGGAGCAGGCGTGGCACCGCGTGTGGGCCGACGCCGTCGAGCCGCAGCCCGGGACCGCGCGGATCCCGCTGCGGCTCAGCTTCGTGCACGACCGCGCCGAGATCGAGAAGCGCCGCAAGCACACGTGGGCCACCGTCGCGCAGGTCGACGCGTACATCGGCGCCGGCCGCGAGCCGACCAACGCGCTGGTGCTGTGCTGCCTGGTCGCGCCGTTCCTGCTCGACACGATCATCGCGCCGGGCTCGCGCCCCGGTGATGCGAACAACGCGATCCTCGAGATCGGTCAGCCGCTGGTCGATCAGCTCCGGGTCGCGCGTCGCGACGCCGAGCGGCTGCGCCAGATCCTCCTCGCGCTTCGCCGCATCGTGCCGGCGCGCCGCCGCCGCGGCAACCTCGACGGCCTGGCCGGACGGGACGTGATCGAGGACGGCGTGATGCTGCACGAGCTCCTCGAGCGCGCGGCCGGCCACTTCGAGTCCGATCCCACCGCGCTGCTCGGCGACGGCACCGCGCCCGCCGACGTCCCGACCCACGCAGCTGACCCGGACGCCGAGGGCGAGCCCGAGGACGGTGACGCCGACGCCGACGGCAAGCCCGAGGACGGCGACGCCAGCGGCGAGGCCAACGGCGAGGACGGTCCGCGCAAGCGCCGCCGTCGCCGCCGCGGTGGCCGCGGGAGATGACCGATCTGGTCGACCGCGGCTCGCGACACCACTACGTCGACGCCGCGCTCTACGACCACGAATACCGCCGCCGCCGCGAGGATGTCCACGCCTACCAGGCGCTCGCGCAGCGCCTCCTCGGCGGCC
>Ga0163144_10023228_pt1 | contig 12253 bp, 15 predicted proteins | sample OliLak19BULKMAT1_FD_123175 | JGI IMG/M metagenome (GOLD analysis project Ga0163144, IMG submission 123175) | Freshwater microbial mat bacterial communities from Lake Vanda, McMurdo Dry Valleys, Antarctica - Oligotrophic Lake LV.19.BULKMAT1 | ecosystem: Environmental > Aquatic > Freshwater >...
AGAACGAGCGGAGTGGTCTTGAGCATGGTCAGTCTCTTTCCGAGAGTGGGAAGTGGCCGGCAGGATACCGTGGCGCCTGGGCCGTCGACGATCGCGTCGCTTCAGGCGAACTCGGTGCAAGGGAGCTTGGTCAGCCCCAGGCCCAGGTGCCGTCGGCGCGTCGACGATTCGCGCCTTGGGCCACTGCGGCCTTGGCAGAGTGCGAAGCCGTTCAGCCATGCTCTGCAAACCTCGGGTCTGGGGCAGAGCCCCAGCGATCACGCCCAGCTGCATCCATCGCAGATCGTGATCGAAGAGCCATCTGTTTTCTGTTTCCGTGCTCATGCTCAGTGATGGTCTGGCTGGTCGAGGTGATCGCGCCGGGGAAGTCGTAGTCGGCGACACCGAGCTCGCTCCAGGGCCGACGAGCATCGAGTGGGGCGGCGTCTCCCGGCGAAGCGCCGCTACCAGCATGATGGTCATCATGCCTCCCGATTTGCGCCCGGGCGCCATACTGTACTCAAGATCGCTTCCCGCTGGGAAGTTGCCGTCATTCGGGAAACGACGGTGCATAGTTACTCAACGTCGGCTGGACGTGTATGTTTGCGAGCATGGTGATCCGCATCCGCACTACTCATCATGGCTGGTCGGCGCCATGCATGCTGCGCGATTTTCGGGCTGGCCCCATTCGCAACAATGAGAGTCTAAAGCACTTATGTGCTCTGTTGGCGACGCTGTTCATCAGCGCCCTCCCGGCCCAGGAGTGGATCCGAGCGCGAGGTCCTGGCGAGCTGCTACCTCCCGCACTCGGTGGGCCGACCACTGCGATGCCAGATCTCTCGATATGGGAGTTCGCGTGGGAGTTCCAGCGCGACGCACTTGCAGCGGAAAGGCCGTCGCGGACACTCACTCCTGAGAGAATGGCTTCGGTCATACGCGTGTTGAGGAAGCAAGCGGGCGCTGATGACGTCGAACTCGCGATCCTAAGTCTATGGGCGCTGGCGCGCATTGGGCGCGCCGACCGTGGCGCGTCGGTCGCGTTGCGTGAAATCGTCTTTAACGGTGCTGCGCGTAGATCAGCGCCAGTCGGCGAGGTCGCTGTCATCGCAATTGGTCTGGCCTCTTCGGGAGAGGCGCGAGAGGTTCAAGCGCTATGCGCGATTGCAAACGACGAAGACGCGGGCCGAGCGCTCGTGGGCGCGCCCGCGGTGCCCGAGCGCATGCGCTGCTTCGCGCTCTACGGTCTCGGCCTCGCGGCTGAAGCGCATCCATTCGCCGAGCTGCAGTTCTTGGTGCTGGCAGGGATCGAACGATCGCTACTTCCTTCTTCAAAGACGCCAACACAGGTGCGCATCGCAGCATTGCATGCGTTGTCGCTCCTGAATTTGCAAGCTACGCCGAAGCTGTCGGCTCCAGTGCTACTCTTGCTTGAGCAGGAATGGTCCCTGGTTGTGCCGCGGCAGCTGCTATCCGTGCGAGCGCATGTACCTCTAGTGGCTGCTGCCGCACTGCGCGCTACCGATGCCGCGGCCGACGCGTGGCGCCATCGTTTCGTGGCAGCCATGCAAAACGAGTCGGAACACGACCCGGTGCGGCGATCGTGTGCGCAAGCGCTGGGCCGCCTGTCGGGACCTGAGCACACCAGAGTGGTGGAGTCTCTACGCAGCATCACAAGCGCGGCCCAAGACGCTCAAACGCGGAATCTGGCGTTCTTCTCCCTTGGCGCGATCGCGGGCGCCGAAAACACTAACTGGCTCATGTCGCAGCTGCAGCGCAACAGCCCGATGGCGATACTCTACGAGGCCCCTTGGCTCGCAGTAGGCCTGGGTTCCGGCCGAATCTGGCGTGGCGAGCCCATTAATAATGCGTTGGTGACGCTGCTGGGACAGAAGGCAGAGACGCACCTCAATCCCGCGAGCGTCGGTGCATTCGCAGTCGCTCTCGGTTGCTGTGGCACGAGCGACTCGGCAGGTCTGATGCAGAAGATTCTGAAGCGCATGGCTGAAAAGGATGCAGCCGCCGCCCCATTGTGCGCGGCGCTCTCGCTCCTTGACGATACAAGTTCATTGCCGCAGTTGAAGGACCTAGCTATCTCGGCGAATTCGCCCCGGACTTCCAGCGAGGCGATGTTGGCGTGCGGAGTACTCGGCGCCGAACCGACGCTGCGTACCTGGATGGGCGATGCCCAGCTCGACCCTTCCCGCCGGCATGCGGCAGCGGTGGCCTTGCGGGGCAAAGCTGATGTGGAAGCCACTGACGCGCTAGTACGCATGCTCGGCGACGATACAGTAGCGCTTACCGAACGGCGCTTTGCCGCGTTCGCGATTGGCTCACTCTGTGACCGGAGTGGCCGCCATTGGTCGGCCAAGCTCGCCGCAGCGGTCGACTACCGCAACGCTACTCCCGCTCTTGTTGGACCACCAAACGGCGTGCTACGCTTGCCCTGAACTAGTCGCACCATGCGCTTTTTAGGGTAACCGTCGCGTGAAGCCCGCCGGCGTGGTAGCTCTGGCTTGGTCGTAGATCCGTAGATCTAGATTTGGGTATCGGCCCGGCTCCCAAAGAAATGGCGTCGTTTGTAACCTGTCAAGGCCTGGCAACCTGGCCTGGTTGCCCGATCTCACGTGGTCTCGCTTGCCCGAACCTGGGTGGTCCGGCGGTCCCGGTTGTCCGAACTCAGCGGTCCCGCTTCCGAAGCGAGGGTGGTCCTGATACTCCGGCCCGCTACAACGCGAAGTCGGCGACTCCCGAACTCCCGACGCCCAAGCCACTCGCCGGCTGGGTCTACAAGGTTTCGCAGTATCATCTCGCCAACTCGTCGCGGCCCATCGGTTATCGGTCGCGACCCGTCGCGACCCCACGTCGACCTACGCGCTCCGTCAGTATCGCGCTCGCGCGCAGGCGCGAGATTCACGGCCTGCTCACGCCGTCGTCGTATGCTCAAGGCTCAAGCTACTGCTGTCAGCCCCTACTTGGCCCGCTGCCTTTCGACTAGCTCAATGTCGAAGACAACTGCTCCATCACCGGCCGGCGAGCTCAAGTCAATGTCATCATATAACACGGAACGCACCTTGAGCCTAATATTACCAGCGTCCAGAAACCTGCGGATGGGTCCGCGAGATGGTCGCCAGTTTCCAATAGACGCACCCGACCCACCCTCCCCACGAAGGTATACTTCGACTGGACCTGAGTTTCCTGTAGGCGGCAGCCGAGCACGCACGATCACCTCAACAATCTTATTAGACAACTTGATTACATGCTCCTCCGGTGTGGCCGCATCCACCTTCAAGACTCGATCCGCAAAGGCGGGCTCAATGGCATCGGATGGCTCTGCTAGCGACACAGCATACTCATCACACTCAACGCGAAAGGCGTGTCCCGTAACGGACGAGACCTGCATACCGCCTCGTCGGCTGCGTAACACTATTGGTATGCCTTCGATGCTCGTGTTAGTAGAATCTAGAACCTTGACTACTAGAGTCCTGGCGGGTGCAGACCGGAGTTCAAGAAAAACTGGATCTCGAACGGTGTGCATCGGAGCCAGTGGCCACCGCCCATGCCATAGCGTGCCGTCTTCCAGACTCAAATGGCATCCTACGAAGACCTCCTGGCCGGCCTGGTCTGGCTTATGAACATAAACAAGGCACCCTGGCAACCGGTCCATCATATACTGGCGTACCGCACCAACGCGAGACAAGACTTGGATCGAACGATCGAGTTTGGCCTGAGGCAATTCCCAATTGAGGCTTTCGATTGGCGATAATGAAGGGCAACGGAAAGCAACTGCATAGAGTTCCTGGAGCGTTGCCGTGATTTCAACATATCCCGAGGGCACCCAGACAGCGCCATTCGCGCCAACGTCGGTCAATGGCACTAGCTCCTTATGGAAGATGTTCATGTAGTATCGTTTGTCTGGCGGCAGCTCACTGAATGACGCCTTGCCCTGTTGATTGCACTGCGTGACCCAGCGCGGCCTATCTGAAAGGGGATGACCTATTCCAGACTCTGGAGGTTCGCTTGTACCAAGAAACCCCGTCGATCCATCCGCAGTAAGAACAACTCGAGCGTCAGGAACCGAACGGCCCTCCGTGTCGATCACATTAACCGACAATCCGCCTGCGCGTTGCAGATCAACTACCATCGCGGGAAGGCGATCGCGGAATACTCTCGGGACGTGTCCCGGAGCTCGGACGAGAGCGTACTCACAAGATTGAGCGGCGCTGCTAAGCGGAATCGATCCATCTGGCTTTGCCTGCGAGGTTGCCTTGAGGGTGAACGTGGGAGACGGCACCTCACTCTTGTCGAAAAGAGTGAGAGAGGCATTGGCGATGGCCGACCTATCCATGGCGTCGACCACCACGAGTTGCCCGGCCGCATCGACTCTCTGATGGGTCGATGGCCCGGCTGACACCTCCGGAGCCCGGCCTCCGACAACGGCGTTCTCTCCCGCAGGCCCTTGAGTGTCAGGATGCATCAAGGACTCTGTCGGTGCAGCTGGCTGTGCATCCCCTCCCAGGGTTCCGATGACAACAACAATGACGACGACTACGACGCCAAGGACCGCAAGAACAGGAACACGCGACATCGCACCCCCTAGAAGTGGTTTCGTAAACAGGCACGCACTTTCTACTAGATCCAGATCATGGCATCAGCCTAACGATGATTCGGGTCACGGATCAGTAGTGGACCCTACTACCTGCGCTGCCGCGACGGAAGAATGGTTGGTGTCGCCGATGGCGCAGCGATCGCGAGCGCCTCTCGACGGCATTCCTTGGATCTGAAACCCGGCGCGCAGCGGAAGGCTCTTCCATCGGTGTTTCTAGGGTACGCAACCTGTGGCGGCGCTGGCGGGATGAGCACCAAGTCTGGAAGGACAACTGGCGGGCAGTGCGCAGGCCTTCGCCACGAAGGGACTCATGGAGTGGGAAGCGACGCTCCTCAACGCGACTCTCGTGAGCGCGAAAGAAGGGAGCGACGGAGTCGATCCCAGCGAGAGGGGAAAAGGATCGAAGCTTGCCGTTCTGATCGTCAGCGCGAATCTTACTGCCGGAGGTGCTACTTCTCACCGCATTAACTGCAAGGCCAATTCTCGGTCCAACGAGGCCGGTGCATGCGCCGCTACGAGATGCGCCTAGATCCCAGTAGTCTAGATTACAGTAGGTGAGCGAGCCCTCGCGTAGCCCAACGGCTTCCGCCCTCCCATCGTCCGGCACGACCTTCGTCAACATGCGGGCCTTGTGAAGCCACTTCTGAGTGCTGAGGCATAGGCGATGCGGACAAAGGAGTGATTATATCAACGATTGGGGTCCGGATAGTCGCAATCGCAGACGTAGTATATCCCGGGCTCTACCGGAACTATGTCTTCGAAACACTGGGGAAGTTCATAGGGAATCGGCGCTGGAGGTTCCGGTGTCCAGGAAGAACAAGAGACATCCCAGCAGTCCCAGCTACTTACAAGTCCGTCCGGGCTAAACTCGACCTTGGTCATACAGAGCATAAACTCACTCATTTCGCCGCTGCATAGGCATGCCATTGATCCATCATCAAATGAAAACGGTGCACAGGTCTTAGTCGAGCCGCAAGTCGACGTTGGGCATCCTGCCCAGGTAATTGTCCCATCGGCCCACCTCTGTAGTTTTGCTGTGCAGCCAGTGAAGTACACCGTTAGTGCAGCATACGCCGGAATCTCCTGAAATGAGATGGGGTTGTCAGGAACAGAGCTTGAAGGCGCGATCGCCAGCATGCAAGGAAGGAAGGCCGCAAGGAGCAGGGTTTTCATGTCTTGCCAGCAGATCGATTCTGTTTAAGGGGAGCACGGCCATGCTGGCGAAGTGCGGCCGAGTTGTCAAGGGGATCAGGGCGAATTGCGCGATTTGCTGGAACAGCAAGAATCACCGCTACGCAAGAACGACGGTCGGGTCGAGCGGCAGCGAGTCGACGTACTGCTGCATCTTGGCTAGTCTAGGCGCTCCTTGGTCCTGCGCATCAACCCGAGCCTTTTTCCGCGCTGTCAGCCGGCAGCCCCATGTGCGCACGCCGCCGGTAGGCCAGGGCCGCACGGTACGCGGCCATGAGCGCGGAGTCGTCGTCGTCGAGGAAGTGTGCGAGTAGCCCGTGCAGCTCCGCTTACAGCAATCCGGCGTTCCGCAGCAGATCGTCGTCGGGAAGTCGCCCCTCCTGCCGGAACACCATACCGGCGTCGACGACCTAACGGAACCACCGTCGTCGCGCTTGCCGGTGCGCTTCGACAACTCGGCCATGCGGTCGTACATCGCGTAGGGCTCCCACGTCGTAGTGCGGCTTTGCGAGGCAGTCGGGACACTCCAGCTCCAGGATGTTGAACCCCATAGTGCCGAACAACGGTGGATCCATCTCGTTGAGCAGGGCGGGTCGGTCCATGCGAGTGGTCCCGCTTGGCCGAACCGAGGGTTCAGATCCCCCAGCCCGGGGTCACCGTTTCCACCGTCACAAACGGTGGACCCGGTGGCGGCCTTCGCGCCCGCGTTCGCGGCGCCGGCGGGAGGTCGCATCGCCTTTCGAATGCGACGTTCCGCGCGCGCCTGGACGGAAGGCTCGGGCTGGCACCGCGACGATTGAGGACAACAATTTTTCTTCGTCGATCGCGAGCCCGCGGCCGCGACCCGCGCGCTCTCAAGCTCCGAGAGCACCTGCTGATCGGAACGCGTCCGAAAATCGTATGGCAGTTCGAAGCGTCCGTACGCCCCGGCCCGTCCTGTTTGTGTGGTTGCCCCGGCGGCGCGCCGCGCTAGGGTCGCGCTGCCAGGATCGCGGTCGCCCCGACCGTGTCCTCTCGTCGCAAGGGATCTCGCATGCGATCTGGGGTGTCACTTGGCGGTGGAAGGAAAACGAACATGGACAACTCTCACGATCGTTTCGAGGCGATGGCAGTGCGTCCCGTGCTGAGCACCTGGAGTCTGGAGGCACGCATGATTCCCGAGTCTGCGGACGGCGCCGCGTCCTCCATGCGGGGTGTGCGGTGACGGCGCCGCAGCCACTCTCCGGGTCGCCTTCCGAGCCAACCTGGGAAGCCATCGGGTCCGAGATCCTGGAGAGGTTGACTCGAACGCTACGAGCGCCGAGGGACTGGCTTGAGGACGTCACTCAAGACGCCCTGGTGTGCATGGTGATCTTGGCGAACGGTGGCGAGCGGATCGCGAACTTCGTGGCCTTCGGCGTCGCGTTCGCCCGGAAACGCTGGATCGACGACCTGCGGAAGCGCCGTTGCCGGGGCGAGAACCTGGTGTCGGACTTCGACGAGGTGGCTACGAAGATCCAAGACGAAGTTGATACAACCGACTGGCTGGCCATGCTGCGGGGTGAGGGTTGGGAGCCAACCGAGGCCTGGAGCCGCATCCTCGCGGCGATCGTAAGTGGCGCACGCGGACACGATAAGATCGCCGCAGCCCTGGGGCTCCACGTGTCGACGGTCCAGGAGAGCCGGAAGCGGCTGCGGCAGTGGTTGCAAGAAAAACTGGATCCACCCCCGCCCCCCTAGGCGACTACTCCTTTGACGGCAGTCGAGGAACGCCAACACGGCGAACCGGTTAGTAATAGTGGTCACCCAAACTAGTTCCACTTGTTGGCGCAAGCTCAACCGCGACTTCGCATTCATGCAAGACGCCCTGACCGCAGGCTCAACTTGATCGAACTCGGAACTCAGCGCCACCAAGTGGAACTAGAATGGCCTCATGGAGCTGTGCGCCGATCGAGCAAAGACCTGGGCGCGACGGTTGCTCACCGGCTCTTGGCGATGTTTTTCCTGGGAGTTGGCTTGGTCAAGCTCTGGGCTGGGCATCAGCCGCGGTTCGACATTGGTCCGACGTGGTTCTACGTGCTTGCCGTTGCCGAGTTGTTGACGGGGATGGCCCTGTTGACGCGCCACAGGCGGGCGGGAGCTTATTCTGCGCTACTGCTCTCCATTGGCATCGTCGTGGCTGCTTTGTCGCGTCCATCCGGAGACTGCGGGTGTCTCGGGGGGATGGTCGAGATCAATGCAACTCAAAGGCTACTACTAGGTAGCATTGCGGGGCTGCTCTCGTGCATCGCTTGTTGGTTAAGGATTTCAGCAGACTCAGGAACCCCTTCAAAGGAGTTGTACCCATGAACAATCACATGAACAAAATGATGATCGCTGTTCTCACCCTCATCTTCAGCGCGATGGGAGGGTTCAGCGCGTTGAAACTAGTGGCGATGCCCGCAGGCGGGGATTGCCGCCTCCAGTGGCACACAGTTGCCGGATTCGCAATACCGACTTGCGCGGGCGACTGCGCCGGTTACGCCAACAGTATGGAGACCTGCTGTCTCCTCAACGAAGGGTCGTCCGACTCAAGTGTTCAAACACACAAATGCATCTGCAAGAACGCCGCGTGCGGGTCGCCTGGTCAGTGGGTCGACATCAACAACGCCTGTTCAGGCGTCATTAAAATCGATTGGGCTACCGGCCAAGTGTCCGGGACCTCATCTTGCGTCATGGACAATCCGACCTCTTGCCCAAACGGGCAAACGCCGGCGAAGAAGTGCAAGGTCAACGGCACGCCTCCGCCAAACACTGCGGCTGACGTTTGCACGTGTCAATAGGGGCTCTCGGGTAGTCCTAGCGATCCGAATCAGATGAAGTCCACCAAGAGGTCGTTGGTTGCGGCGGGTGTTGCCATCGCAGTGGTGCTCCTCCTCGTCTGCATGTGGACGAGTTCCATCTCCGTGCATCCTACAGCCGTGCGCGACGACCCCAGGCCTATGGGGCGCGCCCGGTCAACGAGCGAAGTCGCCGGGGGGCCGGCAGCCGCCGGTGGTCCGGGTGGTGGCTCGGTAGACTTGCAGAGAGTTGAGGCTGTCGCCGAGTCGTCAGAGGCTAGTAGGCTTGCGTGCAGCATTCACGTCCAGGATGAGGGTGGCATTCCGGTCGAGGGAGCGCGCCTTGGGACTTTCATGATTGCTTCACGTGACGCCAACCAGAGGGTGGCTTGGCTCGGGGAATCGGACCGCCAGGGGAACTTTTGGCTGCCGGCAGGGCCCCTAATGGCCGACAATGTTATTGTCGCAGACAAGCCGCCCTTTCTGTCCCACAGCAAAGCCCTGGGCGCCAGCGTGACGGAGGCAACACTGGTGCTCAGACGCCGCGTGAGTGCCGTCGTTACGGTCATGGATCAATTGGACCGGCCGCTGGAGGGGGTGAGCGTATCATCGTCCGTGCAGTGGCCTCATGCAGCGCGCTCGGAACAGCGTGCAGAATGGCCTGCAGAGTTGCAAAGCCCCGGAATGGCGGGGACGGTTCAGGTTAGGAATACTAATGCAGCGGGAATGGCCTCCTTTGACGACCTTGCTTGTGGACAGCACGTGTTTCATGCCACTTTCCCTGGTTATGCAATTGGTGGCAATGTAGCCGATAGCTGCTTCGTCAACCTGCAACCGGGCGTGCGAGCGGATGTGCAACTGCGAATGCTTCCTATCTACTGTGCGATAGTAGACCCGGGTCAGCATCACATAGCCAAACACATATGGTCTGCTGCTGTGCAGGTCGCAATACCCGGGCTCTCCACTGTGGATATTCACGGCTACGCAGGAAGCATTCGCGACCGGTTTCCCGGGATGCTCTCTTACGTCTATATTCCGCCCATGGATATGAAAGATGCAAAGAGCGCGCATGTCGAGTTGCGCATCATGGCCATGGATGGCATGTGGAGCAAGCGTCTCGTCAGAGCCTACCCGGTCTTGGACCTTTCCGATCAGTGTATTGCGACATTGCAAGGCGTCTCAGGCGATGAAAACGGCGGTACGCTGACCATTGAGGAAGGCGGGCGATTCGAGAGACTCGGGCTCGGAGTCTTGAGCCTCGACTCCGGGGAGACTTGGGATGTTGGCGCAAGGTCGCAATTTCAGCTACCGGAGGGCTGGTACAGACTTGACGCCCGGAATCAATTGCTGCGTCGGGCGCTAACTCCTGCGGCGCTCGAAAAGTTTCGTATCGAGAATGGGCTTGAGCACAGGCAATTGATTGCACTGGAAGCGGGCCATGCGGTATGCAAGATCGCAGTAGTGGACGAGTTGAATCGGCCGGTCCATAACTACTTTCTCAGGTTGCGCCCCGATGATTCGGACGAATGGACGGTTTGGGCTGGGACACTGTCTAGGAGCGCCGATATTTTCGCGATGGTGCGCGAAGGGACAACCTATCAGATGGAGGTAGATGCGATTGGATGTCGGCCGATTCACACGAGAATCGTCCCTCAGCGATCTGACGCCGCCGCGGCTCGATGTGACGACATAACAGTTGTCGTGCAAGAGAAACTGACTAGCTATTAGGGCGCTTCAGGAATCCGTGTAGGTGACTGAGTCATGGGCTAGTCATGGGCCCGGTAGAGGTCGGGCCCGTGCTGTCCGGAAACGTGGCCGACGCGTTTGCCCCCGAAACTGGCATCCGACCACTTCGACAACGACTACCGCTACGATGCGTTCGGTCGGATGGATCAGATCACCCAGTCCTTCAGCGCAGCGGGGCGTCGCGCAACCGATCGGCTTCCACCGATCCATGGCTCTGGACCTTCGCGACAACGCTTCGAACCAGCGCCTCGGCGTCGAACGGGATCCCGGCGGCACGAACCGGACGTTCTCGTCGAGCGGGGCGCTGTGGCGCCGTGGCGGCCGGCGTGGAAGTAGCTACCGGCGCGGGATCCTGCCGCGCCAACAACCGCTGCGCCGCCGCAACGCTCGCAGCCGTGATGCGCGCCCCGTGCAACGCCGCTTGTGCCTACGCGACGTCGAGCGAGCAGGAGTCCAACCAGTCGCTCGTCGGCGACGATCTCGCAGCCGGGTGGGTGGTCGGCGCGCGGCGTGATCAGCCGATTGCCGACGGGACGTCGGGCTGCGTCGGCATGTTGCTCGCCGCCGCGGCACCAGCCCGGAACGCTCCTTCGAGCGCCTGCCGCACGCTGTTGACGTGGACCTCGCGGAAGTCCAGCCGGTCGATCTTCCGCTCGTCGAGCGTCGGGAAGCCGAGGCAGTGCTTCGCGATGCCGGCGATCGCCGTGGCCATGGCGGCGTCGGCCGGGATCGTCTCCCGGGCGCCAGTAGCCGGGTTGCACCCGCAACGAGCGCACGCGTGGAACTCGGTGCGGGGATCGACGATCGCGCCGCAGTGTTCGCAGCGAAGGAATGGTTCGTGGGTCATGGCTTGGTTCTGGGTGCCATCGCCGTCGTAGCGAGCCGGCGGGGACGGCTGGGAGGGGACGGGAATGACGGGTTGGTGGTCATGAACGACATCAGCGCTCCGCTCGCCGAACAGCTCAAGGCCCGTTCGGGAACAAAGCGCTGCATGCAGGCGGTGTGCCGTGCGATCAGGATCCGACCGCCGCCGTCAGCGCCGCGATCGCCTTCCGCGTCGCCTCGCGCGACTGCACCGTCTATGCGCTGCCCTGGCTCTGCAGCTTCCCGACGACCTGCCTGATCAGCGTCTCGGCGTCGCCCCCAGCCTCGTTGGCGCGAACTCGCCGAACTGGGCGCTGCGGCACCGTGTCGCCCAGCCGCCTCAGCCGCCCATCAGCCCCGTGCCTTCTCGATTTTGCGGACCTGTCCGATCGCTTCGCGCAGGTAGTAGAGCAGCGACGCGACGCCGTCCTCGGCGGACGGTGGGTTGCCGAAGCCCGTACGCAACGACGCGTTTGTTCGATAGGACTCTTCGGCGATCACCGCCGCGTCGTGGATCTTGGCGAGGGCAGGCGTGATCGCGTTCGCGAGGAGCGCGAGGAGCTCGTCGGCGGTGGCGGGAGGGGCGGCGGGCTGGCCGTTTGCGTTCATGGACAACATGAACCCTCAGCTGCGCGAACGGTGCAAGGCCGTTCGCGTGAACTGAACCCGCCAAGCAGCAGGTGTGCCATCGGATCAGGATCCGATCGCCGCCTGAAGCGCCGCGATCGCCCGGCGGACCGCCTCGCGGATCCGTTCGGTCTCGGCCGAACCCTGGCCCTGGATCTTGGCCACGACGCCGCGAACCAGCGCCTCGGCGTCGAACGGGATCCCGGCGACCCGCGCTGGACGATCGCGCCGTGCGGGGCGCTGCGGTGCCGTGGCGGTCGGCACCGAGGTAGCTGCCGGCGGGGCATCTCGTCGTTCCAGGAGCCGCTGGGCCGCCGCGACGCTCGCTGCCGTGATCCTGGTGCCGTGCTGGGCGGCCTGTGCCTTCGCGCCGGCGACCGAGATGTTCGGGTCGTGCAGCAGGATGTTCAGCGCGACCAGGATCGGCTGGCGGACGTGCTTG
>Ga0163144_10023231_pt1 | contig 12251 bp, 6 predicted proteins | sample OliLak19BULKMAT1_FD_123175 | JGI IMG/M metagenome (GOLD analysis project Ga0163144, IMG submission 123175) | Freshwater microbial mat bacterial communities from Lake Vanda, McMurdo Dry Valleys, Antarctica - Oligotrophic Lake LV.19.BULKMAT1 | ecosystem: Environmental > Aquatic > Freshwater > Lake...
GAATGGGAGTGGGAGGACTCACCCGAGGTGACCCTCACTTTCGTCGATTCGCTCGAGCAAGCGGCACAGTTGTTCAATCGCTACAGCCCGCAGTTCGTGGCCTGCTTGTTGTCCCAGCGCCCCGAAGCGCAGGCCGCCTTCTTTGCGCAGGTGAACGCGCCGTTCGTCGGTGACGGCTTCACGCGTTGGGTCGACGGTCAGTACGCGCTGTCGCGTCCCGAGCTGGGCCTGTCCAACTGGGAGAACGGCCGACTGTTCGGTCGCGGCGGCGTGCTGAGCGGCGATAGCGTCTTCACCGTGCGCACCCGCGTGAGCGGTACGGCCAGCGGCAAGCCGCGCGGCTGAACCGTCGGCGGCGGTTGGCCGTCACTCGACGAAGTAGATGTCGTCGATCCAGAAGTCGACGACGCTCGCCGAGTCAGGTGGGTCCATCGTGAAGTGGATGGCGTAGGCCTTGGTTGGGTCGAATGCCGGAGCGCGCGTCGCAGCCAGCGAAAGCTCGATCGTCTGCCATTGGTCGACAGTGAGAGTTCGCTGGCCGAGTGGCGCATGGGGGACACATGCTGGATCCGGACATGCAGGCGCCGTTCGTGACGGCTCGTCTTCGATGGCGATACGCAGGGTCCGCGCCGCGCTGCTCGACCCGCGAGCGCGCACGATAAGCTTGGTGTAGCCAGAGATGTCTATCGCGGTGATCGTGCTGGGCGCGTTCAAAGACACGTAGACCCCGAGGCCCCAGGACCCCGCAGAAAAGCCTGTCACGTGAACGCGAAACGCCTGGTTGCTGGAGTCGTAGGGATCGACCTCGACCATGTCGACGAGGTTTTGAACCCAGTCGCCCCCGTTGGCCGACGTGTCGATGTAGCGGTCCCAACCTCCTGCGAACGGAGCATTCGTGTAGGTCGGTCCTTGCTCGAGATCGTCGATGAGCACGTAAGTCCCGACCGCGCCGCCGCTGCCGTCGCCACCCGTGCCGCCGACCGGCTCGCCGCCCAAGCCGTCGCCACCCGTGCCGGACCCTCCGCCACTCGGCGTGCCGCCTGAGCCGCCGTCCACTGGTCCCCCACCGTTGGCAGTTCCTCCGCTCGTGCCACCCACGGACGCGTTGGTGTCGTCGAACATTCCTTCGCCGTACACGCTGCATGCGGGCGGCACTGCCAGGGCCAAGACAAAAAGGACTGAGAGCGACTTCACCTGGTGAAGGCTAGCGCAGCCCGATTCGGAAACAATCATCCGGTGACAGCGCATACACTTCTTGGCGCCTAGTCCACGCACGAAGGAAAAGTGAAGTCAGGGGCTTCTTTGGCCCCGGACCACTCCTTCACACACAAACTCGCACGCAGCCCTACATATGCAAGCGCTCACATCTCGCGAATGCGACCGTCGACCCCGAGTGCCGCTTCACGAATGGCTTCGGACAGGGTCGGGTGCGCGTGGCAGGTGCGCGCCAAGTCTTCGGAGCTGGCTCCGAACTCGATGGCTGCGACTGCTTCGGCGATCAGGTCGCCAGCGCGAGGACCGATGATGTGGACGCCCAAGATGCGATCCGTCTTGGCGTCGGCCAAGATCTTGACCTTGCCGTCGGTCGAGTTGAGAGCACGCGCACGACCGTTGGCGCTGAAGGGAAAGATGCCCTTCTTGTAGTTCACGCCGCGCTCGCCCAGCTGCTCTTCTGTGCTGCCCACGGTGGCGATTTCCGGATGCGTGTAGACGACGCCCGGAATCGCTCCGTAGTTCACGTGGCCATAGCCGTTGACGATGGCCTCGACGCAAGCGACGCCTTCTTCTTCGGCTTTGTGCGCCAACATCGCGCCGCCAATGACGTCACCAATGGCGTAAACGTCGCGCACGTTGGTGCGGTAGTGGCCGTCGACGACCACGAAACCGCGGCGATCCAGCTCGACGCCCAGCTCTTGCAGACCGAGGCCCGCGGTGTTGGGCCAGCGTCCGGCAGCCAACAGCACGCGGTCGGCGCGAATCGACTCTTGGCCGTCCACGTCGACGATGCAACCGTCGCCGTCCCGGCGCGCCGACGTGACCTTGGAGCCCAAGCGGAAATCGAAGCCCTGCTTCTTGAACAGCTTGAGCGCCTCCTTGGCGATTTCGACATCCATGCCGGGCAGGATCCGGTCCAAATACTCGACAACGGTCACCTGGGAGCCGAGGCGACGCCACACGGAGCCCATCTCGAGGCCGATGTAGCCCGCGCCAATCACCACCAAGTGACCGGGCACCTCGGGGTACGAGAGCGCTTCGGTGCTGGTGCCGATCTTGTCGCCGTCTAGCTCGACGCCCTTGAGCGAAGCCACCACCGAGCCGGTGGCGACGACGATGTGCTTGGCGGTGAGCGCCGTGATCGTGCCGTCGGGAGCTTCGACCGAGAGGCGACCGGGAGCCTGGATGCTGCCACGGCCGAGGTAGCGCGTGATCTTGTTCTTGCGGAACAAGTAGTCGACGCCGCCGGTGAGGCCCGAAACGATCTGCTCCTTGCGGGCCATCATCTTGCCGAGATCGAACTCGACCGAGCCCACGTTGACGCCGAAATCACCCAAGTGATTCTTGGCTTCGTCGTAGCGCTCGGTGGACTCCAACAGGGCCTTGGAGGGAATACAGCCCACGCGCACGCAGGTGCCGCCCAGTGTCGATTCCATCTCGACGCAGGCGGTGTTGAGACCCATTTGCGCGGCCCGAATGGCCGCGATGTAGCCGCCGGGGCCACCGCCGATGATCACGATGTCGTGCTGACTCATGTTTTTTCAGACCTCGAGCAAGATGCGGCTGGGCGACTCGATGCACTCTTTGACGCGCTTCAAGAACGAGACGGCCTCGCGCCCATCGACCACGCGGTGGTCGTAGGTGAGCGCCAAGTACATGATCGGACGAATCTCGACCTTGCCGTTCAGGGCCACCGGGCGCTCCACGATATTGTGGAGACCCAAGATGCCACTCTGCGGTGGGTTGACGATCGGCGTCGACAGCATCGAGCCGTAGATGCCGCCGTTCGAGATAGTGAACGTACCGCCCTGCAGCTCTTCGAGCTTGATCTGATTCGCCTTGGCGCGAACACCGAGTTCACCAATCGTCTGCTCGACCTCGGCGAAGCTCAGACGGTCGGCGTTGCGAATCACGGGCACGACCAGCCCCTTGCCACCGCCAACGGCGACGCCGACATCATAGTAGTTCTTGTAGATAATCGAGCGCTCGCGCACCTCGGAGTTCACCGCGGGGAACTCCTTGAGTGCCTCGATGGCCGCCTTCACGAAGAAGGACATGAAGCCCAGCTTCAGGCCGTATTTTTTGGTGAACTGATCCTGGTACTGCTTGCGCAGCTCCATCACGGCCGACATGTCGACTTCGTTGAAAGTCGTGAGCAGCGCCATCGTCTGCTGGGACTGCACCAGCCGCTCGGCGATCTTGCGACGCATAGGGCTCATGGCCACCACCTCTTCGCCGCGCTCGTCCGCCACGTACGGCGGAAGCGGCGGAGCCTTGACAGCAGCCGGACCGCGCGTCTCGACGTGACGCTCCGCGTCCTCCTTCAGGATGCGGCCACCGGGGCCTGTCGCGCGCACGTCGGCAGCGTCGGCATCGGCCTCGGCCAGGACGCGACGAGCCGCCGGCATCACGCGAGCAAACGCCTGGGGCGGCAGGGATTTGCGGACGTCGTTCTCGTCCTCTTCCAGCGCGGGCTCGTTCTTCGCGGCAATCGGTGCAGGTGCCTCGGCGGCCGGAACCGACGCTGCGGTCGCTGCCGGCGCGGGCGCTGCTTGCGCGGGCGCTGCTTTGCCGGGCGACCCAGCGGCCGAAGCCGGATCGACGGCCCCTTCCGTCAGCATACCGATCACGTCACCGACGTGGGCTTCTTTGCCGTTGCCGATCAGGATCTTGCTGATCACGCCATCCGCCGGCGACGGCAGCTCCACCGTCACCTTGTCGGTTTCGATGACGACGATGATCTCGTCACGGCGCACGGAGTCGCCTTCCTTTTTCAACCACTCGCCGATCTGCACTTCGGTGATCGACTCGCCAGCTGGTGGCACCTTCAACTCAATGGCCATCCGTCGGGATCCCTCGTTCAAGCTTTGGACAATTGCGGTTTATCGTAGAAACAGTAGCGGTTTGTGATGCACACCGGGCTCAGCCGAACGCAGCGTCCATGAGTCGCTGCTCTTCGAGCTTGTGGGAATGCGCGGAGCCTGTAGCCGGGCTGGCCGAAGCAGCGCGGCAGGCCACCTTCAGCGGGTATTGGCCGAGCGCGACGTCGCTGAACAAGTTGCGGATGTAGCGCCAGGCGCCCATGTTTTCCGGCTCGTCCTGGACCCAGACCAGCGGCGTTCCGGGCGCGTAGGCCGCGAGAGCGGTCCGCAGGTGCTCGTCGCGCAGCGGGAACAGCTGCTCGACGCGCAAGATGGCGATGTCGTCGCGCTTGCGCTCGGCGCGCTGACGCAAGAGCTCGAAGTAAACCTTGCCCGAGCATAGGAACACCTTGCTGGTACCCGCCGCGATCGAGGATGAGTCTTGGCTGGGGCGCTCGTCTGCCAGGATGCGCTGGAACGAGCCATGCACCAGGTCGTCGATCGGACTGACTGCGTCGGGCAGACGCAGCAGGCTCTTGGGCGTGAAGACGATGAGCGGCTTGCGCCAGGGGCGCATGACCTGCCGGCGCAGTAGGTGGAAGTACTGCGCGGGTGTGGTGGGCTGACAGACCTGGATGTTGTCCTCCGCAGCCAAGGTCAAGAAGCGCTCGATGCGGGCGCTCGAGTGCTCGGGGCCTTGGCCTTCGAAACCATGCGGCAAGAGCAGCGTCAGGCCGCTCAGGCGCTTCCACTTGTCTTCGGCGCTGACGATGAACTGATCGATGATCACCTGCGCGGCGTTCATGAAATCGCCGAACTGCGCTTCCCAGATGATCAAGCCATCCGGCCAATCGAGGCTGTAGCCGTACTCGAAGCCCATGACGCCCGACTCGCTGAGCGGGCTGTTGTAGATCTCGATTGGCGCCTGATCGGCGGCCAGCTTCGACAGCGGCACATAGCGACGGCCGGTCTCGACGTCGTGCAGCACGGCGTGGCGGTGGCTGAAAGTGCCTCGGCCGCAATCCTGACCGGTGAGACGCACGCGCGTCTTCTGCTGCGTCACCAGGCTGGCGAAAGCCAGCGTCTCGGCAGCGCCCCAATCGAACGACTTGCGACCTTCGCCCATCTCGCTACGCGTCTTGAGCAGGCGCTGGATCTTCTTGTGGGCGTTGAAATCGCTGGGGATGTCGCCCAGCTTGCGCATCAGGTCTTGGAGCACCTCGAGCGGCACGCCGGTATCGACGTCAGCCACGTCGACTTCGGGTCCACCGCAGTAGCCTTGCCAAACGCCGCCAAGCCAATCGTGCGTGCGCACGTAGTCGGCGCGACGCGCCTCGCTCAGCTCGGTCTCCAAGTGCTCCCGGCGCTCGATGGCGATCTGATCGGCCTCTTCGCGCGTCACTTCACCCAGAGTGAGCAAGTGCGAGAGGTAACCGTCGCGCACGCTCTCGCGCTCGGCGATGGCCTTGTAGAGCAAAGGCTGCGTGAAGGCCGGCTCGTCGGTCTCGTTGTGACCGTGACGGCGGTAACCGTACATGTCGATCACGACGTCGCGCGAGAAGGTGCGCCGGAAATCCATGGCTAAATGCACGACCTGGGCGACGGCTTCCGGATCTTCGCCGTTCACGTGGAAAATCGGGATCTGCAGCATCTTGGCCACGTCGGTCGCATAGGTCGTCGAGCGACCTTCGGAGGGCGGCGTCGTGAAGCCAATCTGGTTGTTGACGATCACGTGCAGCGTGCCGCCGGTCTGGTAGGCCTCGAGCTGCGAGAGGTTCAGCGTCTCCTGCACGATGCCTTCACCGGCGAACGCAGCGTCGCCGTGGATCAGGATCGAGCACTTGCGCGTGCGCGACGTGTCGCCCATGCGGTCCTGCTTGGCGCGACAGCGGCCTTGCACGACGGTGTTGACGTACTCGAGGTGGCTCGGGTTGAAGCACAGCGACAAGTGCGCGCGCTTGCCGCTGGCCGACACGTAGTCCGAGCTGTGACCCAGGTGGTACTTCACGTCGCCCGAGCCCATGTAGAGTTCGGGATCGATGTCCTCGAACTCGCGGAACACAGCGCGCGCGCTCTTGCCCAGGATGTTGGCCAAGACGTTGAGGCGGCCGCGGTGCGCCATGCCCAGCACGATCTCGTTCACACCGTGAGCGGTGGCGCGCTCGATGGCGAACGACAACAGCGGGATGAGGCTCTCCGAGCCCTCGAGCGAAAAGCTCTTGGCGCCCAAAAACTTCTTTTGGATGAACTCCTCGAAGATCACGGCGTCGTTCAGCTTCACCAGGATGCGCAGCTGCTCGTCCCGGCTCAGCTTCACGCGATTGAGCGAGCCCTCCATGCGATCTTGAAGCCAGTTTTTCACTTCCAAATCGTCGATGTGCATGAACTGCACGCCGATCGAGCGGCAGTAGGTGCTGCTCAGACGGTGAATGATTTCGCGCAGCGTGAGCGACTCGGCGCCGAAGATGGTGCGGCTCGAGAACACGCGATCCATCTCTTCGGGGCGCAGATCGTAGAAAGCCGGATCCAGCTCGAGCTGGCCGCCGCGCGGCAGGCCCAGCGGATCGATCTGAGCCACCATGTGGCCGCGAACGCGGTAGGCGCGAACGAGAGCGTCGACCCGATCCTGCAGCACCGCCGCATCAGAAACACCCGAAGGCGCGCCTACGCCGTTGCTTTTGCCGTTGCCGTTCTTCACGCTCGTCTGCGGCGGAGGAACGAAGGTCGAGGGTCCGGGATTGAACACCGAACGCGCCTTGAACGAAGGCCCCAATTGTGGGCTCTTCGTGAACGCTTCCGAGCTGCCGTCGCGCTCGAAGTGAGCGCGCCAATCGGCAGGTACCGAGCTGGGGTCGTGAAGAAAGTCTGCGTAGAGGCCTTCAACGAAAGCGATGCTCATCGTGCTGGCGCTGGCGGAGTCGGACATGGTGAATCAATCAGGGAGTGGGGAAGGAAAGACGCCGGGAACCTAGCGGTCTAAACGCTTAAATCTACGGCAATTTGGAGTTTGCTCAGGGCGCGGGCCCGCTGCCGCAACGGCAAGCGCTTGGGCCGACATAAGCACACATGGCAGCACTAGGCCCGATCTGGTGCGCGTCTGCGCTTCCACGCCGCAACTGCCTTACCTGGAGCGGTTCCAGTCGATTTGGAAATAATCTGGAAACAATCGTCAAGCGCCGTGCCGGGCGCGCGGCCGACGACTGGCCACCACCGGTTGGACCCGCAAGTAGCCTTCGCGCAGAAACGCGAACACCTGCTGCGACAACGCTTCGGCGCTCTCTTCGGCGAGGCCCAAAGTGACGGCTTGGTAGAGCAGTTCTTTGAGCGCGCCGATCGTCATGTACGCCAGCACGCGTGGCTCACCATCGGCGACGACGCCGAGCGCCTGACCGTCCTTGAGGCTCTCGGTGAGCAGCTGCACGACTGCGTCGTAAAAGGTCCCGAGCTTGCGCTCGAACTCCGGATCGACACCGACGGCGTCGGTGAACAAGATCTTGGTGAGTGAGCGTTCTGCCAAGCACACGCGCAGGATGCCGCGGATGTTCTCGAGCACTTGATCGGCCACGGGGCGGCTCGGATCGTCGGTCGCGATGGTGATGATGGCGGACGTGATGCGTTCGGCGAAGCCATCCATCAGCTCGGAGAAGGCATCCCGCTTGTCGCCGAAGTACAGGTAGAAGGTGCCGCGTGCCACTCCGGCCTCGGCCACGACGTCGTCCACCGTCGAGCGTGCGTAGCCACGTTTGGCGAACACGTCGCGCGCGGCCTTGAGGATCTGCTCGCGGCGCTCGGCCTTGGACACGGCCAGGTTGCCGCGCGAGGTCGCTGCGGCGCGCACCCCCTTCGCTGCGCTCTTCTTTTTCCGGACGACCGGCACGGGGGCACGGTGCGGCAAGAGCAGGGCCGAAACAACCCCGGGCCTGGCCGGATGCCTCTGGAGCCCCGGCCCCGGCCCGTGTGGGCGCGGTCTTGCCCGGCAAAGCCTCGTGTTCGGCGCGCTTGGCTTTGGGCGCTCTCCGGCTACTGTACGCACACTGACGTCAGCGTCAGTGACACTCGTGTCAGTATGGTGGAACGGGTCTCCCCCGACCACGTCGAAGCAGATCGGGCGATATCGATGAACACTAGAGTGAGCACGCGAGGCGAACTGGTCATTGGCTTGGACGTCGGATCCACCACCGTGAAGGCGGTCGTGATCGATTCGAGCACCAAGGAGATGCTCTGGCACCACTACGAGCGCCATCACACCAAGCAGCCCGAAAAGTGCCTGGAGCTTCTGGAGTCGATCCTCGCGGCCTTCCCCGACGTCGATCCGACCGACTTCCGCATCTACGCTACGGGCTCGGGTTCGGGTCCGATCTGCGAGCCGACGGGCGCCAAGTTCGTCCAAGAAGTGAACGCCGTGACCTTGGCGGTCGAAGAAAAGCACCCCGACGTGCTGAGCGTGATCGAGCTGGGCGGCCAGGACGCCAAAATCATCATGTTCAAGCGGGATCCGAACACCGGCGCCAAGACGGCCACCACGTCGATGAACGACAAGTGCGCCAGCGGAACCGGCGCCACGATCGACAAGTGCATGATCAAGGTCGGCGCAGAGCCCGGCTTCGCCACCAGCCTGCGCTTCGACGACTCGAAGCTGCACCATGTCGCAGCCAAATGTGGCGTGTTCGCCGAGACCGACATCGTCAACTTGGTCAAGACCGGCATTCCCAAGGGCGAGGTGCTCAACTCTTTGGCCGACGCCATCGTCAACCAGAACCTCAGCGTGTTGACGCGCGGCAACACGCTCAAGTCCCGCGTGCTCCTGCTGGGCGGACCCAACACCTACCTGCCCTTCCTGCAGGATTGCTGGCGCAAGCGCATTCCGCAGACCTGGATCGATCGAGGCTACGACTACCCCAAGGACATCCCGGTCGAAGAGCTGATCTTCGTGCCAAAAAATGCCGATCTGTACGCCGCTTTCGGCGCAGCGGTATTCGGTTTGGCCGAGACGGACGCGGCCGTCGGACGCTTTCGCGGTGTGCAGCCGCTCTACGAGTTCATCAAGAACGGCCGCCGCGCGCGTTTGGGTGAACAGGCGGGCCCGCCGCTCTCCGTCACCGACGAAGAAACGGCGAACTTCATCGAGACCTACAAGATCCCCAAATTCATCCCGACCAGCTTCGAGCCGGGCGCTGTCGTGCGCGCCGTGATCGGGCTCGACGGTGGCTCGACTTCGTCCAAGGCCGTGTTGGTGGGCGAGGACGGCACCATCTACGCCAAGGCGTACCAGCTCTCGAAGGGCAACCCGATCCAGGACACCCGTGAACTCCTGACGCAGCTACGCGACGAAATTGCGGCTCAAGGTGCCACGCTCGAGATCCTGGGCTTCGGCGCGACGGGTTACGCTGCCGACGTCTTGCAAGAGACGGTCATGGCCGACGTGAACATAGTCGAGACCGTGGCGCACATGATGAGCGCCGTGCACTTCTTCGGCGACGTGGACGTGATCTGCGACATCGGTGGCCAGGACATCAAGGTGCTGTTCATGAAGAACGGCGACATTCAGAACTTCAAGCTGAGCAACAGCTGCTCGGCGGGCAACGGCATGTTGCTGCAGGCCATGGCCGATCAGTTCGGCATCAAGGTCACCGAATACGCTGAAACGGCCTTCAAAGCCGAATTGGCGCCGAAGTTTTCCTACGGCTGCGCCGTCTTCCTCGATACGGATCGCGTGAACTTTCAGAAGGAAGGCTACCAGAAAGAAGAGCTGCTCGCCGGCCTCGCGCAGGTGCTGCCCAAGAACGTCTGGCAGTACGTCGTGCAAATCCCGCGGCTCGCCTCGCTGGGCCGGAAATTCGTGCTGCAAGGCGGCACACAATACAACTTGGCCGCGGTCAAAGCTCAGGTCGACTACATCAAGCAGCGCGTTCCGGGCGCCGAAGTTTACGTGCATCCGCACACGGGCGAAGCTGGCGCCATCGGTGCCGCCATGGAGACGCTGCGGCGCTTCCAACGCGGCGCCAAGAGTCGCTTCATCGGCATCGATTCCACGCTGAACCTCGAGTTCACGACCAAGAACGACGAAGAGACCGTCTGTCACTTCTGCCCGAACGAGTGCAAACGCACCTTCATCGACACCAAGCGCCCCGACGGCTCGACGAGCCGTTACATCGCTGGCTTCTCGTGTGAGAAGGGCACGGTCGAGAGCAAGGAGGCCATGCTCTCGCTGATGGAAGAGCGGAAGCAGACGGCAGCCGCTTTCCCCAACGTCGTCAGCCACGAGGCGGAGCTGGCCTTCAAGAGCTTCTACAAATCCGAGCCGATGCCCGAAGCCGGCACGGCCAAAGAAGACATGGTGGTCGAGCAGACGATGTTCCGCGTGAAGCGCACTGCCGTCACTCGGCCGTTCGAGCGCTCGAGCAGCGAAGCCAGCCTGCGCCGCAAGAAGCTCCGTGTCGGCATGCCGCGCGTGCTGAACATGTACTCGACTGCGCCCTTCTTCCGCGCTTACTTCGAGGCCCTGGGCCTCGGGCGCACCAACGTCGTGTTCTCGGACGAAACCACCGAGGAAATGTTCAACGAAGGCGCGCGTTACGGCTCGATCGACCCCTGCTTCCCCAGCAAGGTCGTGCAGTCGCACGTGCACAACCTGCTCTTTCATCACCATAACCCGGCGCGCAACAAGGGTCTGAACTACGTGTTCTTCCCTATTTTGACGCACGTGCCGTCATTCGTGCTCGACACGCAGGACAACACTTCGTGCCCGATCGTCGCCGGCACCCCGGACGTGATCAAAGCGGCCTTCACCAAAGAAGTCGACTTCTTCGCCGAGCGCGGCATCGAGTACGTCTCGCCCGCCCTCAGCTTTTCGGAGGCCAACCTGCTGGCCCGCCGCATGTTCGTCGCTTGGGGTGAGCGCCTGGGCATCACCGAGGACGAGAACGATTTCGCCTGCGTGCAGGGGCAAAAGGCGCTCCAAGCCTTCGAGACGGACCTGGAGGAGAAGGGTCGCGCCATCTTGGAGACGGTCGAGGCGGAGGATCGCATCGCCATCTTGGTGCTCAACCGCCCCTATCATTCCGATCCCGGCCTGAACCACGGCATTCCGGAGGAATTCCAGGTGCTCGGCTACCCGATCCTCAGCGTGCGTTCGATCCCCAAGGATCACGAGTACCTCAAGCGCTACTTCAAGGAAGAGCTCGCCGCCGGCGTGATGAAGACGCCGCTCGAACTCAACCACGTGTGGCCCGAGAATTACTCGGCCAACAGCGCGCAGAAGGTTTGGGGCGCCGTGTTTGCAGCCCACCATCCGAACGTCGCCGTGCTCGACTTGTCGAGCTTCAAGTGCGGACACGACGCACCCACCTATGGGCTGATCGACGGCATCTTGCAGACGTCCAAGACGCCGACGGCCGCTCTGCACGATTTGGATGCCAACCGGCCCGGTGGCTCGATCAAGATCCGCGTCAAGACCTACGCCCACTCCCTGCTCTTGCAGCAAGAACGCCTCGAAGATTTGAGTTCACGGCGCCGTCAACTGGAGTTCGCGATCGAGAACAAGCGGCTCGAGTTGCTCACCCTCAAGCAGCGCCAGCTCCAGAGTCTGCAGAAGACGGATCCGAATCTCGAGTCGCAAATCGAGGCGGCGCGTCAGAAGGTCCTCTCGTACGAGACGCGGAGGGCAGCCGAGGTCGAGACGCCCAAGAACATCGTTCGGCTCGGTCGGAAGACCGACGACGGCCGCATCGTGCCCGTGCAGGGCCAGGCTGGTGAAGGCCATGCCCCCGGTCATCACCACCACGGTGAACCGCACGCGGCCCAAGCGCAGGCCGAGCCTGTTCCCGCCGAGTGAGAAGCGGGACTGCCCCAGCCGGGTCGCGGCACACCACACCCCGAGTGAGGACCAGCGGCATCATGGGGGCTTCGGCCACGGCGGCGCGACTGGCAGCGGCATGAGAGCGTGCCCGGCGTGCTCGAGCTGGGCGCGACAGTCGGCGCACAGTTCGTATTCACCATCGGTCGTGAATACCGTGCCCTTGGCGTCCTCGCCGAGTGGTCGAAGCGAGAACCGCTGACGCTCGCCGACGCGCGTTCCCGAAGGCCTTCCTGAAGGAGCATCGGGCGCCAGCGGCGCGCGGTCGCCTGCGACTGCAGCCGCCACGTGGGGGCGTGCGGGAGCAACTGCTACGTCGC
>Ga0163144_10023232_pt1 | contig 12251 bp, 8 predicted proteins | sample OliLak19BULKMAT1_FD_123175 | JGI IMG/M metagenome (GOLD analysis project Ga0163144, IMG submission 123175) | Freshwater microbial mat bacterial communities from Lake Vanda, McMurdo Dry Valleys, Antarctica - Oligotrophic Lake LV.19.BULKMAT1 | ecosystem: Environmental > Aquatic > Freshwater > Lake...
GGCAGGGGGCATCACTCCCCGGCGGCGAGTCGCTGCGCAGCGGGCCGCGCCTCGCAAGCGCTGTGCCAGGCGGTCTGCCGCCTGGCACTGCGCTTGCCCGCGCGTCCCGCCTGCGCAGCGACGTTCAAGCGCCTGACGCTCTCTCTCTCTCCCTCTGACAACCCCACCCTCACAACCCCGCCAAATCCCCCGAAATCTCCTCGAGCAAATCCTTCAAACTCACAATCCCCACCGCCCGCCCCCGATCCTCCACCAACGCAATCCGCCGCCCGAGCCCCTGCAACCGCAACAGCGCCCGATCCACCGGCGTATCCACCGCCAACCTCTCGAGCGTCCGCATATGCGCAAACACATCCGGCGGCGGCCCGCCCGGAACCCACCGCTGCAAAACCTCCAACTGGTGCACATACCCCTCGATCGCACCATTCTCCCCGACCACCGGCAGCCGCGAAGAACGCGCGACCCGCAACGCCTCGAACGCAGCCCCCCGGTCGAGCCCACGCGCGAGCTTCGTCACCCGCTGCCAGGGCACCATCGCGCGCGAAACCGGGATCCCCCGCAACCGCAACGCATTCCGCGCCAGCTCCTCAGCCCTCGCCGGCAAAGCCCCATGCCGCCGCCCCTCGGCCAAAAAGATCGCGAGCGACTCACGCGCCTCGAGGCGTCCCGTGCGCTCCACCTTCACCCCCAGCATGTGCTCGAGCGCGAGGGTGATCACGCGCAACACCCGCTCCAGCGGCCAATACAAAACCCGCGACAACGCGAGCACCGGCGCGACGCTCTGCGTGAACGCCCCCGGGCGCCGACGGAACAGATCCTTCGGCAAGGCCTCGCCGAACAGGAACACGAGCGGTGTCAACACGACCGCGACGACCGCCGCTTGCAGCTCCGCGGAAGCGTCCGGCGAGAGCCTCTGGAACAGCCCCTCCCCCAGCGACGTCGAGAACTCGAGCACCAAATTGTTCCCGATCAAAATCGTGACGAGCAGCGCCGAATCGTTCGACGCGAGCCAACGCACGAGACGCGCGCGCCGCCCGCCGCGGCTCGCTTCGAGGTCGAGCTGCGCGCGCGAGAGGCTATAAAACCCAATCTCGCTACCAGAATAAATCGCGCTGCCCAATACACACAGCAACAGCGCCAACAACTCGAGCGCGACCATCATCGCCGGCCCTCCTCGGCCAAGCGGTCGCCCGTGAACTCGATCAAGAGCGTGCGCACCCGCCGGCCACGCACTTCATCGACCTCGCACTCCAACCCGCCGCGCAACGGCACCCTGTCGCCACGGCGCGGGATGCGCCCGAGCATCGCGGTGACATAGCCCCCCACCGTCTCGAACGCGTTCGGCACGATCTCGAAACCCAGCCAATCGTTCCAGTCGCGCAGCGACAACGCCCCGGACACGCGGTACGTGCGCTCGCCGATCGGGACGACCTCGACCAGCTTCTCCTCGCCCTCGACCAACAAATCCCCCACCAGTATCTCGAACACGTCCTCGAGCGTCACGACCCCGGCCGTTCCACCCCACTCATCCACAACCAGCGCCTCCGAAATGCGCTGCTCGCGCATGACCTGCAACAAGGACAACGCGCTGCCGACCTCGGGGAAGAACTGGATCGGCGTGACCAGCTCGTCGACGCTCTTCTCCGGCTGCGCGAGCAGATCCCGCAGCTCCACCGCCCCGACGACGTTGTCCGCCCCCCCCTGCACAACCGGCATCCAAGCGATCAGACTCCGTCGCGCCTCGGCGAGCACCGGCTCGAGGTCGGCGCGGGAGATGCCGCGCTCGACAAACAGGACATCGACCCTGGGTGTCATCACCTCGCGCACGCGGATGTCGCCGAGCTCGACGATCTCGGCCAGCAAATCCGCTTCGCCGTGACGCAGCACCCCGCGCTCGCGGCTGCGCTCGAAGAGCTCGGCGAGCGCGTCCGTCGAGACACCGAGCTCACTCCGGTGCTCTTCGCCCGAAAGGCGCAACAGGAAGTCGAGCACCACCGAGATGCCGCGTCGCGCGGGCGAGAGCAGCTGCACCACGAGCATCAACGGCCACGTCGCGAGCTTCGCGACCTGCAGCGGCGCGCGCAATGCGATCGCCTTCGGCAGGATCTCCCCTACCAGCAAGACCGCGATGAGCGCGGTCAACCCAGCGACGAACGGCCGCTCGATACCGAGGGGCTCGAGGGCGATCGAAGCCAGCGAAAAGATCGCCAGGTTGACGACCAGGTTGCCGAGCAGGATCGTCACGAGCAGCGCGCGCGGATCCGAGAGCAAGCGCACGCCACGTGGGCCGAGATGGACGCGCGCTTCGCGCTCCAAACTGAAGAGCGCGGTCTCGGAGGCGCTGAAGAACCCGGACAGCACGAGCAACACGAGGAGCGCGAACAGCGTCATGATCCGCCTACGTTCGAACGGCCGCTCGACCCAGTATCCGGCTCCGCGCCAGGCCCGGCGACCGGCAGCTCGAGGTCCACCCGAAACCCCTCACCCGGCCGACTCGCGAGAAGCACTCGTCCGCCGTGGGCGGTGGCCACGTGGTGCACGATGGCGAGGCCGAGGCCCGTCCCGCGGCCTTGTTCCTTCGTCGTGAAAAACGCGTCCGCAGCGCGCGTCAGGACGTCCTCGTCGACGCCGGGACCGTCATCGCTCACCGTCAGCCGCTGCACTCCCGGCGCCTCGACGAGGGTCACGCGCACCTCGCCCTCGGGCCGCGCCTCGAGCGCATCCAGCGCGTTCACGAACAGATTCAACAGCGCCTGCCCGAGCTCATTGGCCGCGCCACGGATCGGCGGCAGCCGTCGCCAAGACGCGAGCGCGCCGGCCTCGAACGCGTCGTGCGCAGCGCCCCTGGCATCGATCACCAGGAAGCGCACATTCTGCAGCAGCGCGCGATGGTGCACGAGGCCGAGCGCATCCGCGAGCGGCTCCGCGAGCAGCACCGGCCCGACCTCCGGCGCGCGCGGCGCGAGGCGCAACAACCGCCCGACCGTCGCGCGGATGCGCTCGAGGCCGTTGCGCACGAGCGCGAAGTACTCTGCCCGGCGCTCCGGTTCGAGCCCCGGCCGCTCGAGGCGCTCGATCGCGTTGAGCAGCCCGCCCACTGGGTTGTTGATCTCGTGCGCGATGCCGGCCGCGAGCTCGCCCGTCGCTGCGAGGCGCCGCTGCGTCATCGCGGCGGCCTCGGCGGCGCGCGCCTGTTCGGTCGCGACGGCGACCTCGCGCGCGAGCTCGGCGCTGAAGTGCTCGACTTTCGCCGCCATCGCGTTGAAGCCGCGCACGAGCCCCGCGAGCTCGTCCTCGCGCACCGGCTCGGGCGCCCGCGCGGCGAGGTCGCCGCCCTCGAGGCGCCCCGCGGCTTGCGCCAACCCCTTGACCGGATTGAGCACGAAACGGCGCACCGCGATCAACGTGATCAAAGCGGCGACGAACATCGTCACGGCGAACCAAGGCAACATACGGCGGAGCACGGCCCCTGTCACGCCCGGCCCGCTGCGCGGACGATACCAACAGCCGCCCCACTGTTCACCTCCCGGCAACGCGATCGGGAGCGCCACCGAGCCGTCATCGAGGTCGAACGCGCGGTTGTAACGCGCGGCCGTCGCGATGCCGCCGAGCACGGCCTGCTCGTCGAAACTCGACGGGCGATTCACCCGCCCTTGCGGATTCAGATACACCCCCTTCACCATCCAGCGCCCGAAACCGTCGCGCACCGGCGCCTGGGCGACGATCACGTCCTCGACCGGCTCGTGTTTCCAGAAGCTGAGGCTCAAGAGCCACTGCGCGCGCAGCTCCGAGCGTTCATCGACGAGGTCCGCGATGAGGCCGTCCGCGAAGTCATTGCGAGTCTCGGTCACCGTGTCGCGCTCGCGCTGCGCGAGGGTCACGGTCACCCACGTGAGCACGAGAAAGGCGGCCAAATTGACCGCGACCACGAGGCTCACGAGCGGCGCGCTGAGCGACCTCGCGCGCCTTGGGGCCACAGCGACGTTTCCCGCAGCGTTCCCCAAAGCGTTCCCCAGCACGGATCACTGACTCCCGATGGCGCCCATGATGTCGAGCAGCGGCAAGAAGAGCGCGATGACGATGAAGCCTACGACGACCGCCATGGCGAGGATCAACAGCGGCTCGAGCAGGTTCAAGAGGCGCTGCGAGCCGCGGTCGACCTGCTTCTCGTAGGCCTCGGCGACCTTGAGCAGCATCGTGTCGAGCTCGCCGGTCTCTTCGCCGACGTCGACCATGTTGACGACGATGTCGTCGAAGACGCCCGTCTCGCCCATCGGGCGCGCGATGCCCTCGCCCTCGCGCACGGTGCGGCGAATGTCCTCGACGGCGTCGCGCAGGACCTCGTTGCCCGTCGTGTCGCGCACGATGCCGAGGGCGTCGAGGTGCGGCACGCCGGCCTGGATCAGCGTGCCGAACGTGCGGCTGAAGCCCGCGATGATCGTCTTGCGCAACACCGGGCCGAAGAGCGGCACACGCATCATCATGCCGTGGATCCAGCGCCGATAGCCGATCTGCCTCGACATCAACATAACGTGCACGACCGCGATCAAGATCGGCAGGCCGAACACGACGTACCAGCGTGTGCTCGCGAACTTGCTGACGTTCAGGAGGATCTGCGTGACCTCGGGCAGCTCGACGCCGAAGCTGCGGAAGATCTCGTCGAACTTCGGGATCACGATCGTGATGACCGCCGACACGACCGCGACCGCCACGAAGACGAGCACCGCGGGGTACATCATCGCGGTGACGATCTTGCTGCGCAGCTCGGCGGCCTTCTCGCGGAAGATCGCGAGGCGCTGCAGGACCTGGTCGAGCACACCGCCGGCCTCGCCGGCGCGGACCATCGACGCGTAGAGGCGATCGAAACACCGGTCGTGTTTCTGCATCGCCTCCGACAGCGGTGACCCGCCGGAGACGTCCTCGGTGATCTCGCGCAGGACCTCTTTGAAGGGCCCGGGGCGCGTCTGGCCCTCGAGGATCGTCAACGCGCGCACGACCGGGATGCCGGCCTCGGACAGCGTCGCGAGCTGCACGGTGAAGTCGGTGACGGAGCCCGAGGCGACGCGCCCGCTGCGCCCGCGGCGGGGCGCGGCGCCGACGTCGGGGCGGCGGCCCGCTTCGCGCGGCGCGGCCTTGGGTGTGGACCTCTGGATGCGTTTTGCCATGGCTTCAGACCATCGTCTCGCGCAGAATTTCTTCGATCGTCGTGCGGCCGGTGGCCGCGAGCGCGAGGCCCGATTCGCGCAGGGTGCGCATGCCGTTCGCGATCGCGATGCGGCGCAGGGCCTCGATCGGCTGCTCTTCTTCGATCGCGCGGCGCACTTCCTCGTCGATGCGCATGATCTCGAAGATGCCGGTGCGGCCCTTGTAGCCGGTGTGGTGGCACTCGCCGCAGCCCTTGCCGTAGGACAGCGTGCGCCCCGCGATCTTGTCCGCGTCCGGGCCGAGCTCGCGCAGGAGCTCGTCGTCCGCCGTGAAGGTCTGTTTGCAGTGTTTGCACACCGTGCGCACGAGGCGCTGGGCGACGACCGCCTCCAGCGTCGCCGCGATCAAGAACGGCTCGACGCCCATGTCGACGAGGCGCGTCACGGTGCTCGGCGCGTCGTTGGTGTGGATCGTCGCGAACACCGTGTGGCCGGTGAGGCTCGCCTCGACCGCGGTCGCGCCCGTCTCACGGTCGCGGATCTCGCCGACGAGGATCTTGTCCGGGTCCTGGCGCAGAATCGAGCGCAGCACACGCGCGTAGGTGACGCCGATTTCTTCGTTGATCGGCACCTGCACGATGCCGCGGATGTCGTATTCGACCGGGTCCTCGACGGTGATGATCTTGACGTCGGGCTGGTTGGCCTCGGTCAGCATCGCGTAGAGCGTCGTCGTCTTGCCCGAACCCGTCGGGCCGGTGACGAGCACGATGCCGTGCGGCAGCTCGGTCAAGCGCTTGAGCACGCGCTCGTCCTCCGGTTCGAGGCCCAGCGCGACCAGGTCGAGCGCCACAGCGTTACGGTCGAGCACGCGCATCACGCAGCCCTCGCCCGAAGCCCCCGGCAGCGTCGCGACACGCAAATCGACGGGCCGCCCATCGATCGCGAGCTCGATGCGCCCGTCCTGCGGTATGCGCACCTCGGTGATGTCGAGGTTCGCCATGACCTTGATGCGCGAGACGAGCGGCAGCGCGAGGTGCCGCGGCGGCGCCTCGACCTCGTACAGCGACCCGTCGACGCGGTAACGGATGCGGAACTCGCCCTCGTACACCTCGAAGTGCACGTCGCTCGCGCGGTCGCGGACGGCGCGGAACAGGATCGAGTTCAAGAGGCGCACGACGGGCATCGCCTGGGCCGCGCTCTCGGCGTCGCCGCCGAGGGACGCGCGCGACGCCTCGGCGATCGCGTCGGCGAGGGTCGTCTCCGCGCCGTAGTGCTTGAGGACGAGCGCCTTGAGCAAGGTCGGGTCCCCCACCGCGCCCTTCACCGTGCAGCCCGTCGTGAACGACAGGTCCTCGAGCACCGCCGTGTTGAGCGGATCCGCGAGCGCGACGACGAGCACATCGCCCTTGCGCCGCAGCGGCAGCACGCCGTACGCGTGCGCGGTCGTGCCGTCGACGAGCGCGAGGGCCTCTTTGGTCGGCTCGGCCTGCGCGAGGTCGACGGTCTCGAGGCCCGCTTGCTGCGCGAGCGCGAGCACGACGTCGGCCTCGGTGCAGGCCTGCATGCGCACGAGGACCTGACCGATCAAACCGCCGTTTTGGCGCTGCTCGGCGAGCGCCTGCTGGATCTGGGCCTCGCGCACGACGCCGCGGTCCTTGAGGACCTGGCCCAGGAGCGCGCGCCCTTGCGAGGCGCCCCCTTGCGAGGCACTGGCCGGGCTCACAGGCGCGCCTCCAGGTCCCGCGGTTCTTGCGCGAAGTCGAGGGCGACACGCCCCGTGATCGAGCCCTTCTTGACCAGGTCCAGGAGGTAGTCGTCGAGCGTCACCATCCCGAGCCGCCGCGACGTCTGGATCGTCGATTGAATCTTCTGCGTCTCGTTCTTGCGGATCAAGTTGCCGATGGCCGGCGTGTTGATCATGACCTCGAAACCCGCGACGCGGCCCTTGTTGTCGGCCTTCGGCATCAATACTTGGCTGACGACCGCGACGAGCGCGACCGACAGCTGCGCGCGGATCTGTTCCTGTTGGTTCGCGGGATAGGCGTCGATGATCCGGTTGACGGTGCGCGCGCTGCCGGTCGTGTGCAGCGTGCCGAACACGAGGTGGCCGGTCTCGGCCGCCGTGATCGCGGCCGAGATGGTCTCGAGGTCGCGCATCTCGCCGAGCAGGATCACGTCGGGGTCCTGACGCAGCGCGCGCCGCATCGCCTCTTCGAAGTTGGGCACGTCGCTGCCGACCTCGCGCTGGGTGACGAGGCCTTGCCCGTGGCCGTGGTAGTACTCGATCGGGTCCTCGATCGTGATGATGTGACGATCGAGGTTGTGGTTGATCCAGTCGATCATCGTCGCGAGCGTGGTCGACTTACCGGAGCCCGTCGGACCCGTGACGAGGATCAGGCCGCGCGGCCGGCGCAGGAGCTCTTGCACGCCTTCGGGCAGGCCGATCTGGTCGAACGTCAGCAATTTGTGCGGGATGAGGCGCAGCACCGCGGTGTAGCGCCCGCGCTGGCGCATGCAGCTGACACGGAAGCGGTTGCCGGTCGAGTGTTGCAGCGCGAGGTCGGTCGTCCCGACCTCGGTGAGCTCTTGCCAATGGCGCTCGTCGCAGAGCTCGCGGCAATAACGCTCCGCGCCGGCGTCGTCGAGCACGTCCGTGCCGAGGGACACGAGCTTGCCGTTCACCCGGCCGACCGGCGGCCGGCCTGGGTTCAGATGGAGGTCGGACGCGCCGACCTCGATCGCCTGGGTCATCAGTTCCTGTGCGCTGATCATCGGTCGCTCACTTCGTCTCGCTCGGGTCCGCGTGGTTCGTGTCCAGCGCGCCGCCGCGCGTGTCCCCAGCGGCCGCTTTGGTCGAGCTCGCCGAGTTGGTCGAGCTCGCCGAGTTGGCCGAGCTAGCAGGGGCCGCCGAGGCCGTCTCGTCCACCTCACCGCCAGCGACACGCAGGACCTCGGTGACCGTCGTCGCGCCGGCGAGCACCTTGCGCGCGCCATCGATGATCAGCGGCTGGAGCGCGCCGGAGCCCCGCGCCGAGCGGCGCAGCTCGTCGAGGCTCGCGCCGCGGAACGTCAGGTCGCGCAGCGCGGTGTCCATCGACAAGAGCTCATAGAGCGCCGTGCGGCCCGAATAGCCGGTGCCCTCGCATTTGCCACAGCCGCGGGGGCGACGGAACTTGCGCCCTTGCAACACGGCGGGGTCGAGGCCCAACGCGATGGCCTCGCCGGCCCTCGGCACGTACTCGACCGCGCACTCATTGCAGAGGCGCCGCACGAGGCGCTGCGCGACGATCGATTGCACCGAGGCCGACACGAGGAACGGCTTGATGCCGAGGTCGATGAGGCGCGTCAACGCGCTCGGCGCGTCGTTCGTGTGCAGCGTCGAGAACACGAGGTGCCCGGTCAGCGCCGCTTGGATCGCGATCTCGGCGGTCTCGAGGTCGCGGATCTCGCCGACGAGGATGATGTTCGGCGCGCAGCGCAGCATCGCCTTCAAAATGCGCGCGAAGCCGAGGCCGATACGCGGCTCGACCTGCACCTGGTTGATGCCGCGGATGTGGTATTCGACCGGGTCCTCGGCCGTGATGATCTTCACGTCCGGGCGGTTCAGCTCTTGCAGCGCCGCGTACAGGGTCGTCGTCTTGCCCGAGCCGGTGGGCCCGGTCACGAGCACGATCCCGTTGGGCCGCGCGATCGAACGTTGGAACCAGCGCTGGTCCTCGGGCCCGAAACCGAGCTCCTTGAGGCCGAGCAGGCTCGCCCCACGATCGAGCAGTCGCATGACCATCGACTCGCCGTGGTTCGAGGGCAGGATCGACGCGCGCACGTCGACGTCCCGGCCGTCGAGTTTCAGGCCGATGCGCCCGTCCTGGGGCTTGCGCTTCTCGGCGATGTCCATGCGCGCCATGATCTTGAGGCGCGACAAGAGCGGCGCCGACAAGTGCGCCGGGTGCTCCGCGTGGTCGCGCAGCATCCCGTCGACCCGAAAGCGCACGCGCACGCGCCCATGTCCCGGCTCCACGTGGATGTCGCTCGCGCGCTGTTGCAGCGCCTGGCGGAACATCGCCGTCACGAGGCGGATGATCGGCGCGTCGTCGCCGTCCGCGTTATCGGCCCCCATCGCGGCCGCCACGGTTTGCTCCGTCCCGCTCGCGCCGTAGTACATCGCGAGCGCGCGCTTCAGCGCCGTCGGCGCGGCGAGGGCGCAAGCCACCTGGCCCTCGCCGAGCATGAACTGCAGCTGGTCGGCGAGGATCCGCTTGAACGGATCGTCGATGGCGACGATCAGCTTGCCCCCCTTGTCCGCCACCGGCAGCAGCCCTTGCTCCGTCGCGATCTCCACCGGCACCCGCGCGATCAACGCCTCGGACACCTTGCCCTTGGCGAGGTCGACAAACGGCAGCCCGTGGGCCTTGGCGAGGACCCGCCAGACCGAGACCTCGTCCGCGAGCCCGAGCTTGACGACCGCCTGCTCCAAGCTGGCGTCACCGTTGCGCTGGTACGCGCGGGCCTCCCGAAGCTGCTGCTCCGAGAGGACACCGGACGTCAGGAGGAGTTCACCGAGGTCCTGGGCCAAGTTGCTGGGGGGTCGGGGGCTACCGAAGCGGATGGGGGCCGGAGGGGAGCGTGTGGCGGGGGTCCCACCGCGCCCCCTCTACCGCGCGGGGGCGCGATGGTAGCGCCTCGCCCGGGTAACTCAGCCCCGAGCCTCACCGGAGCCCCAAGAAAGTCCGGCCCCAAAAAGCACGGGTGCTGGACTGGGCGCCGTTTCGCGCCGCGTACCTGGTACCGTACGCCGATTCGACAACCGCAATGTCAGTCGCCGCCGCCGGGCACACCCGCCAACTTGCGGCACACACCCGAGAACCGCACCAGCTCCTCGGGCTTCGCCGGGATCCCGGTCCGGACCGTGATCACTCCGCGGAACGAGCCATCCGCACCCTCGGGCAGCCCGTTCAACGTCAGCGTGATATCCACCGCGTTCATCCCCGGCGTCGGGCTGATCGAAGCCGCGAAGTACTCCGCCCACGGCAGCGCTTCACCGTTCTCACCGCCGATCTCGACCGTCACGGCCGACAGATCCACGCTCGGGTCGTGCGCCGTCAGCTTCACGTTGCGCACCACCGGCTGCCCCGGGCGGACGAGGCCCATCGACAGGTACAGCGGGTTCAGCGACACCGCGCCCAGCACCTTGTAGTTCAAGTTCGCGGCCACGTTGTAGACCGTCGGCAACTGCTTGTTGGTGGCCACCGAGGGCGCGATCGTCTTCGCGTGCGACGTCGAAGCCGGCAAAGGCACGTCCGTCAACAGCGTCATCGCGTACCCGCGCGGCCCCTCGGGCGCAGTCTCCGCGACCTTCACGTTCACCTTCCACACTGCCGCGCGACCCGTCTCATCGGGGTTCATCGGGCTCAACTCATAGCTGAATCCTTCGGGCACCGGCACCTGGCGGCTCGAGTCCTCGGTCAACAACACGGCCTCGCCGCCGCTGGTGCGGATCTCCATGACACCCGTGCGCTCCTGGCCCTGCGGGATGTCGCCGAGCTGCAGGAACGGCGGCATCACGCGCAGGAACGGCACGATGTTCGCGTTCAGCACGAGGGAATACGCCCCGACGATGTCGTTCGTTTGCACGTTCAACCGCACGGACGTCTGGTTCGACTTGGAAGCCGTGTCGATGTTCGCGTCGATCGTGACCTCGGCCCCGGGCTCGATCGGCGTGCCGAACTGGTACGGCACCGCTGCGTCCGCCCCGGGCGCCTTGACCTTCACGTCACCCACGAGGCAACCACAAGTCGGCGCCGCGGCGGTGATGACCAACGCCTCTTCGCCCGCGCTGCGCATCGTGAACGTGTGCTGCGCCGATTCCCCCTGGCGCATCGTGCCGAAGTCGTGTTTCTCTTCGCCGAACGTGATGTCGAGTTTGGCCTTCGGGTTCACCGGCGCACGCGGGCCGATGGCCCCGTGGGTCGCAGCTTCCTGCTTCTGAATCGCGTCGTAGGCGTCGAGTTTCGACTGGTCCTGGGGCGAGATGCCGGTCACCGGCGGGTTGCTGGCATCGCGGCCGCTGACCGGCACAGGGACCGGCGTCGGCGCGGGTTTCGGCTTGCTGGTCGGGACCTTGATCGGCGGCGGGGGGGTGTCCTGGGATTCTTTCGCGTCCTGCCAGGCGGAGGCGCTGACGGCGAGCCCGGCGACGGCACACACACCGAAAGCCCACCTGAGCCGGCCCAATCCTTGGGAGCGGGAATTCGGTGTCGAGGTCGCGCGGGGAGTTTCTCCCGAGGCGGAGAGGGACGAAGTGCGGTCGTGCGGCATGGGGCTCGGCATGGTCAACAAGCTGTGGGTCGAAGGCGGATTGCGGAGGGTACCCGCTCGAACATCGGTCGGCGCACAGGGCGCCGCCGGTGGACACGGGCTCGGGAATCGGGCTCCAGGACCTGCGCGCGCCGCAGAACGTGTCCGTTCGGCCAGAGCCGGCCGAGCGAGCCACGACAAACCGGCGGGGGGCCGGTGTCCCAGGGCTAGAATCGACGAACGATGATGGAGACGAAGTTGCGAGAGGATCGGCCAGTCCGGCAGCGAGTCCAGCCACCGGGTCCAACAGGGAGACGGGTCGCCCAGCGCCTCGGTTGCACCCTAATTTGGATCTTGGGTGCCCTCGCGGGCTGCGCGGTCCCCGCACCGACCGTGCGGCAAGGTCTCGAATTCGGCTTCAGAACACCGGAGCAGGCCTTCCGCTCATGGCGTACGGCGGTCCAAGGGGAGCTGTTGGTCGAAGAGTACAAAACCCTTTCGAAGGGCTGGCGCGCCCGCAACGGGGGGGTCAGCCTGCAGACCTACTCCGAGGCCCGCGACCGCGTCCTCCAGCAGTTCCCCCAGCTCCGTTGGGGCCTCTACCGCGCCAAAGAGCCCGAGATCGTCGCCCGCGGCGAGAAGGTCGTCCTGCTCCAGTCGCGCATCCCGGGCCCGCTCTGGTTCCGCGACCGCTGGCTGGCCGTGCGGCTCGTCCGCGAGGGGTTCTGGGAGCTCTTCATGGAGGACGACCCCTTCAACTCCGAGTTCGGCAACTTCAACCTCGACATCATCGACGCCTTCGTCCTGCGGTAC
>Ga0163144_10023234_pt1 | contig 12250 bp, 9 predicted proteins | sample OliLak19BULKMAT1_FD_123175 | JGI IMG/M metagenome (GOLD analysis project Ga0163144, IMG submission 123175) | Freshwater microbial mat bacterial communities from Lake Vanda, McMurdo Dry Valleys, Antarctica - Oligotrophic Lake LV.19.BULKMAT1 | ecosystem: Environmental > Aquatic > Freshwater > Lake...
TCAAAATGGAAGACGAATAGAATATGCTATCCCATTAGTAAATGGTGAATATACAGTTCGTCTTCACTTTGCAGAAATCTTCTGGCAAAATATCAATAGCCGTGTCAATAATATCCTCATAGAAGGACAGACCGTCATAGAAGGCTTTGATGCTTTTAATGAAATAGGTGAGAAATCAGCCATTGTAAAAGATTTTAGAGTAACTGTTACAGATGGTATCCTCAACCTAAGATTTAATCCAATAGTAGATAGACCAAGCATAGGGGGAATAGAGATATTCCAGTTTGATGATGCATCACCTATCGGACTACAGCTAGTAAGTAGCACCAATGCAGACTGTAGCATAGCAAACGGAAGTATAGAAGTAGTCGCCACAGGAAATATAAACCCAGTAATGTATAAACTAGGTAAATTTGGTACTTATCAAACTTCACCTGTATTCACAGGACTATTACCAGGTGAATATACCATCTATGTAAAAGAAGATGTGGCAGATGCTTGCGAGTCTGAGGCTATATTTACCATAGTTGAAAATCCAAGTGCAATTACCTTTAATATCAATCTTACCTCTATAAGTTGTGGAGGAGGAAATAATGGCTCAGCACAATTGCAAAATATCTTAGGAGGAACAGCCCCTTATCGTATATTTTGGAATGGAAACCCTGCACAAGGAACTAGCATCCTAGAAAACCTAGGTGCTGGCGATTATTCTGTAGAAGTATTTGATGTAAATAACTGCTCTGTAACCCAAAACTTTACGATTACCTCAGAAGCAAACTGCCCTACCACAGTGAGAATCAATGCTGGTGGGTCGCTTTACACTACTACAGATGGACGTGTGTTTATCGCTGATACATATTTTAGTACACCTTCTGATCCAAACTTTAACAATGCAGCCATAGCAGGTACGCCTGACCAGACATTGTATAAAACTCATAGATGGCGAAATGGTAACTTATTTTATAATATACCAGTAACTCCTGGTACGTATGAAGTTACCTTGCATTTTGCTGAAACTTATGGACCTAACAATGCAGTAGGGATGCGTATCTTTGATGTAAATATGGAAGGAAATACGGTGATAGATAACTTTGACCCAGTAGCAGCAGCAGGTGGGCAATATAGGGCTGTATTCAGAACGATTAGGATTGAAATTACAGATGGAAACTTAGACTTAGACTTTATCAAAGATGCTGTTGAAAACCCAATGGTATCAGCCATAGAGATAGTGCCTTATGTGCCTACTGTAAATCTACCTCCGATTGTGAATCAGACGATTCCTAATCAATCTGTCGATCAAGGAATTGCTTATACCTATCAAGTATCTACCTTTGCATTTTTAGATGGAGATGATGCCACATTGACATTAAGTGCCCAGCTTGCCAATGGAAATCCATTGCCTTCTTGGCTAACTTTTAATCCTGTAACACGCCGTTTTACGGGTACGGCTAGTACTTCTGATATTGGTAATTTAGAGATTCGCATCACTGCAACAGACTCAGAAGGACAGTTTGTATCTCAGACCTTTAATCTCAATGTCAAGGGGCTGATCACCGTAGCAGTAGGTCAAGATAACCGTCCATTAATAGCTGGAAGTAGTGATAAAACTATTTTATCTATCCAAATTATTGGCACGGCTGGACAGCAACTTACTGCCATGACCTTTAATACAAATGGAACAAGCGTTCTGAGTAATATTGAAAATGCCAAAATATATAGTACTACTTTACCCATATTCAGAGGAGGGCAATCCCGTGGAGGAGTTATTAATAACCCAAGCGGTCAGTTCACAATCACTGGACTAAACTATACATTGCAGACAGGTGTAAATCAATTATGGCTTGTATATGATGTAGCTGATAATGCCGAACAAGGTAATCTATTAGATGCTGAAGTTACAAATCTTACGATTGACGGAACAGCTTATCCTATAAATAATGGCACACCAGTAGGTGCAAGGGTGGTGAGAAGTACTGAAAATGCCCCTGGTAAACTACTTGCCTTAGATGGTATAGATGACTATGCAGTAATTAATGGAGAAGGTTATTTTGACTTTGAAAATGAATTTAGTGTAGAACTTTGGATGAAGGTAGGGTCATTTAATAAAAATAATCAAGCCATCATCACCAAAGGAAATACAGCTTGGCGTTTGCAGAGATTTGGTAATACCAATCAAATACAGTTTGTCATCAATGGTGTAGATAATATAGTAAGTACTACAGCTTTCAATGACAATCAATGGCATCGTATCTCAGCTACCTATAATGGCTCTACAATGATACTTTATATAGATGGAAAGCCCGAAGCTCAGAAAGTAGTAACAGGAACACCAGTATTAAATAATGTGCCTGTCTGGATTGGTGCAAATGCCGAAGTGCCTAATATTAGCTTTAATGGAGAGATAGACGAAGTAGGTATCTGGAAAAAAGCCAGACTACAAAGTGAAATCCGTGAAAGCCGCCACTTAACTTTTAAAGGAAATGAAGAAGGTCTTCTTGCATACTTCCAGTTTAATGAAACTATAGGTGCTCTAGCAGAAGACTTTACAGATGGCTTCAATGCTACCCTTACCAATATCAATGTAGGAGTGGCAAGAACCGATGCAACTGAGCCTGTAGGCAGAGGCGTTTCGTTCAGAGCTAATAGCCAAGCAAATGCTACGATAGCTTTTGGAGCAACTGGATTTAGTGTTACCTTTGGAGCGAATCACCCATCAGGGGAGATAGTGATTACCAAAATAGTCGGACTCACTCCTTCTGGTAATGACCCAGCCCCAGGAAAAGGCAAAACATCAGATTATTGGGTAGTGAATAACTACGGAAATGATGCAGGCCTTAGCCCAATGTCATTCACCTTTACACTGCCAAGTCAGTTTATGTTGAGTGTAAACACAGAAGATTATAAACTATATAAAAGAGGAGACAATGATTACCAAAGTTGGACTAGCAACTTTGTTGCAAGCAGTATCAATAACAATGATCTTACCTTTAATGGAATTACAGGATTTAGTCAAGTAATCATCGCAGGTGATGGTATAAGTCTTCCTGTTAGTCTGCTCTCTTTTACTGGTAATCGCCTCAATGAAAGCGAAGTAGATTTGAAATGGGCAACCATAAGCGAAGAAGACAATGTAGGTTTTGAAGTACAGAAAAGCGAAAATGCTACTGACTTTACTACTATTGGATTTGTAGATGGTGCAGGTAATTCTATACAATTACTAAACTATGCTTACATAGATACAGATGCATCAGAATCTGCTTACTATCGCTTGAAGCAAATAGATAGTAACGGAGATTCATCATTCAGTAATATTATCTATGTTAAAGGAGAAGAAAAGGAAAGTACTATCACAGTATATCCTAACCCTTATGATGGATTCGTGCCACTTACTGTGAAAGCCTCTGCCGATATACAAGCACAAGATAAAATACTGATGCAAGTATTAGATATGAGAGGAACAATCGTAATAGAAGCACAAGGTAACTTGGAGAAACTTCAAGCACAACTTAACCAAAGCCTCAACAATGTGGCAGCAGGTCAGTACCTAGTTCGCTTCTTTACTGTGGATAAAAATTACATAATAAAAATGATTAAAAAATAAATCATTAAGACTTGGATTCGGATACTCCGTCGCAGGGATATCGCCCGCAAAAGGCAGGTGGTTCCCTCGGAGGAGGCCGATTTAAAATCTTATTTAAAATTAAAAGCCATTTACTTCTTTTGAAGTAGATGGCTTTTTTTATTTAAGATGCCACTATGAAATAGGCTACTCAAAAAGCATAGAAAACTAAACTTTGATACCTATAACCTAAATATTTTTAGGCAAACCCATAAAAAATTTGTTTATTTGTGTATATTGAAAATGGAGTAAATCAACTCTCAAAATACACAACAACTATCACTTAAAAAATAAAAAACAATATCATGAGCAGAACTATCATTATCTCTAACCGCTTGCCCATCAAAATAGAACCCCAAGAAGATGGTTTTACTTATCAGACAAGTGCAGGAGGACTAGCAACAGGGCTTGGTTCTATTTACAAAGAAGGTGATAACTTATGGATAGGTTGGCCCGGGATTAGTGTAGAAACCGAAGAAGATTATCAAAAAATAGAAACTGATTTATCTAAAGAAAATCTAGTGCCTGTCTTTCTCACTGAAGAAGAAATTCAAGATTTTTATGAAGGATTTAGCAATGCTACACTTTGGCCCATTTTTCATTATTTTGCGCGATATGCTGTATTTGAAGAAACCTTCTGGGAATCATACAAAAGTGTAAATCAAAAATTTTGTGACATTATTATAAAGCATCTACGTCCAGATGATACCGTTTGGGTGCATGATTATCAGCTTTTACTTTTACCTGGTATGCTCCGTGAGCATTTTAAAGATATTTCTATTGGCTTTTTTCAGCATATTCCCTTTCCCTCTTATGAAGTATTTAGGTCTATTCCGTGGCGAAGAGAGTTATTAATGGGAATGCTAGGCTCAGATTTAATTGGCTTTCATACCTATGATGACATGAGACACTTTCTTAGCTCAGTCAATCGCTTGGCGGGCATAGGCTATGAGCATGGGCAGATTTCTGTAGAGAATCGTCAGGTTACGGTAGATGCCTTTCCGATGGGGATAGATTATGAAAAATATGCAAAAACAGCTACACTTGCTGATACACTTGCTAGGGAAGCCCGCTACCGAAAGTCAATGGGTGATGAGAAAATTATTCTCTCTATTGACCGTCTGGATTACTCCAAAGGAATTCCCCAAAGACTGAGAGCCTTAGAACTCTTTTTTGAGCAATATCCAGAATATCTTCAAAAAGTATCACTATTTATGATAGTAGTGCCTTCTCGAGATAATGTAGAACGCTACCGCCTTCTCAAAGTAGAAATAGATGAATTAGTAGGCAGAATCAATGGTAAATTTGGGCGTGTAAATTGGTCGCCTATTCATTATTTTTATCGCTCATTTCCTTTGGAAGCACTTTCTGCATTTTATAGAATGGCAGAAGTAGCCCTCGTAACGCCTCTGCGTGATGGTATGAATCTAGTTTGTAAAGAATATATCGCTAGTAAAATAGACCAAAAAGGGGTATTGATTTTAAGTGAAATGGCTGGCTCCGCCAAAGAACTCTCAGAAGCTCTTTTGATTAATCCTTTTGATATTAAGCAAATAGTATCAGCACTCAAAGAAGCTCTAGAAATGCCTATAGAAGAGCAGAAGAAACACATGGAAATCATGCAGATGTCACTCAAAAGATACAACATACATCACTGGGTTTCTCTCTTTTTGGATAGATTGGCCGCCTCCAAAGCACAACAAAAAGACAGTGTTACTCGCAAGTTAGACAGTACTGTTACCCAAGAAATTACTGAAAGCTATCAAAAAGCAAATAAAAGACTGATTTTCTTAGATTATGATGGCACACTTGCTCCTTTTACCAAAGATCCAGGGCAAGCTAAGCCAACTCCAGAACTTTTAAAACTCCTTACCAAACTAAGCGAAGACAAGAAAAATCACCTTGTTGTAATCAGTGGCAGAGGAAGAGACAGTCTTGGGGTTTGGCTCAAAGACATGCCCTTAGACCTTATCTGTGAGCATGGCATCTGGAGAAAAGAACAAGGCAAAGAATGGCATAAAGCTGATAATATCTCTGATGAGTGGAAGCAAACAATCTTACCCGTACTTGACTTATACGTAAACAGGACTCCTGGCTCATTTGTAGAAGAGAAAAATTACTCTCTTGTATGGCATTATCGCAAAGTAGAGACAGGCTTGGGTGAGTTGCGTACTCGTGAGCTGAGCAGTCATCTAAAATACCTTACTAACAATATGCAGTTGCAAGTCTTAGAAGGCAATATGGTGGTAGAGATTAAGCCCGCAGCAGTTAATAAAGGAGTAGCTTCTAAAATATGGTTAGAGAAATTCCCCTCTGATTTTGTGATAGCACTTGGAGATGACCGCACTGATGAAGATACTTTTAAAGCCCTACCCGATGATGCTTTTACAGTCAAAGTAGGTTTTGAAGGAACTGATGCTCGGTTTTTTGTGCCTTCTACCATAGAAGTCTATCAGTTACTTCATCATCTTTCGGAGAAGTAAAAATAATCGGTAGTATAGGAATCTCCATGCTATTCTAAATATTTACATGAAATTTTAAGTTACTATTTTCAATGTTTTTATATTTGATTTTTCACAGAATAAAAATTCGTTAATGCAAAATATTAAACCATTTTTCAGAATAATATTTGTGTAAAAATTTAGACTTTTAACCAGCACGGAGATTTCTACACTAAGAATAACTTTCTATAGATAGGCTTACGATATAAAAATTGTAAATACAAAACTGGGTAAAGCAGGTAATTCATCAGTAAAAAAGGAGTAGTAAACTGAATGTCATCTATAATGATAGTCTGATTTTCTTGACGAACTAGGCGATGCTTATGTCTCCATGTTTTGAGAAAAAAGGGAAGTTTCACACCTTCATCTATAAAGTAAATCTCCTCTTTTGTCATCTTATCTTCTGTAATATCACTCAACCATCTTTGCTTAAAGAATATAAAATTTAACTCTAGTTCTACTTGGTCTCCTTTCTTGCAACCACCGAACTGAAGAAGCTTGACGGGTGGGAAAGGAGGGTTAAGTTTTAAGAATAAATCTCTGGTAAAACCAGCAAAAACGGTCTGATAATCTTGTTCTACTTGGGTCTTGATACAAATACGCATTTTTATTAAGATTATTTGGTTGCCTAGTAGTGGTTTGTGAAGATACAAATCACGGAAAATAGATAAGCTATTAGAAGAGGAGATTGTTTACATAGAAAAACTAAATCTCGGTTCGTGAAGACACGAACCGAGACTAGTAGTACTTTGTGAAGACACTAAGCATGGAAAAGGGTCTTTGGAAACTCAGAACTTACTTAAGTTTTATCTTAATTTCTGCAGGCTTATCTGTTTTTTTCTTGCCATCAATCTTCATTTCCATTGTCAATGTATTGGTGCTTTCATCCGTGAAAGTCTCTACGGAAGGGCTAGTATTGCTTACCTTTTTTATTTTGTTATCAAAAACAAGCTTTGTCTCAAATTTAAACATATCACCTATATTGTCTAACCCCATTCCTTGTACTTCTGGATTCTCTTCTATATTTTCACTCATGGGATAATAAAAAAAGTTCTTACCTTTTCGAGCAAAGTAAATGTGGTCAGCCTTTGGTTTGGTATCTTTATTAGATTTTTCTTGATTATATTTTTCCTCCTCTTCTTCTGGAAGTTCACCAGGGGTAAATCCGCCACTTCCCATAGTTTCTTTTAGGCCAGGCATATTTTTCATGTTTTCTAAAGTAAGGTTATTGTAAGCCTTATTGAGTGCTTCTATGTTATCAAATTCAAAAGATAGATTAATGATACCTTCTTCATTTACTTCCATTTTGAAGTTACTAATTCCTTCTATATCTAGTTCTGGCGAAGCTCCTTCGGGCATTCCTTGCTCAAAAGGGTTTTCGGTAGTATCCCCCTCAGGGTTCATAGACTTAGCCATTTGCCTCATTCCACTAAAATCAAGAGAACGGGTCATTTGCCCAGAAAAATCTTTGTTAAAACGGATTTCTTCTTGGATTCCACAGGCACTGAGGCTGAGTAGTAGGATAAAAAAACAAAGACGACTTATTGAGTTATTCATGAGTATATTGGGTTTTTAAGTTAATTATTTTGTAAATTGATAGTATGAATTTTTTTTAATAGTGTACATTCTATTGTTGATTTATTATACTAATATACTGTTTTGGTTAAATAGTTGGATAATATTTTGATAAATTTTGGTGCGACACCAAAATCTTCACAGGTAGGACACCTTGCGAGGTAGTATGTTTTCCGACAAAATCACCAAAATATAACACTAGAAATAAAAGATTAAAAATCAGATAATTAACTAATACTTTCAAAATAAAGTATTCATCTAGTTTTGTTAAAATGCTCATTATCAGATTATTACATATTCATAATTTACACGTCATCTTTTATTTAATCTTCTAATATATTGCTAATGAATGTACTCTTAGAGAGCAACCACAAAAGCCAAAACACAATAGCCCAATGCAAATACATTGGATAAAAATCACGTGTATTCTGATAACGGATTTCTTTTATTTCGGTTTTTTCGTAACTATCTATTTTTTTAAAAACTCTGCTTAAGTCATCATTGCTAGTAGCACGGAAAAACTCTCCCTCACCTATCATGGCTATTTGTCTCAGAGTAGCCTCATTGATGGTATTATCTATGAGTTTTGTTGCCCCGAATAGCTTAGTTGGTACAGGCACTTTGCCATCTTTTCCTACTAAGATGCTGTATAGTTTGATACCATAAGAAGCTGAAATCTGTGTAGCAGTGATAGGATCAAGACTTCCAGCATTACTATCTCCATCACTGATGAGTATGATTACCTTAGAAGCTGAAGGAGACTCTTGCAATCTGATAGTTGCAATTCCTACTGCATTGCCTATCGCAGTGCCAGTCTCAGGAATCAAAAACTGATTAATATCTTGAATATAATTCTCGAGCATTTGATAATCAGTAGTCAAGGGAGAGAGAGAATAAGCTTTGCCAGAAAATAGTACTATTCCAATGCGGTCATACTGTCTGCCTTTGATGAAATCAACGGCTATTTTTTTGGAGGCTTCTAGACGGTTAGGGCTAAAATCTTCTATCTGCATAGACTCTGAGATGTCTAGCACAATGATAATATCAATACCCTCTGAGGTCTGCTCAGTGAGCGTATTGGTCTCTTGTGGGCGAGCAAGTGCTATTACTATAAACCCAATGGAAAGACTAATAAATATATCAGGAATAAACCGAAGAAAACGCAAAGGCGAAGGAGGTGGAAGCTGATGACCCGAAGAAATCTCCACATGATATCTTGGAGGTAAACCAAACCTATTTCTCCACAAAAAAATCAAGGGTACTATACACAATACATACAAAATCCAGCCTTGTTCCCAGCTAAAATTTAGCCAAGTTGAAGGCAAAAACCAATGCCAAGAAAGCCACTCCCAATGTCCAAAACCTACTTCCATATTATCTTTCTCTGAGAATAATTCGTCTTTTTTCAAACTGCTGCACAGCTATTTGTCTGAGCTTATTGAGAGAATTACCTAATTCTTCTGAAAACTCTTTGCCATACAAAGCACGGTCAATATTTTTAAGTGAACTTGCCAAGCTTTGATCAGGGATGGCACGACTTATCTCTTTAGAGGTATAGCTACTAAAAGGCTTTTCTACCAAAAACTCTAAGTGCTTTTTCCAGATACTTATTATTTTTTCTATATCTGCTATGTTCTCTCTGTTTTTAATACGAGTCAATAGCCTTGAAAAATCATTCAAAAAAATCTGATGCCTTGCCCTGAACTGAAATAAACTATACACTTTCCTAATCTGTTTTCCTAGCAAACCCCATATCCCCAAAATAACTACAAAAAATATAAAAACACCCATTACTAAATAAGGATAATTAAAATAAATAGGCAAAGGTGTTTCTTTAGTATCCGTCTTAAAATCAAGGGTATCTATCTCAGCAGATACTACTTCTCTCAAAAAAACAGAGTCTAGTTCTGTATTAATCAGCAGAGAATCGCCTTGGTCAAGGATATAAATAGGCATTTGCAAAGTAAAATAAGGGGCGATATCAAAAATAGTAAATTCATAGACAGCACTATCGAGGCTACTTTGGGCATCTGTGAGGGTAGGAAAATACGTTTTTTTTAGGAATTGGAGGTTTTTAAAATCATAAGTAGAATCAGGGAACAAGACCTGTACATCAGTAGAATGCCTGATGCTTAAGGCATAAGTAATTCGCTCACCGAGGGCAAGGCTGTCCTTCATAAAAACGCCCTTGGGTTTTAGTTTTTCTAAATCTTGGGCAGTAAAATCTTGCCCAAAACCTGAGATAGGTAAAGAACAAAGCAATAAGATGCGTATCATTAGTTTCTTACAAACTAATAAGCAACTACTTATCACTAATCTCTTATTTAGTACGTACATCTCGGTTTCTGATTTTAAAGAGTTTAACGAGCTGTGGCACAAAATCTTGGTCAGTCTGTATTCTAAGGTAATTAGCCCTGTATTTACGGCAGATATTTTCTAAATCTTCTTGGTTATGAGCCATTCTGTTTTTAAAATCTTTTTGAAATGAAGAAGAAGAAGTATTGACCCACCGCTGTATTTGTGTTTCTTTATCAAAAATAGGTACAAGCCCTAGTTTGGGTAGTTGGGTTTCTTTAGGGTGTACTAAATGTATAGCTATCAAGTCATGCTTGCGTGCCAGTGATTTGAGAGATTCTTGATAGCCTTCATCCAAAAAATCAGATACCAAGATGATAATACTTCGTCTCTTGATAAGGTTGAGTGCGAAGTGATTAAAAGCATCAAGATTGGTTTGTAGAGATTGTGGCGTAAGACGAAAAAGATTGAGAATAATCTCATACGCTTTTTTCATTCCCTTATCGGGCTTGATATATTTTTCTTTGCGGTCACTAAAGCAAATCAGCCCTACTTCACTTGATTCTTTGATGGCAGAAAGAGTTAAAACACTGCAGATTTCTTTGCCAATATAGATTTTACTATTCTTATCTTTCCCAAAGTTTTGTGAATCACTCACATCTAGCAAAAAAAACACAGTTTGCTCTTTTTCTTCTTTAAAAACCTTTATGTATGTTTCATCTCCTTTGGCACTTACGTGCCAGTCTATACGGCGTACATCATCTCCGTATTGATAGGCTCGCACATCATCAAACTCTAAACCTGAACCTTTAAAAATAGAGTTAAAACTACCTCTTAACTGAGAATTTACAGCCTTACGAATACGAATTTCGTAGTTTCTAATCTTAGATAAAATAGATTTTAACTCTTCACTTGTCAATGTTTCGGTGGTTTAATTTAGGTATAAGTCATTTATTCACTTTATAGAAATACAAATCCTGTTTCTTTTTCAGATTCGTTTTGAAATTTGAGCAAAGCACCCGAAAGATAAATAAAATGAGCTTTGTCTATGCAGATTTTAAGACCTTCATATTCAAATAACTCATCTTTTGCATTAGGTTTATCAAAACCAAGTAGATAATTTCCTGCACAGCCTTGCCCTCGCCATCCTAGCCTGAGGGCATAGGGTATAGGAATTTGTTTTTCATCACGAATACGCAATATTTCTTTTCGTGCTTCGGGACTAATCTGTAGGGGTAGATGGATATTTTTACTCATTTGTTTATAAAGATTATAAAATCTCGGTAATTTGGCACAAATTTACGTAAAATAATATCTTTTTGGTCGAAGTAAGCGTTGCTTCTCCGTCCTCAGTTTTTATTAAATTCATTTTTTTGTAAGTAACTAAGTAAATATATGGAATTTCTTTTAGATTTACTAAAAATACTATTGCCTGCTGCATTGATGCTTTATGGAATGTATATCGTAGTGGAGTCTTTTGTAAAAAAAGAATTGAGCCAAATCGAAAAAAATAACGAAGCTCAAATTCAACTCAAACAAGCTGACTTATCTCTCAAACAAGCTGAGGTAGAGCTTAAAAGCAAAGAATTAGCGCTTCCTATTCGCCTCCAAGCCTATGAGCGAATGACCTTGTTTTTGGAAAGAATCTCACCTTCTCATCTAGTTCCACGCCTCAATAATCCTGACTTTACAGTTGGTTTTTTTCAACAAGTATTAATTCAAGAAGTACGCAATGAGTTTGGACACAATCTTTCGCAACAGATTTACCTTAGTAGTGATGCATGGTTATTAATTAAGCAAGCTTTAGAAGAAAGCATTTTACTGATAAATAATTCAGCGATGGCTTTGGATGAAAATACTGATGGGGTAGAACTTGCCAAAAAAATATTAACAAATGTTCGTGAACACAGTATCAATCCTACTGAGAATGCACTTGAATTTTTGAAAGCGGAAGTAAGGACTATGTTTTGATGGCTGGATAGTGTAATTTTAGAGTAAGTGATTCATCAAAATTAGTTTATATCAGAGTTGTTGCTTCTTGATTTTCAGTGATTTACGTCAATTTTTCATTTGAGAATCTTAGAATAACAATCTTTGTTGCCTAATATAAGCGTTTTTTGTAAGTAATTCCCTATGTTTTCTATATGCCCATGTGGTTATAAAAAAAGCTGAAATATTGCTAGTCAGTGCGTAACAGCTTTATTTTAGTTTTGTCGTAAATAATTGAATATCAGAATTTTACAAAAAAACTCATCACTCA
>Ga0163144_10023235_pt1 | contig 12249 bp, 11 predicted proteins | sample OliLak19BULKMAT1_FD_123175 | JGI IMG/M metagenome (GOLD analysis project Ga0163144, IMG submission 123175) | Freshwater microbial mat bacterial communities from Lake Vanda, McMurdo Dry Valleys, Antarctica - Oligotrophic Lake LV.19.BULKMAT1 | ecosystem: Environmental > Aquatic > Freshwater >...
CGCTGAGGCACTGCTCGGCACATTGCGCTGAGGCACTGCTCGGCACATTGCGCTGAGGCACCGTCGCCGACCGCACACCGATTCATTGCGATCCAGTGCCGTCGTTTGGAGACTCGCAACCAAACTTGCCGAAGTCAATGATACTACATTGACGGCATCCGTGATCACTTTCTCACCCGCACCAGACCCGGCCGAGTGGCCGACCCGCTTCCCGACCCCGTTCGACCGCGGCGCACTACACCCGCTCGCGCGGCGCGCGGCGATGGAGCTGATCGACACGCTGCAGTCGCACCACGCACACGCATGGCGCCTGCATGACCCGGGCAATGGCAAGATGTTCGGGGTGCTTGTGGTCGCCGCACCCGACGGTACCATCGGCTACCTGCGAGGCTTCTCCGGCATGGTAAACGGACAGTGGGAGATCGACGGCTGGGTGCCCCCTGTGTTCGATCGTTCGATGCGCGACCGAGTGTGGATTCCGGGTGAGACGGAAATGCTCGACTTCGCAGCGCAGCGCGCCACGTTGCTCGCCACCATGTGCGACGATGCAAACACGGACGCGGCCCGTCACGCCGCGGCGGACGTCCGTGCGCTCGACGAGACCCGAACCGCCCGCTCACGCACACTGATGCGGCAGATCCAGGACAGCTATCACCTCTTGAGTGCGCGCGGTGAGGTGCGTTCGCTGCGCGCGCTCTTCGCACCGGCTGAGCCACCCGGCGGTGCGGGCGATTGCGCGGCGCCGAAGTTGCTTGCGCACGCCTACCGGCTTGGCCTGCGACCGCTCGCACTGGCGGAGGTCTGGTGGGGCGCGCCCTCGCCCACGGGTGACCGCCGCGCGGGCGTGTTCTACGCCGCCTGTCGCGGCAAGTGCCTGCCGATTCTCACGCACATGCTCGATGGGCTGCCGGCCGATCCCCCACCACTGTTCGGCTCGGCGGCGATTGACCCGGCCGAACCGGTCGTGGTCTACGAAGACGAGCACCTGCTGGTGGTGAACAAGCCCAGCGGGCTGCTCACTGTGCCGGGTCGCAGTGCGCTGCTGCAGGACTGCGTGGTGACGCGCCTTCGTGTGCGCTATCCCGACGCTACGGGCCCGCTGGTGGTGCATCGCCTTGATCTCGACACGTCAGGGTTGCTCCTCGTCGCGAAAAACCACACCACGGCGTCGGCGCTGCAGCGGCTCTTCTCACTGCGCGCGATCGACAAGCAGTACGTGGCTTGGCTGGACGGCAACGTGACCGCCGATCACGGGCACATCACGTTGCCGCTGCGTGTGGACGTGGACGACCGGCCGCGGCAGATCCACGACCCCGTGTTCGGCAAGCCCGCACACACCGAGTGGCGCGTCATCTCGCGCGAGCACGGGTGCACGCGGGTGCGGTTCACACCCCACACCGGTCGCACGCACCAACTGCGTGTGCACGCGGCCCACGCGCAGGGGCTCGACGCGCCCATTGTTGGCGATCGGCTGTACGGGCGCACAGAACCGCGCGACGGCGAACGGCTCCAGCTGCACGCCGAACAGCTGGCGTTTGTGCATCCGGTGTCGGGCGCGGCGCTGGTGGTGGAGCAGCCCGCGCCGTTTTAAGCGGACTTTGCATGACACCGCGCGCGCTTTCTGGTAGCGTACTACATGCTCGCGTCCCCAATGACCCCAACACCGTGTACCGCCGATGCGGCGTTGACCACCTCCGAGTGGCAGGCGCGCGCTAGAGCGCATCTCGAACGCGTGCAGCAGTGGACTCGGCCACGTCGAGAGCGGCGTTCCCGTCGGGAGGTGCATCCGGTCTACGACTTTCTGTTTCAGTACTACTCCTATTCGGGTGGGAAGTTGGAGACATGGCACCCCGCACCGAACGAGCTGCTTGTTGACACGCCGGAGGCCCGCGAGCGCTTTAGCGGGCCGGAGTATCAGGCGGCACACGGCGTGATCCGGAGGAATCCGAGCGCGCTCTCGTCGGCGGAGCGTGAGACGCTCACTGACGTGCTACACGTGCTGCGCACAACACACGATCGACCCGCCAATTTTGGCTGTTACGGGATGCACGAGTGGGCGATGGTGTATGGTGGACACGACGTGCGTCACGCGGAGATCGCGCCGCTTCGCCTGTCGCAGCGCGAGGTGAATGCGTTTGTGGAGAGTCGTCCCGTCGCCTGCAGCCACTTCGACGCGTTCCGTTTCTTCGCACCCGCGGCGAAACCGATGAACCGCGTCCCGCTGGCGTGGTCCACGCGCCATGACACGGAGCAGCCCGGCTGTATCCACGCCAACATGGACCTCTACCGATGGGCGTACACGTCGATGCCGTGGGTTGGCAGCGATCTGCTCTGGCAGTGTTTCGAGCTCGCGGTGGAGCTACGGGTACTCGACATGCAGGCCGGCCCCTATGATCTCCGTGCCATGGGGTTCGAGCCAGTGCGGGTGGAGACGCCTGAGGGGAGAGACGAATACCAGCGGCGGCAGCGGGAAATGAGCGCCCGCGCGAGCGTGCTGCGGGCAAGGCTGATTGAAGCAGTGGGCGCGACCAGCGGCCGTGACGCGCGCACCCAGGACGTTTCGCACGGGATGTCGCTGCCGCTTGTGACAGACGGCGGCCACCGCGGATTGCCCGCGTACGCACCGTCATGACGGCCGCACAAACGCGGCGCACTCTCGCGCTGTGGCCCACGATCGCGTGACGGCAGCCGCCGAGTCAGGATTCGCGATCGCGGCGCGCCGTCTGCTGCCGCTGCTCTTCGTGAGCTACATCGTGGCCTTTCTCGACCGCGTGAACATCGGATTCGCCAAGCTGCAGATGGCATCGGCGCTTGGCTTCTCCGATGCCGTGTACGGTTTCGGTGCGGGTATTTTTTTTCTCGGATACTTTCTGTTCGAAGTGCCGAGCAACCTGCTGCTGGAGAAATTTGGTGCGCGGCGCTGGATCGCGCGCATCATGTTCACGTGGGCGATCGTGTCCGGCGCCTTCGCCTTCGTGGACCTGATTCCATGGGGGCCGCTCCCTGCGCTGTTCGGGGTGGCGCGCCCCGAGTTCGGATTCTACGCGCTGCGTTTTTTGCTGGGCATCGCCGAAGCAGGCTTCTTCCCCGGCATCATTCTCTATCTCACGTATTGGTTTCCCGCCGCGCGTCGCGCGCGCACCGTGGCACTATTCATGACCGCCGTGGCCGCCGCGAACGTAATCGGCGCACCGGTGTCGGGCGCCATCATGCAATACGCCGACGGCTTGGGTGGTTGGGACGGATGGCGCTGGTTGTTTGTGCTCGAGGCGATTCCGTCAATGATCGCCGGCGTCGCGATCTGGATGCTGCTCCCCGATCGTCCGGCGCAGGCCACATGGCTGACACCCGAGCAGCGCAGCGCCATCACCGGGCAGCTCGCACAGGAAGAGATGGCAGCGCACGGCGTTCGCGTGGAATCCGCACACCGCGCCGGACACAGTGCGGCACGCCGGGCGGCACACAGTGCGACGCAGGTGCTGCGCAGTGGCCGCGTGTGGGTGCTGGCGATGGTCTACCTGGCCGGCACGTTTTCGCTGTACGGCGTGAGCTTCTGGATGCCGACCATCGTGCAGGAACTTGGTATCGGGAAAACGGAGTACCTCCAGATCGGACTGCTCAGCATGATTCCCTGGGGCACCGCCGGTGTGGTCATGGTGTGGGCTGGCGCACGCAGCGACCGCACCGGTGAACGGCGCCAGCATGTGGCGGGCTCGCTGTTCGTCGCGGCCACGGGGCTCGTGGCACTCGTGCTGGTCGGCGCACACGTGGTCCCGGCGCTGATCTCGCTCTGTTTCGTGACTGCGGGGGTGCTGTCATTCTTCGCCACCTTCTGGTCGCTTCCGACGGCATTTCTCCGGCAAACGGCCGCCGCCGCCGGCATCGCGTGGATCAACGCCGTCGGGAATCTCGGCGGACATTTCGGTCCGGATCTCATCGGCCGCATCCGCACCGCCACCGGCAGCGCGAACTACGCGTTTCTTTTTCTGGCCGCGCTGGCGGTGATTGGTGCGCTGATCACACTCTTCGGAACGGGCGCGCGAGAGCGAATCATCACGACACACGACGCTTGACGATGCGGATACGGAGGGTCTGACTACGCTGAGGCGCAGGATCACGCTATTCGCGTTGGCGGAATTATGCTTTTCACGGCAGTCGGATTGCGTTCCACAGTAGACTTCAGCAATTCTCTCACTCCGCCGCCCATGACGCCTCCCGCTGTCACTCGTTCCGCGCCGGCCCGTCTCGCGTCGGTCGAGGCCGTGTCCCCAGCGCGCGCGGCTGCCGCAGCTCGCGCTCGCGGGGAAACCGGCGCGGCCGTGGGTCACGTTCCGTATCGCCTGGTGCTCGTCATCGGCATGCTGCTCGTCGCGGCAAGCGTTGTCGTTGCCACCACTTCAGCGCCAACGGAAACGATGGACGCATCGTACGTCCGCCTCATGCGCGGTATGGCGATGATCAAGGCTTTTATTGTTTCCATCGCTGCCGCCGTGCTGTGGTGGCGGTTCGCGCGGCCGGTGCCACGTTTATTCGCCGTGGGATACCTGCTCGGCGCCTGGTTAATGGTCGCGGCAACGGTGCTCATTTGGCAGCTCTCGACGATTGGTGCGGCCGCGATTGTATTTCACACAGGCGAGCTGTCGCTGCTGCTGCTAGCGTCGCGCGACACACGCGCGCCGTCACCCTCCGCGCCAGCCGCACCTGCCGACGCCTCTGGGTACGCCGGCTGACGATCACGTCGCGGGCGGCAGCACGTGGATCGGGGTGTACGATCGGTGTAGCGCGAACGGCATGCGTACGCCAGAACAGGTCTGCCGCTGATTCGTTTCTTGGGCCGCTCTTGCGGTGGGAGAGGAATTTCAATTGGGGTGTGGAAAGTGCGTCGCGTGTTGGCGTTGAGGCCGGACCACCGCGTGCCCCCGACGCTGACCGCCGCGCAACACGATCGTCTCCGGCGTCGGTGCGCGGGGAATGGAATCGGCCGACGACAACGTCTGCTCTTTGGGACTGTTGTTGGGGCGACTCCGCCCGATCTGTACTCACAGAAAGACGACGCCGACAGCTACCGGCGCATTCACATGTGGCGACTCACTATCGCGCGGTAGTCTTGGCCGGGATGTAGCAGGCAGCGACGCGGCGGTACGCGCCTACCGATCGGTGTTCAGCAGGCCGAGCTTGAGCGCCAGCTTCACGTAATCCGTGCGATGCGTGATATGCAGCTTTTCGTTGATGCGCTGCTTGTACGTATCCACGGTTTTCGGACTGATCGACAACCGCTCACCGATCTCCGGTGCGGTGTAGCCTTCCGCGAACAATTTGAGCACCACCTGCTCGCGGTCGGTGAGACGATCAAAGCGTGAGCGGTCGTCGGCGTGTTCTTCCTTGCGCGCCAATCCGCGGGCCAGCGCACGCGCCGCCGAGGGCTGCACGTAGATGTCGCCCGCAGCCACGGTGCGCACCGCGTCGACGAGTTCGCGTTCGGCCACCGTCTTCAGCAGATAGCCGGCGGCGCCAGCCTCGAGCAGCGCGACGAGATGCTCGTCTTCGCTGTGCATGGTGAGCATGAGCACACGGCGCGTGGACGGGCTGTCATCATCCGTTTTGCGCGCTGCGTTCGCTTTGACCAGCTCGCGTGTCGCCGCCAGCCCATCCATCTCGGGCATCGACAAGTCCATGACGATGACGTGCGGATCGAGCCGTTCGGCGAGTGTCAGCGCGTCGCGACCGGTGGACCCCTCGCCCACAACCATGATGTCTTTGGCCGTGGCCAAAACGGCCTTCAGTCCTGCGCGCACGATCGCGTGATCGTCAATGAGCACTACGCGAATGAGGTCTGGACGCATCTGAACAATGTTGCCCGCCCGAGACGATGCAGCAAGGCTGCGTGCCTGCTCGCGCCCAATCGCGAGCCGTTCAGCTCAGGAATTCAGACGCTCAAACGCCGTTTCACGACGCTTGAACACACGAAAGAGATAGACGAACGAGGGCAGCAGAATCACCGTGCCCACACCGAGCACGCCCAGTACGAGCTGCTGCGTGATGCGCGGCGCGGCCAGCTCGGTGATGGTGTGCGACGGGGGCACCATCCAGGGGAACTGCGACCACGCCCAGCCCCATACCAGAAACGAGGCCTGGGCAGCGGCGGCGATCACCGCCGCCAGCCACCGACGGCGCCACAACGACACGATGCCACCGAGTCCGGCGATGGCCGTCACCAGATGCATGCCGAGCGCTACTCGGCCTGAGGTGAGCCCTTCGTAGACGAGCGGCGCGTTGTCACGCGCGAACACAATGGTGAGCGTACCGGCGATGAACACACACACTGCGGCGTGCATCGCCCGCTCGCGGAAGTCGTTCCTGAGTTCCGCATCACTGCTCTCCCACGCCAGATACACCGCGGCCAGATGCGCGAACAGTGCCAGCGTGAGCACGCCAACCGACAGCGTGAACGCGTTCAGCCACGGGAGCAGATAGAGTTCGGCGAAGGTGCGTGTGGCGTCGCGCGGAACGATGGGCACGTTCCCGCTGGCCACCGCGCCGAGGCACACGCCGAGCAGCACTGGCGTGGCCACGCTGGACATCGCGAACACGCGTCCCCAACGTCGCTGCACGGAATCGGCTTTGCTGTCGTAACTGCGAAAGGTGAACGCGGAACCACGGAGTACGATGCCGATGAGCATCAATGTGATGGGCACGTGCAGCGCCGTCGACAAGTGCGCATACGCCCGCGGAAAGCAGGTGAAGAGCAACACGATCACCAGAATGAGCCAGACATGGTTCGCTTCCCAGATCGGACCGATCGCATCGGCAACGGCTGATCGTTGCAGATCACGCCGCGGACCGCTGGCCAGTAGATCCCACACCCCGCCGCCGAAATCGGCGCCGGCGAGCAACACGTAGGCATGGAGCGAGAACACCATCACACCGGCGACCGCGTGCGGCAGCGTGAGCAGCGGCTCCGGCGCGATCATGCGCGGACCGGGATGGGCAGCTCTTCGGTGACGCCGGCAAACGGCGTTGTAGCGACTCCGGTTTTGATGATCTGGCGGTACAACAGCCACACCACCGCAACCGACAATCCGATGTACAACAGTGTGAAGGCCACAAACGGGACCACCAGCCCCGGAACGGGCGAGACGGCGTCTGCAGTCCGCATGAAGCCCTGCACAATCCATGGCTGTCGCCCTACCTCGGTCACTGTCCAGCCCGCCTCAACGGCGATAAATCCCAGCGGTGCACAAAGCGCGAGCGCGCGCAGAAACGGCGTATCACTCGGCAGCGAGCGGCCAAGACCGCGACGACGTCGCCAGATGCGCACGATCGTCCACAGTCCCACCAGTCCCATCGCGACGCCACAGGCAATCATGATCTGGAACGCGATGTGCACAATCGCCACGGGCGGCCGGTCGCTCACGGGCACGGCGTCGAGCCCCGGAATGCTGGTGCCGGCGTTGCCCGACATCACGAGCGACACGGCACCTGGGATTTCGATCGCGAAGCTGTTCGTACCGGTGGTGACATCGGGCCATCCGCCAATCACAAAGGGCATCGGGCCGGTGTGATGGTGCGCTTCCATCGCCGCGAACTTGACGGGCTGATATTCCGCAACATGTCGTGCTGACAGGTCACCTGAGAGCGGTTGCAACAACGCGGCTGGGACACCGACGAGCAGGCCGATCTGGAGTGCGTTGCGATGAAATGCGGGGTGTTGCGTCGTGCGCAACAACGCGATGGCGTGAATGCCGGCCGTGGCGAACCCTGTCGCGGCATACGCCGCGAGTGTCATGTGCAGCACCTGCGAGAAAGCCGCTGGATTCAGCATTGCCGCGATCGGATCAACGTTGCCGATCACACCATCAATCACCGTGAAGCCGGTGGGCGCGTTCATCCACGCGTTGGCGGTGACCACGAATGCACCCGAGAGTGCGCCGCTGATGGCGACCACGACTCCGGCCGCGAGATGCGCGCGTGCGGAGATGCGATCCCACGCATACAGGTAGATGCCGAGAAAAATTGCTTCGGTGAAGAACGCCAGCCCTTCGAGCGAGAACGGCATGCCGATGATGCCACCGGCGTGCTCCATGAATGTGGGCCATAGCAGGCCAAGCTCGAACGACAACACCGTGCCGGAGACGGCCCCGACCGCAAACAGAATCGCCGTGCCCTTGGCCCAGCGCTTGGCCAGCTCCTTGAGCATGGGGTCGCCGGTTTTTTGATACCGGTACTCGGCGATTACCATCAGCGCCGGCATACCGATACCGACAACAGCGAACAGAATGTGAAAGCCGAGCGACATCGCCATCTGGCTGCGCGCGGCGAGCAAGTCGGACATAGGGATGAATCGGGAAATCGGAGTGGCAATTGTGCCACAGAGCGTAGTGCCCACAGCGCTTGTATGAATAGTCTGACGCCGCGCCACCGCCAACACTCGACGAGCGCCTCGCCGAGTTGACCGTGCGTGGCGTGCTGCTCCGGCCGCAGCCACCCACACGCAGTAAGCTCGCGTACCCCGTGGGCGCGAGAAAGCCGCGCGCGCTTGAAGCGGGCGATGTACGAGGTGCCGATTGTTGGCATCTCGCCACGGCCCTGTATGTCGCGCCCGAGCCATCCGAGCTGGCGTTCCTCACGCTCGATCTGGCGCAACGCAAGGTGGTCCGGGCGCTTGGGTTCCAGGTGTGATTCAGGTGATCAGCTCAGCCCGCCAGGCGAAGTTGCAATACCAGGTGGACTTGGTGCGCCGCGTACTGAATCTCCGTCCGAGCGTGTCACGTAGTTGTGCTGCATGCGACGCTCATCCGCTCCCTCCGCGTTGGTGGTCCTCGCGATCATCGCAACAGTGACACTGTCTGGTGCCTCGTGCCGGCCCGCCGCGGTCGTCCGTACGCTACCGCATGCCGCGGCAATCGATTCGCTGGCCCGAACGTTGATGCAGGGCGAGCAGGTGCAGGGGCTCGCGCTTGCGGTCATCGATGCCGGCCGGATCACACACGTTGCGGCCTACGGCCGTCGTTCGGCCGATGGAGCGCCGCTCACGACGGGCACGGTGATGTACGGCGCGTCGCTCACCAAGACGGCCGTGGCGTATCTCGTGATGCAACTCGTGGACGAAGGACGGCTTTCCCTGGATGCACCGCTGCGCACGCTCTTGCCCAAGCCACTGCCCGAGTATCCCGACTACGCGGAGCTCGCCACCGACGCGCGGTGGGGCGACATCACGCCGCGTATGATGCTCAATCACAGCACGGGATTTGCCAACTTCCGGTGGCTGGAGCCTGACGGGCGTCTGCGCTTTCACCACGATCCCGGCACGCGGTATGGTTATTCGGGCGAGGGGTTCTACCTGCTACAGATGATTCTTGAGAGCGGGCTTGGCTTGGATCTCGCCGCCGAGATGCAGCGTCGTGTGTTCGCACGATTCGGCATGACGAACACCAGCATGCAATGGCGTCCGGCGTTTCGCGAAAATCTTGCCGATGGATTTCGTGCAGATGGATCGGTCGAACCGCATGACGAACGCAGTCGGGCCAGCGCGGCGGGTTCGATGGATACCAGTATCGAGGATCAGGCGAACATGTGGAGCGGTATCGTACGCGGCGACGGACTCTCGGCGGCGGCGCGCCGCGAACTGGTGCGACCGCAGTTCCCTATCACATCGCGCCATCAGTTCCCGACCCTCGACACTGCCGCGGGCAGCATGAATGGGGCGGTCGCGTTATCGGCCGGCGCAGGGCTCGTGACATTTAAAAGCACGAGCGGTCCCGCGTGGTTCAAGGGCGGTCACAACGAGTCCACCGGCAACATGGTCATTTGCCTCGAGCGGGAGCGCCGGTGCGTGGTGCTTCTCGCGAACGATGTGCGGGCAGAGCGGATTTATCCGGCGTTGGCGCGCGGCATCCTTGGGGAGCTCGCCATGCCGTGGTCGTGGGAGTACGGTTGGTTTGCGAAGTAGAGTTATGGTGCGACCGCCGTCCGCCAAGCTCACGGGATACAGCGACGGAGGATGACTCCCGGTGACGTAGCGGGACCGACCAATCGTACGTTGGCGAAATCGGTGTCCGGCGTGACTTGCCTTGCTCACGCCGTTCATGCGAATGATAGAATATGTCTAAAAACTATGGCCTTTATTATAGGACAGGAAACGTTTTTTAGACAACAATGCTATATCTTGCGGAAACACCATCGCACTCGCGGATGCGCGCCAAACGCGCCAAACGCGCCAGACGCTCCGCCGCCGAACGGGGGCTTGTAGGCGATACGCTGTTTCTATCATCAGGACACATCAGCTCGATCCGAATGACACGGTCGCATTGCTTGCAAGCACACGCAAATACCTGTCGAACCTGACACTTCGTCCCCTGAATATTCCGGACAACGAGTTTCGCCTGAACACCCATTACACGCTGCTGACGGACGTCGAGTCGGATTCATCCAAGGCGATTGTAGCAAAGAAGAAAATCGAAGATGATCCCGAGACCAGCATTTTCTGGAAAGACCTCAGACAGAGAGGCGCGGTCGGCTTGTCGGGGATCCAGCCCAAGCTGCCAGTGTCGTTCACGATGGAGTCGGGCAGCCCCACGGTGCGCATCGGCGACCTCAGAACGTCATGCACGCATATCCTGAAGTTCCAATCTCCACACTACCCGTCGCTCGTCGAGAACGAGTGGGCGACGATGGAGCTTGCACGTCGCGCAGGACTGCGCGTAGCCCCTGTTCGCATCATCACGTTTGAATCAGGAAGTCCGTTTCAGGGAAACTCCCTGATCGTGGAGCGATACGACATGCGCGAGGGATGTGGCGACTGTTTGATCATGTCGCGTTTTCATGGCTGGCGGGAAACGGAGACTTGCACGCCAAGAACATTTCCGCGGTTCGGTTAATTCGGGCGGGCGAACTTGGAGGACTACCGATGCTCAGAGCGATCGAGTACTCGCCCTTGTACGATTTGCTCAACACGACGGTCGCCATTCCAGACGACGACTTCGCGATACCAGTCAACGGAAAGCGAAACAAACTTCGTCCACGCGACATCGCAATCGTCGCAGAACGCTGGAAGGGCCAGAAGCGAGTTGCAGAAGCGCTCATGCAGCAGCTGGCAAGACATGTTCGCCTACATCTCCACGATGTCCTGACCATCTCCCAAATGCCGGAGCAGTTGTCTGAGCGATATTTCCGGGTCGTAGATTCACGGCTTCGGGATTTTGGTGTCTAAACTCATGAGCTCATGGCGAGTTATTTTCAATGATGACCAAGCGTGCTACGAGGCCCGAGCCGCCGCGAACCGCGGGCGCCCTGCTTGATGCCCGCACGGCGCTACCGCCTGTGGACGAAGCGGTGCTCGACCGGCTTGAGGAAGCCTGGAGCGACGACCGTGTGCCTACGCCGACCGCAGCGCCATTGCCATCCACAGCATCCACACCGCCTGCGCGAGCACCACGGCACCGAACCCGATCACGTCGAGTGACACCACACCCGTGCTGCCTACGAAAATCCCGGCCGCGCCGAGCGCAAAGCCCAGCCACCCAAGCCTTGCAGGAAACGCGTCGACACCACGCATTGCCCACGACCAGGCCAGCACCGCTATGCCCGTGAGCATCACGTATAGCGAGGCAAAGGCACGATTGATCGACCCGGTGTAGTGCAACAGCTCCAGAAACAGCGTCCGTTCCGCGCCGACAGTGCCCGCCAGCGACTCCGCGACATGGGGTGCCACGAGACCACTGGCCGCTGCCGCCACGATTATCGCGAAAATAGCGAGCGTGAAACTGGCCATGCCGAGCAGCGCCGCGGCGCTGGCCCGCAAGCGCCAGGTGAGCGCCGCAGTGCCGGCCAGCAAGAGCGGTTGCGCCACCACTGCCAACAGATGCACGCCGCGTATCAGCACGTTGTGTCCGCCGGCTTCGGCCACGCGGATGGCATCGGCGCCGGTGGGGTGAAGCGCCATGGTGATGATCGATGCAACGGTACCAACGATGATTGCGGTAGCGGCGTGGCGATGATGTGTCATCGGGACCCCCATGGGAAAAGGTTGTGAGCACAGCGCGCGGACTCGATCTTTGCACACGCTACTGCGTCTTCCCCCGGAGCACCGAGATGTCGAACAAGGATGGTACGGATGTTCAGCAGACCCGCGAGCGGGAGGACGCGCGCGTGGAGCGCAGCACCGCGGCCGTGCGACATGCCATGGCGGAACTGCTCTACGAACAGCGCTTTGAGGACATCACGGTTCAGCGCATTCTCGATCGCGCCGGC
>Ga0163144_10023239_pt1 | contig 12248 bp, 8 predicted proteins | sample OliLak19BULKMAT1_FD_123175 | JGI IMG/M metagenome (GOLD analysis project Ga0163144, IMG submission 123175) | Freshwater microbial mat bacterial communities from Lake Vanda, McMurdo Dry Valleys, Antarctica - Oligotrophic Lake LV.19.BULKMAT1 | ecosystem: Environmental > Aquatic > Freshwater > Lake...
CCCGAGTCGTGTGTTCCCGAGTCGTCCTCCCCGAGTCGTCCCACGGGCGGTACAGCTAGGCGCTGAAGTGCGCGGCCAATAACTTTGAAACATTCTCAACCGCCACGGGGCCAGTTTCCCTGAGGCGAGCACGCGTCTGCACGACCCTCGGGTCGTCCCGGTGATCGCCCAGAAGGCTCAGCGGATTCAGTCGGGACCGGCGTGCCCACTCCGCGAGGACCGGCTGGCTGGCGCGTGCGCGCTCGCTGGCCAGCATTGCCAGGTAGGCGCTCAGGTAGTCGGTTGGCCGGTCCCAGTAACGGATGGGACGGCACAAGCGGTTCTTTTCGTCATCGTTGCCGATCAGCGCCTCGGCGGCACCCAACAGGCCGAACTGCAGGCTGGCAAAGCCCCAGACGGTGGGCTGCACCGTCACTCGGTCGGACTCGAAGATGGGGCGCAAGGGCTGAGTGGCCAGGCCAGCAGCGGCGCAGTGCACGTGCAGGGCGTCGCGTGGCGTCGCGACCTCTCCGTGCTCCAACAGCATTCGGCTGTGGCCCACGTGGCGCACGTGACCGAGCCGTACCACGTCCTGGATCTGCCGCAGCAGGGCAAGCTCCGCCTCGCTCGTGATCGCTCCGCGCTGCATCGTCGGCATGACGGAGGTGTCCACCCGCAGCAGGAAGCCGTCCGCTTCCAGCCGCAGAAACAGGTCGTCGATCGAGCTGGCCTCTGCCATTGCCTGCATTTGCAGCCCGACACCCACATAGAAATCGGGAAGCATGGTGTGCGGCTGGTGAAAACGGCGGTTCAGCCACCAGCTCTCGCGCGGCTTCACCCAACGCATGGCCGAGGCTGGCACTCCGTTCGTGAGCAGCCAGACACAGGTATCCAGAGCAGTCTTGCCGGCGCCGATGACGACGAAGCTGCGTGCGCCCACGGCCAGGCGGGGCAGGTCACTGGCGGGCACGCATGGCACGCCTTCATCCACCTTGAAAGGTGGCGAGCTGGTGGCCGGGATGCGGCCCTCCAGGTAGGTGGTGTCTACCAGCTTGCGCCGCACCCGAACCTCTTGCGTGGTCCCGGTGAGGCGCGAAACGAAGCGGTGCCGATCGCCCTCACCGCCGACGTAATCGCTACACGGGCAGAAGCGAACGCGCCCGGTTGGCAGGAAATGCTCCTGCATCACGTGGGCGAAGTAGCTGCACAGTTCGTCGGCGCTGGCCTGGTCGTAGAAGCCGGCGTTCAAACCCGCGCGGTCGATGGCGTTACGGCCCAGTGGCACCGAATCCACGCCATAGAAGGCGGAAGGCTGGTGCAGCCGTACGAACGGATAGGCATCCAGCCAGTGCCCTCCCGGTGCATGGCGGCGATCGACCAGCGTGACGCTGGCGTCCCCGTGCGTGAGCAGCGCGTCGGTGAACGCCATCCCTGCCGTTCCGGCACCGACAACCAGGTAATCCGTCTCGAACAGGTCGGTCATGGCGAAATCCTCTTGGGACATCGGGCGGCGCTGAAAGGAGGACGGGACGGGCACGGCATGTCAAACATTTTCTTCCTGCAAGACGAGGTCTTCGGAGATACCGGGTCAACTTCGGGAACGGGGACGGAGGGAATTAAGAGGCGCCAGCGTCCGGCCGCGCATTTTGATTCCCTCCGGGAACGGGGACGGAGGGAATTAAGAGGCGCCAGCGTCCGGCCGCGCATTTTGCTTCCCTCCGTCCCCTTTACAACAGGCGCCCATTAATTCCCTCCGTCCCCTTTACAGTCCCCTTTACACTCTTTACACCTCTTTAAACCGAGTCGTCCCGAGCCGTCGGCCCTCTGGCGCGATTGATTCACGCAGGCGGCTACGCCAAAGCGGGTATGGTGGACTGTCTCCTCCTGCTCCGGCCGCTTGCCACCCGTGTCTGCAACCACCCCCCTCGGAACGCCGAACAGCGCCGACCATCGGCCTAAGCGCAATATCTTCGTGCTCGCATCGCTGGCTGCGGTTGCGCTGCTGGCCCTGGCCGCTTGGGCCTGGAGCTGGCTGCAGGGCCCGCGCATGGAGGGCTACGTCGTAGCGTCGCGGCCGCTGGTGCAAACCGTGGTGGCCACCGGCCGGGTGGTTTCGGTGTCGCGCGCGCAGGTGGGCAGCCAGATCACCGGCGTGGTCACCGAGCGTCGGGTGGAAGAAGGCGACGAGGTGGCGCCGGGCGACATCCTGGCCGTGCTGCGCGCCGACGACCTGCAGGCCAACCTGCGCCAGGCGCAGGCCGGACTCGACCAATTGCAGCAGTCCGCCCGCCCGCAGGCGCAGGCGGCACTGCGTCAGGCCAGCGCCCAACTCGCGCAGGCCAGCCGTGAGGCGCAGCGCCGGCGCGAGCTGTTCGCGCGCAAGTTGATCGCGCGCGAATCCGTGGAGCAGGCAATGCAGGCCGAAACCGTGGCCCGTACCGCCGCCGAGCAGGCGCAGCTTGCTGCGGCATCGCTGGCCGTGGGCAAGCCCGACGAGGCCGCTGCGCGCGAGCGCCTGGCCGCGGCCCAGGCGCAGCTCGACAAGACCCTGATCCGCGCCGAAGTGGCCGGCACCGTGCTCACCCGCGACGCCGAGCCCGGCGACCTGGTGCAGCCCGGTCGCGTGCTGTTCGAGATCGCCAGCAAGGGCGCCACCGAGATTCTGGTGCCGCTGGACGAGAAGAACCTGGAGGTGCTGGCGCTGGGCCAGCCGGCTCAATGCGTGGCCGATGCCTTTCCTTCGCGCCCCTTCCCCGCCGAGGTCACCTTCATCGCCCCGCGGGTGGACCCGCAGCGCGGCAGCGTGGACGTGCGGCTGCTGGTGACACCGGTGCCCGATTTCCTGCGCCAGGACATGACCGTGTCGGTGAACGTGGAAACCGGCCGCCGCGAAGATGCGTTGGTGTTGCCGAACGACGCGCTGGCCGGCGTTGAGGGCAACCGCGCGCAGGTGTGGTTGGTGCGCGACGGCAAGGCCCGTCGCGCCAGCGTCCAGCTGGGCCTGCGCGGCCTGGCGTTCTCGCAGATCACCGAGGGCCTGGACGCCGGCGATGCGGTGCTGGCCGACGCCAACACCACGCTGGAAGACGGCGCGCGCGTGCGCATCACCACTCAGCCGCTGTCTGCCAACACTACGGCCAAAGACACCTCAGGCGAAACCCCGGTCAAGTTCGACTGATGCCGATGTGGATCGAGTGGACCATCGCGGTGAAGTTCCTGCGCGAGGGCAGCACGCAGAGCACGTTGATCCTGGTGGCCATAGCGGTGGGCGTAGGGGTGATCGTTTTCCTCACCGCCCTGATCACCGGCCTGCAGGGCAACATCATCCAGCGCACTTTGGGCACCCAGGCGCACATCCGGGTGCAGGCGCCGGACGAGGCCAACGTGGTGCTGCCCGCGCCGGCGGGGAGCGTCGCGCTGGTGCTGGAGAACAAGCGCGCCCGGCGCCTGCGCTCGATCAACAACTGGCAGCAGGTGCGCGACGCGCTGGACGAACTTCCAGAAGTGAGGGCGGTGTCGCCGGTGATCTCCGGCCCCGCCTTCGCGCGCCGCGGCGAGGCGCTGGTGTCGGTGGTGCTGGTGGGCATCGACCTGGCGCGCTACCAGCGCATCATCCCGCTGGGCGAGGACATCATCGCCGGGCAGCTGCGGGTGGGCGCCGGCGAGGCGGTGGTCGGCAAGCAGCTGGCCAGCGACCTGGGCCTGGGCGTGGGCGACAAGTTGCGCCTGGACGCCGGTCAGGGCGGCGACAGCGTGGTGAACGTCGCCGGCATCTTCGAGCTGGGGGTGCGCGAGCTCGATTCGCGCTACGTGTACCTGGACATGAAGCAGGCGCAGTCGCTGCTCAACCTGCCGGGCGCCGCCACCTTGATCGACGTGACGGTGACCGACATCTTCGGCGCCGAAACGGTGGCAGCGCGCATCGCCCGGCTGACCGGGCAGAAAGCGGACAGCTGGATGCAGACCAATGCCCAGCTGATGAATGCGCTGCGGAGCCAGAGCCTGTCCACCCGGATCATCAGCGTGTTCGTGGCGCTGAGCGTGGCGCTGGGCATCGCCAGCGTGCTGTCGGTGAGCGTGGTCCAGCGCACGCGCGAGATCGGCATCCTGCGCGCCATGGGCATCACGCGCGGGCAGATGCTGAGGGTGTTCCTGGTGCAGGGCGCACTGTTCGGGCTGGCGGGATCGCTGGTGGGCGGACTGGCGGGCTACGGACTGGTGGGCGCGTTCAACACCTTCGGGCCAAAACTGTTTTTCATCCCGGTGAGTCCGTGGCTGCTATTGGCCGCAGCCCTGCTGGCCACTCTCACCGGCATCGTGTCCGCGGCGATCCCGGCGCGCCGCGCGGCCGGCATGGACCCGGTGGAGGCCATCCGCCATGTCTGAGCCTGACGCTGGACAGGAAGTGCTGCGGCTGCAGGGCCTGAAGAAGAGCTACAACGTCGGCGAGCCCACCGAAGTGGAAGTACTGCACGGGCTCGACCTGCGCCTGCAGCGCAGCGACTTCGCCGCACTGGTGGGCACGTCGGGCTCGGGCAAGAGCACGCTGCTCAATGTCATCGGCTTGCTCGACCGGCCCACGGAGGGCGAGATGTTCCTGCTGGGCGAGCCCACCAAGGGCATGGACGATGCGCGGCGCACGGCGCTGCGCGGCAGCGCGATCGGCTTCGTGTTCCAGTTCCATCATCTGATCCAGGCCTTCACCGCGCTGGAGAACGTGCTGATGCCGCTGATGGTGGCCACCGGCAAACCCGGCCGCGAGCAGCTTGATATCGGCCGCGGCCTGCTTGCCGAAGTGGGGCTGGCCGGCCTGGAACAGCGCAAGCCCGACCAGCTTTCCGGCGGCCAGCAGCAGCGTGTGGCGGTGGCGCGCGCGCTGGTAGCCCGGCCCGCCCTGCTGCTCGCCGACGAGCCCACCGGCAACCTCGACAGCAAGTCCGCCGCGGAAGTGTTCGCACTGTTCCGCAAGTTCAACCGCGAGTTCGGCTGCGCGGTGCTGCTGGTGACCCACGACCCGCGCCTTTCGTCGCAATGCGACCGCACGGTGACGCTGGTGGATGGCAGGATCGAAAGCGACAACCCCAATGCGACGCCGGCGGCGTGAGGCCGGCGCCCATGTCGGCGGCGCGCCGCCGTGGTGCCGCCACTCCCACGCAGCGGCCTCGTCCCGCAGCACCGCGGCACGCCGGATCACCTGCTGCACCATGGGTGTCGTCGTTCGCGCCCCACGTTCCTGGCGCAGGTGTAAAGTGAACCTGCCCGAGTGCTGCCGAGAAATGGCCCCTTCCGCCGCCAATCTCCGTTATTGAGGACATGGGCCCGTCCGGGCCCGGATGCGCCGAGTCGAAGGAGGCTTCAAATGACCTGTGCGACCACCAGACGCCGATCCAGCTGGATCGCCGCAATTGTCCTGCTGCTCTCGGCCCCGGCCGCGTTTGCGCAGTCCTTTACCGGGAACATGTCCGGGACCTGGTGGAACCCTGCGCGCAATGGCGAAGGCCAGTTCATCAGCTTCGAGCGGGTTGCAGGCCGCAACATCGCGGTACTCGCCTACTTCACCTATGACGCCAACGGCAACCCTGCCTGGCTGGTGGGCAGCGTGGAATTCCAACCGGGCGCGTCGCGACTGACCATCCCGGTGATTCAAGGACGCGGCGCGAGGTTCGGCGTCGGATTCCGTAGCACCGACGTGATCACGACGCCCGCGGGTTCTGTCACGCTCGATTTCCTCGCCTGCGATCGGATCGGATTCGGCTATTCCGGCGCGAACGACACCTTCCAGTTCGAGCTGTCCCGGTTGATTGGCCCTCTCGACGGGGCGGATTGCCGCGCTTCGGGCAGCGCCGGTAGCGCAACCCGGTTCGTCGGCGCGCAGTCGGGCAGCTGGTGGGATCCGCAGCGCAGCGGGGAGGGCAAGTTCATCGCCTTCGAACGCCAGGGCGATCGCCACGTGGCGGTGATGTTCTATTTCACCTACGACGATCAAGGGCGCGCCCGTTGGCTGGTCGGCGCGGCGGAGCATGCGGTCGATGCACGCAGGATCGAGATCCCCTTGTCGAGCGGTTCCGGCGCTCGCTTCGGTAGCGCGTTCCGCAGTGCCGACGTGCAACTTGTGCCAAACGGTCGTGCCAGCCTTGAAAGCATGGGCTGCTCGGGCCTGCGGTTCCGTTATGACGGGCACGTATCCTTCGGCCTGAACCTCGGTCGCACGATCGGGGATCTGGTCGCACTACCGTGCACGCTTGCGGCTGCCCCACCATCGGCGGTCGACAACCAGCTGCGCGCGCTGATTGCCCGCGAAGGGCTGCGCGGCGACCCGAGTGTCGGGCGCGAGCTGCCGGGCTCCGACGCGCCACTCGCAAGGCTAGGCAAGCTGCTGTTCTTCAGCAAGACCCTGAGCGGCGACCGCGATGTCGCCTGTGCGAGCTGCCACCACCCCGCGCTGGGTGGCGCCGATGCGCTCGCATTGCCGATCGGTCCCGCAGCAGTTGATGCGAACGTGCTCGGAGCCGGCCGCAGGCTGAACGACGGCAGCATCCTGATCGGACGCAATTCCAACACGATATTCAACGTCGGCCTCTACGACGCCGGACTGTTCTGGGATTCCAGAATCGAGAGCGTGGACAAGATCCCGGGCCGCAACGGGGCTGGCAGCGGCATACGCACGCCGGACAGTGTCACGGCAGCGGCCGATCCCGACGCTGGCGGCAACCTGGTGGCGGCTCAGATGCGGTTCCCGGTGGTTACGCCGACCGAAATGCTTGGCACCGCCTTTCCCGGCATGAACGATCGGCAGGTCCGCAGTCATCTGGCTGCGCGCCTGGGTGACTACGGTAGCGGCGCGGGTCTGCTGCCGCCGAGCCAGTGGCTGGCCCGTTTCCGCGACGCGTTCGCCAGCGGTGGCAGCGCGCAGGAGCTGATCACCTTCGAGAATATCTCTCGAGCGATCGGCGAGTTCCAGCGTTCGGCCGTGTTGGTGGAGACGCCCTGGTCGAGCTACGTGCTCGGCGACAATGGCGCCATCAGCGCCAGCGCCAAGCTCGGCGCGCTGGTGTTTTTCCGGCGGGTCGACGAAGGCGGAGGCCAGTGCTCGCAGTGCCACCGCGGCGATTTCTTCACCGACGAACGCCACCATGTGATCGCACTTCCCCAAGTGGGTCCCGGAACTGGCGACCCGAACCAGGGCGATTTCGGACGCAGCCGCCCGACGGGTAACGCAGCGGATCGATTCGCGTTCCGGACCCCGAGTCTGCTCAACGTCGAGCTGACCGCGCCCTACGGCCACGCCGGAGCCTATGGCGACCTCGAAATGGTGTTCTCTCATTATGTGATCCCCAACGACACCGTAGCCGAGCTCATCGGCTCCCGGAGTTGGTGTTTCCTTCCTCCGTTCAACGCCAATGCGAGCTGCAGGACCGCGGCGAACAGGGTCTTCCCCAATACCGCAGCGGCGATGACACGGATACAGGAACTGCGCGCCTCCGACCCATCCAACGCACTTCCGTTGATAAATCCTGATCGGGTCGGCCAGGGAACGATTGGACCAATGGTCGATTTCCTGCACACGCTCACCGATCCCTGCCTGCGCGACAGAGCCTGCTTCAAGCGCTGGATACCTGACGCCGGCGAAGCTCCCGACAACTTGCAACTGAACGCAGTCGATGCCAGCGGGCGTCGCTTGTAAGCCGAGCCGGGCCCGCTGTGCGGCTGCCCTCGACGCACAGCGGGATAGGCGAGTCTGAGCCGAATGGCAGTTGCCTGGCGCGCACCGGATGCCGGTGAGCACGCACGTGTTCGCGTGCATCGGGGCGTACCTGTGTTGGCAGACGGTACGGCTTTGATCGTCGCTTCACTGTGCGAGGCTCGCGGCGTCCGGGTCTTCGCCCCACGCGCCGTAGCGCGACGAGCGCCAGCGGGATGATCTCCTGCTGGCCCGATGCTGGGTGATCATGTCGCCACGCCAGCCACAGCTGCACCGGCTGCTTGAAGCTCAGCTTCCGCGGCGCGATGTCGGCATGCCCAGCTGCGCGGAGCATCCGTCCGCGCACACGCTTGCAGGCGAGGGAATACACACCGATCTCCTGCATCGCCATCGCCGGGCCGAGCATCGACGCGTCGGTCAGCAGATCGAAAAAGAGCAGGCGGCGATCAAACCACGGCCGCGCTGCAGCGCACCGCGTTGCCGCTCACGGGAACTGCGCACAGGATGCATGTGCTCGGCTCCCTATGCTCTTGCTGTCGTCGCGCAACTTCACCTTGCCATCGTGAGCCTTATTTTCCTTTGTATTCATGGAGTTGACGCCAAATCAGTGGCATTCCAACCTGACCCCATTCCCGCGCCTCAACAACCCGCCCCGCAGCCATCGATCTCGAACTGGATGGTCGTGTGGCGCAGGCCAAAACGATCGGCGAGCAGCGCTTGCAGGGTGTGCAGCAACGCGTCGGTATCGTGTGCCGCATCGTGTTCGACATGCGCGGTGAGTGCTGCGACCGTGGTCGACAATGGCCAAACGTGCAGGTCGTGCACATTGCGCACGCCGGGTACCGCACGGAGTGCGGATTCGACGGCCGGCAGGTCGATGCCGCGCGGCACGGCATCCAGCGCGAGGTCGAGCGACTCGCGCAACAGGTCCCAGCCGCTCCACAGCACCACGGCGGCAATCAACAGGCCGGTTGCAGGATCGATCCAGGTCCAGCCGGTGAGCCAGATCGCGAATCCGGCGACCATCACGCCCAGCGAAACGCCGGCGTCGGCGGCCAGATGCAGGAATGCGCCCCGCTGGTTGGCATCGTGGCGGCGGCCGCGCCAAAACAAGGCAGCCGAGCCCGCGTTGACCAGGAATGCGAATCCGGCGACGGCCATCACCGCCAGACCCGGCACCGGATGCGGATCGCCCAAGCGCGAGATGCTCTCCCACGCCAGCGCACCGCAGGCGAACAGCAGCAGGGTGGCATTCATCAGCGCCGCGAGGATGGTCGACCGCGCCATGCCGTAGGTATGCCGACGGGTCGGACGGCGGTTGGCAAGGATCGCAGCGCCCCAGGCCAGCAGCAGCCCGAGCACGTCGGCGGCGTTGTGCACGGCATCGGCCAGCAGGGCCACCGAACCCAGCGCCAGACCTGCAGCGCCTTGCACCAGCACCAGTCCGATATTCAGCGCGGTACCCCAGCGGAATGCGCGCAGGGCGCCGCCACTGGAGTGGGCATGGTCGTCGTGCGGGTCGGATGGCCCGTGGTGGTGATGTTGGTGGGCGTGATCGTGGGCGGCCATGCCGCATCATGACCGCTGAGTCCAGCAACGGGAACTCGGGTGCTGCGCGAAACCGGCGCGCCTGAAGCGGACGCGGGCCGCAGGCCAAACCGCCGGCCGATCCGCGAATTGCCGCCATCGGGCCCGACAAACTACACTCCGCCGGCTAAACCGCCGCCCGGCCTGAGCTGCCGGGAGCTGCCCATCATCCAACCCGTTCGGGGGAATACAACATGCTTGAGTCCCAAGCTCTCTGGATCGCGCTCGGCTGCGCGGTGCTCGCGCTGCTCTACGGCGCATGGTCGATCCGCTGGATCCTGAGTCAGCCGGCTGGCAATCCGCGCATGCAGGAGATCGCACACGCGATCCAGGTCGGCGCCAATGCCTACATGAACCGCCAATACCGCACCATCGCCATCGTCGGCGTGATCCTGTTTGTGATCATCGGGGTGGTGCCGGGGCTGGGCTGGACCACCGCATTCGGCTTCGCAGTCGGCGCGATCCTGTCCGGAATGGCCGGCTATATCGGCATGTTCATCTCGGTGCGCGCCAATGTGCGCACCGCACAGGCGGCATCGAAGGGGCTCAACGCAGCCCTCGCGGTAGCGTTCCGCGGCGGCGCAATCACCGGCATGCTGGTGGTCGGACTCGGCCTGCTCGGCGTGGCCGGCTACTTCATGTTCGTCATCGGCCAGAGTTCGCTCGGCGGCATGTCCGATACAGCGATCAAGAATGCGCTGCAGCCGCTGGTCGGCCTCGCCTTCGGATCGTCGCTGATCTCGATCTTCGCGCGCCTCGGCGGCGGCATCTTCACCAAGGGCGCCGACGTCGGCGCCGACCTGGTCGGCAAGGTCGAAGCCGGCATTCCCGAGGACGACCCACGCAATCCGGCAGTGATCGCCGACAACGTGGGCGACAACGTCGGCGACTGCGCCGGCATGGCGGCCGATTTGTTCGAGACCTATGCGGTGACCATAGTCGCGGCGATGCTGATCGGCGGGATCTCGTTTGCCACCTACGGCGCTGCCGGCGTGATGTATCCGCTGGTGCTGGGCGCGGTGTCGATCGTGGCCTCGATCATCGGCACGTTCTTCGTGAAGGGTCGCGAGGGCGGCAAGATCATGAATGCGCTGTACCGCGGCCTGATCGTCGCAGCATCGATCTCGGCAGTGGCGTTCTGGTTCGTCACCGAGCAGATGTTCCCGGACAATGCGACCGCGATCTTCGGCTGCGCCGTGGTAGGCCTGGTGCTGACTGCCGCGATGGTGGTCATCACCGAGTACTACACCGCCACCGAATACGCCCCGGTGCGCCATGTCGCCCAAGCCTCCACCACCGGGCACGCGACCAACATCATCGCCGGCATCGGCATCTCGATGAAGTCGACCGCGCTGCCGGTGCTGGCCGTGTGCGCAGCGATCCTCGCGGCCAACCAGCTGGCAGGCCTTTACGGCATCGCCGTGGCCGCCACCGCGATGCTGTCGATGGCCGGCATCATCGTGGCACTCGACGCCTACGGCCCGATCACCGACAACGCCGGCGGCATCGCCCAGATGGCCGGCCTGCCGAAGGAGATCCGCAACGTCACCGACCCGCTGGACGCGGTCGGCAATACCACCAAAGCGGTGACCAAGGGCTATGCGATCGGCTCGGCGGGTCTGGCAGCACTCGTGCTGTTCGCCGACTACACGCACAAGCTGGGCGAGTACTTCCCCGGCCAGACCTTCGTGTTCGACATCGCCGATCCGCTGGTGCTGGTGGGACTGCTGATCGGCGGCATGATTCCGTTCCTGTTCGCGGCGATGGCGATGGAAGCGGTGGGTCGTTCGGCCAGTGCGGTGGTGGAAGAAGTGCGCCGCCAGTTCCGCGAGATCAAGGGCATCATGGAAGGCACCGCCAAGCCGGAATACGACAAGGCGGTCGACATGCTGACCAAGGCCGCGATCAAGGAGATGATCCTGCCCTCCCTGCTGCCGCTGTTCGTGCCGGTGATCGTGGCTTTCGGTTTTACCTTCCTGATCGATGCGCAGGCCGGCGCCAAGGCGCTCGGCGGACTGCTGGTCGGCACCATCGTCACCGGTATGTTCGTGGCCATCTCCATGACCACCGGCGGTGGTGCGTGGGACAACGCCAAGAAGTACATCGAGGACGGCCACCACGGTGGCAAGGGCTCGGATGCGCACAAGGCGGCAGTGACCGGCGATACCGTGGGCGATCCGTACAAGGACACCGCCGGCCCGGCGGTGAACCCGCTGATCAAGATCATCAACCTGGTCGCGCTGCTGCTGGTGCCCGCACTGGCAGCCGTCGCGCAGTAAAGGTTGGCGATTGCGCGCGGCGCCGAAGGGCGCCGCGTGCGGTGGTTCCGAAAGCCCCGCATTCTGCGCGGCTTTCGCGTTGTCAGCCTTCGATCGCGGCGCTTGAACGCGGATAGGCACCCCCTGAACGGCGTGTGGCCAGTTCCATGCTGTCGCGTCGGCGGCGCTGTCGCGACCACAGCAGGCTCAAGTCTGGCCGTCGCTGGCCGATATCCCTGATGCAAGCCGGGAGTCCATCCATGAGTTCGATCGGTTCCATCGCGCGATCCGGCCTGGCCGCCGCGCAAACACGCCTGCAGGTCGCCGCACACAACGTGGCCAACAGCGCCACCGAAGGCTTCGTGCGGCAGGCCGTGCAAGCCGGCACGGCGGCGTCAGGCGGCGTGAGCACCCGCGTGGTCGATGGCGGCGACGGATCGGCGTTACCGATGGCCGAGGACCTGCTCAACGCCAAGCAGGCGAGCTACGAGTTCGCCGCCAATCTGAAGATGGTCAAGGCGGAATTCGCAATGCTCGGATCGCTGATTGAGGATCGGATCTGAGGGGTTTTGGCGCTGTCGCGGACCGTCCGATCGCCACGATCGCTGCCACGACATGTGGTATGGCAGGCCGTCCCGACCTGCCGCTCTGCAAATCGCATGAACCACTGCCGCGCACGCCGTGTTGGCAGGTCGGGGGCGACCTGCCCTGCGGGCGCGGCG
>Ga0163144_10023242_pt1 | contig 12247 bp, 9 predicted proteins | sample OliLak19BULKMAT1_FD_123175 | JGI IMG/M metagenome (GOLD analysis project Ga0163144, IMG submission 123175) | Freshwater microbial mat bacterial communities from Lake Vanda, McMurdo Dry Valleys, Antarctica - Oligotrophic Lake LV.19.BULKMAT1 | ecosystem: Environmental > Aquatic > Freshwater > Lake...
AGCGTGAGTGGGTGCAATACTGCCAGCTTCGCCCGTAGCTCCTCCAGCGTCGCCCAGCCATCGAGTGGAGCGCCCAATCGGCGTTCCAGTGCGCGGTAGGTTGCCCACGAAGCCCCCAGGATCTTGAATGCTGGCATCCCCAGGCGACACGATTCCTGCTTGACCCAGATCTGGCCGAGGCCCAATTCGGCAGCCAGAAGCGGCGCAGCCCCCAGTGGCGTTGGCGCATACCCTGGCAGGCGGCGATGAAAGGCCTCTGGTGCAGCACTGCCGGTGGAATACCCAGCCTGTGTGACATGGGGATTCTGAAAAAGCTGTAATGCCATGAATAAATTCCTTATGTTACTACGTTAACGCATCATTGAATCGATTATGTTCGTGTTAGCGCATTCGCGCAATCACCTGTTCGCCTGTAATTCGCAATGCCTGTTCGGGATTCGCGCCAAGTGGCGGGCCAAGATTGAGTTGCGTGACTCCCTGTTCGGCCAGCCAGCGCACCCGTTCCAGCATCGCATCTGGATCGCCATAGATCGCCAACCGAAACATACGCTCATCCAGTAGGCCCATTGCCCGCGACATATCGCCAGATTGCCAGGCCACCCGCACCGCATCAAAATCGCTCGGCACCAACCCAATCGGCGCAAGTGTCTCGCTGCGCAGCGATGGCCCATAGTAGGCGATCAGGTAGCGCAACGCATCCTCGGCCTCGCGGCGGGTTTCTGCCACCGACCACCAGACGCAGGCTGCGAGATCGAAACCTTCTAGCGAGCGCCCGGCCCGTGCGGCACCGGCGGCAATCCGCTCTCGCACAAAGCCGATTGTCTCTGGTGGAAAGACGATTGGTAGGCCACCATCGGCCACTTCACCGATCAATTCCAGAACTTTTGGCCCTTGGCCGCCAATATAGATCGGCACTGGTTTGGCTGGAATCGGCATTCGCAGCTTCGCATGGCGATTCCAGCCCGCAAAAACCTGCATATCATCTGGGATTTCCGTCCCAGCCAGCAATGCACGAATAATTGCGACTGACTCGGCAACACCGGCACGTGGGCGTTCCTGCTTGAGGCCAACCCATTCTAGATATGGTGGATCGCCAGGCCCGATTCCAAGCACAAAACGCCCATCGCTGAATTCTTGCAGCGTTGCCGCTCGCATGGCCAGTTCCGCAGGGCTTGTGGAAAACGGATTGGCAATACACGTCCCAACCCGCACCCGTGTCGTCGCTGCGGCAATCGCCGTCAGCGCCACCCATGCATCGCGCTTCATCAAATCCTGGCAATACCAGACATCATCGAACCCCAGATCTTCGGCGATCTGTGCGCGCCGGACGATCTCACGAATCGGGCCAGATTCCGAGTTAAAGCGGATACCAAAGCGCATAGCTTATCCTTTTATTGAGCTTTCAGCTCTCAGCTCTCAGCTTTTACTGTCTGTCCGCGTGGATGGACATTATAGCAGCGTACAGGATCATCGATCCGGAGGCATGCCATCGGAATCTACAGGCTAATAAACATGAACCAAATAATCGGGGAACAAGGGATGCCCTTCCATCCGCAGGCTAAAGCCTGCGGCAAAGGGAAAACCAACCCATAACCGCGCGGCTTTAGCCCGCGGCGTGGAGGCGAATCCTACCCGATGAAAGAGTAAAAGATCATAAGCCTGCGGCAAGGGACGCTGCCTGCGGCAAGAGGACGCTGCACCCTAGCCGTGTGGGTTCAGCCCGTGGCGTGCCATAGTCACGCTCTGAGTGCTTGGCAATACGCTACAATAGCAGCAGAAGCTTTCATAAGCATCTACTGATTGCTGACGGCTGATGGCTAAACTAAGGAGCCCGTGTGCAACATATTCTGACGCTGACCTGGCTGACATTTCATGAGGCGCGACGGCGGCGCATGGCGCTGGCTGCGCTGATTGTGGGTGTGTTGTTTCTGGGTCTGTTCAGCCTGGGGTTCTGGTTGATCGACCGTGAACTGGCCAGTAATGATGTTCCGGCATTGGCGATTCAACAGGCGCATAGTTTCATCACGATTGCCGGGTTATATGTGATCCATTTCCTGACGGTCATGCTGGCGATCTTTGCATCGGCGGATACGCTCTCTGGCGAAATTGCGACCCACACAATCCAGGCGATTGTCACAAAACCAGTGCGGCGCTGGCATGTGTTGATTGGCAAATGGTTGGGGTTTGCGCTCATGCTGGCACTCTACCTGGGTGTGTTGGGGGCAAGTGTGCTTGGGGCAACCTGGCTGATCAGCGGGTATCTGCCGCCCAATCCGGTACAAGGGATTGCGCTGCTGATTCTAGAGGCGCAGGTTCTCACGGCACTCTCGCTCTTGGGCGGTACACGTCTCTCGACGCTGACGAATGGCGTGACGCTGTTTCTGCTGTATGCACTGACCTTTATTGGGGCGTGGGTTGAACAGATTGGCGCACTGCTACAATCCTCCAACGCCGTACGAGTCGGGATTGTCACCAGCCTCCTATTGCCTGTCGAATCGCTGTGGCGGCGGGCGGCGTACCTTATGCAGCCACCATTGGCGAACAGCATCCCAACCCCATTTGCCGTTTCGTCTGTGCCAAGCGATGCCATGGTTGTCTATGCAATCCTGTACGCTGGTGTTGCATTACTATTGGCAATGCGTGTGTTTGGGCGGCGGGATTTGTGAATGAGCCTTCAGCCTTCAGCCTTCAGCTTTCAGGAGTTAGAAGCGAGCGCGAGAATGCAGAAGTTTGGGGTTGCTGTAACGTCATTGACCCAGAACCCGTATTGAGGCACGCCCGTAGCAGCACACGGCGGCGCTGCAATGGCAACTTGGTTGGATGGGCGCACGATGCGAGATGTGCCACCGACATTCTTTTTAGCTGTCAGGTGTCGGAACGACTCGCCTGCACGCCGCGGGTTGATGATCTTTTAGATTTTAATTGGGTATTGTCACCCTACTCCACCGCGGGCTGAAGCCACACGGCTAGGGATTCGTTTTCTCTTTGCCGCCGGCTGAAGGCTGCGGATTCTGTGGCATGCATCATTCTGACTTCTGACTCCTGAATACTCGTCTACTGCCCACTATCCTGCGTGCCAATCACCTCCAGGAATAATTGCTCAAGCGACATGCGTTTGGGCGTCATGGCATACAGCAGCGCTCCATGAGCCTGAACTTTTGCCGCAATCACAGGCAGGCGCTCGTCGTCGGTGAGTTCGAGCGCGACGATCACCCGTTGGCCATCGTGGGCTGGTTCAATCTGTAGCTCGCCAGCGAGTTCACGCAGATCGTTCAGTAGTTCCTGTGGGGCGCTATCGAGTTCGAGACGCACAACGATCTTGCCCATGCCCACATCGCCGATTGCAATGGTGCGTAGCACTTCGCCATTGCGGATGAACGCCACCCGATCACATGTCGCTTCAACCTCGCCCAGTAGGTGTGAGTTCAGGAAGATGGTTGTTCCATGCTCGCGCAACCCGCTGATGATCGTCCGCACCAGAATGCGCCCGAATGGATCGAGCGCCGAGGTTGGCTCATCGAGGAAGACCAGATCGGGTTTGTTGAGCAGCGCCTGAGCTAACCCGATCCGTTGTAGCATGCCCTTCGAGAAACCAGAAATGGGCCGGTGCGCGTGTTCACTCAGGCCCACCAGTTCTAGCACCTCGGGGATGCGCTGCTTGATTGCAGCACGGGGCATGCCATATAGATTGCCATGCAGATCGAGTAATTCGGTTGCTTCGAGCCATGGATGGAAACGAAAATGTTCTGGCAGGAAGCCGATCCGTGCCATTGCCAATGGATCGCCGGGCACGTGGCCCAACACGCGTGCCGTACCACCGCTTGGCGTCACAAGACCAAGCAACATCTTGACCGACGTGCTTTTACCGGCACCATTTGGCCCCAGAAAGCCGAAGACCTCACCACGCGGTACTTGCAGGGTGAGATCGGCAACGGCAGTGCGGGAACCAAAACGTTTGTGGAGGCCGCTGGTTTCGATTGCGTATGTATTCATGGTGCTATTGTACGACAAATGATGGGAGTCGGTGCCACCCTCAACATCCGCAGGCTGAAGCCTGCGGCCAGGGGGCGATATACCCTAGCCGCGTGGCTTTAGCCTGCGGCGTGTGCGCCCCTCTCCAGTTCGGAGAGGGGTTGGAGGTGAGGGCGAATTACCGAACGGATTCGGCGGCTTGCACAAGGATCTGCACCGACTCAGGACCCTGATTGCCTTGTAGCTCCAGCACATAGAAGCGATCCCCACGCTGCCAGTAGAGCTGCGCAGTTCGCCCACCACGTGAACCGCCGGTCGTGAGCAGGCCGGGCGCACCATTGATCGAAACCTGCCGAACAGTACTTAGATCGGAGGGGAAGGGGAACAACAGCGTGCTGCTCCAATCTATCTGATTGCTGAGCGCATCGGCCTGCTCGGGTGCCATACCCAGGACACGCAGCGCGGCGCGGCCAAGTTGGCGCAGATCAACGCCTTCGGGCAGATTGACCTGCGGGGCGCGGCCCTGGATCAGCTGCAGTGTGTAGCCATCACCCGAATAGGTTGTGAGCACCGCAGGAGCCATATCCACATTGATTGGCTGCGCGCCGAGTGCATCGGGCAGGGTGACATCATCGACGCCGGTGAGCTTTAAGAGTTCACGGGCTGAGGCAACATTGATCTGAAACTCAGCTATCGTCCGGCCATTCACATGGAATACCGTTTGCGTTGGCGTACTGGGCAGATTGGCTGGCTGCTCAACTGGGAACCCAACCAGAGCGCTAGCTGCATCGGCAGTGGCAACCTCCTGTGGTTCGCCAGGCTGATTGATCACCTTTGGTTCGGCCAGGAACAGCGTTTTGTCATCAAAATTGAGGTTCTTGAGCTGCTCCATGCGCTCCTGGGTGATCGGCACAAACACGACAGTCTGCACACGCAGGACTTGCAGGAGCTGATCGGCAGCAGCGCGAACCGGCGGGAACGCGAGTAGTGCTACGGCGAATACCAGGGCTACTAGCGGGGCAGCCCATCGACGAATCCGCTGTGATGATGTCATTGGTGTTCTCCTTGATTGTGTTGCGGGTACTCGCCCAGCATCTGGCCGGGCGGTTGCATAGATCCGCGCCAAAGCCACATCGGCATTGGGCAGATTGGGTGGTGATAGCAGCAGTGCCACCTGCTCGGCCTGAATGCATATATCATCGAGATCCGCCCGACACTCCGGGCATTGCTGCAGGTGTGTTGCAACAGCCAATCGTTCAATATTGGGCAGTTCGTTATCCAGGTATGCTCGCAGTGTGCCACTTGTAGAACAATGCTTCATTGGATCACCATGTTTCTTTGCTAGCAATCATATGCCATTCCTATCCGATACTACGCGGATCAGGAACTATTGCGGAATAGGCTGCTGCAAACGCTCGTTCCGCACGCGCCAACAATGTTCCAACCGAGCCAGGAGCAACCCCAAGCGCGGAAGCTATCTCGGTATAGCTCAGGCCAGCATAGCGCAGCGCAAGGATCTGGGCTTGCCGTTCGGGGAGTTGTGCCAGAACCGTGCGAACCAGCGCCCGCTGTTCATCACGCAGCAGATCATCAAATGGATCAGGTGGCGTATCGACGCCGATCCGCGCAATACGCTCCTGCTCCCGACGAGCACCGCGCAGCGTATTGGCTCCACGATTCAGTGCCACGCGGCACAGCCATGCAACCAATGATGTGTCTGGAAGCAGTTGCGGTGGCCGCCGGTAGAGCGCAACAAACGCCTCCTGAGCAAGATCATCGGCTGCCTCGTGACTACGCGTGAGACCATAGGCGACCCGACAGACCTGGGCATAATACTGGCGAAAGATCGCCTCAAAGGCAGCCTCATCGCCACGCCCAAAGCGCTCAAGCAGTTGTTGATCCGTTTCGTTCAGCATCAATTGCTCCGACGCAGCCTGCGTCTTCATGGGTATAACACCGCTGTTGCTCTGTTTGTGACACCAGAAAGATTTGACAAATGGCCTGTGCTGGTGTACGATACCACACGTTGCGGCTTATACTCAGCAACGGCAAGCCGAAGTGGCGGAACGGCAGACGCGCTACGTTCAGGGCGTAGTGAGGGCAACCTCGTGGGAGTTCAAATCTCCCCTTCGGCACCAAACATGGGCAGTCGCAGGTGCGTAAGTACCAGCGCTGCCCACATATATGATGGGGAATAGTTTAACGGTAGAACGCCTGACTCTGACTCAGGTAGTTGGGGTTCGAATCCCTGTTCCCCAGCCACACAGATCGAGCCAACACATATGTGTTGGCTCGATTGCTATTTCTGCCCGAATCTATAACGAACGCAATGCAGCGCGGGCTTGCCAGCCACAGCCGAGAATCGGTGCATCATCGCTCATCGAGCTGGCGACAACCTGGATGTGTGAGCTAATCGAGCGAAACGAATAATCGACCATACTGCGGCGTGCAGGTGCAAGCAGCAGTTCGCCAGCCTTGGCAACACTCCCGCCAATCACATAGCGATCAATATCCATGATCATGGCCATCGACGCAATTGCAACGCCCAATGCCGAGCCAGCTTCCTCAAGCACCTGGATCGCAAGTGGCTCGCCCTGTTGCGCCATTCGGGTGATCTGTTCGCCAGTGGCCGCTTGATCGCTAGCATATGTGGAATCAGCCCTGAGCCGACGATGCGCATAGCGCCTTGCCAGCCATGGCCCGCTCATGTAGGTTTCGACACACCCACGCGAGCCGCAGGCACACAATGCCCCATCGCGGTTGATTGTGATATGCCCGACCTCACCAGCCAGATTGTGAACACCGCGAAAGACCTCGCCATCGACAACGATTGCAGCACCGACACCCGTTCCAATCACGATATACACCATTGCGCGGTTGCCCTGCCCAGCACCATAATGGTACTCACCAAGCGCCGCCGATTTGGCATCGTGATCGATACTGACCGGAATCCCCAGCCGAATAGATAACAGATCGCGTAGGGGCGAATTATGCAACCCTTCCATCTCGTGCGGCTCAAGAATGAGGCCAGCTATGTGATCGACAGGCCCAGGTGAGCAGATGCCCAATGCCGCAATTGTGGCTCCATCCGGCAATTGGGTGCTTAGTTCAGCAACAGATTGGGCGATTCGTTCGATCACAGCACTCGGGCCATCTTCCGATTGGGTGGCCAACCGGCTGCGGGCAACAATCCGATTCTGGAGATCGATCAGCCCAATGGCGATCTTGGTTCGCCCCAGATCCACACCAATAACCCAATCGTTCATAGTGCCCTCGTTGTGCTTGATAGGAGCCGCTGCCCTATTCGCCAGAAACTGCTCTTTCATAGCTAGATACCGCTACCTTTTTCGCCAGAAACCGTTCCCGCCCAGAGGGTACCCGACCCACAAGGGATGTTGGTGGTTTGCTAACGTCAGTTGGTCATGCCTCAGCTGCGACGATGAACGATTGTGGCTGGTTTCCTCACCCCTGCTGCGCCGCCCCTCTCCCACTGGGAGAGGGGTGGGGGTGAGGGCAATGCTGACTCCTGACTCCTGACTCCTGAATACTCAGTTCTCGTCACGCCAGATGTTCTGCAACGCGCAGCGCATTCGCGGCAATTGTCAGGGCCGGGTTCACAGCCGCCGATGATGGAAAGCACGAGGAATCGACAACATACAGGTTCTGAACCATATGGGCGCGGCAGAATGGATCAAGCACAGATGTGGCTGCATCCTCGCCAAACCGGAGCGTTCCACATTGATGCGAATTTGTTTCGATACCCAGCTCCTGCGTTTTGACGATCTGGTAGCCAACGCTGCGCAGCATCTCGGTTGCAGCACGAATAAGGCGGCGGTGCGCCTCCAGATTATTGGCCCGCCAATGAACCTGAATCGTTCCATTCGAGCCGAGCGTAATTCGGTTCTCATGATCGGGCAGATCCTCCGACATCACCCACCAATCGACGCTACGGTTAGCAATCTGTTGGAGTAATGCTTTTGGAATCAATGGCTGAGCAGCCGTCAGCATTCCAGCCTGTAATTTGCCAAGCAATTGCAGGTTGCCAAGCGGGTAGGCGAAATCTGGCCCACGCAGATAGAAATCATTGACCGCCATGGTCTTCTGGAAGACCGTCGGATTGCGGCGCAGGAGATCAACGGCCATCAATGCCGTATTATTATGAACCATGTAGTTGCGCCCAACCAGACCATTCGCATTGGCTAGCCCTTCGGGATGGCTGCCATTGGCCGAACGCAGCAGCAACGCCGCCGAATTGACCGCTCCACACGAGACGACAAAGCGCTCGGCTGTGACAATCACAACCAGGCCATCGCGCTCAACTTCAGCAGCCGTCACATGCGTGCCATCTGGCGTTGTCAGTAGGCGGCGAACATAGCTCTTGGTCCAGAGCGTCAGATCCGGGCTTTTGAGCGCTGGCCGGATCGCGCAGACATCAGCTTCGCCCTTGGCGTGCATTCTACAGGGGAAGCCATCACAGGTTTTGCAGCGCACGCAACGCCCGCCATCACGCCGATCCAGGCCCATTGGCAGGCTGTAGGGATGGTAGCCATGGCTCGTCAGGTCGTTGCGTAGTTGTTCGATATAGGGTTCGTGTGGGAGTGCAGGGAATGGGAACGGCCCCGAACGCGGCGGGTCAGTCGGGTCGCTGCCAACCTCACCATGCACATGGTAGATCTGCTCGGCGGCGGCATAGTAGGGCTCAAGCTCGGCATAGCTGATCGGCCAGGCTGGCGAGGTGCCCTCGGCATGCTCGATTGCACCGAAATCCTCACGGCGCAGGCGCGGCAGAGCAGCTCCATAGACCTTGGTGTTACCACCGACATAGTAATGGACGCCGGGATGAAAGCTGTGGCCCGTGTTGGCATCGTACCAGACCTCGGCATTCTTGTAGCGCTTCTGATCAAAGACAGCCGTGGGGCTCCAGTTTTCTGGCTCCTGCGGCAGATAATCGCCACGCTCCAGAATAAGCACCCGCATCCCGCTATTACGCAGCGCGTAGGCCAGCGTCCCGCCACCCGCACCCGTCCCAATGATCACCAGATCGTAGGCGTGCTCCATTGCATGATCCATTCTTTAGCAATCCTATCGGATTTATAAAAAGAAGAGGGGATTTTTTCTCGGGGCTGCATCCCCAAACCCCCGCTTTGCGTTTACAAATCATGAAGGGTTACTACGGTTGACGTACCCGTTTGCTTCCACCACTGATTTCTCACTCAGATGTTATTATTTTTGCGGAAACCGTTCTGGCTGGATCTGCTTGTGCCACTACGCGTGGCAGGCGGTAAGAAACCGTTCCGACCGGTTTCCTGCACCCATAATCGATGTTGGTGGCATGTTCGCGCCTGGTGATCATGCCTCGGCTGCATTCGATAGATGTTGGGAGCTTGTTGGGCACAGTTGTTCTTGGGCGGACACAGAGATCCGCACCCTCCATCGGTTCTTGGGTTAAAATTCTGACTCCTGACTCCTGACTCCTGAATACTCGGTTCTCGGCTATGTACCCGCCGCATCCATCACCGCCCGCAGCTTCTTCACCGCAGCGGTGATCTCCCCAGTGCCAGGGGCCAGTTTGCCATTTGGGCCTTTCAGTAATGGCGAAGAAAATTCGCCAACCGTCATGCCTGCCTGAATGAATTCGGCCACATTGCCAGCGTTCAGCCCGCCATCTTCCATCAGTTCGATCCGATCCTGCATCCCAGCCTCAACGATCATCGCATGCAGCCGTGCGATATTTGTGAGCATAATCGCATCCATCGTATGTGGGCTACGGCCTGCCTGTGGTTTCACCCAGAATGGCGCTCGGCATTCATATTCGATGATATCAATATATGGGTGAATATACTGCTCAAATGCAACGATGGGTACACCCTGCCAGGCCCACACGCCAACCTTCAGTTCCAGTTTTTCCTTGATATAGGTAATACTCTGCATCATGGTTTCGCCCATAGTTTCGATAGGCAGACTGATCAGATTGACGCCCAATTCGGCAAGCTGGTTGAACACATCAAAATTCGGTCGCACCATCTGCAGTTGCGCTTCAATTTCCAGCGTTGTGCTCTTGCGCACCGCCTCAATAATATCGAAGCCACCACGCGGCATGCCAAAATCCATATACTTGCCATCGCGAACCTCAATATGGAACCAATCGACGCCCGCCGCATCCAGTTCGCGCACCTGATCGCCAAGCACTGCATAATCTGCCCAGAACAGCCCAGCCGCGATCTTGGCCTGCTGCTGCACCCTCCCGATTGTATTGCTCATGGATTGTGCTCCTTTATAGCTTTCAGCAAACCTATAGCAATCCTACCGGATTTGTAAAAAAGGGGGCGGGGGATTTCTTTCGGGACACCCAGAGGGTACCCGGCCCTAAACCCTGCTTTGCGCTACGCGCCTTTACAACTCAAATAGGAGTGCTATAGCTCTCAGCTTTCAGCTTTCAGCTCTCTAATGATAAATGTTTGTGCGAATAACAGCCTTATGGTGCTAGTAAGACCTTCTATCTGCACCAAAAAGCTGACGGCTGATGGCTGACGGCTAACTATGAAGCCGCAGTATTTCCTCGGCAGCCCGATCATCGGTACACAGCACATCGATAACGCCAGTACGCAGGGCACCAAGCATCGCACGGCCCTTCTCGCGCCCAACTGCCACCGCGATTGTCGTTGCGATCTGACCAAGTTCCGCCAGGGTAATGCCGATCAGGCGCTCGTTATAGGCACACGGCTGCAACTGCCCTGCCATATTGAAGATATGGCCAGCAATATCGCCAATCGCGCCCTGCTGCTTCAACTGGTCAAGCTCCTCACCGCTGATGAAGCCAGCCTTGGCGAAGCCAGAGATTGCAGGATCGAGGTTGCCAATTCCAACCAATGCCACATCAGCAGTGCGGGCCGCATCCAGGGTGCGCCGAATATCACGCTGCGAACGCATTATCGCCGCAGCCTCAGGGCTATCGGCCATGAGTGGCGATGAGAGATAGCGTACCTCACCACCTAATTTAACTGCCAGGTGGCGAGCAAGCGCGGCACTATCGATCTCCTGTAGCGCAAATGGCATCGCGCCCATGGCCTGCGAGATATCAACCCTGGCACGGAAACCAGGCCGGATTGCATGAATAACCTCATAGGTCGAACGGCCAACACACACTGCCATCGTCATGCCATCATCAAGTATCTGCTCCAGGTAGCGCGCACCAAGCTGCCCAAGCCGACTCAAGGCTGGCAAAAGATTGGATTGTGCCGACTCAAGCACCAGCGCATCTTTCAACTGAAATTCCTGCTTGAGCGCTTGCTCCAATGAAACTGCACGATTGATCGGCCAGTTGATCACAATCTGAACGATATCCTCGGCGCGGGCTTCTTTCAACAGCCGGTATACCTTGACACGCGATATGCCAAGCCGCTCCGCAATCTGGCTTTGGGTCAGCTCCTCATCATAGTAATAGGAAGCGACCTGCGCCAGTAGATTTCGATGATCAGCTGTGCTCATAAAGATCCTGGTTCAGTTTGTGCAAATGCACGGCGTTTGTGCAAATGCACGAAAAGAATAACATGTGAACAGCAGTCTGTCAATATTGCAGATAGGGTTGGGCAAACCATGCCTCACACCCGATAGAACGCCATCAACGTTGGGTTTCATCCGCAGATGTCGTGCCACAAAAAATCTGCGGAAATCTACATAATCTGCGGATTATATCCTGGTTGACATCGTTCATGTTCCATGTTACGATCTGTGCAAATGCGCGATTACTGTGCAAATGCACATCCAAACGAAGATAGCTTGAGTCGAGGGATAGTATGGCGACTGCTGTTATCCTACCGAAGCTGGGCAACTCTGTAGAGAGCTCGATCATTGTACGCTGGATGAAGCAGGCTGGCGATGCGGTGAGCGCAGGCGAGCCAATCTGCGAGATCGAGACGGACAAAACTACGGTTGAGGTTGTGAGCCCAGCGGCTGGTGTATTGCTGGCCCAGTTGTTTCAGGTTGGCGATGATGTGCCAGTGATGACGAGTATTGCGCTGGTTGGGGCAGCGGGTGAGGATGTCGCCAATCTGGTGCCCAGCATTGCTCTTCCGACGAATACATCAACACCACCAGCGGCAACGGCCCAATCGCAGATAAGCACACCAACTCCCGAGCTGCCATCTACTGTTGGAATCTCGCCACGGGCGCGCAAGCTAGCCGAACATGAGCAGCTTGATACGATTGGCATACAGGGCAGCGGACCGAGTGGCCGGGTGATCGAGCGCGATATTCGGGCAGCGTTAGATGTGCG
>Ga0163144_10023243_pt1 | contig 12247 bp, 10 predicted proteins | sample OliLak19BULKMAT1_FD_123175 | JGI IMG/M metagenome (GOLD analysis project Ga0163144, IMG submission 123175) | Freshwater microbial mat bacterial communities from Lake Vanda, McMurdo Dry Valleys, Antarctica - Oligotrophic Lake LV.19.BULKMAT1 | ecosystem: Environmental > Aquatic > Freshwater >...
AGGGAACGGGGGGCAATTCGAAATTGACCCATTTTCTCTCACTGAACTGCAATTGGAAGAAATGCTGGGTATTTGTAAAGGTGGTTGGCTCGAAGTGATCGCTTGGGATGCTTTGCGCCAAGCCATCGAGCGGCTCGGCCTTACAGCTTCGGTTGAGCCTCGATTATCTTTTCAGTTCCAATGCATCAAGGGTAAATTCCCTTTCGAAATCGATGTTGTCGCGTCATACGGCTACCAACTATTTGCGATCTCCTGTTCTGGGGTCAAGAAAAAAACCGATCTCAAAAAAAAGGGATTTGAAATCTTGCACCGCGCCCGTCAAATTGGTGGAGACGGAGCCCGTGTTGCGGTAATTGGACTTCAAACGAAAGAAGATGCCAGAAAAACAAGGGAAGAACTTGTAACCGACATTGGCAACGAATTCCCACAACAGATCTCAGTTCTTCCTGGAGCTGACCTCAATCAACTTCCGGAAGTCATTCATGCTCTATTGAAAAAAATGGGATGGGGACAATGATGGAACACGGAAAGAAATGCCTGACTTTGGTTGGCACGGCATCGATTCAAGATTATCTGTTTCGCAGCAATCGGCTTAAGGAGAATGTTGGAGCATCTTATCTGGTTGCCAATGTAGCGCAGCAATTTACAGGATCCAGTGGCGATAGGAAAACCATTTTCCAGGGTGGTGGGAATGCCGCTGTTATCTTCGAATCGAGAGAAAAAGCAATTCAGGCGGTATTTGAGTGGAGCAAACAATTACTGGAGAAGTGTCCGGGATTGCGCGTCACGGCAGCACATGAAGAATACGAAACGAATGGGCTGAAAGCGGCGTATGAAAGAGCACAGCAGCAACTGTTCTTTAATGAGCAGGCTCCGCCTTTTGGGTCTCAACTGGGAGCACTCCCCGTGGCTCGAACATGCCCGGAAACGGGCCTGGCCGCAGATAGTGTGGATAGACTTGGCAATTGGCTAAGCGGGGAAGCTCTGGCGAAGCAGAATGCAGCAATCAATGCAAATATAGATCTCAAAGCACGCTATCAGGTCAAAGGCGAATTCCCCCTTGAGTTCGATAACCTCGGTCAAGTTGCAGGAGAAGCCCAAATCGCGGTGGTTCACATTGACGGCAATGCAATTGGCGAGCTTTTCGCTGAGATCGAAGCAGACAGCGATGAACTCTTCATCGAGAAGGTTCGTGGACTTTCTGATCAGATCAAAGAACTTGCCACGTCCACGTTTCGACAAACTCTAGCGGAACTATCAGGTATCATTTCAACCTCAACTGAGAGTCTTTCTGAAATTCGGATTTTCAAGAAGGCTGACTATTTTCCGGTCAGACCAATTGTTGACGGCGGGGACGACCTCACGTTCGTTTGCCAGGGCCGACTCGGTATCCCATTGGCAATTCGCTACCTTGAGCTGTTCGAGCAAAAGTCTATGAGCATCCTCAAGACGAAACTGACAGCCTGCGCCGGCGTGGTTATTGTTCATCAGGCTTTTCCTTTTTCTCAAGCCTATCAACTGGCGGAGGCGTTAACCGATTCAGCGAAGAGGCGTCGCAAGAGCAAGGGCGGCAATGGCTCCTGGATCGATTTTGAACTTGTCAAAGAAGGAAGCATGGGTTCGCTGAGTAATCTAAGGGAGGGTCTGAGGGGAATGCACGCGCTCAGTAATGTAACCTCTCAATTCGAACTGCTTTGTCGTCCCTATCAACTCGCGCCAAAAGGACTCGATAGCTTCCATTCCCTGATGAAGCATTGGCGGGTGATGCACAATGGATGGCCGCGAAGCCTGGCAAAGAACTGCCTGGAGAAACTCGTGGATGCGCCAAACGAAGTCCAGGGTGTCTTCTCTGCAGCGGCGACACGTGGCCATACGATTCCACAAGATTGTTGCATCAGATTCGAGGATGCAAGCAGCAATCCTTCAATCTGGCGCTACCCCTTTTACGACGCTTTGGATTTGATTGACGTTTTGCTGGAATTGAATTGGCCAACCCAGGAAGGGAAAGATTATGCCCATTTTGCAACTGGAGATTGAACTCATAAGCGGTTTGGCCATGGGGAGTGGCTGGGGTAGTCCCGGAGCGGTCGACCGGGACGTGACACATGACGAATTTGGACTTCCGTTTCTGCCCGGCAAGCGTCTGAAAGGATTGTTGCGGGACGCGTACCGAGCCGTAATCGACACAACTGCATTCGCAAACTTGCCGGGAGCCGATGACCTGTTTGGCAAGGCGGGAGCTTCCCATCCGGGCTCTGTTGATTTTGGGGACGCACATTTACCGGATGCTTCGGAGATTCGTAATTGGCTTAAATCAAAACCTCCCCAGATGCGACCAGACGCAGTGCTGGACTACTTTACGCATCGGGTTCGCCAAACCGCAATGGACTGTACCACTGGCAGCCCATTGAAGAACACATTGCGCTCGACGAGACTGATCAATGGCGGGCTGATTTTTCATATGCCGATTGTGGCTCGGTCGGAAGAGCAGGTGAGGCCGCTTGAGCTAGCCGCCAAAGCACTGCAGGAAGCAGGTATCGCGCGCACCCGTGGGTGGGGTGAAATCAGTTGCACTCTTAGAAATGCAGACCCCATCCCGGCCACAGGTGGCGAGCTAGCAACTGAAGTGGAGAATGTGCTTCGCTACCAACTCAGCTTGGAGCGACCCGTACTGGCCCCATCTCGCACGGGCGATCCCAATACCGTTCGCAGCGAAGACTATCTCTCCGGATCGATGATCCTCGGACTTTTCGCGCAGGGTCTGAGTGGGGAGCAGATTCAGGAGCTATTGCTGGCTGAAGGCGTCTACTTCCTGCCGGCATATCCGATGACAGAGGCTGGCGAAGTTTTGACTATCGTTGCCCATTCCATTCGGGAATACAAACGTGAAGAGGGATACTTTGTTGATCTCGCCTCTCTTGAGCCAATTGGCAAGGAGCCCCTGCGTCGGGTCCGGGGGTGGAGGAACGAAGGTGATCTGCATGAAGTGAGACGGGTGCTGCACCACCATCATTCGAGGGCAAGTGATCGCAGGATCGGTCGCGCGGTTGGGGAGCAGTATCAAGATTTTGGGCTGAAGGCCCGTTCTGAGGCGGGAGAATTGTTTTCTTATGAAGCCATTGCAGCCGGGCAGCGATTTAGTGGAGATATCCACGGTCCACCTGAAAAGCTGGCTGCGATCAAGGGCTTGATTGCGGATGGGACAACAGGGCTTACGATTGGCCGCTCACGGAATGCGCAGTATGGGGGGCAGGCGACATGGAACTGGCTGGCGATGAATAAAGAGCAATTCAAAACTCGGAATTCCCCGAGCAAAACGGTCATTGTCACTCTTGCTTCGGATTTGATCGGGGTGAACGAGTCGCTTCATCCCTCGGCTCTGTTCCCCACTGCGATGCTGGCGAAAGAACTTGGAGAAGGTGTGGCACTGACGCCAATCCGTTCCTTCGTTCGCAGCGCGTGGTGCGGTGGATACCTTTCTCACCAGCGACTCGCTCGACAGCAGACACCCTGCCTGAGGGCGGGGAGTGTGTTCGTATTTGAGGCAAATATTGATCTGACGGAAGAGAAGCTAAGGGAGGCAGAGATTCCAAGCTACGGCTTGCGGACGAACGAAGGATTCGGGCGACTTCGATTGGCGGCGGAGAGCGAATTTGAATTGGAATTAGTTCGGACGAATCAAGGGCATTCAGTAAACCTAGTTGGCCCGGACCATCCAGCTTACAAACTTGCATATGCAATCTTTCGCAAGCAGGTGGAAGCTGCTGCCAGGGCCAGGGGCCAATACGATGCAAATAGAAAGCTGACTTTCGAGGCTCCGCTAACCAACAGCCTGTTTCAAAGGCTGGTTGGAATATTTCGATCCGCAGAGGCGGACGAAATAGTTGAGCAACTCGAACGTCTGCGAAAACCGGCCCGAACTCAGTTGGGGCGCGTGTGGTTCACTCTGGAGAACGAAAATCCGGGTAGTGAAATCAATCTCTACGATTATCTTCAGAGTTTGTGTTCGAATACTTCGAACAACAAACATGCTGCTTCTATTGAGAGCTCAGTGTACGCCAATGCATCTTCACGCTGGAACTTAGTTTTCCGCCGGCCGCCGGCGCAATCAGGAGAACACTTAGTCAAGCTGTACGTTTTGTCGCTACTGCGTACGTTGCTCTTGGCCCAGAGAAAGCGTCGATCGCCTGTCAAGGAGGCTTCCACAAATGCCGAATGAGTATGATGACCATGTAGTTGCTCGCTACTGCGCCGAGGGAATCTGGACTTCGACTTCGGCATTCCATACAGGTGGCGAGTTGGAAGAATCATTGTCGGACGTAGACAAGCCCATGCTGCGAGACCCTGATGGTACGTTCAAGATCCCGGGTTCGACGGTTGCTGATGTTGCGCGCGCCTATCTGGGAAAGCGACGTATGGGAGCCGATTATTATCAGCCGCGCACAAAAGAGGCGCCTGAGGATCCGTTGGTCAGCCTTCTCTTTGGTAACCAGTTTATGAGCCCGTTGATTGTTTACCACGCCAAGCAAACGAATAATGTTCAGTCAGTACACCGCGACGGCGTCAAAATCGACGGCGCGACAAGCTAAGCCACTGACGAGGCGAAATTTGATTTGGAAGTGCTTCCTGCCGGCAGCGAATTCAAGTTTCGCTTTCAATTGGTAATTAGAGAGGCGAATCGGCATCAATGTCAGGATCTTGTCGCTTTGTTTGGATCGGCGCTGCAAGGAATGCAGAATGAAGAGCTTCGATTCGGAGCACGCACCCGGAAAGGAATGGGCCAGGGATCCGTCGAGAGCTGGAACCTCTACTACTTGAATATGACCGAGGAGGAGCATGTTCATGCCTGGCTTGACCGAAAGTGGCATTGTGGGGTCCCAATGCAGTTGAGTGAGCTGTCTCCTGACCAAACGGACAAGAGGCATCTGTTCCGCATTAAGGCAGATCTGCATTTGAAAACTTCGATCCTGATCCGTCACCAAGGATCCTCACATCTCAGCCCGGACATGGTCCATCTCACTGAAAATGGGGCTCCAATTGTGCCTGGAACTGCGATTGGAGGGGCTTTTCGCAAACGAGTGGAGCGAATTGCAAATCTTGTTCGACCGGAAACTGCTAAATCCGATGTCATTCGTCTTTTTGGTCCATTGCATGACCCGAAAGAAGGGAAAGGTAAGGCTCTTACTGCCGGTCGGGTAACTTTTAGCCAAGCGCCGCTGGTTCATGGCCAACATCTAGTACAGGGGCGAGTGATGATCGACCGTGCCTTCCAAATGCCCATTCATGGCGCCCTTTTTGATGAAGCGCCCTTCTATCCCACTGATAACGAATCTACGAATTATCGTTTTCAGGTGGAGGTGGATCTGACACGGTGTGTGGGGGAAGAGCAGTTCGCGGTGGACCGAGGTCTGGTTGCAATGGCTTTTAAGGACCTGGCCCTCGGCGACCTGGCCGTCGGAGGAGAGGTAGCGGTTGGACGCGGCGTTTTTGAAATGAGAAAGATGGAACTCCTCGAAAAGCCAGCGGATCGAGACTATGGACAGTGGGAAAAGGATCCGGGCTGGGAAACCTGGAACAAGAGATTACAAATTCGGGAGGCGGCAGATGTTTGAATCGATTGATCTCACAGAGGATTGGCTGAAGGGAGAAGCATCAAAGGTTGACGATAGTTGCGCCTTGATCCTGCTGCAAGGCTCGGCAGCCACCGGATTCGGATGCATCAGGGATAACAACCTGCACTGGGGATTGATTCCAAGTGGCAGCAAGTTTGAACCTGAGTACTCGTGGGACCTTCGGCTATTTGGAGCCAAAGGAGAGTGGCATTGCGTACGCCAAGGCAAAACATGGCTAGCCAGGTTTGCCAAGCGTGGAGATTGGACGAATTTTCGGGAACGCCGTCAGCCTCTCTGGGGAACAAACGTTGCCTTAGATTCCGACTGGTACATTCTCAAGGAAGCTCGTGGAGCAGAGATTCGACTTTCGAAAATGTTGTTTGGCGAACTGGACAATAAAGATCTCCCGGTTCGTCTGGTCTTTCACGAGCGAATCGAAATGCAAGAATGCACTGGCCTCGCAGGAATCGTGGATGCGATGCTCTGCGGCTTGGAGACAAATAAAGCTGAGGAGAAACGTGATGCCTGATCTAAAAAGCCAATTGCAGGCCGGCAGATTTGCCGTGCCTGCTGCTTCTCAACCACAAGAGTCGAATCAAGAAATTCAATTCAGGCCTGACCGCGTTGGCCGAGCGACTTACAATTTCGTTCCACCACCTAAAAGAGTGAAGTATGTTGAGGCTCCAGAACCGCTTCACGACAAGTTTTCGACAGATCACTTATCTGGATTTATCGACTTAACCATAGAGGCCAAGACCCCATTCTACGTTCGAGGGATGTGGCCGCTCCGTGAATTTGAATCCGGAAAGGAGGTTAGGGATCAGCCGCGCCCTTTCGAGGTCGGAAAAAATTGCCTTCGACTTCCCGGATCCTCAATTCGTGGGATGCTGCGGACTATTGTCGAGATTCTTGTCGAAGCTCCGTTGGACCCGATCAATGGGGGCATGAGGATGTTTTATCGTAGCGTCGGGACCAGCAATAACCCACAAGATCCCTCCTATGATGCGAACTGTGTGGATTACAAGAAGCGAATTTGGAAGGGAGATGGCACAAGGAACAATCCTGCCGAACCCATCGTGAAAGCCGGATTCTTGAGTACTTGTGGCCGCGAATGGAAGATTTTTCCTGCCAGACAGGGGCTTCATGGCAACCAATACTACCGTTACGAGATGAAAGGAGCAATTCGTCAAAAGTTACCCCAAAAAATTTGGTTTGAGCCGGCCCGCGCAGCAACTAGAACATATCCGCACAGCAGGGTATTTGCAAACTTTGCGCTTGTTACTAAGCAAAAGTCCCGTGAAGACCCAAAGCCAGCCGAAATGGAGCCGGGCTACTTGATTCAAAGCGGAGATATTAAGGGAAAATACATGCAATGGATCATGCATGAGGTTGATTCACAATCTGTGCCAGTCAAAGTACCTGTGTTCGATAAAGAGGCGTTTCTGGAGGATAAGGCATCAAAGGGGAAATTCGCAATCGGCAAGCAGGAGCAACCATGCTTTTATACGGAATGGCTCGACACGAAAGGTAATACGCATGTAAGTTTTGGCCATACTCCTTACTTTCGTCTGCCCTATGTCAGCACTCCCGGAGAAGTTAATCCAGCAATTCGCAAGAGCGCACAATGGGACATGGCACAGGCTATTTTTGGCAGGGCAAACAACAATAATTCGACCGGTGCAACTTCCCGGATTTCTGTGGAGGATGCAGTTCTTCCGAACCCGGACGAAGTTAGGATTTCTGAAATCATATGTACGTTCCTTGGCACACCAAAGCCAACCATTTACCAACATTATCTGACTCAAAACACAACGGAGCGGGGTGGGGCAATCCATTGGGATCATCAAAACGCGAAGCTTAGAGGTCACAAACGATTCTGGGTCCGGAAGGGCGCTACCTTACCGAAGCCTCAGAACGAGAATCCTGATGCCCCGAAATTGCAGCCTGTTTCTGCAGGCCCAATTTTCAGTGCGCGCATTCGCTATGACAATTTGTCGCAAGCCGAATTGGGTGCCTTGCTCGCGGCCATTGAATTGGGCGAAGGGTCTTGTCATCAGATGGGAATGGCAAAGGGACATGGAATGGGTTGTTTTGAGATTCGGCTTCAGCTTTCAGAAATTAGTCGAACGAACCGATACAAGAGTTTTTTCAGCGGAAGTGCATTGAATACGGGAGTGGCGCTGGCAGACTCCAGGCGAGTTTGGGAGCTCAAGGATGCTTTTGCGAAGGAAATGGGTAGCAACTCTTTAGACGATTTGTGGAGTTCGCCCCGGCTTCAGGAATTGCGTGCGCTTGTTACTTCTGAACGTCCTAATGGATTGACGGACGAACAATGGCACAATGCGACGCGGCATCTTGAGTTCGGTCGTTTAAGCGGAGCAGACAGGCAACGCGGGGAGGATTTAAACTTCAACGAATACATTAAGTGTTACTACCAGCAGTCAGATGGGACGTATAGAAGTGAAAACAGCCGACGCCGACCGCTACCTCCAGCAACGGTGGTCCGTCGTGCAGACCCGAAGGAGATTCCGACTAATGCTTCCCCCAGAACGCAGGGGCCAACCCAACAATCTTCTGAACCTGGGCGTGATCATGGCGAACAGAACCGACAATCGAGGCAAGGACGACGCCCCCACCGACCCGGACACACATAGCGCAATGATTCGCGACGCTTCGAATTCATTACCCAGAACACTAAGTATCTCCTTAGGCGACCACAGGGCAAGTTTGCCATAAGCGCCTGAACTTATGTACGATCAGGAACTCTTCTCTTGGTCTCCAATTTTACTGTAATTGGAAACAGAGACCAGATAGTCGCTAGCGATTTTGTCGAAGTTCTTCTTCAACTTCTCGCCAGCAATCTGATCTCCTTTTGCTACTAACCCGGCTTTTCTCACAAAGAAGTAGCAAAAGGCCTCAAGATATGGCATAACTGATTTGTCTACAAGCAGTTAAGTTCAGAATCAGAGAGGCCTTCGCTATGGCAAAGTGTATCCAAAAACGGTTCGAGTTTAAAGGGCATTATTGCAAGCAAGTAATGGCGGAGTTTGACTGGGAGCAGAACAGCAGCGATGGCGGGGCGTTGTTGCTGCGGGAAGTGGATCGGCGTCTGCGGTTAACGGAGCGGCTGGCAGGGTGCTTCGCTGATCGGCGGGATCAACGGCGGGTGGAGCACAGCGTGGTCGAGATGCTGCGGCAAAGGGTGCATGGGCTGGCACTGGGCTACGAGGACTTAAACGATCACGAGCAACTGAAGAAGGATCCGATGCTGCGTTTGCTGACGGGCAAGAAGGATCAGCAGGAAGACCTTGCGGGCAAGAGCACGTTGAACCGGCTGGAGTTGAGCACTGGGATGACGAGTCGCTACAAGAAGGTGCATTACTGGCGGGAAGCGCTCGATGAGTTGTTGCTGGATCTGTTTGTGGAAAGCTTTGCCGAGGCACCCGAAGAGATCGTGCTCGATCTGGATGCCACGGATTTGCCGCTGCATGGAGGACAAGAGGGGCGCTTCTATCATGGCTACTACGGACACTACTGTTATCTGCCGCTGTACATCATGAGCGGCAACCAGGTGCTGCGTGCGCGGTTGAGGCCGGCGAATCAGGACGCTAGCGCGGGTCGTGGAAGGAAGTGGAGCCAGTAGTGAAGCGGTTGCGGATGCAGTGGCCGGAAGTGAAGATCATCGTGCGAGCTGACAGCGGATTCTGCCGGGAAGGGCTGCTGTTGTGGTGTGAGCAAAACAAGGTGGATTATGTGCTGGGACTGGCTCGAAACCCAAAGTTGCGAGAGCGGATCGATCTGGAGATGAAGCAGGCGCAAGCGGGCTTTGAGAAAACGCGGGAAGCCACGCGGGTCTTCGCCGATTTCTGCTACCGGACGGTAAGCAAGACATGGAGCCGGGAGCGGCGCGTGGTGGCCAAGGCCGAGTACATCCAGAACAAAGAGAATCCTCGCTTCATTGTGACCAGTCTGGATGGGGAAAACTACGGCAGCCAGATGCTGTACGAGAAGGTGTACTGTGCGCGTGGGGAGATGGAGAACCGCATCAAGGATCAGATGTCGTTGTTCGCCGACCGGATGAGCACGGAGAGTTTCCGGGGCAATCCGTTGCGGCTCTATCTGGCTACCTTTGCTTATAGCTTGATGCTGGGCCTGCGGCAACAGGCACTGCAAGGCACGGAGTTGGCCAAGGCACAGCCGCAAACGTTGCGGCTCAAGCTGCTGAAAATTGCCGCGACAATCCGTGTGACCGCCCGAAGGGTGTGGGTGTCGATGCCACGAAGTTATCCGTGGCAAGACGTGTTCCGGCAAGCGCATCTTGCCTTGCGCTGCTGACAGAGCCGTCCACCAGTTCTTTGACAATTAGAGAAGAAAAAGCGAACAAGAATGATCTTGATCGAGAGATCTTGTCCGTAAATAAATGAAAACAGGCAAAAGTCGATTTTTGGGATTTTTCGCGATTCTGGCCCCCCTCGGAATTAGCTGCTTCGGCAGTCCTTATCGCGCTTGTGAGAAATGCGGGCTAGTGGCTTTGTTGTCGGAAGAACGACTGATTTTGCGCGAGACAAAGCGGGCAGTAACGCCATTTGGTGGAGTAGCTGTGTTCAACAAGATCCAGATGGCAGATAAGATCCGGGAACACATGCCTGTGCGTTGGCGAAGCCACAATCAGATCGATCCGACGGAAACATTTACGGCCTTTATGATTTCGGTTTTGTTGGGAGCCAAGCGTTTTGCGCACAGCAATTGGCTGCGCGGAGACCGTGCATTACACGCGCTGCTGGGGCTGAAGCGATTTCCCACCGACGACACAATCCGCAACCTGTTCAAGAAATTCACGATGGGCAATGTAGAACGGCTATTTCCGCCGCTACTGGAGTGGCAGATGGAACGAGTTCCGGTACGCCCGGAAGGATACAGCCTCGACCTGGACTCGACGGTCTTGGAACGCTATGGTCAACAGGAAGGATCGCTGAAGGGATACAACCCGCATCGGCATGCACGGCCCAGCCACCAGCCGGGGAGTTGTCGCATTTCTCGAAGAAGCCTTGGCGCTATGGGGACAGCGCCAGAAAATCCGTCTGGTCAGAGCCGATTCTGGATTCTTCGACGACGCACTGTTGAGTTTCCTCGAACAGCGCAGTCTGGCTTACATTATAGTTGCCCGCATGACACGCTGGGTGAAACGAGAAGCCGAACGAATCGTGCAGTGGCAAGAACTGGATGCCGACTATGCAGTGGGCGAGTTTCAGCTTAAACTGCATGGCTGGGCGAAAGTGCGGCGATTCATTGTCATCCGCGAGCGACAGCGTGAGAGCCGGGCTAGTGTGGGCCGGAAGTTGATCCATGTGCCGGGTTATACATTCCGCATCTTTGCCACCAATCGTGACGATGCCCCAGAGTTGATATGGCGCGACTACAATCGGCGTGCGGACATGGAAAACCGAATCGCTGAATTGAAACACGATCTGGGAATAGACCACTTCTGCCTCAAACAGTTTCACGCAACAGAGGCTGCCTTCCGCACCATCCTCTTGCTCTTCAATTTGCTGGCCGAGTTTCAGAGAGCCGCCGGCTTGCCAAGTTACCGCGAGCCAGCCACAATTCGGACACAAATCTTAACCTGTGGGGCCATCTTGGGCCGCTCCGCTCGTCGAATCGTTGTTCACCTCGGTGAAAGTTGGGGCAGATTGAAAACCAGAAACCCATTGCTCGCCAGTATCTTAGATTGGCAAATCCCTACTTCGCCGAAGTTCAGCCCCCTCCTGCGATGCTAACTTTTCCTCCCGTCAACTACCACGCACTCAACCCAGTAATCCAACCGAATCAAAGCTCAACTTCGGAATTCAGGTTAAATCAGCAGGCCGGTGGTGCTGAAGGCTGTTGCGCAAGCTGTAGCAACCGGCCAGCCGATCTAAACTTTTTCATTAAACTTTTGCCATTCACAACAATTTTCAAAAATCTTTTGCCTCTAACCCTCTGATTCCAAATAAAATCCGCCCACCCCCAACATTGAGCCCACCACCCCATCTGCTAATTTCTGCTCAGGAGAAATCAAGTGAAAAATGAACAGAACATTGATAACGATCCCTCAACCGTGGTCCAGCCACGCAAGAAAACCATGTCCGAAGCCGCCCTCGCCGCCAACCGCGCCAATGCCAAAAAGTGCACCGGCCCCAAAACCCGTGAAGGCAAATTCAAAGCCAGTCTCAACGCTCTCAAGCTCGGCCTCTACAGCCATGTCTTTATCATCAAAACCGAAGATGCCGGCATCTTCGAAAACTTCTTCAAGTCCTATATCGACGAATTCCAGCCCACTACCCCGTCCGAACTCGAACACCTCGAATACCAGAAACCCTCCTTCGCACGGCAAGAGGCCCACGAGATCCGACTCGCCTCCCTCTTTCAGCGCACCCTCGCCCGCCTCCATTCCATCGGCGACAAAAAAATCAGGAACGAAACCAAATTCGCCCGGGACCGCTTATCCTTCGCTGCCTAACCCGGCGTCCAACATCCACCACATTCGCTGGCATACAGAGCCTGGCGATAGCCTGCAAACTTTTAAATACAAGGTTCAAACCAGACCCACACTCATTCCCAAAGTCCACAACAACATACAAGCCAACAATCCCGCC
>Ga0163144_10023244_pt1 | contig 12247 bp, 13 predicted proteins | sample OliLak19BULKMAT1_FD_123175 | JGI IMG/M metagenome (GOLD analysis project Ga0163144, IMG submission 123175) | Freshwater microbial mat bacterial communities from Lake Vanda, McMurdo Dry Valleys, Antarctica - Oligotrophic Lake LV.19.BULKMAT1 | ecosystem: Environmental > Aquatic > Freshwater >...
CTTACGGTTATCCCGGAGGGCTCAACTTCCTGAGCCTCAATCCCAAACTGCCGTAGGTCAGGCCAGCCGCCGCTGCTCCACCATGAGGCAGCGGTCCTGCACAACAAGAATTCCGGCGCGCGCAAGCTGCTCCGCCACGGCGTCATGGCGGATGCCACTTTGCAGCCACACCGCGCGCGGGCGTTTGGCCAGGATGTCCGGCACATGCGGCGGGACATCCTCACTGCGGCGGAAGACATCCACCAGGTCCACCTCACCGGGAATGGCAGCCAGCGTCCGGTGAACGGGCTCACCCAGGATGGTGGTGACCTCAGGGAAATAGACGGGCACCGGGATGATCTTCCAGCCCGCCCGCTGCAGCGCCTGCGGGACGTAGAACGCGGGTGTACCGGCATGGGTCTCCGGTTTGATGCCCAGCACCGCCACCCGCGTCACACTGCTGAGCAGGGCGGCCAGGGTCCGGTCATCTTCCAGAATGTTCTGTTGCCAGCCCATGGACTCTCCTCACGTGGCTGCGTGCAGCCGGGCGTGATCCACTTTCATGCAGTGATCCTGGACCACCAGGATGTCTGCCTCCGCCAGGGTACGCGCCACCGCGTCCTCGCGGATACCCTGTTGGAACCACACCACCCGCGGCCGAATGGCCAACAGGTCCTCCAGATGCGCCGGGATGTCCACCGGTTTCCGGAACACCTGCACCACGTCCGCGCCCCCGGGAATGTCCGCCAGTTTCATAAAACAGGGCTGACCCAGGATGTGGGTGGCGTCCGGTTGGTTCACCGGCACCGGAAGGATCACGTAGCCGTGCGCCTGCAGATACCGCGGAACCGAATGCGCCGGCGCATCCAACCGCGCGTCCGTCTTGATTCCCAACACCGCAATGCGGCGGCTGTTCTTGAGGATCTGCCGCAGCCGGACGTCGTCAGTGACCAGGTTGTGTTTGAATTGCAACGTTGCCGCTCCGCTCCGCCAACACCGGGGAAGTGGTCTTCCTAGCGTACGGGGTCGCGCGGTTCACGTACTGCGGGACAAATCTGTCTGCTCCGAATCAAATGTCATACGCTATCGCGCCAGCACGCCCATCTTCACGGTGGTGGGGAGGACACCGGTAAACCGGGACGCCGCGCGCACCACGCCCTCACCATCCAGCCCCAGCACCACGGAGAACGCCCTGCGGTCCGGTCCCTCCACGGTCAGGTACGCGCGCCCCGCGTTCTTGCCCGGTTGCGGCGGAAGCTCCACAGCCGTGATGTTTCCCGTCACACCCAGGGTCTCCAGCAGCGCCTGTGCGCCGGTGGCATCCAGGGACGGCGCAACGTGCACTCGGCCGGGAATGGCAAGGGGGGTGGTGGCCCGCTTTGGCGCGGCAAGGGATGCCGCAACCAATTCCGGCTGCGCCCGCACGTACTGCACAAGCTCCTCAAAATGCCTGGGCAGGAAATGTCCCGGAGGGCTGCCGCTCTGCTGGTGGAGCAGCTCCCAGTCCAACGTTTCCGGAAGCGAATAACGCGTGCGCAGCAGCGCCCACTGCACGTTGTGGTTGTTGTCAATCCGGTCATGGCCCGGGGGGTCAGGCAGTTCCTGGTAGATGGCGCGCTCCAGAAAGCTCAGCGCCAGTGCAGTGCGCTCGGCCTGCGAGAGTCCCGCCTGCGCACCAACAAACAGGCCACCCTCAAAGGCAAGCATCCGTTCCAGCGCAACATGCGGCGCGTGCGCAAACGTGCTGCTCACCTGCACCCAGATGTTCCGCTCCTTCACCTCAAAGCGGAATGCCCGGTGTTCCGGCAGCGGCTGACACACGCCGTGGGGCTCAAACATCCAGCTCCCCCACGGCACGTTCCGCCGGACACGCACGGGATACTCATTGTAGAAGAAGACCTGGTTCACCAGCTGCGTGGCCTTCAGCAAGGCACTCCCGTCAAGCGCCGCCAGCGGACCGGTCTGCTCCAGCGGGTCATAACCACCCGCTGCGTCCACCAGCCGCGGTTTGACGGCGTGAAATCCGCCGCTGTCCAGACGGTTGCCAAGGGTGTGGCGCTGGTAGGGAAAAAGGTATTTCTTTTTAAAATCCAGGCCTGCCCATGCGGGGTCACTTCCCGCAGTACGGGTGGCAGCGGCGGCTGCGGCAGCGTGGATGTCAGTGTATCTGCGGCCCGCGCGCAGCCCGGCAATGATCTCCGTCAGCCCGGCCAGGTCCGGCGCTTTGCGGGACACATCCTGCGCGGTCATGAGCTGCAGCTCCGGATAGCCCCGCTTGAGGGGCTCCAGCTCCGCATCACCAGCACACTGCAGCAGCATGACCAGCCGGCCTTTGCCCGTTCCAGCGGCGTGCTGCGCGCGCTGGGAAACCTGCACGGGGCCAGCAAACGCAATGATGTCCACGCCCGGTGTCTCCAGGTGCTGGTGGATGCGGGCACCCGCGTCCGCAGGCGTGGACAGCAGCACCATCTCAAACGCGGCCTTCTTTCCCACCGCGGGCAGCGTCAGCACGGTGCCGCCGGTCTGCGCCGTCATGCCAAACCGCTTGAGCCACGTGAGGAGCGCAGTGCGGTACGTGTCATCCACGTACAGCAGCATGGTGATCTTGCCGTCTTCCAGCCATTGCTCCCGCGGTGGCCACGCGTTGTAGACGGCCTGCCGCGCGTCCTCCAGGTTGGGCAGCTCTCCGTTGGTGGCGGCGCTGTCCAACGCGGAGTGCCGCAAAAGAGTATGCGGTTCCTCTTCAATGAGTTTGATGAGGCTGCGGCTGAGCTCATTGCGCGCGGTGAAGTCCTCCAGAGCACCTGCGCGCCGCGCCGCACATTCCAGGAGAGCCAGCGCCGCCGCCCGTCCGCCCAGGTATTCCGCCGCCTGCGCCGCGCCATCTGGTGTCTGCAGACACGCGTTGAAGAGTTGCTCCGCCGCGCCGGCAATCCTGCGCAGCAACGGAACACTGTGGATGCTGGCCACGGATTGGCGGGGGTCTGCTTCCACGGCAACGCGGCATGCACGGATTTCCTCGGAGAGGGTGGTGGGCGGGCCACCCAGGCCAAGCCGGCCATCACGCGCAATCACCATGCGGTGCATGCCCATCATGCCCAACGTGAGCTGGGAGACGGCGCGGTCCCCCGTCGTCGGGCGGGTGCTGCCGGGGTCAGTGGATTCTGCGGTGTTGCCGGTGCTCGGCATACCCGGCCGCAAGGAACTGCTGTGACTCAACGCGCGCGCAGCGGCTGCCGATCTCCGGATGGGCATGCGGCTGATGTATCACCAGCAACTCAGAGTGACGAGGTCAACGTGCACCAACACGCGCGTCAGCAAGCTGGCGGAAAAATGTGTGTGGACGTGGCTGACTACCGTGCGTTGACGCTCTCCAGGACCAGGCCCTTCTTGCCCAGTGCACGGGAGAGCTCACCGCGGCTGCTGGTGACAAAATCAATAGCCTCTTTGTTTCCGCCGGAGAGCTCCAGGCGCACCTTGCGTTGATCATCCACTTTCAGATCAATGATCAGCCCGGCCAGCACACCTTCCTTGAGCTCCATGCGCATCATGGCTGAGCCGTCCGGAGCCGCACCCAGGTAGAAATTGTCCAGGAGCTTTTCACACAGCTTCTGGATTTCCTCGGCCTTGGCCGCACGCCGCACGGAAGACTGCGAGGGACCTTTGACGTCCTGCTGTTCGGCCACACGTTGCTGCTGGCCCTGTTGTCCGGGCTGACCCTGTCCGCCGCCACCCTGGCGTTTCCCGTCCGCATCCACGGCCTGGCTCTGCGCCTGCACCTGCTGCATGCCGCGCAGGTCCTGGGCGGCCTGGGCGGCCTTGGCTTCCTGGGCGCTTTCATTGCGGACCTCTTCTTTCTCGGTCTCGCGGATGCGCTCCTTCTCCACGTCTTTGGTGGCGCGCTTCTCATTGGCCTTGCTGGTGGCAACGGATTCATCACCCTTTTTGCCCAGCGCGCGGTTGCCTTCCTGGCTTTGCGCGGCGGCGGCTTCTGCGTCTTTGCCACCCATGGCGGCAAGCTGCGCGCGGGTGCGGTCCTGCAGATGGACGTTCTGGCCGCCCTGGCCGCGCACGTGGGCCAGCACGCCGCCCTCATTGGCCTTCTTGGTTTCCTGCTGGCCCTTCTTGGCGGCGGTCTTCTGGCCCTTGGCGGTGTGCTGCGCCGCCTGCTGCTGGTTCTGCGAGAGCTGGTGCTCCTGCCCGCTCTTCTCCACCTTGGACTGTGACGTCTGCCGTTCCTGCGCGGCGGTCTTGGCGCTCTTGTCCTGGTTGAGGCGTTTTTCAAAAGCCGCCTTGGAGGAACGCTGTTCTTCCTGCGTCTTCTCCTGCTGGCGCTTTTCCTCCATCCGGGCGGCGTGATCTGCTGCGTGGACTTCGCTCATGGCGTCAGTGTCGGCCGCGCGCCGCCGGGCGTCCACCGGGAAGTGACGCAATGCGGCAGCGGGGCTTGAGCACCCGCGTGTGCCGCTGGACCGTTCGGCTGATTGAACACCCTCTCGGCCGGGCCTAAGCCTGTGCGCATGCGCACATCCTTCCTGGTCCGTTCCTCCCTGATCCTTGCCGTGTCTGCTGCTGCCTGCACCAACACCACGGACAGCTCCACCTCCGCCAGTTCATCCAGCGGGGCGGGGACCACCAGCAGCCACGTGCATGACGCCAGCAGCACGGCGGGCGGATCCACCTCATCCTCTTCCGGGGCGGCCAGCGGCACCGGGAGCAGCCAGGCGGTCTCCAACGCGTCCAGCCAGGCCAGCAGCGCCATGACCTGCCCGCTGCCCACATTCACGGTCTGTGACGGCGTCAATGCGGACGGCGTGATGCGCACCATCAACACCGGCGACACGCCCACGGCGTTGGGCATCACGGGCCTGGTGACGGTGGGCATGACCCGAGCTGACGTGCAGACCGCGTTTGGCAATGACCCGGAGCAGATGATCCCCGGTGACGGCGGTGGTGACAGCGCGCTGCCGTTCCGCGTCTTCTATTGCGCCAAGCGGATCAGCGTGACGTACGCAGACGCGCCGGATGGATCAGGGAACTTTGACGGCGTGTTGTCCGCCAGTGACGTGGTGCACCGCATTGCAGTCTTTGAAGGCTTTGTGGGCGCCACGGACACCGGGATTGCGCTGGGGGACGCGCGCACTGAGGTCACCGGTGCCTACGGCACGGACGCTGCTGAGCTGGTGACGACGGTCCAGCCGCTCCTGGGCGCCACGCAGGATGTGTATCCGCGTCAGGGTATGACATTTACGCATGACGCGGGCCTGGTGACGGCCATTGCGGTGCACAACAAGTACACGGGGTCTGCCACGCCCACGCCGGTGAGTGCGCCGCTGGACATTGACAGTCTGCGGGTGGGCACGGTGGCGGCGGCGCTGGTGAATGGCACCGCGTTCTCAACGGTGAAGGCGCAGTTTGGGACGCCGGACACAGAGGGTTTTGCAACGGTGGGCACCCAGCGGCTGGGCCTGCTCAGCTACAGCAACCTGGGGCTGCGCTTTGTCTCTGCGGCTGGCGCCAATGACACGGATGTGAACACCCAGCGGGTCCTGCAGATCTACCTCACGCCGCCCTTCGCTGGTGTGGACCCGTCCAGCGTCCTGGGTCTGGGTGCCACCCAGGCCGAATGGGACGCTGCGGGTTTTGAGAATCAAGGCCCAGCAACGTTGGGGAGTGTCATGTTCACCAAATACAAAGTTGCGGAAACCCTGCTGGGAACTCCCATCCTGGCCGCCGTCAGCTTTGCCTCCGACGAGACCTGCACCCCGCGCGCGGCGGTGCTGGTGCTGAACTTCCTCAGCCAGTGACGCACCCGCGCCGTTCCGCGACGGGATGGTGATGCGTCCCCAAACGGTTGCGCCCCTGGAGGCCTTCCATGGGGTTCCCCCGCGGCGTCCTGCTGGCGCTGATGATCCTGATGTGTGTGACGCCGCGTGCCGCTTCCGCGCAACCCGCCTGTCCTGAGCAGGCGCTGTTGCGCGCAGCCTGCATCAATGTCCTGGACCTGCGGACGGATGTACGGGTCCGCACGTCGCTGCTGAAGGCCAATGGCACTGCGCCCATGCTGGTACGCGTCCACGTGGAAGAGGGTGTGGTGACACTCAGCGGCGCAGTGTCCTCGGAAAGCGAGCGCACCTGGCTTGAGCAGCGCACGCGCAGCGTTCCTGGCGTGCTGGATGTGAAGAATGCGCTGGTGGTGATGGAGCCAACGGTGGACGCGTCTGCGCCGTGATCACGGGGAGGAGCGCAACCTCGGCCTGGTCTTCTGCGCACCCGGTGGAAGCGCTTTTCCGTCCAGCCCCTGCCAGGGAAACACGCGCAAGGACACATCCGAGCTCTCCCGGAACGCGCGCAACCCCAACTGCTCAATGTCCCGGTCAACCATCTTCCAAGTGTAATCAAACAACGGATTGTGCGCGTTGCCCAGCCGGTCAAACACCCGGCGGCGCTCTTCAAAGGAGAGCCGCAACCATGTACGGAACACCCGGTGCGGGAGCTCATTTTCAACGCCTCGGTGGACACAATGACAGTCCATCATGGTCAGCTCTGCATTGCCGGGGCGCCAGCGGTACATCTCATTGGTGTCCGCCACCTGCGCATTCATCTCCCAGAAGAAGTCATGTTTGGCGTCATCCAGCCCGGTGAAGTCAAAAGGCTGCACGTAATACGCCGTGGGGAGCACATCTGAGACGGTGTAGGAATGGTTGATGAGGCACTTGGGATTCCAGCGCGCTCCCTGAAAGCCATCCACGTGGCACGGCGCTTCCCGGTGCAGGGTCCCCGGCTCCACGTGGCGCTGATCAATGGTGAGGTACGCGTGGTAGTCCGCGTGGCGCGGATTGATGCGGTGTTCCACGTCCACAATACGCTGGATGGCGCCGGCAAATTGCGCCAACGCGCGCGGCAGCCGGTACTCCGCGCAATCCGGCATCTTGATGGGCATGTCCAGCACACGCACGGCGTCAGGACGCGTGAAGATGGCCAGCTCGTCCTCATGGAGCACACCCAGTGAGATGGGCCGGGCGGGAACCTTGAACTGCCCCAGGTCAAAAAGTGTATTCATCCGTGTCAGGACCGGTGACTCCGGCAGCGGAAGCGTGTTGGGACGCGCCGTGACGAGCACGGGATTGGCGGTGTCAAACACCGGAACGTCATAGTTCTTGCCACGGTACGCGGTGCGCTCCACGCGCAGCACGCCGGGCGGGAGTTCACGCGGTGACATAGGCATGCTCCCCCGTGATGCCCCGGGCCGCAAAGAAGCGCCGGGCAGCCTCAGCGTGCAATGGAAATGCAAAGACCGCATCCAGGCCGCCGGGGCCAAAGACCAGGCCGCGCTCTGAGGTCTCCTTGTTCTGCGTAAAGGTCCCCAGCCGGCTGGCGTCAATGGGCTCCGCAATGGAAAAAAGTAACACCCGGTTGGGGCGCGGTTCGGTGGAGGTGAACCAGAACGGGGAGAGGGTCCTGGCATCCACCACCACGCCGGTCTCTTCCACAATCTCCCGCACGCCGCCTTCCGCGCAGGTCTCCGTGTCCTCAAGGAATCCACCCACAATGCCCAGCTTGCCAATCTTGGGTTCAATGGCGCGGCGCACCACCAGCAATCCGGTGCGGCCGTTCTGCACCACCGGGACGAGCACCACGGAGACCGGAATGGGATTGGACCAGACCTGCGTCTTGCAAGCGGTGCATGTGCGCGGATAGCGCAGTGGCAACGCGTAGGCCGTGCCGCAATAGGAGCAATAACTGTCTTTGACAGGTGTCATGGAGCGCCTTCCAGGCCGGGGGGCAGGATGCAATCAAGGACGTCAAGGTTGGCAAGCAACGCAGGATCTTTAACGAAGCCACTGGGCGCCTGCAGGATGAAATGCCGCAGTTGTTCTGTGTACGGGTGGATGGGTTCAAAGCTCAGCGCGCGCGGGGGTTGGCGCGGTGCGCGGTGAAAGAGCTCGCCGTCACCGCGCGCGCCCAATGTGCCAAGGGCTTCCACTTCTCCAGCGTCACCGGTCAGAAGCACACGGGAGATGGCCCGGTGCGCAATGGAGACGGAGATGTGCACCAGCACACCGCTCTGAAGGCGGAAGGACACCTCTGCCGCGCGGTCCATGCCCGTGGGAGGCTCCAATACCGACGACACCCGATCAACCGAGGCATCCCCGGAGAACATCAACGCCAGGTCAATGCCGTGGGTTCCCAACGCGGCAAGGCTCCAGAAACGCGCGTCCTGACCGGTGGCCCGCCAGCCGCTTGTGGACGGGTCAGGCCAGGCCCAGCGGACAAACACGGTCCGGAGGTTTCCAACCAGCTCCGCGCGTTGGGTGAGCGCAAGACGGTGCGCCGCGTGATGACGCAGATGGTAGCCAACCGCGAGATGTACGTTGGCCGCGCGCGCCGCGTCCACGGCGCGCTCGGCGTCCGGCCGGGTGAGGGCCAACGGCTTTTCAACCAGCACATGCACACCGGCAGCTGCGCATTGCATCACCTGCGCAGGATGGAGGCCGTCCGGAGTGGCCAGGATCAATGCATCACACACACGCGCGCCCAGCAGCGCGTCCAGCGAGGTGAAGCGCGCAGTGGCGTCAGACGCGGGGAACGCAGAGAGGCGCGCGGGATCCCGCGCGCAGACCGCGGTCCAGGCCAGGGACCCGTCTTGCTGCAAGTGGGTCAGTGCACGCGCGTGGTGCGCGCCGGCGTCACCAATGCCAACCAGGCCAACCTTGAACATGGGTGTGCACCGTAGCGCGCGTGGCCGGCAAGGCAAGGACCTGGTCAGCCCCGCGCCGCGGCATCCGCCGTCACCGCCAAGAGTAACACACCTCCGGTGACCATGAACTTCACCGCGGAATCCAGCGCCAGCAGGTCCATCCCATTGGAAATCACCCCAATCACCATGCTGCCCAGCAACGCAGACCACACACTTCCCTGGCCGCCAAAGAGGCTGGTGCCGCCAATCACCGCTGCCGCAATGGCGTTGAGCAGGACGTCACCCGCGCCGGAAGACTGGTTCACCGCCAGCAACCGTGACGCCGCCAGGATGCCGCCCGCCGCGGCCAGGGTGGAAGACAGCGCAAACACCAGCACGCGCACGCGGTGCACCGGCACACCCGCGCGCCGCGCCGCTTCAACGTGGCTGCCCACCGCCAGCACGTGGCGGCCAAAACGCATCCTGACAATCAGAAAATCTCCCAGCAGCACCACCGCCACCAGAATGAGGATTCCGGAAGGCATCCCCCGGTCCGCGTTCAACACCAGCACCACCAGCAGCAATGAAGCCGCCAACACAACCACTCTGACAACGTCATTCCGCAACCTCGCCACCGGAAGTGCGGCCAGCACGCGGGCGCGCCGGACCAACAGCAGGCGCGCCGCATAGACGCCGGCCATCCCCAACGCACACAGCACACCCGGCAACGGAGGCAGAAACGTATTGGCCAGCCCAACAACAAAACCATCCCGCAGATTCAGTGTCCCGGTGCTGCCCAGCACCCAGAGCAGCGCGCCCTGCCACGTCAACAACCCCGCCAGCGTGACGATGAATGACGGAACCCGCAGACGGGTGACCCAGAAGCCCTGCGCACCCCCAATGACTGCACCCGCAGCCAGGGACAACGTCACCGCCAACGGACCCGGCACGCCGTGTTTCACATGAAGCACCGCCATGATGGCCGCGCACAGGCCGCTGACGGCGCCGGCGCTGAGGTCAATCTCACCCAGCAGCAGCACCAGCACCACACCGCACGCCAGGGTTCCCATGGCCGCAATCTGCATCAACAGATTGGTGAGGTTCAGCGGGCTGAGGAAATTGGCGTTGGCAATCTGGAACACCGTGCACAACAGCAGCAGCGCGCCCAACACCGGAAGTGCCCGCTTCACGCTCATGCCGCCGCCGCACCGGTGATGGCCGCAACCACGTCTTCACGTCGGTCGGCGGCGGAAAATTCGCCAGCGTTCTGACCCAGGCGCAACACCACAATCCGGTCCGCCACCGCCATCACATCTGCCAGGTTGTGGCTGATGACCACCACACCCAGACGCTGCTCACGCAGCCGCCGGATGAGCGCAAGCACCTGCGCCGTCTGCGCAACACCCAACGCCGCGGTAGGCTCATCCAGCAACACCACGCGCGAATTCCACATCACCGCACGCGCCACCGCCACACACTGGCGCTGTCCGCCGGAGAGTGCGGCAACAGGTTGGCGCACATCTGGAATGGAAACACCAAGGCCCTGCAACACAGCCAATGCGCGCTGCTCCATCACGCTTTCATTGAGCGCGCGCAGCGGCCCGCTCAGCAGTTCCCGTCCCAGGAAAAGATTGGCCACGGTGTCCAGCGCATCACACAGCGCCAGGTCCTGGTAGACCGTCTGGATGCCCGCAGCCATGGCAGCGGCGGGTGTTCCAAGCTGGATTCTGACGCCGTCACGCAGCACCTCACCGCCGTCCGGCGCAACAATTCCGGACATCACTTTGATCAGCGTGGATTTGCCCGCGCCGTTGTCACCCACCAGCGCCACCACCTCACCAGAGCGGACCTGCAAAGAGACTTTGCGCAGCGCCTGCACCGCGCCAAAGCGCCTGCTGATGTCCACCAGGCTCAGCAGTGGCGTGGGAGCGTTCACTGGATTCCGGCGGAGGCACAGGCCGCGGCGTAGTCCCTGGTGCACACGTCCGTGATTTTCCAGAAGCCGTCCCTGAAAATAGTGTCTTTCACATTGGCTCTGGTCACCACCACCGGCGTCAACAGCACTGCGGGAACATCCACCTTCCCGTTGTTCACCACCGTCCTGGTCACCGCCGGCCTGCCCTGCAGCAACGCGTAGGCAAGGTCCGCCGTCACTTCCGCCTCCGCGCGGATGGCCTTGTACACCGTCATGAACTGCTCACCCGCCAGGATGCGCTGGATGGCCGCCAGCTCCGCGTCCTGTCCCGTCACCGGCGGTAGTGGCGTCACACCCGCGCTCTTCATGGCGGCAATGGCGCCGCCCGCCGTCCCGTCATTGGCTGCGTACACGCCGTCCACCTTGTTGTTGAGCGCGGTGAGTGCCTGTTGCATCTGGTTCTGCGCTTTGTCCGGACTCCAGTCCGGGGTGTCGTATTCGCGCGCAATGGTCACTTTCCCGTCCAGCGCAGCGTGCGCGCCCTTCCTGAACTGCCCCGCATTGTTGTCCGTGGGTGAGCCGTTGATCATCACAATGGACGCGCCGGGTTTCAGGGCGGCCGCCAGGCTTTCACCCTGGAGACGGCCTACCTGCTCGTTGTCAAAAGAGACGTAGGCCGTGACGGCGGCCGTGCCCTTGATGAGGCGGTCATACGCAATGACGGAAGCGCCGCGGCTCTGCGCCAGCTCCGCAATGCCCGCAGCGGCGTCCGAATCCACCGGAGCGAGCACCAGCACGCGTGCACCGTTCACCAACGCCGCTTCCGCCTGCTGCCGTTGCACGGACGCGTCCTGGTTGGCGTTGCTGTAGATGAGCGTGGTGACGTCATAACCCAGCGCGGCCAGGCGGGCTTTGAAGTGCGGCAGGTCCTGGGATTCATACCGCGCCGTCTTGGTCTCCGGCAGCAACAGCGCAATACGCGGTGCAGAGGGCGCGGACTTGGGACAGCCCATCCACAACGTCATCCACAACAGCAGCGCAACGCGTGCAGGTTTCATGGGCGCAGCCTTTCCGTTCAGGGGGCGCGCCGCAAGGGCTCAATTGACCCCAAGGGATGGACGGCGCATGGGGCACCTGGTTGAGGCACCTCCTCCGGGATTCATCCCACGCCGCGCGTGCGTTGAGCGCCTCCGCCGCATGCGCCGTTGATGACGCAAAAGATCCTTCCAGCAGCGGTGTCGGCGTCAAGTCGAACGAGCGCTGCCTATGTTCCGCTGCGCCTTCACCGGCGTCACTTTGTTTTCGGTGCGTCGTCTGGAACCCCCGCCAAGAGCACCTGGACGGTTTCGAGCATGTTGCCGACCTCGAAAGGCTTCTCCATTCGCAGGTTCGGGACGGATGCTAGAAAGGCTTCGGTCTTCGCCGTCACCGCCCCTCCGCTGAGGAACACGACTCGCCGCGCGAGCTCGGGATTGCGACCAAGGAGAACTTCGTAGAACTCGATCCCGGTCATCATCGGCATCATCACGTCGGAGAAAATAAGATCGAATTTGTGGCTCTCCTGACATATGCGTGGGTGGGAAAATGGTCATAATTTCAGTGCCTTCTTCACCGGTTCAATATCCAACCCGGTGCAACAGAGCATGATCATTGCCAGCACTGCCTCCGCGGAA
>Ga0163144_10023247_pt1 | contig 12246 bp, 16 predicted proteins | sample OliLak19BULKMAT1_FD_123175 | JGI IMG/M metagenome (GOLD analysis project Ga0163144, IMG submission 123175) | Freshwater microbial mat bacterial communities from Lake Vanda, McMurdo Dry Valleys, Antarctica - Oligotrophic Lake LV.19.BULKMAT1 | ecosystem: Environmental > Aquatic > Freshwater >...
CCCAACCTAAACACGTTGTCACTGTCAAGACCCATGTTGAGACCATATTGCCCTGGGCGATGGAATGACATCGTGGCTGTTGGCCCAGTCGGCTGCAAGCCACCGCTTGATCCGGCCGTCGCGACGGCCGCTGTGCTGGTCACAATCATTGTCGTGAACGACGTCTGTGATGTTGTTGTCGAGTTGGCCACATTGAAGTTTGACGGGTTGTAGACGCTGCTAGCTACTCCGTCGGTGGTACCCCACAGCCAGGGTGGCTGGCCGGTCAGGCCCAGGTAGCTAAACGTCATTGCGGTGCCGGTGCCGCCGTTTTGCGAAAGAGTGCTTGCCTTGGCAGCAATGGTGGCCGCGGCCGCTGTGCCGGCGTTTGTTGCAAAGTCGGCATTTCCAACGCTCAGCAGTGGTGCAGAATTTGTCCATGTTGGCGCCCCGGCGGCGTTAGATCTAAGCACATGACCCACTGTACCCACAGCCGTGTAGGCGACTTGGCTGGCACTTGCGCCGTATGCAACGCCGCCGATGGTTGTAGCGGTGTTTCCGGTGCCACCACGCAGGACCGGCAGCGTGCCTGTTGAATTGGCAATGTTCAGATAGAACGAGCCAAGCTCACCACCAAGCAGGGCTGCATCCAGGCCGGACCCTGCGCCGTCGTTGCCAGCGTGCCATACCGTATTTCCGCCAATTTCAACGACGCCAGCAAGACTGATTGTCATGCGGGGCACGCCGCCGGTGGTGAAGTTTATTGCGCCGGCATTGGCGCCAACAACAAGGGTACCAGCTGTAGAAAATAGACCGGCTCCCGACGTTGTCGTCAAGAAACTTGACGAGTTAAAGAGATTGCCAGTCATGGCGTCGCCCGCCGTCGACACAAATGATGCGGTGCCGGAGGTGTCTACCAGCGGCGTCCATTGCTGGACGGCTTGATTGCCCCCGGACGTTGGGTCCAGCAGGTTGGTGTTGGCGTCTGCATTGAAACCAAAGAACCAGAGGCCTGAAGAGGGGCCGGTCCTCATGAATAGGGTACCATCTGGCACCGATGCAGCATCAGGCAAAACTGGGCCTGAGTTGATGATTGCGCCGCCGTAGAAATTCTTGCTCATGTGATGATCCTAGATCAGGGTGCTGTACAACCTATTTATTGCCCGCCGCTGCTACCAACATGGCTTACAATCACACAGCCACTTGGTGTATTAGAGACGCCACATCTGCAGGACCTGGAAGCAGGTCACCAGTTTTTGGTTACGTGTTAAAATAGTACATTCAGTCAGGAGTAACCATGAACCACGAGCAAAGTTTCTATCTCAACAACGATTTCCGCACCTGCCTCCACGCTCTGATGGACCATGGCCTGGTCGCCAACCCCCGTGGCACCACAACGCGGGAACTGCTCAACTACAACATCACCCTTACCGACCCCAGAAACCGGGTCATTACATTTCCGGAGCGCAAGACCAGCACCCGGTACCTGCTGGGCGAGTTTATTTGGTACATCTCGGGTTCTTCTGACCCGGCTGGCATCCTGCCATACGCCAAGTTTTGGGACAGCATTCGCAGCCTGGGCGTCAACGGGCTCTATGAAAAGGGCACCATCAACTCAAACTACGGCAATCGCCTGTTTGGCCACTCGGAACTGCCAGCCTTCACCGCCCAGACCAGCACGCTGTCAAAGCCGCGCCCAATCAACCAGTGGAACTCCACAGTGGCGCTGCTGAAGGCTGATCCCGATTGCCGCCAGGCAATCATGAACATCCACGTACCAAGTGATCGCCATGCCGGCAATCGGGATGTTCCCTGCACCCTGTCCCTGCAGTGGATGATTCGCAGTGACAAACTGCACCTCATTGTCAACATGAGGTCCAATGACATCATCTTTGGTTTCACCAACGACGTCTTCCAGTTCACCATGCTGCAGGAGGCAATGATGCTTCAACTGCGCGACACCTATCCCAACCTGCAACTTGGTATCTACTGCCACAACGCCGGGTCCATGCACGTCTACGATCGACACTTTGACATGGCAAACAAGATCGTTGCCAATCCAACCGCCAAGGACATCTCAATGGTCCCGATGGATGCATTCAACGACGACATCTTGACCGGCCTGGTTGGTGTCGAGGCGGCTTGGCAGGCGGCTGGGGCCACTGATGACTTTGACTTTGCGGCGGTTGGTGCCTGGCAGCTGCTCACACCATACTGGCAGACCCTGGTAAAGGCGTTCTTTGGTGACGACATCTCTGCACTGCACGCCGTATTCGGCCAGACAGAATGAACAAGGCAGACGGCGTCGAGCATAGACGGTGCAGTCAGGGCGGCTGCACTCGGCCAGCCGTTGACATGGACGCCCTGGTAAGCCGGGCTGCACAGCAACTTGCTGATGCCATTGATGCCATTGATGCCGAGGTCTTTCAAAAACTACTAGACGAACATGCGCTACGAAAAACAAATCCTTGAGGCGTATAGTCGTCTTGGCTTCACACCGCGGGACAACCAAGTCCACCACATCAACGAGATCTGCGTTGCTTTTCTGGATGAGAAGTTCAGGAACGTTGTGCTGTCAGCACCAACCGGCACCGGCAAGTCCATTATTGGTGTGGTAGTTGCAGAGGTCATTCACTCCATCAAGTATCCACACGCGACAGGAGACGCCTCATTCATGTTGACAGCCACCAATGTGCTGGCTCAGCAGTATCAGGACACATTTGGTCAGGATGAAGGCGCCGAGTGGGATGGCAAGTTTCACATCGTAAAAGGTGCTGGCAACTATGAGTGTGGGGCGCTGTCTACCACCGCCGAACCACAGACTGCAGAGGCCTGTGCTATTCAGTTGTTTCGCAAGAGCGGAATGCAGGAGGTGATTGACCAACACTGTGGCGGCTGCGGCTATATGCTGTCCAGAAACCGCAAGGCCAAGGCCCGCCACCTCATCACCAACTACGCCTACTTCTTTATCAACAGGATGTACGCGCCGCTGCCCATGCCCAAGCGGACTGTCACCATCTTTGACGAGGCGCACCTGCTCAATGACCTGTTTGTTGACCACAATGCCATCTACTTCTCAGAGAAGCGGCTGGCAGGGTTTGCGGAAGAGGTCGCCGAGCAACTCAAACTTGGCCACACTGACGTCTTCAAGCAACTCAAACAGATTCGTGAGCACCTTGTTGCTGGCAAGATCACTGACAAGAACTACCGCCCCTACCTTACCCAACTCTACGAGACCTACAAAGAGATCAGCGAGGCTGCAAAGGCGGAGGCAGATCGCAGCGTGCGACAGCAGGCAAAGTACCTGAGACTGCAGAAGATCTCAAAGAAGTTCTACAACCTTGGCTGCAAGATTGACGATCTCAACAACTTTGAGTATCCACACGTCTTTGAGCACAAACCAAAGGACCTCAAGAAGCAGCAAAACGAGCACGAGATTACCGTCAAGCCCATCTTCATTGGTGAGATGTTTGCTGTGCTGGAGAATGCTGACTACAACCTGCTCATGTCGGCGACCATCAGCGATATGTACACAAAGCGGACCATGGTCCTGCCTGAAACCACCAAGCACATTCGGCTGCCACCCACCTTTCCAAGAGAGAACAAGGAGGTGGTGTTCTACAAGCCGCAGGCCCTCAACTACACGTCAATGAAGGACCCTGATACCATCAAGCGGCTGTGTGCCACCGTCTGGCAGATCGTAGACCACCACACTAAACTGGGGGAGCGTGGCATTATCTTGGCGCCGTCCTTCAAGGTGCTTGAGAGCATTAGTGGCACGCTTCGTGGGGCGGGCGGCAACTACCGCATCTTCGAGCAGGCAAAGGGAATCAAACTGGCTGACATGTTGACTGAGTTCAAGGCCTACCAAGGTGGCCCAGCAGTCCTGCTTACACCAAGCGGCTTTGAAGGTGTCGACCTGCCAGGGGATCTAAGTCGCTGGCAGATCATTGTAAAGGCCCCGTTTGGCTCGCTTGGCGACAAACGTATCGAGTACATCCTCAACACCTATCCGGACATCTATGCGCTGTCTGCCCTCATGAAGATTGTACAGGGCGCAGGTCGCAGTGTCAGGTCAAGCGAGGATTACGCAGTCACCTACATGCTGGACACCGCAATCCAGCGGATGTGGGGAAAGAACAACGAGTGGGCTGATGAATTTTTGACCTCCTTTCGCTCTACCATCGTCGCGGAAACAGAGTAAAATAGACACATGTCTGATACACCAACTCACTCAGAAGACACCAGGCAGCCTGGCAAAAAAGTCAAGCGCAAGACAACCAGAAAGAAGAGAAACAGACCTATGCGTGACGTACAAGTTTTCAAGCCGGGGACAGTGCCGCGCAATGAGGTAGTCTTCGGTACCTACGGGACTGCCGAGTGGATTGACGCTGACTTCCGACGCCAGCAATACCTGTCGGGGGCGGCGACCCTTGAAACCAACACCACCTGGTTGACACCTGCAGGGTTCCGGTTGCCAGATTGGATCCCCACTCAGTGCTGGCCCTCCTACACCTTCTTGAGCAGTACCGAGGTTATCATTCCAATGGAGGGCGGCATCATTCACATCATGGCATCTCGCGCCAAGATGGATGTAATCTTGACTGGCAGCCCGGCTTGGATAGCGGAGTGGGATGCATTCTTTGACGCCGCATTCAAGAAGGCAGAGAACCTTATCCGCTGGGTCTACAATGCACGCGGCGACGACATCAGCGTGCCGCTCAACTACCGCGCCGGCATCAATGCCGCCTACCCCTGGCTTGACCGCCCATTCGCTGACTACATCCGCGACTACCTGGACAGCGATGCCTGCGTGCTCATCCTCATCGGTCCGCCCGGCACAGGCAAGACGACCTTTATCAAGAACGTCATTCACCAGACCGGCGGAAATGCCCGCGTTGCCTATGACCAAAAGGTCCTTGAGGGTGATGACTTCTTCGCTGGCTTTGTTGATGGTGAGGATGACATCCTGGTGATGGAAGACGCTGACAGTTTTCTGGCAGACCGTCAGGACGGCAACACCATGATGCACAAGTTCTTGTACGTGTCCGATGGTCTCATCTCGGCTGCCAACAAGAAGATGATCTTCTCGACCAACCTGCCCAACATCAATGACATTGACCCAGCGCTCATGCGTGCCGGGCGCTGCTATGACGTTGTCCAGTTTCGGCCACTCCTGCGAAATGAAGCACAAGCTGTCCTTGATGAGGTAAAATCAAAACACGAGCTCCCCGATGGTAAGGATTTTACCCTCGCTGAGATCTTCACAACGCAGCCTTCGGCTGACAAAACTTCTAAGAGAAGCATGGGGTTCAAATGAAAATCACATCACGACCTACAGCCGACGTTACAATCGGCAGCGGCAAGATCAACCTCAAAGTAACGGTTGACCAGGCAGAACTCATCATCGCCCTGATAATGTCCTGTCGGCTTGGGGGAAAGTCTGTGTACAGTGCCGCCGCCTACCAGCTGTGTGGCTTGTTCGAGAACGAGTTTGACCCAATGATGATCGAGAGCGCAACCGACTCACTTGACCTTGGCGTCACGGTTGAGGATGCGCTGGGCGCTGTTCTGTATGAGACCGGCACAAGTGGCGACGAGTTTGTAACACTGGAGGTATGATGATCCCAAAGACAGTCTATGCAGTTGAGGGGCTCGATCGCCTTGGTAAGTCTACCCTCATCGAGGGAATCAGGCAGGCACTCGGGTACTACTAGGTTATCCACTTCAGCAAGCCCCAGCGGCTTGCGCGCTATGCAAACTCGTCACGCGTAGTGGGTGTGCCGCCAGGCGGCCAGCAGGTCTATCACTACCAGCACGAGAGCTTTCTCAACTCAATGCTGCTGGCAAAGTCGGGTGCTCGCATCATCTTTGATCGCTGGCACCTTGGTGAAGTCGTCTACTCACCAATGTATCGCGGCTACTCAGGTGAATACGTCTACAGTTTGGAAAAGCAACTGGGCGAGAATGTTGACCTTCGCCTAATTCTCTTGACTGAGGACTTTGACATCGCGCGGCACTTTGTTGACGATGGACACTCGCTGGGCACCGTCGAAGATCGGGAAGAAGAGCAGGAGCGCTTCATAAGTGCCTTCAATCGGTCCTCGATCCGAGACCGGCGCATTGTATGCGTGACAGACCGCGGTCTTGGTGGCTTCAGGTCAAAGGACCAGATCTTGACAGAGGCCCTGTCTTGAAGATAGTTGCGCTCTCTAATGCTGAAACCGTTCGCGAATCATATCACGAGGCGCGAGCGCAGGGCTACATTGTGTTTATCTATGAGCACGCGGATCCACTTCACAGCCTTTCAGCCGAGAAGTTCGTCTACGTGCTGAGCGACGAGGAGTTGGTAGAAAAGATCAGTCTGCTGCGGGCTGACTCATGTGCAGTTGAAGAGATTGCACGGTGGTAGCATCGCTCTATGGCGGGCAGTACGATCGCCTGACGAGGGAAATGCAGCAAAAGATGTATTTTCAACTCGCTCTTCGTAAAGATAACTATGCATCAGGCTTGGCGGGCCAGAGGTGGGACGCCAAGTTTATCCTGGTTGGAGACAGGCCCGGGCCCGGCGCCTCTAAGATGCCAGCCAACTGGCACCACACGCCCTTCTACAGCACCAGGAACTCCAGCTTTTGGATGAACAAGCAGCTCATTGAGGCGGGCATACCCGAGAACAATCTCTTTTGGCTGAACTCTGCTGACATGCACGGGGTGCCAACGAACCCTGGCCACCTACTGGGTTGGGGAGCAGGCTGTCGACTTGTGGCTCTTGGTGGAGCAGCCGCCAAGTGGATTGGAAGCCAGTTGAAGACGGCTGGACTGCCAGTCCAGTATGAGAAAGAGTGGCACCCAGCTGCTTGGAAACGCTTTCATTCCAAGACGCCCTATCCGCTTATTCCGCTCCTGCAGGCGCCCCGCTCGACCTAAAACGGGTCGACGACCCCTGCTTTTCGGGTTACAATGAGAGGTCTTCACGGGCTAAATCCTCCCAGGTCTAAATCCTTCAGGGCAAACTTCAGCACGAATAGTTTGGACATCGTTTGTAAACCATTTCTTTTTGCGTAATGATGCTGCCTGCTTTTCGCGGCTTGCTTTGGATTGGTTTTTAGAAGCCGCACCGATCTTTTTCTTTGTTTCTTCTGTGAGAGTACTACCCATCAAGGCTATTGAAATCTTAGCACGCGTTTCTTGTAAAACAATCCTGTCCTTCATTTTGGCCGACCTTGCGGCAAAGCGTTCCTCTCTATTTGCCTCATAATTGCGCATGAATGTTTCGCGCTGGCGTTGCTTTTGTTCCTCAGTAATAGGGCCCAGTTTTCTACCTTTTAATTTTTCTGAAATCTTGCGTTTAGTTTCTTCTGAATGCGGTCCAATCCGTCCGGCAAAATGACCCCCTACAGCCTTATTCAGCCATCTCTGATTGCTGATTGCGCCAACTTTCCTTAAAAAACGCTGCTCATATAACCGTGCAGTCACAGTATCTTCACCAAATGTTCGCAGTACTCTAATCGTGTCAGGTTCACCGTTCGACCTTCGAAAGTTTGCTACATGCTTTGACGATGTATGGTACAATGTCCATAAGTCAGAGGGTTGGCAGCCCGACCGATATCTTACTCCGCAATACCATACATCAAGATGTTTCCATCCAATTACATAAACAAAGGAATTTCTCATGTCTAAACGTCTCCTGATAACCGGCATGAATAAAAATCAATGCGTCCGCAAGCATTTTCTAAAAATGCAACTAAAGGTTGTTCCTTCTCAATACAGTCTATTTAACTGTTTGGTTGATATGGGCTGGGAGGTTGACCAGCGGGTGGTAGAAATTGGCGAAGACCTTTCAATGTACGATGAGGTTATTGTCTACATTGCAGGACCACGACAACTTGTTGCCGGTAATGTGTTCAATGGACTGTGGGCAGTTAATAGTCGCCCAGATTGTATTCTTGCCTTTGATGATTGGCAGGTACCTGACCTCTACAAAGGCATGATGAAATGCACGAAGTGGGAAGAGTTGACAGCCGATTTTATTTTAGGCGTCAATAAGAAGACGGTTGAGGAACTTATCCCATTCAAGAATGAATTGCTTGGAGCCGTAGAACAAATTGCTTCATTGCAGAACCGCATGCTCATCAGCGCCTTTCGCACCGAGCATCTTGGTGACGCCGAGGGTTATGGCGCACACCTCTTGTTTGACAAGATCAACTATCCGCGGGACCGGACGTTTGTCTACAACCCCAATCCCTACCACCGCAACCGCCGCCCCGGTGACTTTGTGCATGAGGGCGCCGAAGATCCCAGCTGGCGGGCCTCGCCCCTGTTGTTTACTGGCTCAGCAGCCCCAGACCGAGAGCGCCGTTTCAACTTTGCCAGCCTTGTGCAGAGCAAGACACAGAAGTGGCTTAAGAAGCAGGGCTACACGGGCAATCCCAAGGATGATGAGCAGGGCTTTATTGGTGAGTGGCCGGTCGATCTCTACGGCTCAAAGGCTGACACCCAGAAGCGGCTTACAGAGGACGCGATGTGCCAGACCTTTCAACGTGACTGGGCCTGCCTTATGCCCGGATACGACCATGCCGGCAGCGGCTGGTGGAGGGCGCGGCCACTTCAGGCGGCTGACGCCGGCTGTATCCTCATTGGCGAGCGGCGGGAGCTTGAGGTCTACTACGGCAAGGAGTTCTCGCTTCTTGATCTAAAGGCCAAGGACCTTGTTGAGGCAACTGACAGGGAGTTGATTGAGATTGCCGGCCTGCAAAGGGAGGCGCTCTACGCCATTCACCCACTTGACCAGCGTGTTCAGCGCGCTGAATTGTTTGCAGTACTGGCAGCCGCGAAATGAAGATACTTGTAGTTGGAGCAGGATTTGCAGGAGCCACCACGGCACGTGAGTTGGCTGAAGCTGGCCACACGGTCGTTGTCATTGACGCCCGCGATCACGTTGCTGGCAATGCCTATGACTATGTCAACGAGCATGGCATACGTGTTCACAAGTACGGACCCCACCTCTGGCATACGTCAAATGAGGTGGTGCATGAGTGGGCTTCTCGCTTTACGGAGTGGACGCCCTACCAACACCGTGTGCGCGCGCTGGTACCAGGCGGCAAGACGGTGCCGCTGCCAATCAACCCAGAGACGATTGAGACTGTTTTTGGTCAGCGCTTCTTCTCATGGTGTCACGAAAACGGATGGGCAGAAACGCCCTACGGTGGCCTGCCTGTGACGGGGTCCCATGCCCGCTTTCTTGACACCCTTGTTGCACGCCACACCTCGGCGCTTGACAGCCGGCAGCATGTGGAAAACAGTGTGGGCCAGGAGCTGTGTGAACTCTTCTTTGCGCCCTACACCAAGAAGATGTGGGGACTGAAACTCGAGGAGCTGCCAGCGTCTGTGGCTGCTCGCATTCCGACAAACGTGGAGAGTGGCAGCACCCTGTACTTTCCAAACGACCGCTTCCAGTTTCTGCCGACAGACGGCTACACTGCAATGGTCCAGAATATCCTTGACCACAAGAACATCCAGGTTTCGCTGGAGACTACACGACAGGAGTTTCTCCAACCAAACCTGGCCTGGTACTGGCAGGAGCGGCTTGACTGCAGCAATCTTGACTTTGACCATGTCTTTACGTCTGAGCCCATCGACACCTACTTTGATTGCACGCTGGGTGAGCTGCCCTGGCGATCCGTAAAGATGCATGTTCAGACGCTGTCACTTGTAAATACGCTGCCGTCTCCAGTACTCAACTTCACTCATAATGGCCCTATTACTCGGGTGACTGAGTGGAAGCAGCTGCCAGCCCACGGCAGCAACGAGTACTGCACAACTCTCACGTTTGAGGAGCCCTGCGACTACCGTGACAACAACATGGAGCGCTACTACCCAGTCAAGGTTGCTGGCGCTGTTGATCCCAACCGCGAGCTGCTCAAGCGCTACCAGCAGCTCACTCCTGCCAATGTTACCTTCATTGGTCGCTGCGGTCAATACGTCTACACGGACATGGCACCATGCATCTCATCAACTCTCGCAATCGTTCGCAAGTTTCTCAAGGAGCTCACATGACATTCACCTTTAGCCGGCCTACCCTCATCACACTCACTGCACCAACATGCAGTGGAAAGAGCTACCTGCTCAATGAGATTACCTCACGTGGTCACCTCTCGCGCATTGTGAGCACCACCACTCGAGCTCGGCGTGACGGTGAGCGTAACGGCTTTGACTACGACTTCATCACAGCCGCCCGCTCACGGGAGATTGAGCTTGAGGGAAACTTCTTTGAGCTCATCGAGTTCAACGGCACTCTATATGGTGTGACCCATGACCAGATGAGGCGCGCAATGGCCTGCGACCAGCCGCCGGTCATTGTCCTTGAGCCACAGGGGCTGGAGATCTACCGCCAGAAGTGTCACGAAATGGGTTGGGATGTCTTCCAGGTCTACGTGCACACTGCTGAGGAAGAGCGCGTACGGCGGCTCAACGCGCGTACCACCAACGAAATCTTGCAGGCTGTTGGCAAGCTGTCGTCTGTAAATGTTGCAACTTTTGCAGATGCCTTTGCCGTAGTCAACACGGAGAAGCTGACCGCCGCACTGCCCAAGATTGTGGCGGTACACACCTCTCGACTGCTGTCCATTACTGGCGATGAGCGTCGCTGGCAGGGCAAGTTCAGCTGGGACGCCATTGTACCAGGTGACGACGTAGAGCAGGCCATTGAGATGATCAGCCAGGGCATTGCCTGGCGCAACCGCAAGACGGCGCCCCCAGTAGCCATTGGGGCGGTTACACTGCCACTCTGATCCTGGCTGCTTCTTGAAACCCCGTAGACCGCTACGGGGTTTTGTGGGGCGTGCTCCATCCTGCGACCGGCAGTGTACAACCTGGCCGGTAGTGATAGAATAGCAACTGTAAGCACCGCACCATGTGGTGCGCTATCTAGCAACTAATGCTATAAATCGCGCGGCGAAGGAGTTGATCATGGCAGGCGTATTGAAGTCACAGAAATCCACGTACGAATTCAGCCAGGCTGACATGAAGAAGTTGATTGCGCAGGAACTTGTCGCCAAGGAGTAAGACATCCACGTCGAGTTTGTCATCGATGAAGTTGGTGGAGATTTGCTGGACCGATTTCCAGGCCGCAAGCAGGTAACCTGTGTTCGCGTCACCGTTGAGCATAGCGGTGACAAACGCGAACGCGACATCTATGACCGGTAAATCAAGAGAACATCTCTGTCACTTCTAGCACACATCAAGTTTGCCGGTTGTACACTACAACCGGCCGGGACTGTGTTATAATACGACTATCGTATCAAAGGAGCTCATCATGGCCCGCGAAACCAAAGCAGCCCGCACGCTTCGACTTGAAGCCGTCGCGCATACTGTTCTTGAAGCAGAAGCCGCGTTCATGGCGCAGGCGCCGCTGCACCTCTTCAAGCTGAAAGAGCTCGCGTCTCAGGCGTCGGTTCATGTGCGCGTCGATCTCCTTCCCAAAGGGTTCACTGTCGCTTTCGAGTTCGAATACGGGGACGAAGTCCTGACCACTTTCGATTCTGAAAGCTGGGAGTTTGAACAACTCAGGCTCAAGCTGGATGAGAAGCTTGCCGAAAAAGAAGCTCGGAATCGCCGGCTCTTGCTGGCTCAGGAAGCGCTGAGTCTCCTGTCGAACGAGCAGCTCGCGGCTCTAAAAGAGTTCGGGTTCAAAACCTGATTTCAAGCCCAACCCCGGATCTCTGTTACGGTTTGCTAAACGAAAAGAGCAGATAATGTCACTCATTCAAGAAATCAAAGACCAGAACCTGGCCGCCCGGCGGTCAAAGTTCACGGCTGTCTCGAACCTCTTGACGACCCTCATCGGCGAAGCCGAGATGGTTGGCAAGAACGCTGGTCGAGAAGTCTCCGATGCCGAAGTGCTGGCGGTAATCCGCAAGTTCGTCAAGAACATCAACGAGACCATCAGCATCCTCGGCGACAACGACCTTCGGACAACGATCGCCCTGGCTGAGCGCCAGACCCTTGAAGTGTTCTTGCCGCGGCAGCTTGGTACTGATGAGCTTGAACAGATCATCAGTTCGATCAAGGTCGAGCTGGCCGCTGGACCCAAGGACATGGGCCGGGTGCTTGCCCTGCTCAAGAGCCGGTTTGACGGTCAGTACGATGGCAAGTCTGCCTCGATGATCGCCAAGGTGCTGTTGTCATGAGCGATCACAACTACCGTCTCTACGCCTTTGTTGCCAACCACTACCTGTCCCAGCTGCAGCTTGGGCTCCAGACGGCCCA
>Ga0163144_10023251_pt1 | contig 12245 bp, 12 predicted proteins | sample OliLak19BULKMAT1_FD_123175 | JGI IMG/M metagenome (GOLD analysis project Ga0163144, IMG submission 123175) | Freshwater microbial mat bacterial communities from Lake Vanda, McMurdo Dry Valleys, Antarctica - Oligotrophic Lake LV.19.BULKMAT1 | ecosystem: Environmental > Aquatic > Freshwater >...
AAAATATCGCCAACCCCACCCCCACCAGCAACTTACAGCCCTCAACCCCACCCACGAGACCCCGGATTTTTGACACCCGCCTGCTAAACTGCCCGCGGAGAAAGGAGGGTCCCAAAATGGCAACCCTGAGTCAAATCAACGCATCCCGAATCAACGGAGCCCGCTCGAAAGGCCCCGTAACCACCGAAGGCAAAGCCCGAGTCGCACAGAACGGAGCAAAGCACGGCATCTACTCCCAGCTCGTAGTCCTCCACAATGAGGACCACTCCCTCTACCTGGCCTCGCGAGAAGCCCACCTCGCCGAATGGTCCCCTGCCACCGAGACCGAGCACAACCTCGTCATCGACATCGTCGACGCCCGCTGGAGACTCCGCCGCTTCTCCACCCTCGAAACCGCCGCCATCGACTTCGAAGTCGAGCGAACCCGCGCCGAAATCAGCGAGGCATTCACAGAAATCGACGAAGGAACCCGAACCGTCCTCGCCTTCAACGCCCTCCTTATCTCGAACCGCACCTTCGAGGTCCTCCAGACCGCCACCCGAGCCCAGCACCGCATCATCGAACGAGCCACCAGCCAGCTAATCCGCCTAAGCAAATTCCGCCACGGCACCAGCCCCAGCCCCGCACCCCAACCAGCACCAACGCCGGCAGCACCAGAAAATCAGGGGACCAAACCCGAGCCCACCCCCATCCGCACCCAACAAACGCCCCTGACCCGGCAAACCGAGACCAAAGGGAACGCACAGCGCACACCGGAAGCGAACCACCCAATCCCCGAGAACCAACAAAACGAGTCCTGACATGAATCAAGACAGCCCGGAAGTACCCTTTTGCCGACCCGCCCGCAAGCCCCGCTACCTCACCCGGGAGAACTGCGCCCAGCAATCACCGGAACTCCCCATCGCCCCCATCCTCTGGTCAGCAAAGGTGCACTCCCTGATCCGCCAAACCGCCCCGAAACCCTCAAAAGAAGCCACCATCAAACCGAAAAAGGAATCCTGGCGCTCCACCCCGTCGCTCCCCGGAGGAACCCCGAAAGAGCCAAAGCCAAGCCGCCCGTCGGCGGAATTTCCTGACCTCCGCCCAACACGCGACCGCATTCTCTTCCCATGGGAAGCCGAACTCACCGACATCGAATGGGCCGTGATCAACTTCCTGCAAAAGAAACACCCCGATGTCTTCGAAGAGCTTGTGAAGGTCGCCCTCGACCACAGCGGCCTCATCGGAGATCCCAAATGAACACGAGACCGCCCGTGCACTCAGCAGCCACAGGCCCGAATCCGATATCGTGGTTCCAGATGAAGGCACGGCGAAGCGTCCTCCCCCTGACCCTGATCGTGGCGGCAACCACCGCCCTCGCCTGGCAGGACCAGCCGTGGACCCGCCACACCATCGACAAATCCTCCACGGGAGCCGACGGAACCCGCCTCCTCGACGTCAACGGCGACGGCTTCCCCGACATCGCCACCGGGTGGGAAGAGGGCGGCAAAATCCGCGTCTACCTCAACCCAGGACCGTCGAAAGCAAAGGGTGAGTGGGCCGCCGTCACCGTCGGCAACACCGAATCGCCCGAAGACGCCGTGTTCGTCGACCTCGACGGCGATGGAGCCATCGACGTCCTCAGCGCCTGCGAAGGCAAGAACCAGACCCTGTACGTCCACTGGGCCCCAAAGGACAAAACGCAGTACCTCACCGAAAGCGCGTGGAAAATGGAAGCCCTGCCGCAGTCCCGCGGAATGATGCGGTGGATGTTCACCCTCCCCATGCAGATCGACGGCAAAAATGGAATCGACTTCTTTGCCGCAGGTAAAAACAAGGGAGGGAAACTCGGCTGGTGGGAAGCCCCCGCCAACGCCCGCGACCTCGCAGCATGGAAGTGGCATCCCCTCCGCGATGTCGGCTGGGTCATGTCCCTCATCGCCGCCGATATGGATGGCGACGGCGATCAGGATCTCCTCTTTAACGACCGTTACGGCGACCGCGCCGGCGTCTACTGGCTCGAAAATGGAGCCGACTGGAAGGAACACCTCGTGGGCGGTGCCGATCGCGAGACGCGCTTCATCACCACAGGCGACCTCGACAGCGATGGCAAAATCGACATCGTAGCCGCCGCCAAAGGACACGAGTTGCTCTGGATGCGTCGACTTTCGGCTGACGGAAACCAGTGGCGCACCACCCCCATCCCCACGCCCGGCTCCGCAGGCGAGCCCAAATCCGTCGGCATCGGCGACATCAACCGCGACGGTAAACCCGACCTCGTCTTCAGTGCCGAAGGAGCAGTCGGCGACCTCCGGGGCACCATGTGGCTGGCCGCCCCCGACTGGCGTCCCCACGACATCAGCGGAGCCCCCGGCCTCAAATACGACCTCGTCGTCCTCCTCGACATGGACGGTGATGGCGATCTCGACATCCTCTCCAGTGAGGAGCGCGACCAGCTCGGCGTCTTCTGGTACGAAAACCCCGGCACCGGAGCCTCCGGCCCACCCCTCGACCTGGCTCGCAAAATGACCCAGCGCGAAACCGCCAGCGAGGCCGAACGGGCCAACTACACCTATCGCCAGACCGTCAACCTCAACGAATACAGTGAACGCAATCGCCCAGGCGGCGAGTACCGCGAAGTCCGCGAGATCATCTTCTCTCCCTCAGGCGAACGCACGGAACGCATGACCTCTTCATCGAACACGCTCAAACGGCTGCAGATGACTCCCGAGGATTTCGCCGACATCCGCGACATCCAGCCCATGATGCTCACTGAGGACCGCATGCACCTCTACCAGTTCGTCTACAAAGGAGAGGAGACCATCGACGGCGTCGCCTGCTGGGTCATGCAGGTTCGGCCCCGCCAGATCCTCTACGGCATGCGCCTCTTTGAGGGCTCCGTCTGGGTCGACCGCCGCGATTACTCCATCCTCCGCTCGGAAGGCCGGGCCGTACCGCAGGTGCGCAGCAACAAACCCGGCAAGGAAAATCTGTTCCCCTACTTCACCACCGTCAGGGAAAAGGTAGGCCAGTTCTGGTTCCCCGTCCTGACCGAAGGGGCCGATACCCTCGACTTCAGCACCGGTCCGGTGCGCATGAAACTGAGCATCCGCTACCGCGATTACAAACGGTTTGGCGCCGAGTCCACCATTCGGCCCACCGAGCCGGAAAAGTAGCATTGTAACCATCGCCTTCGCATTCCGTAATCCCATGCAGAAGCGCCAGTGGGGACAGCAACTTTGAGCATCGAACACGCCGGGCACTCCGGCGCGGCAACCGCGGGATTCGCTGCCGATGAGGCAATCATGCTCCGGGTGCGGGCGGGCGAAACCGGTCTTCTGGCCGAGTTGTTTGAACGCCACAATCGTCCGGTTTTCGGCTTTTTCTACCGCATGACCAGCAGGCGGGAGCTCAGTGAGGATCTGGTTCAGGATGTGTTTCTCCGCATCCTGCGCTACCGCGACACGTACCAGCCCAGGACCTCGTTCGCCGCCTGGATGTACGGCATCGCCCGCAACGCGATGATCGATCAGATGCGGAAACGCCGGCCGGAGTCGTCCCTCGACGACGCCATGGCTGAGGTTCCAACGCGCGACGAACCGGCAGACGAGCGGATGCGAGCCCGTCAGGAATCGGAAATCCTGCAGCGGGCCCTGTCATCCCTGCCTGCCGACAAACGCGAAGTTTTGATTCTGGCCCGTTACCAGGATCTGCGGTATGAAGAAATCGGGCGCATCCTCGGGTGCGAACCGAATGCAGTAAAACAGCGCGTTTTCCGGGCCGTTAAGGCACTGGGCGACCGCTACACGGAATTGTCGGGGAGGGTGGCGCAATGACCTGCGAAGAGTCGAGGCTGTTGATCGCCGAAGAGCTTTTCGGAGCTCGTTCGGCCAATGAAGAACTGGAGAAACACCTGGCATCCTGCGAGGCATGCCGGACGGAAGCCGAACCCGTTCGAAAAGTATGGCGGCAAATGGCGTCGCTCCCAGAGCCCGAGCCCCGCCCCGGCATGGCAACGCGCTTCTATGCGGCACTCGACGCGTATCAGCAGGCACAGTCGGAAAAAGCGAGCCGCGGCTTCTGGGCCTGGTGGCCGTCAAAGCCGGTCTGGCAGTTCGCTGTCAGCATGGGCTGCCTCGCCGTCGGACTCCTGTGCGGTACGTTCTTCTTCCCCCGCATAACGGCTCCGGCAAGCTCCGGTGAGATCGCACAACTTCGAAAGGAAATGTCGGGCATGCGGCAGTTGGTGACTTTATCCCTCTTGCAGCAGCAGTCTGCTTCTGAGCGGCTGCGTGGCGTCACGTGGAGTTACAGAGCGGAATCGAATGATGTGGAAGTGCTGGGTGCACTCCTCCAGACCATCGGCTCCGATACCAATGTCGGCGTGAGGCTCGCAGCGGTCGACGCGCTGCGAAATTTTGGGAACAGTCCGGTGGCACGCAGGGGTTTGCGCAACGGGCTCGCCCGGCAGGAATCGCCACTGGTTCAGATATCCATCATCGATGCATTGACTGAGATGCGGGACAGCGAAGCAATCCCGGCAATGCAGGCAGTACTCCAGATGCCCGTCCTTGATGCCAACGTGCGGCAGAGGATCAAAGAGGCGCTGGAGAACCTGAAGAAATAGCACTCGGAGGAAGATATGAGGCTTTCAAAATTCGGCGCACTGGCGCTGGCAGGGCAGGTGTGTCTGCTCGCCGCGTCTTACGATAATACGCAACAGAAATCATTCCCACTCAGCGGTTCGGGCGAACGCAGGCTGATCGTGGAAAACATACAGGGCAACATTCGCGTCGTCGCCGACAGCGGCAGCGAGGTGCGCATCACGGCGAAAGAACATTACACCGCGGATACCGAATCGGCGCTCTCGCGGGCTCGCACCGATGTGCGACTCGAAATGGTGCAGACGGGCAACGTGGTCAAGGTCAGTCTCGAAGGACCGTTCCGCGACCGCGACCGTAACTCCTGGCGTCAGCGCCGCGATGAGGACGATCGGTACAACTTCCGGCACGACTTCGAAGTCTCCGTGCCCCGAGACATCGCGGGATTCGGCCGGATCAAGACAGTCAACGGCGGCGTCAAGGCCAGCTTCCGCGAAAACCCGGCCAAACCGGTGCTGTTTGAGACCATCAATGGCGAACTCGACGCAACGTTCCAGCCCGGCCTGAATGCTGACGTGAAACTCTCCACCATGCACGGCGACGTCTTCACCGACTTCGACGTGCAAACGATGGCCATGCCCGTGTCCATGGAAACCAAAGACGGCGGAAAACGAATTCGGATCGACCGCGACCGCGGCATCAAGGTAGGCAACGGTGGTATCGAGCACTCATTCAAAACTCTGAACGGTTCTATTAAGATTCGAAAGAGCGGGAATTCCAAATGAAATACGTGTTGACTTTAGTTCTGGCCGCGGCTGCCGTGCTGTCAGCCCAGGAGACGGACCGCGTTACGGTCCCTCTGAGTAATCCTTCCCGCCCGGCCACCGTGCGTGTCGACCTGATGAACGGGAACATCGACGTCAAGGCCCACAACGGGAAAGACGTCGTAGTGGAGATGTCCGGAGGCGGAAGCAACCCGCGCCGCTCCTCACGCCGGCCGGCGGAAGTCGACGGGCTGAAGCGCGTCGATGTGTTCAGCACCGGCCTTGATGTCGAAGAGCGGGAAAATGTCATCCAGATCGGCACCGGACCGCGCTCTCAAAACACCAGCGTCACAGTACTGGTTCCGCAAAGTACATCGCTCAAGCTCAAGACCATGACCGGCAAAGTCAGCGTGGACGGCGTGAAGGGCGAGGTAGAGGCCAACAGCATGAACGGAGCCGTGTCCATCACCAACGTCGAAGGCTCGGTGGTCGCTCATTCGCTGAACGGCAAAGTAATCGTCAGCCTCGCCAAAATCGATGGCAACAAGGCAATGTCCTTCAGCACCATGAATGGCGATATCGACGTAACCATGCCCGGCGACACTAAAGCCAACGTGAGACTGAAGAATGATCACGGCGAAGTCTGGACCGACTTCGAAATGAAGCTACAGACCACCCCCAAAGTAGAATCCGGAAGGGAGTCCGACGGCCGCTACCGCGTAAAGTTCGAGCGCACCGTAACCGGCACCATCAACGGCGGCGGCCCCGACATGTCGTTCACCACAATGAACGGCCAGATCCGCCTGCGCAAAGCAAAATAGGAAGCAGAAAATCCTGCCCGTCAAGAAGTAGAAATGCTTGCTGCCCCCCTTTTGTCATGCCTATTTTCGGGCTCTCACCTTTTGTAGTAGTTGGGCGCCCTGCTGAGTGGGGGCCAGTTCGAGGGATTTTGTGAGGTGTTGCTCGGCCTTGTCGAGGAGGTTTAGCTGCATTGCTACACGGCCCAGTTCCAGGTGGCCTCTGGCGGAATCGGGTCTCGCGGCGCAAAGGTCTTGAAGCACCGTGGCGGCCTCGTCGAGGCGAGCTTCCCTGAACAGGAAGGAGCCGTAGTGGACTCGCGGGTCGTCGGACGGGGGCGACTGGCCCTTGTGGAGTTTGATGGCCTGGAGAAAGCTCTTTTCCGCAATTTGGGGGTGGCCCAGCGCCTGTTCGGCCTGTGCGATCCCCAGCCAGACTCGCCACGGGCGTGGGTCGGTTGCGAGGATCTTCCGCAGGATCTCGAGAGACGGCTCATAGCGGTCGAGAGCATAGAGGTTGCGGGCGTGGAAGTAGCAGGCGTCGGGGAGTGCGGGGGCGAGGGCGCAGGCTTTTGCGAAGGGCGGGTCGGCTTCGGTGTACCGCTTCTGCATGGCGTAGCTGACGCCGAGAGCCTTCTGGTACTGCGGGTTGTGAGGCGCGGCCTCGACGGCGGCGCGGAGAGGCTCGACGGCCTGGTCTGGTCGACCCTGCTCGATTAGCGCGACACCGCGGCTGTAGTCCGCGGCACCGGGATCGAGAAGCAGAGCGAACAGAAGAGCGGCGGTCATTGTTTTGAGATGGGGCCGCTGGCGGCGATTGCGGCGAGTCTCGCCATGTCCTTCGGGCTGAGGGCGCGGTCAAAGACGGCGACTCCCCCGATCCAGCCGGTGAAGCCGACGTTTCGAGACGTGTGGATGACGCGGCCGATGGTAAAGGGCCCGCCGTCGGCCGAGGTGGGCGGCGAGTAGAGGTCGTGCGGAAACCAGTAAGGGTTGGCCTGCAGGGCTGTCAGTTCGCGCTTGCCCTCGGCGTTCACGCGGGTTTTGATGTACTTCTTTGGTGGGTTCCACTCGCCGCTGGACCAGCCTTTGGCGGGCCACTGGAAGAAGGGGTGCTTCAGCGGATCGTCGATCCAGAAGGGGTTCGCTTTGCCGTTGATGTAGGCGGTAACCAGGTTCTTCGCGTTGTCGAACGTGAAGCCGACCACGGTCCACTCGCCGGGCTTGATGAGCTCGGGGGTGACGGCGAGGTTCCGGGCGTAGCGGTCGCCGAACGAGGCTGCTCCGTTCTCTGAGACGTGGACGGCGGAGGCTCCGTTGTTGGCGGCGAGTCCGGCGAACAGCGCGTACTGGCGGCGTCCGCGCTCGACCTTCTGGACGGGGGCTCCGGCGGAGGTGTGGAGGTCGGTGCCTTCATGCCAGATTCCGGCGATGGCGTGGTTGCCGGTTTCGCGCATCAGCCAAACCACCATGGACACGGAGCGGCGTGCGCCTTTTACGTCGAGGCCGGTGTTGTGGAGGCGGGCTCTGGGGACCATCAGGAGTGGCCGAAAGGTGGGGTCCTTTTCCGGGAGGAACTGGACGGCTTCACCGAAGGGACCGCGTCCGAGGAGCGGGAAATCGGCATAGGTAGCCTGACGGCCCTGGCCCCAGTAGTCTTGCACGTAGTTGACTGCGTCCAGGCTGAAATCCGCAGTTTCGCGAGAGCCGCGCCAGGCGTCGAAGCGGGCGCCGGACGGGTCGAGCCTGACGAAATCCCAAAAAGCCACGAAGCCGGGGGTGCGCCGAACCTGGTCCACACGGTTCTGGTACGGAGACTGTGCCGAAGCGGCGAAGGTCACGGTAAGTAGAAGACTGCAGCAGATTTTATGATTCACATTGGCCACTGGATACGTCTGGTTCTTTTTGTAACAAACTCATGAAGACAGCCGACGTTGTGAGGGCATGGGGCAAAATTCTTGGCGGTAATGCCCCCTCCCTGTCGATAGAAATAACAAAAGAATGTCCGCTCCGCTGCCCGGGTTGCTATGCCTATGATGACAGTCATTTAGGCGGGGGTGTTACGCTCCGGGGTTTGAGCGACCGAAAGGGCCAGGCGCTGATCGATGGCGTGCTGGAGGTGGTTGACAGCCGGAAGCCACTCCACTTGTCGCTGGTTGGCGGCGATCCGCTGGTTCGGTACCGGGAAGTAGAAGCCCTGGTCCCGATGTTGCTGGAGCGCGGAATTCACGTACAGATTGTCACCAGCGCGTTCCGGCAGATTGCGCCGGAATGGTCCGGCGTGCCGAATCTGAACGTGGTGGTCTCCATTGACGGTCTTCAGCCGGAGCACGACGCTCGCAGGGCTCCGGCGACGTATGACCGGATTCTGAAGAACATTGCCGGTCAGACGATCACGATCCACGCCACGATCACCGGTCAGATGATGAAGCGCCCGGGGTACCTGCGCGAGTTCCTGGAATTCTGGACGCCTCGGCCGGAGATTCGGCAGGTGTGGTTCAGTATGTTCACGCCCCAGCTTGGCGATTCGATGCCGGAGATCCTGACTCCCGAAGAGCGGGCGGACGCCATCCGGCAGATGATGCAGCTGCGCAGGCAGTTCCGCAAACTGGCGATGCCGGAGGGGATGCTGAAGCAGTTCGCAGCACCGCCACATAATCCGTCTGAGTGTGTGTTCGCCCTGACCACGGAGACCCTGTCGGCGGATCTGAAGACAAAGGTGACGCCTTGCCAGTATGGCGGTACGCCGGACTGTTCGCAGTGCGGCTGTGTGGCGTCGATGGCGCTGGCAGCTGTGGCGGCGCACAAGCTGGGCGGCGTGATTCCGGTAGCGCCGATCTTTAAGGCTTCGCTCGCGATTGGGCGGATGTGGCGTCAGGACGAACAGGAAAAGACGCCGCCGTCCATTCCGCAACTCACTGTTTTGCGCTAACTACAGGCGATTCGCGCACGGCGACTTACTAATTCCCAGTAAGTCTCAGCTTTACGTCCGTATCGCCGTTCTGGTATTCGAGATCGTAGCCGGCGGCCTTCTTCTTGCCCACGGGGAAGTAGAGGTAGCCGGCGACGGGCTTCGCCGCCTGTCCGTCCTGCAAAGCTTTTTCTTCCAGCTCCATTTCCATCACATCGCGGTCGCGCGGAGTTGAGGCGGGGCCTCGACTGCGACCCTGTCCTACTCCCACGCCGACTCCGCCGCCGGTGCCCCAGGTTCCGGTCGACATGCCGACTGTGGGGTAGAGGACGAGGTCGCTGCCGCGTTTGTTGGCTCGCTTCTGATGGATGTTGGCGATGGAGCGCGGATCGACGGGACGGATCATGCGCCCGTCGCCGCGGAGGGCGAAGTCGATGGTAGTGAGGTCGACGGACTTGCCGTCTTTCGGGTAGAGGGCGACTTCGACCACGACGTAATCGGAGAGATCGGTGGAGAAGGAGCCTTTCACCTGATCGGCGCCCATCCAGTCGGCTGCCACAGTGGCGCTGGTACCGGTGGTCTGGACGGGGTAGTCGGAGGGGGCGGGCCGGGCGGGGAGTCCGTTGTTGGCGGCTGCTGCGAAGCTAATGAAGAGCAGGAGGGTTGCGGGTCTCATTTGGTCGACGCGACCTCAGTTGGGGTGGCCTTCAGGTCCAGAGTTTTGCCGCTAAGCACGTAGATCCTGCGGGTGAACTTGCGGTCGCCGTCGCGGACTTCGAGATTGTAGACGCCGGGTTCGAGCCACATGGTTTTGAGCTTGCGGACCTCTCCGGCGTAGGCGTTGTCAACATAGACGAGGGCGTCTTTGGGCGCGCCGATCAGCTTCACTTCGCCCATTCCGGGCCCCTGCGCAAAGCTGCCGAAGTAGCCGGGATGCGCGAACGAACCGTAATACCAGAACGGGTCGTAGAAGCCGTAGCCGTACGGGCTGCCCCAGTAGCCGGGACCTCCCCGCATATAGCCGAAGTTTCCGCTGACACCCCCGACGCGTACGCGGGGAAAGGCCTCGGCTGCCGAAACGGCGGCCAGCGCGAGGGTCGTAACTGCCATCAATCGCCGCATGCCCATAGCTTCCCGCTTCTCGGACGTGTATGCTTTGAGGCGGGTTTCCTACTTAATGAAACGACGTACATTTTTAGCGGGTAGTGCGGCTGCTGTACTGGCGGCGCAGGAAATGCGCGGCAAGACGTTAATGCATGAGCATGTGCTGGTGGATTTCGCCGGCGCGGAGGTGGCTTCGCCCTCACGTTATGACGTCGCCGACGTTGTTCGAGCGGCGCTGCCAAAGCTTCGGGAGGTTCGGGCGCAGGGCTTCGACACGTTTGTGGAATGCACGCCCGCTTACCTGGGACGCGATCCCCGGCTGCTGCAGCGCCTGGCGAAGAAAAGCGGTCTTCGATTTTTGACGAATACCGGGTGGTATGGCGCCAATAATGACAAGCATTTGCCGAAAATAGCGTGGAAATTGAGCGCGGAAGAGATTGCGGCATTGTGGATTCGCGAGGCTCGGGAGGGAATTGAGGGCTCGGGGGTGCGGCCGGCGTTTCAGAAGCTCGGGGTAGATGCGGGGCCGCTGTCGGAGATCGACCGCAAGCTGATTGTGGCTGGGTGCGTTTGTTTCCAGGCGACGGGGCTTCGGATGCACGTACATACGGGCAAGGGCGCGGCGGCGGACATTTTGGAGGAACTGGCTCGGTGTGGCGTCCCGGCGTCGGCGTATGTGTGGGTTCATGCGCAGAACGAGACGGATGGCGGGGTGCATGCCGCCGCGGCGAAGGCGGGGGCGTTTGTCGAACTGGACGGGGTGAATGCGCGGTCGATGGATGCGCATGCCCGGGCGGTGACGGAGTTGGTTGGGCAGGGGTATTTGGGGCACGTGCTGATCTCGCAGGACTCGGGTTGGTATCGCGTTGGCGAACCGGGCGGCGGGCAGTTCAACGGGTTCACTTTTTTGTGGGACTCATTTGTACCGGAATTGCGGAAGCGTGGGCTGACGGAGGCGCAGGTTCGGGCGCTGCTGGTGGAGAACCCGGCGAGGGTTCTCGCACCCGGGCTGAAAAACGCAATAGAATCGAGGGCGTAGATTGAGGAGGTTCACGCTATGCAGCGGAGAACGTTCGTGGGTGCGGCTTCGGCAGCGGCTGCCGCCGGGGCGCCCGTGGAGCCGAAGAAACAGCCGATCCGGGTGAATCACTGGGGGCCGGATTTTTACGGCGAACCGGAACAGCAACAGCTTGTGGAAGTGCTGGAGAGCAGGAACCCATTCCGCTGGTACGCGGGCGCGGGGTCGAAGGTGCTGGCCTTTGAGAAGGAATTCGCGGCGCGGATGGGGACCAGGTACGCGCTGGGCGTGACGTCGGGCACGGCGGCTCTGCAGGTGGCCATGGCGGCGCTCGAGATCGGCCCCGGGGATGAGGTGATCCTGCCGGCGTGGACGTGGCACTCCTGCTTCAACGCGGTGGTGCTTGCCGGGGCGCTGCCGGTGATTGCGGAGATCGACGAGACGTTCAATATCGATCCCAACGACATCAAGCGGCATGTCACTCCACAGACGAAGGCGATTCTCGCGGTGCATCTTCAGGGGAATCCGTGCCGGATCGACAAGGTACTGGAGATCGCACGTAAGCACAAGCTGCGCGTGATTGAGGACTGCGCGCAGAGTGTCGGCGCGAGCTTTCAGGGCAGGGCGCTGGGGTCGCTCGGCGATATCGGGATCTACAGCCTGCAGCAGAACAAGACGATCACGGCGGGCGAGGGCGGCGCGGTGGTGACCAGCGATCCGGTGCTGTTTGAGCGGGCCTCGCGGTTCCACGATCTGGGCGAGATGCGGGGGCCGCATGTGGAGGTGGTTGGCGGTGCGAAGCAGCTGGACTGGTTTATCGGCGCGAATTACCGGATGAATGAGTTCACCGGGGGAGTGCTGCTGGCGCAGGTTCGAAAGCTGGACCGGATTGTGGCGGGGGTGCGGGCCGGGGCTCGGCGGGTGTATGAGGGGATCGCCGATTTGCCTGGGCTGGAACTGCGGATGCGGCCGGATCCGGCGGGCGAACTGGGCACTGGGGTGTTTGTCGGGTTTCGGGACAAGGCTCGGCGGGACCGGTTTGTGGCGGGGTTGCGGGCGGAGGGCATTCCG
>Ga0163144_10023252_pt1 | contig 12245 bp, 11 predicted proteins | sample OliLak19BULKMAT1_FD_123175 | JGI IMG/M metagenome (GOLD analysis project Ga0163144, IMG submission 123175) | Freshwater microbial mat bacterial communities from Lake Vanda, McMurdo Dry Valleys, Antarctica - Oligotrophic Lake LV.19.BULKMAT1 | ecosystem: Environmental > Aquatic > Freshwater >...
ACGGAAGAGGATGCCATTGCAGATCTGAAGGATGCCTTGCGCGCATACATCGACGCCTTCGGGCTCGACGAGACAACGGCACGGCTCAATCCCCCGAGTTCGCTTCGGCAGTTGGATCTGGAACTGGAAGATCTGGTTCGTGCCTAAGCTCCCGCGACCCACGGGAGCAGAGATGGTGAGGTTTCTAGAATCCCAAGGCTTCTTCATTGTGCGCATCCGTGGGAGTCATCACGTCATGGCGCGACAGGAGGTCCGGACATCCGTGCCGGTCCACGGCAACGCGACTCTTAAAATTGGTACGTTACGAGGCGTTTTGCGCGACGTCGAAATCAGCGCGAATGATTTTGCGCAGCTGTGGAAGCCCTGATGCTCCTTTCCGAAGGGTACCGCCGCGACGCAGATTAACGAGGCACCACCATGCCGTTTATAGTGTTGCTTGTCGGATCTTGGTTGCAGTTGCCGTTAATCAGGTGCTACCCGCACGCGACTCCATTCCAGAACGGGCACGAACGTTGTCTGGGAGTCATGGTTGCATAGGAGCGCGCGAGGCGTAAAATCTGAGGTTGAACTCGTTCTCGACACTGGCTGGCGTTGTGTTGCTTGGGTACATTTGCATCCCAACCCCGGTTCTTGCATAGTCCCGCGCCGCGGGAGCCCCGCCTCAAGCTTCGTCTCACCGTATCGAGTTGCCCAAACTGGAACGTCCATCGGGTCAGGATGATGTTGGTAGAGCGGGCTATTACCCCTCAAAACCAGAGCGAACATGTTGATATACGCCTTCTTCAGATGAATGAAGTTGCCCGCCGTCTTGGCGTTTCACTGCAGAGAGCCTGTGAATTCGGCCGACAGGGCTTGATGCCGATCCTGCGACTGGGGCGGCAAATGCGCGTCGAAGAACATCGACTGCTGGCGTGGATCGCGGAAGGAGGTGCGTCGTTGCCGGATTCACCCGGCGCGATGCGCCATCGGTAGGTGCCGGTTCGCAACTCGGACATCGCACGCGCGCTTCGGCGGCCTTATTAACCAAACGTGGGTTGTCCCCGACTTTACGTCTACCAGTGGGCCCGACCGCGCAAAGCCAAACCTTGGGGTGCTCAAGGCACGGAGAAGAAGACTGCCTTAAGAGGCGAGTCGTCGCTCACTTTGGTCGGCGTTAAACCACGCGGTCTCCTATCGTTCTCGTACCGCCACAACGCAGCTCATACAGGAATCCGCAGGGATCCGCATTTGAGTGCGATAATCTGATCGAGCACCTAGCGAAAGTCCTAGCATCATCGGAATGAACAGACCTAACCAATGTTAAGCATACTCGTTGTCGGCATCTGCAAGGGTGCCCTCTGGGCTCTTGTTGCGGCCGGATTTGCAATGATCTTTGGCACGACTCGCGTCTTTCACTTTGCCCACGGCGCTATTTTTGTTTGGGGTGCGTACTTCTTCGATGCCTTGTTGATTTTCAAGACGCCCGCTGCCGTAGCCTTTTTGGGCTCGATACTCCTCGCGGCTATCCTCGGAGTTGGAATCGACGCTGGGATCTATCGTCCACTACAATCTCGCGGAGCTCCACCGACCACAGTTCTCCTCGGCTCCTTGGCCATTTACACCGTACTCGTTAACACCGCTGGCCTCGCATTTGGGGACCGAACACTTGTCTTGAGAGCGGGGACTGACCAAATGTATTCCTTAGGCCCCATCCTGATCACGCGGATGCAAACTGTTGAATGTGTCTCATCTTTAGCGCTCTTCGTGGTCTTGTCCATCGTGTTTCGATACACGAACATGGGCCTTGACATTAGAGCAGTAGCAGACAATCAGGCGCTTGCCGAGTGGCGCGGAATAAATACTTCCTTCGTCCGTCTAGTCGTGGTCGCCTTCGGATCAGGACTGGCGGCATTCGCCGGAATCATTGCGGGTTTGGACACCGGGCTAGATCCGACTGCTGGCTTGCCTATATCGCTCTTGGCCGTCTCGGCGACGATCTTTGCTGGATCAGACAGACTCGCGGCCCCCATGATGATTTCCGGAGTAATGGGTGCCACTCATTCGTTGATAACTTGGTTCACCTCGGGAACTTGGGCTGACGCTCTCTTTTATACTATTCTGTTTGGCGCCCTCATTTGGCGGGCACACAAGCCAAGAGAGTCCACTGGTGAGGTCTCCTGACATGGACTACGTCTTACATCTAGCAGCACTGATATCGCTCTACGGAATACTCGCCCTTTCTCTAGATCTGATGCTTGGCCTTGGTGGAATGATGAACCTTGCCACCGCAGCATATATCGGATTCGGCTCGTACACTTACGCTTTAGCCACAACACGTTTCATGGCTCCGCCCCTTGTCGCCGCCGCTATCTCTATTATTGCCACCTCCGCCATTGCGTGCGCGTTAAGCATCCTGCTCACAAAGTGTTCTCGGGAAACTTTTGTCCTAGCTACGATTTCCATCCAGATGATCTTTTATAGCGCAGTTTACAATCTAGAAGCGACCAACGGCTCGAATGGCATCTCAGGGATTCCGCCACTCGCTATTGGTAGTATCACGACGATGAGCCCGGTTTCTTTTACCTCCCTATGCGCCTTCTGTCTTTGCTTGATGTTTGGTTTACGGCACAAACTCGCGTCGTCGCCTTTCTCTCTCGGACTCCGAGCGTTGCGCGACGATGATGTTGCCGCTGCCAACCTCCTGATTAGGTCAAATCGCGTGCAACCCGCCGTCACAGCCTTGGCTGCGGGCGCGGGCTCAATGGTCGGAATTTTAATAGCAGCGAGTTCCGGTTACATTGATCCAACTAGCTTCGTTCTATCGGAATCGCTATTTGTCTTGAGTTGTGTGGCGCTGGGAGGCTTCGAAAGCGGAGCAGGGGCTGTCGTGGGAACACTGATCCTTGTGATCCTTCCAGATTGCCTAAGCCTGCTTAGTGTAGATTCAAACGCCATCTTTCATGTCCGCCAATGCCTTAGCGGTATCCTATTGCTCTCCGTCTTGCGTTTTCGACCTGCGGGACTCCTTGGTTCCACCAGGGGTTTGGAATAGAACATCGTTTCGGGATGGGAATACATGTTTTTTTCTGCCGATCACATTGTAAAGTGCTTTGAAGGGAACCGAGTCCTTTCGGACGTGTCTCTCTCTGCCCGCTCAGGAGAGATTCTCGCCATCAGTGGAGACAATGGTTCCGGCAAATCTACACTGTTGAATATTCTTGCGGGGCTGGTATTGCCCGACACAGGCCAAGTCCTTACTTCGACCGAGCCACTCGAGGCAGGCTCCACAAAACTGCCTGGCTGTCACAAGTTGACCGGAGAAGTGCGGCTACTATTTCAGTTTCCTCGTCTCTTCAGGGGGCTGACGATCGAAGAGAATGTAAGGGCCGGGTTGCGCGATCCATTGCGCGAAAACATGCTTCGGTCAATTCTGCCGATTCCCGCCGCTCGGGAAAGCGGGGCCCGTTTCACCGTCCAGCAGCTATTGAAGAAAGTCGATTTGACATCTCTCTCAAACCGCTACCCACACGAACTATCTTTCGGTCAACGCAAGCTGGCAAGTGTCGTTCAACTGCTTGCTGGTAATCCGAGCGTTGTACTTCTGGACGAGCCTTTTGCGGCGCTAGACGGCGACGCTGCTATGACTCTGACCTCGCTGTTAGCGGAAAATCAAAAGGCTGGCGCAATCGCAATTTTAGTAGAACACGACTTGCAACATATCGACGCGTTGAAGACACCAAGAAAATTTCGAATTGAGGCTGGTCGAATTATGCCACTTTCTGAACGAGGAAGATCCTAACTAACTAACTAAATAAGGATTCGCCGCCCCTCGGTATCCCCGCTGTTCGGCCGCCAAGCCGCTTCGTTGCGAGAACACAATTCCCGCGGTGCGGCCATAATGGTCTAACTGACTAGTCAGATCGCTCGCAACTCCGCTGGAGGATAAGCGCGAGAGTGACGGTTGTCGCGCTGAACAGAGTCAGGGTAGACACAACGATCAACCCCAGACCAGCGGGGACCGGCCACCACCGATCCCAGAAGAACTTCCACAGGATGACTACACCCGCGGCCACGGATACAATCGCAGATAGCGCCGTGCAAGTCGCGATAACCCACACAAAAAGCCTTCGGTCTGAAGCAATCATATCTACTTCGTCTACCTCCGTGAAAAACTAGAAAACAAGAAAGACAAGAAAGCACCCAGGTGGAAAATGTTAAGGCCCTTGGCAACCCAGGGCAAAGCCGCGACCTCTGACCGCAACAGAGATCGCTCCGCGTCGCTTAAATCTGCCCCGAGCAAGAAGGATTTCGTCGAAAGAACGAGGGCAGATTCGAAATCGTGATCCCTATGACCCAGAAAAAACGCCAACGCCACCAGGACGGAGACAACAGAAACAGCCATCCCGAACGTCCTGATTGACCTGACCAAAAACTCAAAGTACCACGCCACCGGATAGAGAAAAACGAGTGCATGGTTACGTGTGAACCACAACTGGCGGTGCTTCTTTCTAACGAAGCTCAAGCATTCGAGTTCCTCGTCGAATTGTCCGGAAGCCCGGAAGACCTGCGTGATAGTAGTGGCCGCAATCACCTCAGCGTTGGCGACCGCATCCTTCCTCTTCTTGGCTGCAAAGGCCATCCCGACAACCTCGGCAGCCGAACTCAATTCACGGAGTCGATCACCAACGTTGAAATGGTACTCGACGCCGAAAGAGCCACACTCGAATCTCACCTCGGACTCATGCAAAGCCGTAAGAGCGCGGAATGCAAGGGTCGGAGAACGCCGACCAAGACGGAGGGCAATCGTTGCGCAGACTGCCGCCTCCAGGAGTGGAATACCAGAAGGGTGGTTGCGCACGAGTTGTTCGGCACGAGTCGTAAGGTGCTCAACCAGTGGGTTCGCTCTTCCATCCCCACCATGACCTTTCGGCTGATGGGATTGTCTCGCTGCTGGATGAGTCTGAAGCGTCGACCGCACAATTTCGGATTTCCCTTTGAAGAACTCGGCCAGAGAATGTATGCCGGCTGTGGGTTTGAGCAAAACCGCCGTTCTAACACCACGGGCACGAAGGCCAAGCAGGTAGGATCGGTTCTCACGATAGAGTTGTACTTCAGTTTCGCCTTCTCCCCCAGTCAGAACGAAGCGCTCCAACACGGAAAGTAGGCCAGGATATCGGTAGTCCCTGTGTTTGAGCCGCGGGAGGACCTCACCGCCAATTGCATCGGGGAAATTCGTGTATAGATCCTCAATTACGAGGTGCGTTGTCATCGGTGGCCCAGTGTCGTTGGCAAAGTGATACCCCATCGCTTTCGCGGTAGTAACAGTGTCTGCTCGCAGTCCACATTTGAAGGCAACATAAGCGTGATAAAACGATAGCTCGATCTCCTCGTCAATTGCAATCGCAAGTGCGTCACTTGAGCGCAATGGTCCGTCTTGTTTTGCGGTTCGCGCCAGCAGATCGGCCCTCAAGCCCGAAGCGTCAAACAAATCGGTACCAGGTCGACTCATCAATTCGACGAGTTCCTGAATCTCGGCATGGCTCGGTATCACTTGGGTGCGCCATTGCCAAGGTCTCTTTGGGTAAGCACTCTGCGGGTCGTCCCGGAATATCCACCGGGCCGTCGGCAATGCCATAATCAGCATCGATAGTACCGAGTGAGCAATGTCCGCGCCGTAAATGTCAAGCATCGAAGACGTATACCCGAAGCAGATAAAGACCGTATCTCGTCGCCAAAGGCCAGATACTTCAGGGAGGAGCGCCTCAAACACCTCAGACGGTTCCAGACCGGGTTCTTGCCGAAGCCATGTCGACGCAACATAATACCCGGGCAATTCGGCTACGAGGGCATCACGAAATCCCGTTTGCTGCTCAGGAGACAGGTTGGGCGCAGCGAACAATTGCAAACGTTTGACGTGGTCCAACTGATACATGACGAAACTCAAAGGGCTAAACGCCAATTCTCGACGTGCAGCAATCCCAAGCACAACTCCTTGAGCTGATCAGCACCCAAGGCAGGGATCGAAGACTTCAGATAGGACCGCACAATTGGGAGCCTGACTCTGTATCGCTCTTGGGAGTAGACCACGAATTTTGCGTGGTGCATCCAGCTGAACCCGTGGTCGATACACCAACCCAGGCAGTCCTGTGGAAAGCCGTCCTCTTCAATAATTTCAGAATCAACAATCACTACACAGACAGGTAACGTCCTCTCCAGTTCTTCATACAAAGCCGAGAATGTAATCTTGATCGCTCCACCGATAAACACTGCGCGAAATGCGCTAACGACGACTTCGTCATCTTCAACCAAGAAGACGCGCCGAGGGTCGACAGAAAGGCGCCAGACTTGAGAAGGCATAGCAACAACTATAGCGGAAACACCAACGCAAAAATCGCCGAGGCTCCATCATTGCGCAAACTCCTCATTACCTCATCACCGGCCCCTCCTTCGGCGTTCCCCCCAGGCCATAGTTCTGCTCCGGCCTGCTTGGCGCCGGACTCGTTCAGGGACCATTTAAGGTCATTATAGATAGCCAGTTGCCCCCAGTCGCTAAGCGCGGGGTACGGACCCCAATCACCAGACAACGAGATCTTCTCAGCGATTCTGGCAATGTCCTCTTCATTGATGGGCGACTTCTTTCCTAGAAGAACAAAGACCAAGCCTTTCTCCCGAGAAACATAGGTTGACAGGCGGGGGAGCAGATCGACCACACCGCCTAGCGCTTCATAAAGGGACCTTAAGAGACCAAGCATTACTTTCCTGTGGATGTAACAGTATTCATCGCCTAAACGATCCTGGGCATAGTCAAGTTTAAGGTCTGGCGCAAACTCCGCCGCAAGTTCATCAAGCGCGTATCCTTGGACCGTAGCTCGCAATGGTCCGAGCGCGAGGCGGAAAGCGCGATGGAGATAACTCCTGCGCTCAGTGGAGTTCTTGAAGGGCCAAGGAAGCTCGGAGAGTTCCGCCAACAGGTCAGGGCATACCCTGAAAGTGCCGGGATGGTTCGTAGACGCTATGACAACGTTCTCCCCTTGAATCCATAGGTTCGGATTGTAAAGGTCACTGGCAGGAATCACATCGTGATGGGCAACAGTTCGAACGACTTGATTTGTATAACACGACGCTGCCGCGAATGCATAGCCTGAGCGTAGAAGCTGGTCCCTTAGCCATTGTTTTGTACTCACTTCACTGAAGTCGTCGCACCGTAAATCCGGGCGCAGCTGCGCGAGTGTTAGCGAGTCGGCACGCAGTTCCACTCGGACCGTGTTAAGCTCGGCGCTCCAAAACTTCTCTTTCTGAAATCTAAGCAGTCGCTTTAACTCAGCATAGGATGCAACGCTCAGTGCCGCAATTATTGATTCGGCTCGGGCCTCTATCAGTTTGCTGCAGTCAATATCCGATACTGTTCCGCGAAAGATAGTTGAGGAGTACTTCTGCTGAGAGACTCGACTGAGTAGTAGATAGAGATCGACACATTTTGCAGGAAGTTTGGAGCTATAAAGCTCAACAACAGGATCGCCGAGTCCGGCGAATAGCTTTTGATAGAGTGGCGACAAAGCTATCCCGCCGATTGGATAATCGTCCTTCTGCACCTCATAGTCGAGGAGTACAATGTCGTACGGATGTCTCTTGAATCTGTCATGCGAGTGGACATCAGACCCGCCTAATTCACGAACAAGGCCACCGAGGGCATCGTCGATGGTTCGGCAGATATCCGCCGCGACGTCTACGCCTGTTGCTTTTAGTTTGAAGCTGCTCCCTGCCCACTGATCATCAACGACTAGGATTCGGTAGGTGTACATGCTAAGCACCTTTGAAAGGAAGGGTTAGCACAGCGCGAAGACACGCCACCGACTCACAGAGGTCCAAGTTAACAAGCCTGCCGTCGTCTAGAGACTGCATTCTCGAAACAAACTCCCTGACGTACGACATGCCGCTGTCGCTTTTCAGGCAGCGTACCTTCGCCCCCTCGGCGCAAGGATTCTCTATCTCGATACGAACAGTCGGCGGTGCGGTGAGACCTCTCACTTGGGAGATCTTTACCGAGACGGTCGCGGGACTATCACTGAATCTGCCGTGCCGAAAAGAATTCAGTAGTAGCTCGAACAGGACAGCCTGTACCAGTTCGTCCCATGGAACGGTGAATTGTTCGATTGTTGGTTCTACCAGGACTCGAATCAACAGCGACTTGCCCTGAGTAGTCCAAGTGCTTCTCGGGCTTTTGGCTGCAGACTGAGCCAATGGAAGAACGGCGACTTGCATCCATTCATCGATTGCGGTCACTGACGTCTTCGAGCAGAAGATTGTGGCCTCAGCTCTTGGGAGTTGATCGCTTGGTGTAAGCAACCGACTGATGATGTTTGGCAGGAGGGTGGCGTAACGAATTTGAGCCAAGCGGGCGCTCAGTTCTTCTGGCGCTTTCCCAGCAGGCCATAAGGAGGCCAAGGTCGTGATATTTGGGTTGGTCTGGTCAACAAAGCGAGCAAGATCAAGAGGAGACTTATCGAAGAGGACGTGTCGGGATTGGTGCATGAAGCCCTTCACCGCGCGAGCGCGATTTGAGCCTTCTTGAGCCTTTGCTCGGCGCTGATTCAAAACCTCAAGTTCACAATTTCGCAAGACAGTAAACGGGCGCTCCATTTGAAGCTCAAGTATCTCCAGAACTGGAGGAGGAAGTGGCTTGTCGGTCAAAAACATAAATGTTCCTGGCGGGTCGCCGGGGTCAGTCGGCTGTGCGATTGACAGCGTTGTCCAACTCGACGGATAGTGAGATGGCTGTTTCATCGAGGTGGCAAGTGAGCATGCTTCAAGAATCCTATGCCTAAATGTTGCTGGCAGGTAAATCTGGGCGCTGTGCGGAGAAGGGAGATCTTCGGGTTCGAGAAGACGCACCTGTGGGTTTTCAAGCCACCGTTTTCTGAATTCTTCCAGCCAGCTCCTGGGATCGTTGACGCCTTGTCGACTAGCACGGCTAAGGAATAGAAAATCGAGGTATACCGACGCGATTCCTCGCTGCATCGCAATCCAGAGTTCACGGCCGACGTTTTCTGTGCTGCCGACCGGCTTGTTACAATACGCGACTCCTGTGACCTCGACACAGAAGGCATCCAACTTGTTGCCCCACGAATGAGGGGCCGTCTCACCATCGCTCAGAGCAAGTATCAGGTGGTCTTTGCTGGGGGCATCATAGAATGCGGCCGCGAAGCGAGCCGATTCGAATGCGATATTGTCTGGCGGGGCATTTCCCGACTCTTGAGACCCTTGATCTCTGGAACACCAGATTGTCAGGGACCGCTTCCATTGTCCACTCTTAAGAACCTTATTGAACCACGAATAGACCGAGGGGGAGCGCAAGCGATGGTCCTCTCTCCCCTGCCTTCCCACGAAAATCGGGTCGTCCGGGTTCAGCAGGACGTTGTATGCGATTGAAGTCCAGTCGTGAAAATTGGGATCCTGGTCAACCGGGCCAGCGTTGGCGTATGAAGCATACCAGCCATCTGGGGTCTTGGGTGAGAATCGGGTGGTCTTTCGTCCTCCGAGCGATTGTTCGCCCCCAAGCAAAACAGAATTTACTCCAAACCAAGAAGACATATAACCCAGTTGAGGATCCTGATGAGCCACCAGCCACCGATTCGCGGTACTCAGGGCTGACTCACCCAATGCGGAGGACAGTCCTCGCCCTGTTTGACTCCCGAAACTGTCTGAGTATGTTTGCGCTATCTCGCTCCGAGCAAAAAAATCCCGCGAACCGCTAGGGACGTTCTGCTCGATCGCCCCTAGGCGCTTCCTAAACGCGCTCAAAACTCCCTTGGTGGCTTCTGAAAGAGTGGTCGCTTCGCGCAGAACCTCATAAATGTCTGACTTAGTATATCCCCCGGCAACATTTGGCGACGTGCAGCGGGGTGCCTTGAACGTAAGGCTATACCATCTTCGATTTAGAAAAATTGATCGAAGACGGGCAGATGACACATCCTTGGTCGCATGATGTTCAAAGCACAGGGCAAGTCTCTGGAATTCCGATGATTCGGGATCCGGACAAGCTAGGCTACAGTTCTCACGAGCTACGTCGAACCCCTCAGCCCGTGCGACTTCTACTATTTCATCCCCAACCAGAAAGGCATTGGGCGGATCAGCGTGCCCAGTCAATTTTAGCTGGACGGCTTGCATGCACGCCAACTCCGGTATCGTCAGATTGCGGTGCCTTTCAACATCGGCGATCAACACTACGCCATTCGGAACCAAGAATTCTCTTAGAACGGAAAACAGCCAGGAAAGAAACGGCGCGTCAAACTCGCGGCGGCGAAACGTATGCTGAATGAAGAGCTCATGGATGACACCCGAAAGAATGACAAGATCAAACCGCTTTCCGGTCCGTTCTTTCACCGCATCGTAAAAATCAATATGGTCGTCAAGCGAAAGCGAAAGCGAGGGAGTTCCCGCCGTCTGGATTCGCCGGTCCTTGTCCCAGAGGGTGATCGCAGAGGCACTGAGGCTATTCCCAAGAGTCAATAGAGCATCGGCGTAGGGCATTGTCCCACATCCGATGTCAAGTATTTTCGCTGGACCGATAGTGAGATCAAGAGTCTTAAATGCACGCTGAAGGTCGTCTTTTACAAGAGCGATACCACCGCGCTGAAGATCACTTAGGTCGCGTTGACGCACTGACAAGCTTAGGATACTCACTTCAAAGGTTCGATTTTGTGTAGTAGTTCGTTTCGGCCGGAAACTCTCTTGAACAACCCCAGCGTGGAGGCAACTTCACGACTGGCATTCATGTGAATCGCGCCTCTTAGTGATGGCTCATTCAAAGAACCAAGAGCCTTCCGAATTGCCTCTGGATCGCCGTTCGCAGAGCGAACCGAGGCTATCAGGTACTTGCCGATTGAGTAGCCAAACAGGGAAACCCAGTCTGGTTCTTCTTTTGTTTGGGCTCGATAGACCCGTTCGAAAGCACTGTGCTCGGCATTGTCAATGGTCGACAGAAAAGAAGATGAGAAGATGACGCCGTTGGCTGCATCTCCTGCCGCCTTCCACACAACAGGCGAATCAAATGCATTCACGCCAAGAATGCTCTTCCTGAATCCCAGTTCACGTGCCTGTCGCACGGCATTCGCCAACGCTCCCTCCCTAGCAACAACGAAAAGAGCATCGGGTTTAAGATCTAAGGCTTTCAGGAGTTCATCTCGTGCGTCAAAGTCCTTGTTGTCTATTGTCACCTGGGAGAGGATCTTTCCACCTAGGGCCTCAAACGACCGCACGAAATTGCGGCTCCCGTCTAGCCCGTATGGATCGTTGACAACCAAAGTAGCTACTTTGCGTGCCCCTAGCTCTTCAAAAGCGTATTGCGCTGTTGCTGGCGCCATCTGTTCTTGGGTTGGCCAATCAAGGAATGACCACTCGTTTTCGGCACCGAATCCAACGGCTGAGACGATTGTTGCCAAAAGGGGCACTTTGGACGATGCGGCAAGAGCTCGCTGGGGGTTTGCGATATACGTGTGGGCCGTTAGCACGCAGGAGACTTTGTCAATGTTGACTAGTCGCTGGAAATTCGAAATTCCAACCTTTGCCTCACCCTGATTGTCGAGGTAAACCAGTTCCACACGCCTGCTCCCGGTGTCTTGATTGGCCAGTGCTGCCGCGACATCTAAGCCATGCTTCACCTGTTGACTCCAATATGGTGAATTTCCGGACAAGCTGAGGTTCGCACCAATTTTGAGAGATTCGCTAGGCGTCTCGCCCGGTTGTCGGCCGAAATAGATGACAGCCGAAACGACACCGATCGCGCCTGCGATCAATATTAGTCTCGATGTTGAATGAAGGGGCATTGTAATCTCCTTATGCTTGTTGGCTCAAAGCAATAAGCGCAGAACCACGTATTGTGAAGTGCTGAGAACTCGCCTCGAAGAAATCTTCATACCGATGGTCAGAAACCATTGCAGCGATTGAGTTCTCGCGAACCAATTCCCGGAGCCCGGACGCGAGGCGGTTGAGTCGTTCGCTCGTCAGACCAGCACCAGGCTCGTCAAGAAGAAGGACACTCGGCTCTTGTGCGAGCACCATTTCGATTGCAAGGAGCCGACGGAATCCCCCGGAGAGCACTCTTGCAGGCGCTTTCGCGAACTCCGCCAGTTCTGGAAACAGCTGAAAGGATTGCGCCTGATGAGTACGAGCACCGGCAAGATTCATGTTTTCTCCGACGGTTAGGCTTGGGAAAACGTTTCGATCCTGCGGCAGCAACGCGATGCCCAGCCGCGACCGCTGGTATG
>Ga0163144_10023256_pt1 | contig 12244 bp, 12 predicted proteins | sample OliLak19BULKMAT1_FD_123175 | JGI IMG/M metagenome (GOLD analysis project Ga0163144, IMG submission 123175) | Freshwater microbial mat bacterial communities from Lake Vanda, McMurdo Dry Valleys, Antarctica - Oligotrophic Lake LV.19.BULKMAT1 | ecosystem: Environmental > Aquatic > Freshwater >...
AGGTAATCGCCGGCAGCGCCTGGGCGCGGGCGGCGGGCGCCAGCGCCATAGCGCCGGCGGCGCCAAGCAGTTTTAACGAATCGCGGCGTGAGACGTCGAAGGCCATGATTTTGTCCCCGTTGTGAAATGCTTCCCCGGTGCAAGCATGGCAAAGCGCCGGCCTGCTAGGCAAGCGAAAAAATTCAAAAACGATATCGCCGTTCTTTTTCTTGACATGCAAAGGGCCAAAACCGTCTTATTCACGCGGGGGCTGATCGGGGCGGTCGAACAGGTGAAGCAGCGACGGCAGGCGGCATGCGCGGATTTCGGCGAGGAGCAGATGCGCTCGCTCGGGCGGCGGCTGCGCGAACTGCGCGACGCGCGAAGCTGGTCCCTGAAACGCATCGCCGTCGAATCCGGCGTCAGTGTCGCCGCGATCCAGAAGATCGAGGCTGGCGACACCAATCCCAGCCTGCTCACCGTGCTGTCGCTGGCGGAAGCGCTGGGTGAGCCGGTGGACCGCCTGGTTGCCAGTTCGCGCGCCGCCAGTTCGGCGATTACGGTCACCCGGGGCGCGCTGCCCGGGGCCAGCGCCGATTTGGCGACCGATCTGGCGCAGCGGCGCATGGATGCCAGGCTGATGGTGCTGCCGGCGCGGCGCGCGGTCGAGGGCGAGGGGGCCGCCGGGCCAATGTTCTATTACCTGCTGGATGGCGAGGTGCGGTTCGGCTTCGCCGACGGCGCCACCGACGTGCTGCGGACCGGTGACGCCCTGCACATGGTGACCGGCCAGGCGCCGCGTTGCGTCAACCTTCTCTCGCGGCCCAGCCGCATCCTGTGCATCATCGACCAGCGCGAGCTGGCCGAGCGCCAACCGGAGTTCGCATGACCGCGCCGAAGTACCTGGTCGCCACCGACGTTGGCGGCACCTGCACCGACACCATCGTGTTCGCCGCCGGCGAGCCGATCCGACTGGGCAAGGCGCTATCGACGCCGCCGAACTTCGCCGATGGCGTGCTCGACTCGATCCGCTCTGCGGCGGTATCGATGGGCCTGACGCTGGAGGCGCTGCTGGCGCAAACCAGCCTGTTCGTGCATGGCTCCACCGTGGTGGACAACGCCATTCTGACCCGCGACGGCTCGCGCACCGGCCTGATAACCACGCGCGGGTTCGAGGATACCGTGCTGATCACGCGCGGCGCCTATGGCCGCTGGGGCGGCCTGCCCGAGGACGGCATCAAGCACCCGGTCAAAACCGACCGCGCCGCACCGCTGGTGGCGCCCGACTGCATCGTTGGCGTGCCCGAGCGTGTCGACTACAAGGGTTCGATCCTGCTTGAGCTGGACGAGCCGGCGGCGGAGGCGGCGCTGCGCCTCCTGGTTGAGCAGAAGAAAGTCGATGCCATCGCCGTGTCGTTCCTCTGGTCGTTCTACAATCCGGCAAACGAGCAAAAGGTGCGCGATATCCTGCGGCGCATCGCGCCCGGCGTCTATTGCAGCCTGTCGTCCGAGATCGCGCCGACGCCGGGCGAGTACGAGCGCACCTCGACCACGGTCATCAACGCCTATGCCGGGCGCATCGCCAAGGCCTATATCAACAGCCTAGAGGCGCTGCTGAAGCGCACCGGCTATGGCGGGCCCGTCCTGGTCATGCAGGGCTATGGCGGCCTGCTGCCGGCCGCCGAGGCGGCCGAGCGGTCTATCGGCATGCTGGAATGCGGACCAGCCGCCGGCGTCATCGGCAGCCGGGCGCTGGGCGAATTGCTGCGCCAGCCGGATGTCATTGCCACCGACATGGGCGGCACCACGTTCAAGGTCAGCGTGATCCAGAACGGCGAGATCGAGTATGCGCGCGAGCCGATGGTGGACCGTTTCCATTACACCCAGCCGAAGATCGAGGTGGTCTCGATCGGCGCCGGCGGCGGCTCCATCGTCTGGCTTGAGCCCGGCGGCGCGCCGCGCGTGGGCCCGCGCTCGGCCGGATCGCGGCCCGGACCGGTCTGCTACGGACAGGGCGGTACCGAACCGACATTGACCGACGTTTTCATGCTGATCGGCTACATGGACCCGGAGATATTCCTTGGCGGCGCGATGAAGCTGGACAAGGAAGCCGCGCGCCGCGTGTTCAAGGAGAAGATCGCCGATCCGCTGGGCCTTGGCGTGGAGGAGGCGGCCTTTGGCATCTACCGTGTCGCCGCCGCGCAGATCACCGACCTGATCCATGAGATCACCGTCGAGCGCGGCCTCGACCCGCGCGATTTCGTGTTGCATTCGTTCGGCGGTTCGTGCGGCATGCTGGCCGGCATGTTCGGCGCCGAACTCAAGGTGAAGCAAATCGTGGTGCCCTACACCGCCTCGGTGAACTGCGCCTTTGGCCTGGTTTCGGCCGACATCGCGCACGAATATTCCACCGTCCAGGTCTTGCCGGCGACAGGTTCGGTGGCGGCGGTGAATGACATTTTCCGGCCGCTGGCCGAACAGGCGCTGCGCCAACTGGCGGCCGACGGCTTTGCCGGCGATAAGGTGCGCCTCGACTGCTCCATCGACCTGCGCTATTCCCGCCAGGTGCACGAGGTGAACACCCCGGTGCGCGCCACCCTGCCGCTGGACGAGGCGACGCTGGCCCAGGTGGCCGGCGATTTCGAGACGCTGTACGAACGGAAGTACGGCAAGGGCTCGGCCTATCGCGAGGCCGGCATGGAGATGACCCAGTTCCGCCTGACCGCGCGCGGCCTGATGCAGCGCCCGGAACTGGAACCTATGGCCTTGGGCGGCGCCGACAGCAGCGCCGCGCTGGCTGGCCGGCGCAAGGTTTTTGTCGAGTCGGCGGGCGGCATGGCCGAGGCGCTGATTTACGACTTCGAAAAGCTGCACCCCGGCAATATCATCGCCGGGCCCGCCGTGATTCACACGCCGATCACCACCATCGTCCTGCAAACCGGGCAGCGCGGACGGATGGACGGCTATCGCAACATCCTCATCGATTTCGTCTGACGACAGGAGATTTGGCATGGACCCGATCACTTTCTCGATCATCCGCCACCGCCTGTTCCGGGTGGTGGAGGAGGCGGTCATCACCCTGAAGCACGTTTCAGGCAGCGCCATCACCAACGAGGGGCATGACCTCATGGTGTCGCTGTACCGCGCCGACGGCTCGCTGCTCATGGGCGGCGTCGGCTTCCTGCACCACCTGACCAGTGCCGCCGAGGCTTGCAAGGCGGTGATCCGCCGCTTCGAGGGGCAGATCAACGAGGGCGACATTTTCCTGCTGAACGACCCCTATACGGCGGCGCTGCACACCTCGGACATCTACCTGATCGCGCCGATCCACCATGCCGGCAAGCTGGTCGCGTGGAGCGCCTGCTTCGTCCACGTCTTCGATATCGGCGCCATGAACCCCGGCGGCTTCGCACCCGACGCGATGGACATTTTCTCCGAGGGCTTCAGTTCGCCCGGCCTCAAGCTGGTTGATCGCGGCGAGGTGCGCCAGGACGTCTGGGACACCCTGCTGAACATGGTGCGCGGCCCGGAAATGGTGGCGCTCGACCTCCGCTCCATGATCGCCTGCAACAACGTGGCGCGCGAGCGCATGCTGGCGCTGATCGACAAGTACGGCGTGGATACGGTCGATGTCGCCTGCAAGACCCTGATCGAACAGTCGGAAACCCGGTTGCGCGAGCGCCTGCGCGAACTGCCGAACGGCTCGTGGCAGTCGCGCCAGTATCTCGACGTGAAGGGAGAGGTCTACAAGGTCGTCCTGACCATGACCAAGCAGGACGACGAACTGGTGTTCGATTTCACCGGCTCGTCGCCGCAATCGAAGTACAGCCTGAATTGTAGCAAGTGGGCATCGTTGGGCGGGCTGTTCGCGCCGCTGTTTCCGCTGCTTTGCTACGACATCACCTGGAACGAGGGCGTGATCCGCCCGATCCGGATGATCGCGCCCGAAGGCACCATCGTGAACGCCGCACGCCCGGCGCCCATCTCGGTGGCGACGGTCGGCGCCATCCAGTCGGTCAACAACGCGGCCTGCTCCACCATCGGCAAGATGCTGGCGGCCAGCGACAAGTACGCCGACGAGGCGACGGCGGTCTGGCACGCCAACCACTTCGCCATTTTCATGTTCGGCAACAACCAGAAGGGCGGCCTGTCCATCGGCATCCTGACCGAAACCTTCGCCGGCGCCGGCGGCGCCCGCACCTTCGGCGACGGTGTGGATATTGGCGGCGAGATTCCCAACCCGATTTCACGCATGGCCAATGTCGAAACCATCGAGGCCACCTTCCCGATCCGCTACCTGTTCCGCCGCCGGCTGAAGGATTCGGGCGGGCCGGGCGAATATCGCGGTGGCACGGGTGCCGAGCTTGCCATTGTTGCCCATGACGCGCCGGACGGCGGCATCGACTATGTGCTCTCCGGCAAGGGCAGTGGCTTCCCGATGAGCGACGGACTGGCCGGCGGTTATCCCGGCGGCGTCAACGACTATGTCTGGGTGCATGCGCCGACCGACGGGCACAATGCCGACCGGTTCGCCAACAGCATCGAGGCCATTCCCGGCGACAAGGAGCCGGTTTCCTGGGGCGTCTTCCCGCTGCGCGGACAGGATGCGCTGTACGTGCGCTGGAATGGCGGCGGCGGCATCGGCGACCCGTTGAGCCGGCCAGCCGAAAGCGTTTTGCAGGATGTAATCAACGGCGTCGTCTCCGCCGAAGCCGCGGCCAGTGTGTACGGTGTCGTGGTCGAGAGCGGCCGGATCGACGAAGGCCGGACGAAGGCCGCGCGCCTGGCCCAGCGCAATGCGCGTCTGGCGACGGAGGCGGCGGAATGAAGCAACGGATTTCCCCCACCCTGGTGCACGACGGCGGCAAGATTTGCTGCGCGGCGTGCAACCACGCCCTGGCGCCGGCCGGCCAGCCGTGGAAGCGCCATGCGGCGCTCAGCGCCGTGCCGGTGGCGGACTTGCCGGGCGCCGGCTCGGGCGTAAACCGCGCCGTTCTGGTGCGCCGTTTCGCCTGCCCGAAATGCGCCGCCCTGCTCGACAGTGAAATCGCGCTGCCCGAGGACCCGTTCCTCGACGACATCGTGGCGGCCTGAACCATGACGCCACGCGCTAACCGGATCGTGGATACACCGCGCTCGCGCTATCAGAGCGAGCGGGTCGGCGACCGGCTACGCGAGCTGCGCCTCGGCCGCAAGCTCACCATCAGCAAGCTGGCCGAACTGTCTGGCGTTCCCGGCAGCACGATCAGCAAGATCGAGAACGGCCAGTTGCGCCCCAGCCTGGTCAACGCCATCAGTCTCGCCTCGGCATTGGAGGAGAATCTCGGCTTCCTCGTCGATCGCTACCGCTCGCGGCCCGAACCCCGCGTGGTCGTGCGCGCCGCCGCGCGCGACACCATCGACTATCCCGACATGGGCCTAGCGTTGCAGGACATGAACGGCCATTTCGAGGCGGGCATCCTGGAATCGCGGCTGGGCATCCTGGCGCCGGGCGCCCATTCCGGCGTCGATGCCATGACCCATGGCGGCGACGAATTCTGTTGCGTGATCGCCGGCGCGATCCGCTACCGGATCGCCGAGCGCATCGTCGATCTCGCCGCCGGCGACTATTTGCAGTTCAAGTCGTCCATCCGGCATTCCTGGGAGAACGCCCATCCCGGCGAAACTCGGGTCCTGTGGGTGTTCTCGGACGAACTGTCATTCTGAGAAGGCGTAGCGCGATGCATGAAATAGGCGTTCGGCAGGAAATCGTCGATCGGGTCCTGGCCCGGCGCGGTCGTTACCACTGGTTCGACCGGCTCGACCCCAAGCGCACCGCTTTGGTGGTCATCGACATGCAGAACACGTTCTGCGAGCCGGGGTCGCCGGCCGAGGTGCCGGTGTCGCGCGGCATTGTCGGCAACATCAACGAATTGTCGCGCGACCTGCGCGACCTGGGCGTGACCATCGTCTGGGTGCTGCACGCCAATACCCACGCCAACGGCCGCAGCGATTGGGAGCTGTTCTTCAACCATGTCGTCGCCGACGACGTGCGCCTGCGCACCATGGAGAGCCTGGCGCCAGGCCGCCAGGCGGTGTGGCAGGAACTGGAAACCGCACCCAGCGACATCACTATCGTCAAGAACCGCTACAGCGCGTTGATCTCGGGCTCCTCCACCCTGGAGCGGGTGCTGCGCAACCTGGGGATCGATACGCTGCTGATCGCCGGCACCAAGACCAACATCTGCTGTGAATCGACTGCGCGTGACGCCATGATGCTGGACTTCAAGGTCGTCATGGTTTCCGATTGCTGCGCCGCGCTTTCGGACGACGAACACCGCGCCACCCTGGAAACCATAATCCAGCAGTTCGGCGACGTGATGACCGGCGGCGAGGCGCTCGAGCGCCTGCGCGCCGAAGGCAATGCTCAACCATAATCAAGGCCACAAACAAGGGAAGGCTTCGAACATGCGCAAATTACTGCTTCTGACACTGGCCATCGTCCTCGCACCGGTCCTGGCGTTCGCCCAGGCCGACCCCAAGCGGGCGTTGAAGGTGGCCCTGCTGCTGCCCGGCACCGTGACCGACGGGACGTTCAACTCCGCCGCCGACAAGGGCATCAAGGCGGCCGAGATGAAGTTTCCGAACATCAAGGTGACCAAGCAGGAGAATATCGGCTTCGCCCAGTCCGAGGAGGCGCTGCGCGCCTATGCCCGCGACGGCTTCGACCTCGTCATCGGCCACGGCTTCCAGTTCGCCGAACCGTCGGCGAAGATTCACAAGCAGTTTCCCAAGACCCAGTTCATCGTCAACACCGCCAAGGTCGGCGGCGCGCCCAACCTGGCGTCGTTCGACAATCGCTGGGGCGATGCCGGCTACATCGCCGGCTATGTCGCCGCCATCGTCACCAAAACCGGAAAGATCGGGCATGTCGGCGGCATTCCGGTCCCCGTCATCCAGGAGTACAACGAGGGCTTCGAGCGCGGCGCCAAGCGGTTCAACCCGAACGTCCAGATGCTGTCGGCCTATGTCGGCTCGTTCACCGACATCGCCAAGGGCAAGGAGATCACCGTCAGCCTGATCGAGCGCGGCGCCGATGTGGTCACCGCCACCGGCAACGAAAGCGTCATTGGCACGCTGGAGGCAGCCAAGGAAAAGAAGGTCATGATGGTCGGCACGGCGTTCGACAGCGCCGCCTTTGCGCCCGACACCGTGGTGACCTCGGCCCTGGTCAATTTCGACGTGAACCTGGAAATGGCCATCGGCAAGGTGCTGGACGGTACACTGGAGCAGAAGAACTACCTGCTCGGCCTCAACGAGAACGGCATCGGCTTGGCCGGCTACGGCAAGTTCGACGCCGCCATCTCGGCCGAAAACAAGGCGAAGATCCAGCAGCTGATCGCCGACATCAAGGCCGGCAAGATCGCCGACCTGCCGGCGATACGCTAGGGCGCGGGCAGCGGCGGGCGTGTCGTTGGCGGGCCCGCCGCTGCTCGAGCTGCGCGGCATTACCCGCCGCTTTCCCGGCGTCCTCGCCAACGATGATGTTTCGCTGACCCTGGCGCGGGGCGAGGTGCTTGGCCTGCTGGGTGAAAACGGGGCCGGCAAATCGACCCTGATGAGCATATTGGCCGGGCTGATTGCGCCGGACAGCGGCGCGGTCCTGATCTCGGGGCGCGAGACCGTCCTGCCCTCGCCGCTGGCGGCTGCGGCGGCCGGCATCGGCATGGTGCACCAGCATTTCAAGCTGATCGGGGCGATGAGCGTGCGCGACAACCTGGCCTTGGGCGATGTGCGCTGGGGTCGTTTCACTGTCGATTACCCGGAGCTGACCGTAAGTATCGGCCGGTTGGCGGTCGAACTGCAAATGGAAGTCGATTTCGACGCTGTTATCGACGATCTGCCGGTGGGCCGCCAGCAGCAGGTCGAGATATTAAAGGCGCTCTCGCGCAATCCCGCCATCCTGATTCTGGACGAGCCGACCGCCGTGTTGACGCCACACGAGCGCGACGGCCTGTTCCGCATGCTGGCGCGGCTGAAGGCGCGGGGCGCCGGCATCGTACTCATCAGCCACCGGCTGGAGGATGTGATCGAGGGCTGCGACCGCGCTGTGGTGATGCGGCAGGGCCGTATCGTCGGCGGCGGCCCGGTCGCCGGCCTGGACCGCGCCGATCTGGTGCGCATGGTGATCGGCGACGATCTCGCCGAGATTGAGCGCCGCCCTGGCGCCGCCGGTGCGCCGGTCCTGCGCGCCGATGGACTGGTGCTCCGCCGGCCCAATGGCACCATCGCTGTCGATGGCGCCAGCTTCGACCTGCGCGCCGGCGAAATCGTCGCGCTGTGCGGCGTCGATGGCAACGGCCAGGGCGAACTGGTGCAAATGCTGGCCGGCATGCTGCGGCCCCATGCCGGCGGACTGACTTATTGGCTGCACGGGCGCGAGATCGCGGGGCCATTGTCGGCGGCGGCGCTGCGCCAGCTCGGTCTCGGCCATGTGGCGGAGGACCGCCTGCGTCATGCGGTGGTGCCAAACTTCTCGCTGGTGGCGAACTGGCTGCTTACCGCGCTGTTCCATGGCGGCCTCGCGCCGCGCGGCTGGTTGAACCTGGCCACCGCCGAGGCGCGGTGCGGCGCCGCTGTTCGCGATTACGACGTGAAGGCCCCGGGAAACGGCGTGCCGATCCGGCAATTGTCGGGCGGCAACCAGCAAAAGCTGGTGCTGGCGCGCGAACTGCACGGTGCGCCGGAACTGGTGCTGGCGGCGCATCCGACGCGTGGGCTGGATGTCCGCACCATTGCCTTCGTGCAGCGGGAATTGTTGCGGGCCAGGGATCGGGGCGCCGCCGTGCTGCTGCTCTCGGCCGACCTGAACGAGGTCTGGGCAATTGCCGACCGGGTCATGGTCATGGCCGCCGGGCACTTGCATGGCCCGGTGCCGGTGGCGGAAACCAGCCGCCAGGAGGTCGGCCGCTGGATGACCGGTCACGCATGAGCCGGGTCTGGCTTCAACAGGGCCTCGTCGCCCTCGGCGTTCTGGCCGTGCCCAGCGGCTTCATCTTGCTGGCCGGCAAGGACCCGGTGGCGACGTGGACATTGCTGCTGACCTACACGCTGGGCACCTGGAACGGCTTTAGCGACGTGCTGGTGAACGCCATCCCGCTGACGCTGCTGGGCCTTGGCGTGGCGGTGGCTTTCCGCGCCGGCATCTTCAACATCGGCGGCGACGGCCAGTTGATCTGCGGCGCGGTGCTGGCCGTCGCCGTGGCGCCCATCCTGGGCGGCCTCGGCTGGGCCGCGCTGCCGCTGTTCCTGATGGCCGGCGCGGTCGGTGGCGGGGTCGCCGGCGGCTTGGTCGGCTGGCTGCGCACCCGCTTTTCCGCCAATGAGATCATCGTCACCATCATGATGAACTACGTGGCCTTGCAAATGCTCACTTGGGTCATTCGCGGGCCGTTGCAGGAGCCGATGCGCATCTTCCCGCGCTCCTTCGCCATTGGCGAGGCGCTGCAATTGCCGGTGCTGGACGCGGGCTCGCGCCTGCATGGGGGGTTGCTTGTCGCCTTGCTGGCGGTCGCCCTGCTGCAACTTGTCCTGTCGCGCAGCGCTTTCGGCTTTCGCCTGGCGGTGCTCGGCGAAAATGCCGAGGCGGCCACCTACGCTGGCATCAAGGCCGCGCCAACGGTCGTTCTCGGGCTGCTGCTCTCCGGCGCACTGGGCGGCCTGGCCGGCGCGGTCGAGATCGCCGGCGTGTTCCACAAGCTGGAGGACAATTTCGCCGCCGGCTTTGGCCTTTCCGCTATCGCGGTCGCCCTGATGGCGCGACTGCAACCCTGGGCCATTCCGTTCACCGCCATTTTGTTTGGCGTTTTCTACGTGGGCTCGGGCGCGCTGCAACGGCAAATTGGCTTGCCGTTTCCGCTGGTCTGGATCATCCAGGGCGTTGTCATCCTGGCCTTCCTCGCCAGCCGCGCGATGCAAACCCGCACGCTGCGGGTGGCCTGAGATGGAACCGGTCCTGATCGCCGGCCTGCTCGCGGCCAGCATCCGCCTCGCAATGTCGATCGGCATCACCGCCCTGGGCGAAGCGGTGGCGCAGCGTTCCGGCATGATCAACGTGGGCATCGAGGGCATCATGCTGGCCGGCGCCTTCCTCGCAGCGCTCGGCGCGCTCTACAGCGGTTCGCCCTGGGGCGGCCTTGGCCTGGCATTGCTTGGCGGCGTGCTGCTGGCGGCCATCCATGGCTGGTTCACCATCGTGCTGCGCACCGACCAGATCGTGACCGGCATCGCCTTCGTCATTCTGGGTCTTGGCCTGTCCAGCTTCCTGTTCCGCCTGACCATGGGGGCGGCGCCCTCGTCGCTGCCGGCGTTTCGCGGTCTCGATCTCGGGCCCCTGACCGCGCTGCCGCTCATCGGCCCGGTGCTGTTCGGCCAGAACATCCTGGTCTATCTGACGCTGGTGCTGGCGCTCGTCCTCTGGTTCGTCATGGCGCGCACGCCGCTTGGGCTCGCCATCCGCGCCTGTGGGGAAAATCCCGACGCCGCCGACGCCGCCGGCATCGCCGTCAACCGCGTGCGCTTCGGCTGCGTGCTGTTCGGCGGCGCCATGGCCGGGCTCGGCGGCGCCTATCTCGCCATCGCCCAGATCAACAGCTTCGTCGAGAACATGGTGGTCGGCCGCGGCTTCATCGCCATCGCCTGCGTTGTGTTCGGGCGCTGGCACCCCTTCGGTACGCTGCTGGCGGCGCTGGGCTTCGGCCTGGCCGAGGCCGGGCAGATACGCCTGCAAACCTGGTATCCCGGCGTGCCGTACCAGTTTTTCGTCATGCTGCCTTATGTGCTGGCGATTGGCGCGCTGGTGTTCATGGCGCGCAGCGCCGCCCTGCCGCGCGCACTCGGCCGTCCCTTTATCAGCGAACGGCGCGGTTGATGGTCGGGTTTCACAAGCCACGCACATTGGCCGAAGCCTTGGCCCTGCTGGCGGCCGATGCCGAAGCGCGTCCCGTGTCGGGCGGGCAGACCTTGGTCCCGATGATGAACCTCGACCTGTTCCGGCCCAGCGCCATCGTTTCGCTCAACGCTGTCGATGAGCTGTGCGGCATCGCAGCCGATGCAGCAGGCACGGTGCGCATCGGCGCGCGGGCGACCCATGCCGAGCTGGCGGCCAGCACCGTGTTCGCCGCCGGCCAGCGGCTCATTCCCCGCGCTGCGGCGCAGATCGCCCATCCCGCGGTGCGCCACGCCGGCACCATCGGCGGGTCGTGCGCCCATGGCGACCCGGCGGCCGACTGGCCGGTGGCCTTGTGCGCCGCCGGCGCCAGTATCGAAATCGCCTCGCCCGGCGGCCGGCGGCTGGTCGCTGCGGTCGATTTCTTCCGGCAGTTCCTGACCACGGCGCTGGAGCCCGGCGAACTGGTTACGGCGATTATCGTGCCGCCCTTGCCGGGCAATGGCGTGTACCGGAAATTTTCGCGGGTCGATGGCGACTACGCCACCGTGTCGGTGGCGGCGGTGATTGAAGTTTCCGCCGGCATTTGCCGTTTCGCGCAGGTCGCGGCCGGTTCGGTGGGACCACGGCCGGTGCGCAACGCGGCGGCGGAAGCCGCCCTTGTTGACCGGCCGCTTGACGAAGCGGCTGCGCAAAAGGCCGCAGTGCTGCTGGCCGCCGGGGCCAGTCCGATGAGCGATGTGCGCGGCAGCGCCGCCTACAAGCAGCGCATCCTGCCAGGCCTGATCGCCGCCACCTTGCTGGAGTGCGCCAGGCCATGATGAACGTAACGCTGGCGATAAACGGCGCGGCCGAAACGGTTCGGGTGGACGGCGCCACCACCTTGCTCCGCGTGCTGCGCGAGCAGTTGCGGCTGAACGGGGCCAAGCGCGGCTGCGACTATGGCGTGTGCGGCGCCTGTTCGGTGCTGGTCGATGGCCAGCCGACGCGGTCGTGCCTGGCGCTGGCCGCCGATTGCGAGGACCGTGCCATCCTCACCATCGAGGGCGCGGCGCCAGCCGGCGAATTGTCGGCCCTGCAACAGGCAATGCTGGACACCGGGGCGGTGCAGTGCGGCTTCTGCACGCCGGCCATTGTGCTTGCCCTGAAAGCGCTGCTGGATGCGAACCTGTCGCCTGACGAGGCGGCGGTGCGGGGCGCGCTTGGCGGCAACATTTGCCGCTGCACCGGCTACAGCGCCATTGTCGCCGCCGCCCTGAAGGTGGCCCATGGCTGAGTTCGACACCGTTGGCCATTCCGTACCCCGGCTGGAGGGGGCCGACAAGCTGGCGGGCCGCG
>Ga0163144_10023261_pt1 | contig 12241 bp, 9 predicted proteins | sample OliLak19BULKMAT1_FD_123175 | JGI IMG/M metagenome (GOLD analysis project Ga0163144, IMG submission 123175) | Freshwater microbial mat bacterial communities from Lake Vanda, McMurdo Dry Valleys, Antarctica - Oligotrophic Lake LV.19.BULKMAT1 | ecosystem: Environmental > Aquatic > Freshwater > Lake...
GGAAGACGATGGTGCAGCCGGTGGTGGTTTTCCTTTTGCCCTTGTTTCGCCGATACGCTAAAGATGGTTTAACGTTGAACCATTTGCAGCTCTGGGAGGAGCCCAATGGCCAAGAAGCCTGACGCGACGTCGAATATCTCCAAAGAGGAGCTGCTGAAATATTACCGCGAGATGCTTCTCATTCGCCGGTTTGAGGAAAAGGCCGGCCAGTTGTATGGCATGGGTCTGATCGGCGGGTTCTGTCACCTTTACATCGGGCAAGAAGCGGTGGTTGTCGGGCTGGAAGCGGCGTCCAAGGATGGCGACAAGCGGATCACCAGCTACCGCGACCACGGACATATGCTTGCCTGCGGGATGGACCCAAGGGGCGTGATGGCCGAACTTACCGGGCGGAGCGGCGGCTATTCCAAGGGCAAGGGTGGCTCCATGCACATGTTCTCGAAAGAGAAGCATTTCTATGGTGGCCATGGGATCGTTGGCGCGCAGGTGCCTTTGGGCGCGGGGCTGGCCTTTGCCGACAAGTACCTGGGCAATGACAACGTCACCTTTACCTACTTCGGCGATGGCGCAGCGAACCAGGGCCAGGTCTACGAGACCTACAACATGGCCGAGCTGTGGGAGCTTCCGGTGGTTTTCGTGATCGAGAACAATCAGTATGCGATGGGCACCAGCATGAAACGATCGACCAAATCGACCACGCTGTACGGGCGCGGCCTGGCCTACGGTATTCCCGGCGAACAAGTCGACGGGATGGATGTCTTGGCGGTGAAGGCAGCAGGCGAAAAGGCCGTGGCACACTGCCGGGCGGGCAAGGGGCCGTATATCCTTGAGATGATGACCTATCGATATCGGGGACATTCGATGTCGGACCCGGCCAAGTACCGCACGCGGGAAGAGGTCGAGAAGATCAAGACCGAGAAGGACTGCATCGAGCATGTCCGCGATCTCCTCACGCAAGGCGGCCTCGCCTCGGACGAAGAGCTCAAGGCGATCGACAAGGACATCAAGGCGATTGTGAACGAAAGTGCAGAATTCGCCAAAGACAGCCCGGAGCCGCAGGAAAGCGAGCTTTGGACCGACATCTACGCCTGAGGGAGGATACCATGGCAACCGAAGTTCTGATGCCGGCGCTGTCCCCCACGATGGAGGAAGGCACCCTGGCCAAATGGCTGGTAAAGGTCGGCGACAAGGTGAAGTCCGGCCAGATCCTGGCCGAGATCGAGACCGACAAGGCGACGATGGAGTTCGAGGCGGTCGACGAGGGAACGGTCGGTGCGCTTCTGGTGACCGAGGGCACGGCGGGGGTGAAGGTGAACACCCCCATCGCTGTCATGGTTGAGGATGGCGAGACGGTGTCCGATGCGCCGAAACCTGCCGTGGTCGCGGCGGTGGCTGCGGCCGAAAAGCCGGTCGCAGCGCCGGTTTCCGCCGCAGCCGCGCCCCCTGCCCCGGCACCGGTCGCAAGCGGCTGGCCCCACACCGACCTGCCCGAAGGCCCGACCAAGACCATGACGGTACGTGAGGCCCTGCGTGAAGCGATGGCCGAGGAGATGCGCGCCGACCCGACAGTCTTCCTCATGGGCGAAGAGGTTGGTGAATATCAGGGCGCCTACAAGATCAGCCAAGGCCTGCTAGACGAATTTGGTGCCAAGCGGGTGGTCGACACGCCAATCACCGAAATGGGCTTTGCCGGGATCGGGGTTGGCGCGTCCTGGGGCGGCCTCAAGCCGATTGTCGAGTTCATGACCTTCAACTTCTCGATGCAGGCGATTGACCACATCCTGAATTCGGCGGCCAAGACGCTGTACATGTCGGGCGGCCAGATGGGCTCGCCCATGGTGTTTCGCGGCCCGAACGGGGCGGCGGCGCGGGTTGGAGCGCAACATTCCCAGGACTACGCAGCCTGGTATGCGGCAATCCCCGGCCTGCGGGTCTGCATGCCGTACTCGGCCGCGGATGCGAAGGGCCTGTTGAAAACCGCAATCCGCGATCCGAACCCGGTTGTTTTTCTGGAAAACGAGATCCTGTACGGGCGCAGCTTCGAGGTGCCGGTGGACCCCGATTTTACCGTGCCGTTCGGCAAGGCCAGCATCCTGCGCGACGGCAAGGATGTGACCATCGTCAGCTTCGGGATCGGGGTGGCCCATTCGTTGCTGGCTGCCGACGCGCTGGCGAAAGAGGGGATCGAGGCCGAGGTGGTGAACCTGCGGACGCTGCGCCCCATCGACTATGATACGGTGCTGGCCTCGGTCATGAAGACCAATCGTTGCGTCACGGTTGAGGAAGGTTTCCCGGTCGGTTCGATCGGTGACCATCTAGCCTCCACGATCATGCAGCGCGCATTCGATCATCTGGATGCGCCGGTCGTCACCTGCACCGGCAAGGACGTACCAATGCCCTACGCGGCAAATCTGGAAAAGTTCGCGCTGATCACGCCCGCCGAGATCGTGACGGCGGTCAAGTCTGTTTGCTACCGGTAGGGGGACATCATGCCCATTGAAATTCTGATGCCCGCGCTGTCCCCGACGATGGAAGAGGGGACCCTTGCAAAGTGGCTGGTCAAAGAGGGGGATGCGGTCAAGTCGGGCCAGATCCTCGCCGAGATCGAAACCGACAAAGCCACGATGGAGTTCGAGGCGGTCGATGAGGGAACCGTCGGCAAGCTGTTGGTGGCCGAGGGGACGGCAGGTGTAAAGGTCAACACGCCGATTGCCACGCTGCTGGAAGACGGCGAGGACGCTTCGGCGGTGGCGGCAAAACCCGCAGCGCCTGCCCCGTCGCCCGCGGCCGCCCCGGCCAAGAGCGATGCGCCAGCGCGCGATGAGCGGCCGGCAGAGCCAAGCCCCGTCAAGGCGCAGGACGGTGGCGCGCGGGTCTTCGCCTCTCCTCTCGCGCGGCGGATCGCGAAGGAAAAGGGGCTGGACCTTGCCAGCCTCACGGGCTCTGGTCCGCACGGGCGGATTGTGCGGGCGGATCTTGAAGGTGTGACAAAGGTGGCCGCAGCCCCGGTCGCGGTTCCCACCGCAGTGCCGAAGGTGGCCCCTGCCCCGTCAGCTTCCATGCCAAGCGGAATGGCGACCGAAACGGTCCTCAAGATGTACGCCGACCGGCAGTTTGAAGAAGTGCCGCTGGACGGCATGCGCCGGACCATAGCCGCCCGCTTGACCGAAGCCAAACAGACCATCCCCCATTTCTACCTGCGCCGCGAGGTGCGTCTGGACGCGCTGATCGCCTTCCGTGTGCAGATGAACAAGGGGCTTGAAGCGCGCGGCGTGAAGCTGAGCATCAACGATTTCATCATCAAGGCCTGCGCGGTTGCGCTGCAGGCCGTGCCGGATGCCAACGCCGTCTGGGCGGGCGACCGGATTTTGCGGCTGAAGCCGTCGGATGTGGCGGTGGCGGTGGCGATCGAGGGCGGGCTTTTCACCCCGGTCCTGCGCGATGCGGACAAGAAATCGCTGTCCGCCTTGTCCGCCGAGATGAAGGACCTCGCGGCGCGTGCGAAGACTCGGAAGCTTGCCCCGCATGAGTATCAGGGCGGCAGCTTCGCGATTTCCAACCTCGGCATGATGGGGATCGAGAACTTCGACGCCGTCATCAACCCGCCGCACGGCGCGATCCTCGCGGTCGGGGCGGGGCTGAAAAAGCCCGTTGTGCTGGCCGATGGCAGCCTTGGTGTTGCGACGGTGATGTCGATGACCCTGTCCGTCGATCACCGGGTGATCGACGGTGCCTTGGGGGCAGAACTTTTGAAAGCCGTGGTCGAGGCGCTGGAGAATCCGCTTACAATGCTCGCCTGACCGGCCTAGTCCTTCCGGCTGTTCAAAGCATCGACCAGCCGATAGGCGCGCCCGATCAGCGTGACCAAGGTGCCGATCACGATGATCCAAAGCGTCAGGTTCAGCGACCATTCCGAGGCGTAGAAGGCCGCGATGACTGTGCCTACGACCAGTGCCATCATCCGGCCCGGCTTTGCAAACATGCCGCCAAAGTCGGCGGCAAAGCCTTCGGCCCGGCCAAGCTCCCGAATATAGGCGCAGGCGATGGCCAGCGCCCCGGCCACTGCACCCAGGCCCGGATTGCCCGCCGCGATGCCGGCACCGGTCAGGAGCATCAGGTCTGAGACACGATCCGGAGCCTCGTTCCAGAACGCCCCGTCCTTGCTGGCCTGTCCGCCCTCGACCGCGACCATGCCGTCGATCAGGTTGCAGACCAGCCGGGCAAGGCAAGCGGCAGCGGCAAGCATCAGGCACAACCATTGCACAAAGCCTGGCCCCAGCGGCGAGAGCATGTAGAACACCAGCCCCAGAAGCGCGAACCCAGCCGAGGCGATGGAGATCTGGTTCGGCGAAATCCCGCGCTGGACGGCGAGAGCGGTAAGCTTTGCCGCCCAGGCGGCATTGCGCGAAGCGATGGGGCGGCGGTTGGATGCAGGTTTGAAATCTGTCATGTGATCGACCAAAAATAACGGGTGACGTGAAAGAAGATGGGGGCTGCAAAGATGACGCTGTCAAGCCGGTCGATGAAACCGCCATGCCCGGCGATCAGATGGCCCCAGTCCTTGACCCCTCGATCGCGCTTGATGGCCGACATCACCAGACCGCCGAAAAAGCCCATGATGGTGATCAGGAGACACATGGCGACGGCCTGCAGCGGGCTGAACGGCGTCATCCACCACAGGGCAGTACCTACAGCCGTGGCCGTCAGGATGCCGCCGATCAGCCCCTCCCACGTCTTTGACGGCGATAAGTTGGGTGCCACCTTGGTCCGGCCCAGCAGTTTGCCAAAGACGTATTGCATCACGTCGGAAAGCTGCACCACGAAGATCAGATAGGCGATCAGAATGACATTGCGGCCTTCAAAGCCAGGAATCTGCAAATACAACAGCGCCGGGACATGGCTTAGGCAGTAGACGCAGATCATCAGCGCCCACTGCGTCTCGGACACGCGGACGAGAAAATCCGCGGTACTGCCGCGAAGGGCTGACAGGACCGGCAGCATCAGGAAGACATAGACCGGGACGAACACCGCATACATCCCGTACCAGTCGATCCGCACGAAGTAGAACTGCAGCGGCAGGACAATAAAGAAGCAGGCCAAGAGCGACCAATGGTCGGCGCGGTTGTGGTGCGTCAATGTCAGAAATTCCCGCAGGGCGGCAAAGGACGCGAGCGCGAACAGGAGCACGACCCCCGTTCTGCCCGCCAGAAAGGCAATCGCCAGCAAGACGACCATGCCCCACCAGGCCGAGATCCGGGCGTTCAGGTTCTCGATGATCGGATTTGCCCCATCGGGCGAAAGCCGCTGGCGGAGAACCTCGCCCACCAGCGAGGCAAGGATGAGAATGCCCGCAACGCCCGAGAGCAGCCAGAGGAGATGCGGGATGGTCGTCATCCCTGCGCCGATGCCAGAGGTTGCAGGTCCACAAGTGCCGCCATTGCACGGTGAAGGAAGGCCTCCTTCGGCTCATCTTCGATAAGGTGAAGCGGGGTACCGAAGGTCAAGGTGCAGATCAAGGGTACCGGTATGACCTCACCCTTCGGCATCACCTTGTTCAGGTTGGCGATCCAGACCGGCACCAGATCGACCGCCGGACGCGCTTTAGCCAGATGGTAAAGTCCGGACTTGAAGGGCAGCAGCGGCGCATCCGAAGCGTTGCGCTGACCTTCCGGAAACAGGATCAGCGACGCGCCTTCATCAATGGCGGAAGTCATCTGGGCAACAGGATCCTCCGTCCGCGCCTCGGGGCGGCGGTCGATCAGGACCGCGTTGAACACCTCGCGACCGATAAACGCGCGCACGGGGGATTTCAGCCAATAGTCCAGCGCTGCAACCGGACGGGTGTGGCGGCGCAAGGTGGGGGGCAGGACGGTCCAGATCAGCACGAAATCGCCGTTCGAACTGTGATTGGCGAAGTAGACCCGCTGCGCCTGCACCGGCTCGATCCCGTGCCAGATGGCGCGGGGGGCGGTGATGAACCGCGCAAAGACCGATATCGCCCGACCTGTGACCGATGCCGCAAAGGATCGCACCGACGGGATCATGCTGACCGGATCATTCCGCCTTCAGGATCTGGTCCATGGTCAGGGCGGGCTGGGCGCAACCGGCCTTGCCGACCACGCGTGCCGGAACGCCCGCGACGGTGGTATTGCGCGGCACATCCTCCAGCACGACCGACCCCGCAGCGATGCGGGAGCACTGCCCGACGTGGATATTTCCAAGCACCTTCGCCCCGGCCCCGATCAGCACGCCGTCGCCGATCTTCGGGTGCCGATCACCGTCTTCCTTGCCGGTGCCGCCAAGGGTAACGGAATGCAACATCGACACGTTGTCGCCAACCACCGCCGTCTCACCGATCACGATGGAATGGGCATGGTCAATCATGATGCCTTTGCCGACCTTCGCCGCCGGATGGATATCGACGCCGAACATCTCCGAGACCCGCATCTGGACGAAATAGGCCAGGTCAATCCGGCCTTGTTGCCATAGCCAGTGGCCAATCCGGTAGGCCTGCATCGCTTGATAGCCCTTGAAGAACAGGATCGGCTGGAGGAACCGGTGGCAGGCGGGGTCACGCTCGTACACCGCCATCAGGTCGGACCGAGCAGCAGCACCGATTTCCGGGTCGCTGTCAAACGCTTGATCCGCAATTTCGCGCAGGATCTGCTCGCTCATTTCGCCAGAGGCAAGCTTCATCGAAAAGCGATAGGCCAGCGCGCGTTCCAAGGTGGGGTGGTGCAGAAGACCCGAGTGGATCAGTCCACCCAGCAGGGGCTCATTTCGGATCGCCTCGTCCGCTTCCTCGCAGACCCGACGCCAGACCGGGTCGAGTGCTGTCAGTTTCGCCTTGGTTTCAAACATGAAAGCCCCCTGCCTACCAGAGCCTTTTATCACATCCCGGGATCGGCGCGCCACGCAAAGTTGTGGTGACTGCGATCAAGGGCTGGAATGCCGGATCAGCGCCTCGCATGACAGGATGATACAGTCCAGAAAATCGCAGTCTGCCGCAACCGGCTCTGGCGCGGGGGAAAGCTGATGACACCGCGCCATCAGGCTGCCGTCCCCATAGTGGGGATGCAGTTTTCCGGTTTGCCGCAGATGCGCTGCGGCCACTTCTGCATCGCTCAGGATCCCGATCGCTGCACGACTTCGATCAGCGACCGGCAGGCGTGACAAGCAGCGCGCCAAGAGCAGTATCTCCAGCCCGCTGGAACCCCGCATGTCACGAAGCGACAGTCAAAGACCGGAACGGTCCCGGCCCGAACAAAACGGACAACTGTGCTACTTGAACATCGTACGGCCCGCTAACGCCATCGGCTGCCCTCATGGCTGAGGAATATTCGAAGCTCGGACCGCCGACTGTGTATTCCGCCGTGATCGCCGAACCTTGAAGAACACGTACCAGATAGGCTTGGCTTTCCTCGCCCACCGGGACCTCGGCTGCCTGCCAACTGTCACCGCTTATCCGCGTCCGCCGCTTCCAGGTCAACGTCAAGGTCCCCACCGGGTCCGTCTTCGCCCGCAGATGCGCTACAGAGTAGGGACGCAACCCCACGCCATCGAACGCTTCGACCAGGGTTGTAACATTGGCATCCTCCAGACCCCGCGCGGCAATTCCGATCTTGTAATAGCGGGCCAGCCCCCGCGCCGACAGCGGCAGGTCGATCTGGGTCAGGGCAAGGTCGATCAACACAATCGTGCTGCCGACCGGCCAGACATCCGGCATCACTGCATCGGTGCCAAGCTGACCGCGCAAGCGCAGGGAAAGCTCATAGGTTTCTGGTGCCACGATCTGGGCGTTCGCAAACTGGAACACCTCCCAATTCGCGGAACTGCCATCGCCGATCGCCATCGCATTGGCCCCGTTCAGGACCGCCAGTGTATCGGCCGATGCCAACTCACCGTCCGAGATCTTGATCCGAAGCGGCGCCCCTCGATCCCAAAGTCCAGGGCTTGCCCGCAACAGCGGTCCCTCTGTCACCCCGATGACCGCCGACCCTGCGATCAGCCGGTTCACCGCGTACCCCTGATCCTGGCTGGATGACCACACCGCGACGGAGCCCGGCCAGGGTTCGGCCGCCACCGCGATGTGCGGGGCGTAGGGGATCTCGTCCCCGGTCAGCAGCGGCAGGTCCAGAAACACCGGCGTCACCGGCACCGGTGGCACGAAATTGCGGCTGACGATGGCCTCACCGTCCCGGTCGACAGGCTGGTAGACGCCAGGCTCGACCCGCACGGCCTCCAGAAGTTGCGCTTCAGCCCCCTCGACCCGGTCGATGCGGTAGCGCAGGCCGCCACGCAGGATCACATCCCCCGCGCCGACCGACAGCCGGGACTTCGGCAAGGCGAACCGTGCCCCGTCGCGCGCTACCCGCGCTTCGGCCAACCAGCGCTCGACCATCGCCAAACCTTCGTTCCGCGTCAGTGAAAGCGGCAGGTCGGTCTGCGACACCCCCCTCGCTTCCTCATCTGGAAACCGGGCCTCGGCAGCCCTGACTTCAAAGCTGGACTGGGCATCGACATAGCCAAGCCGAACCTGCCCGGCCGTTTCCACATCGGCAGCGCGCGTTGTTTCAAACGATCCGTCAAGGTCGGACAGAATGACCAGATCGTCGACTTCGATCTCTGCTGTCACACGGGCCGTCCGGTTGCGGAACTGAAGCGTGCCGTCCCGTTCAACCACGTCAGAGCCATATGCCAGCAGCAGCGGCTGCAAGGCCGCACGGGCGGTCGTCACATCCGGTTGCTGATAGCCGCGCACCAGACCGAACAGGTCGTCCGTCGCAATGTCCCCCACCCCGGATGCCGCACAGATTTCGGCCACGACCGCCGCCAGCGGCTGGTTCGTCGCGCGTCCGTTCAACCAGTGCCCTCGCGCATAGTTGTCACCATCATTCCAGACCTCGACCTGCCCTGGAAACTCGGGGAAAGGTCGCGCATCCCAGGCCCAGGCGTGCGCGTGTGCCAGATCGACCATCGGCCCGCCGTAAAGCGTGGACACAGGATTGTTTGCCGGATCAGCCCAATAGGAGGTCACCGCCAGCAGATACTGCATCTGGATGAGGTCATCCCGCCGCCCGCTTGACCAGAACGGCAGCCCGGATTCCGACGACTTGGCATCAATGAACTTGTTTGGCTGGTTCGTCGCCTTGTCGACGGCTGGACAGCCGAATTCGGTGAACCAGAACGGCTTTGACCCGGGAACCCAGGCCGAAGGCTCCGCCGCCCGCAAACCGTTCACCCGGTCGTGGTGCAGGTTCGACCACCAGGACCGCAAGTCCTTGTAGCGAAACACCCATGGCTCGCCAAAAGCACCATCGGTGATCGGCAAGCGCCGCTGTGCTGCCGCACCTTCGACACTGTCGTAATACCAGTCGAAGCCTTCGCCGCCAGCCACGTTGGCGCGCAGATAGTCGAGATCGTAGATCGACCCAAATCCGGCATCCGCGTGGTCATCCCCCTCGCGCCAGTCCGACAGGGGCATGTAATTGTCGATGCCGATGAAGTCGATCTCGGGATCGGCCCAAAGCGGATCGAGGTTGAAGTAAAGGTTGCCGTCCGCCTGATAGCCGAAATACTCCGACCAATCAGCTGCATAGCTGATCTTGACCGCTGGGCCGAGGATGCTGCGCACATCCGCCGCCAAGGCCCGCAATGCCGCCACTGCCGGAAAGGCATCAGCCGCCCCCCGGATCTGGGTCAGCGACCGCATCTCCGACCCGATGCAGAACGCATCCACCCCGCCCGCAACGGCACAGAGACGCGCGTAATGCAGGATAAAGCGCCGGTAGCGCCAGCCAGAAGGGCCAGAGTAACTGATCACTTCGCCACTGACGGGGAAATTGCTGGGAAGGGCGGTCCCAAAGAACGCCGCGACCTCTGCTTCGGCTGCAGCCGTCCGGTCCGGGGTACCAGCCTGCCCCGGTTCCACCGACAGCGTGACCCGCCCTCGCCATGGCAGTTTCGGCTGCGAGGCGGCACCGGTCCAGGGGTCGGGCAAGGTGTTGCCCTCGACCTGATCCATCAGGATGAACGGGTAGAAGACAACCTCCTTGCCGGCTGCTCGTATGGCGCGGATCGCCTGGATTACCGCCGCATCGGCTGGCGTACCGCCATAGATTGAAGCGCCCTCAACCTTAGGCACCTCCGCCGCGCCTGCCCGGTTCACCCCGCCCGCGCGCCAGGGCATTCCAACCCCGTCAAGAAGCTTCTGTTCAACCTTGGGCCGCACCTCGCAGGCCCCGCAGCGCAGATCATTGCCGAACCACGACACCACCAGCGACACTGACCCCACACCGGGCAATTCTTCGGTCAGTTGCTCCAGACTGGTGACAAAGTCGGTCTGGCCCGATGGCGAATGCACGTTGGCGGATCGTTTGCGACCAACCCCTTCGTTGTAATGCACCGGCGTCGTGGCCAGCCCGTATTCTCCGGTACCGGGGATCAGCGCGACCCCCTGAACCGCACCGTCCAGCGTCTGGTTCGCCGCCACACTTTGACCTTGCGCGGAACGCACCACCTCGAAGTTGAATTGCGGCACCCTGTTGCCGTAGGGCGCAAGCTCCAAATCCTCGATCACCACATAGGCGACGCCGCGATAGGCCGGGGCCAGGCCTGCACCCTGAACGGCTGCAATCTTCGGGTCCGGCAACTGCGTCTCGCTGCCTGGATAAACCCGCAGGTTCAGGTCACGCGGCGAGATCTCATTCCCATCGGCCCAGATGCGCCCGACCCGCAGGATCTCACCCTCGCATAATGCGATGGCAAGGCTGACCGAATAGCTAAATTCGTTGGTGCTCGGCTTTGGCGCCCCCTTGCCGGACCTGCGACGGCGCACGGTCTCGACAAACTCGGTCGCCCAGATCACCTGACCGGCCAGCCGCATCCGGCCCCAGACCTGACCGATGGGGGCACCCTCCCCCGCGCCGGTCAGACGCAGTCGGTCGATGCGACCGACATCGACCGGGTCTGACCCCGCCCCCAGCAAGCGCTGGTCAATCACCCGGCCAAGCGTGGCCCCGATCGCACGCCCGATGACAGCCCCTGACAGCCCGAGGACCGCCCCGCCGAATCCCGCGCCAACCGCAGCGCCTGCCGCCGAAAGAAGTAACGTCGCCATTCAATCGGCTCCTTTAGGAAAGGCAAACCGCGCCGCGATGCGCCGCTGCCAAGGCAGGGACAGCGGGCTTTCGATCACGCCATGATGAGTGTAGGAATGCACGAAACTCGGACTGGTGCCGCTCTGCGCCTGGATTCCCAGATGCTTGGCGACGCTGCCGGTCCGCATCCGGAACAACAGCACGTCACCGGGCGCTGCAAGTCGCAGGGCCTTCGGGGACAGCCAGCGTCTTGCCGCCTCAAACAAAACCTCCCGCTGGTCGGGTTCCGCCCAGTCATCGGTGTAGGGCGGCACCGCCTCCGGCTCGGCCCCCATGACCTCCCGCCACACTCCGCGCAGAAGCCCAAGGCAGTCCGCCCCTGCCCCCTTGACCGAGGCCTGGTGCAGATAAGGCGTCCCGATCCACTCCCGCGCCACGTCGACAACCCGGCCACCAAAGCTCATTCGCCCTCCGTGGGGACCCGGGCGCCCCCAGTGTTCGCCCGGTCCGAAACCGGATAGGATGCCAGCCAGTCTTCGCCCGGAATATGCGGAAAGCCACGAAAGTTCAGGAAGTTGGCGAATTTCGTCCGGCAGGTTGCAGCAGACTTTCTGCAGCCCGCGATAACCCGGACCCTATCCCCTGGCACCGGCTCTGCCCCGATGCTTTGCCAAAGCTCGATTCGCCGCGAGGTCCCCTCCAGCCGGTCACTCTTCACCACCCCGACCAGGCCGGCAGCCGGACCGGATTGCACCTCGAACCGCCCGGCCTCGAACCAGCGGGGCTCAAATCCGCCGAAGTCGACAAAGCGGAAGATGCGGCCATCCTCGACCTCGTCGACACCCCGCTCTGCGAAGTATCCCGGCGTCTCAGTCACGAACCGGCACCGCGAATCTCCCAGAACCGCCGAACATCCCGGCTGATAGGCAAACCCCTGCGGACGGTTCAGCGCCTCAGTCAGCCCGCGCAGCTCGGCGCGAAACTCGCCCCCCGCGCGCTGGATTTCGCCGAACGAGCCACGGAACTGCTCGATGAAGTCGTCGGGTGAGGCCCAATTGACGAGATAGGCTCGCACCTCCGCCCCATCAAAGCGCCCTGCCATCAGATCGGCCTCGGTGATCGCCGCATCGCTCAGCGCGCCA
>Ga0163144_10023263_pt1 | contig 12241 bp, 9 predicted proteins | sample OliLak19BULKMAT1_FD_123175 | JGI IMG/M metagenome (GOLD analysis project Ga0163144, IMG submission 123175) | Freshwater microbial mat bacterial communities from Lake Vanda, McMurdo Dry Valleys, Antarctica - Oligotrophic Lake LV.19.BULKMAT1 | ecosystem: Environmental > Aquatic > Freshwater > Lake...
ATCGTCTACGTCGGGGTCGATGACGTGGTGCCATGCACGGTGAAAGCTGTAGAGCGTTGCCTGCAGCGAGGTTTCGACCTCGCCGACATCGCAATCGTCAGCCTCAGGGGGCGGGAGCGCTCCTTGTTGCAGGGGCTGGACCGGCTGGGCAACTGGACCCTTCGCCGGTTCACCGGCAGGTACGACGAGGGCGGTGGGGCAATCTGGACCGAGGGGAAGTTGCTGATCGACTCTGTCCGCCGCTTCAAGGGGCAGGCTTCAGGCGCGGTCGTGCTGACTGAATGCGATCTTGAGCAGCTTGATCCGATGAGCCGTGGTCTGCTGTTTGTCGGGTTGACCCGGGCACGCTTGCACCTTGAGTGGGTTGTCTCCGGCGCGACGGCAGTGCTTTTAAACCGAACCCTTCGTTTGTGACCTATGCCAGCAATGAACTGTGTGCTGGGACCGGAGCTGCGCAGCGGGACAAGAGGGGCATTCGAACCTTCACAGCCAGAAAGGGTAAACCCGGTACGTACCCTCTGATTGAAGGGGAGCCTCGGATACGTGTCGAAATGCGTCTACCATAGGCGCACGTAGTGAGCCATCGACAGGGGACAGTGCTTGGATCGCACAGAACGGTTCTACAAAATCGAAATGCTGATCCGAGCGCGCACCTGCGTCAGCTTTGACGAATTGCTTGCCGAAGTTGAGGTTTCGCGAGCGACGCTCAAACGCGATCTGCAGTACCTGCGCAGTCGCATGGACGCGCCAATCGTCTACGACCGTTTGGACAATGGGTACAAGCTTCAAGCAGACCCCCGCGACAAGCGCCAGGCCAATCATCACCTGCCTGGCGTTTGGTTCAGCGAGCGAGAGATCCACGCGCTTCTGACAATGTATCAACTGATCGAGGGGCTGGATGATGGCGGGCTGCTCGCGCGTCACTTGCATCCGATCCTCGAAAAGTTGCACGGCATGCTCGGCGCCGGTGAGGGCGATGCCAAAGAGATGGTCAAACGCGTGAAGATCGTGAGCGCTGGTCGGCGCCCAGTTTCAAGCAAGTGGTTCGAGATCGTTGGCGACGCCTTGCTCAAGCGACGACGCCTACACATGCGGTATCGCACCCGTGGACGTGGTGAGAGCAATGAGCGCGACGTCTCCCCACAGCGCCTTGTTCACCACCGAAACACCTGGTACCTGGACGCTTGGTGCCACAAGGCGGACGGACTGAGACGGTTTGCCCTTGACGCCATCGAGGACGTGGCCGTGTTGACGACCAAGACAAAAGACGTCGCTCTCAAGACTGTGGAGGATGAACTCGATGGTGGGTACGGCGCCTACGTTGGCAACAAGGCTCAATGGTCAACCCTGGTGTTTAGCCCTGAAGCTGCCCAGTGGGTCAGCCGCGAGGAGTGGCACCCCCTTCAGGAGATGAGGTGGTTAGCGGACGGGAGCTTCGAGTTGCGGGTGCCCTACGCTGACCCGACGGAGTTGGCCATGGATGTGCTTCGACACGGCGAGCAGGTCGTCGTGCAGCAACCGGCTGAACTCCGTGACGTTGTCACGTCACGCCTAGTTGCCGCACTAGAGCGATATGGATTTCAATCTTCTGCCCACATTTAGCCTACCTAGGCTCATCTGGTGAGCCTTACCACTGCCAACATTGGCGCACACCCACTGCAAAGAAGTGATCCTTGAATGAACTACGAATCGATTCGATCGGTGATTGCCAAAAGTGGCTTTATCAACTCTCGCGAGACAACGAAGCTTGAAGAGTTTCAGTTTGCCGCCAACCAGGTGGTGTACCTGTACAAGGACCAGGCGCTCAACGGCGCAGTTCAGGTCGTTGTGCATCCCTCGATTGCGGAGACCGTCTTCGCCGGGCTCGCCGGGGTCGCCGCCAATCAGCGGTCTCCGTTCCGGAGCGTAAGCAACATGACCCAGTTCCCAAAGAGGCAATCGCCGACTGCAGCGAACCCGATCCAGTACGGTAGGTCTATGCAGGCAGATTCGCTCGAAGCCCTAGGCAGATTACTGCGAGCGGTGAGCGGGGCGCCGGCAGCATCTGCAGAATGAGCTTTGCGGGCCTCCGTCTCCAGCGTCACTACAACAGTGACGAGGACGATGTGTTGGACAGTTTTTATCGCCCAGTGTTGTCCCGCGCGCAGCGGTACGACCGCGCAGTTGGCTACTTTTCCTCTGCTGCATTCAAGGCGTGCGCGACAGAACTTGCAACATTCGTTGGCAAGTCGGGCTCTATCCGGTTGGTAGTCGGGTGCTTGGTCTCGCCTGCTGACATTGAGGCACTTCGAGGGAAGGGCGTCGAACCTTCTGACGCCGAGCGGCAACTGCTTAGACAGGAGCTGCGGAGCCAACTCCTCTCGCTTGCTGAGGCTGATGTCAATGCTGCGACGCTGCTGGCGTGTCTTGTCGTGTCAGGTGTCGCGCAACTGAAGTTCGCAGTTCGGACCGAGGGTATCTATCACGAAAAGTTCGGCGTATTCGAGGATGAATGCGGGCTCAAGATCACCTTCATAGGATCAGCAAACGAAACCGAGGCGGCACTTTCGTTCGGTGCGAATCACGAGTCCTTCTCGGTCTACCAGTCGCTCGAGACCGCCATCTACGCCGCCTATGGCACAGAGTTGGAGGATCGCTTCGAGCGTTTGTGGCAGGGTAAGACAAGGAAGACGCGGATTTGCGATTTGGATGCAGAGTCCCTGGTGCTGATGCACGAGCTGGCCTCGCGCGCTATCACACACAACGCGCCGGCGGAATTTGCAGTCTTGCCCAAGATTGAGGGACGATTTGAGCTCCGGGACTATCAGCACGACGCCATCAAGGCGTGGGCTGCACACAAGTACCGTGGGATTTTGGCCATGGCGACGGGCACAGGTAAGACCTTGACCGCCATCGATGCAGTGAAGCGCTTTAAGGACAAGATACCTGGCGGCGCGGTTGTTATCACGGTGCCTTACCAAAACTTGGCGTTGCAGTGGATGGATGCGCTTCGAGATCAGGGGCAGGATGTAGTCCCGGTTTTTGCGAGCCATACGGCGTGGTATGCCCAAGTCAAGAACATCTTCCTTGCTGCGCATATTTCGGAAACGGTAAAGATGCCATGTCTTGTTTGTGTCAACGACACCTTCAAAGACGGGCGTTTCCAAGAACTGTTGGATTTGCTTGCCGATGCTCAGCAGCCCCACCACTTTCTTATCGTGGACGAGTGCCATCACTTCAATGGACCTGATCACATCCGTAGCCTCCCAGAGCACTTCACTTTCAGGCTCGGGCTGTCCGCCACTCCGTACGATCAGTACGCGCAACGTCATCTAGATGCCTATTTTGGCGGCATCGTCTACGAGTTCTCTCTCGGACGGGCGATCAAGGAAGGTTTTCTCACGCCATATCGTTACCACGTCATCCCCGTATATCTAGATGTCGAGGAGACCCAGGTCTACGAGGAGATAACCCAGAAGATTGTCCAGATTGCAGGCTCTGAGGATGGATTCACTCCCGCAACCCTAGCGAAAGCCCAACCTCTGCTCTTGCGGCGAGCACGCCTGGTTGGCGCCGCCCGAGATAAGTTGGTACAGCTGGAGCACCATCTGCGCTCAACGGGGCGGACCCCATACACACTCTTCTACTGTGGCGACGGCTCGTTGGAAGACGAAGGGACTCGGAAACGACAAATTGAGTTGGTATCGCAGCTCCTGCATAAGCTTGGCTGGCGAACGTCGCGAATCACTGCGGACGAGAGTCTCAAGGAGCGCGAGGCTTTGCTCGACAGCCTGCGGCGGCAGTCCATCGACGCTGTCGTATCGATCAAGGTCCTCGACGAGGGTATCGATATTCCCGCCTGTCGATCGGCCTATCTTCTCGCCAGCCAGAGTTCCGACCGACAGGGCATTCAGCGACGGGGTCGCGTGCTCCGCCGGTCTGAGGGAAAGGATGTTGCTGACCTTTACGACTTCGTCGTACTTGGGGGTGCGACGACATCGAAGTCGATGCGTAGTCTGGCGACTAAGGAGCTGCGACGTGCCTGGCAGTTCGCGAGCGATTCGGGAAACTCCGCCACGCTGCTGCCCAGCCTCATTCAGATAGCTAAGGACATTGGAGTAACTGTGGGAGAGTCACTTGACAAACGGTAGTGGGAAGAAGTTGCAAGGCCTTGATGCCTTGTTTAACGAAATCAGCGACGAGATAGACGAGGAGAAGCTCTCAGCATTGAGTCCAGCTGACCAACGCCTGGATGATGTTGCAAGAGAGATCCTGCGCCTTGAGCGGGACATGACTGTCCCAGGCAGCCCTTCCTCGGAAAGTGTCCGGACTGAGCGCCTGATGAGCTTCATAGAAAGCCGAGAGTTCTGATGAGACTCATCTCTCTCGAGCTGAACGACTTCCGTTCCTTCTACGGCCCACACCACCTGGAGTTCGCGGCGGAGGACGATAAGAGGGTCACCATATTTCATGGCGAGAACGGGGCGGGGAAGACAAACTTGCTGAACGCTATTCATTGGTGCGTCACGGGCAACTTCACGCCGAGATTTCAGGACAAGCAATTGCTTGTCAACAAGGAGGCGTACAAGCGTGGGCGGCGCGAGTGCTTCGTGGAGTTGGTGTTTCGCGAAGAGGACGAAGCCGGAGGCAAGGTCTACCGTGTTCGCCGCAGCGCGACCAATGAACGCCAAACTGGATTCGATGTATTCCAAGTCATCCGTGGGAACTCGACCGTTTTGCCCAAGGGTGAAAGTCTCTTGCGCCGCCTTCTACCGCCGGGGCTGATCAGTTGGTTCTTCTTTGATGCGGAGGCTATTGGAGCTCTAGAACTTTCGGGAAGCGAGTCCTTCAAGCAAGATCTCCGCAAGACGCTGGGCTTCGATCTGGTCGATTCTCTACTCCGCGATCTTGACACGGTGCAAACCAAGCGGAGACGGGAAGTTGCGGCGCAGACCAACGACCGCGATCTCCTGGCAATCGAGACGGACATCGAGAACATCGACCGTGTGCTTCCTGCGCAGTACGAGGCTGCGGCCTCTTTGGACCGGGAGCGGCAGAAGCTGGCCAGCGACCTTGAACAGGTGCGGACTGAGTTGGCAAAGAAGCCTCAGGCCGAGCCGCTAGAGAAAAGGCGCCGGGCGGTCGAGGGTCAGATCGTCAAACTCGATGAGGAGAAGAAACTGCTGGCGGGCAAAGCCGCCCAGATCGTTGGCGCAGCGGCTCCAGCTCTCATCCTGCTAGAGATGACTAAGCAACTGGAGGGCACACTGGAAGAGCAGGAAGTGAAGGGCAGCCTGCCATCGCCCTATAGCGACCAACTGGTGAAGGACATCCTGAGTGCGAAGCTATGTGTCTGCGGTCGCCCGGTATCAGAAGGAAGTGCTGAGGCTCACAAGATTCACGACTTGATGAAGTTCGCGTCGACGGGTGTGTTGAACAAGCGCATCAGTGACGTGCGCTATTTGATCCGCGATATCGAACGGCAGGGGCGCAATTTTCCTGTTGACATCCAGACGGTCCGCTCACGAATCGCGGCTATCGATACAGAGCTTGGACGCCTTGAGGAAGAACTCAAAGATCTCACGCGAGAACTTCAGGGCATCAAGATGGATGAAATTCAGGCGTTGGAGCGGCAACGACTGTCCCTTGAACGTGGACGTGAGAAGGTCCTGTTGCAGGCCGGTGGAATCCTGCAACAGCTCGAATCCAATGAGAGACGCAAGAAGGAGCTAAAGACCAGATATGAGGTAACCGCCAAGAAGCTTGCTGTGAATCAGCGGCTCAAGAAGGAGCTGGACAAGACCACTCGCCTGATCGACTACGTCCGCCGTTCTTCTGCTGCGCAAGAGCAGCAAGCCTTGCTCCTGCTCTCGCATGAACTCAATATGGTGCTTGACAAGTACCTGACCAAACATTTTAGCGCCAAGATTGATGCCAAGACCTACGCGGTGCAATTACTGGATCAAGAAGGCCGCAAGGTTGGACAGAGTACAGGCGAAGGGCAGGTCCTGAAGTTCGCATTCATCGCTGCAGTAGTAGCGATGGCAGCGAAGAAAACACAGCAGAAGATTCAGTGGCTTAGTGAACCCACGGTCGCGCCACTGGTCTTGGACGCACCGTTTTCAGCCCTTGACCCGGAGTATCAAGGTTCAGTTGCCAGGAATCTAGCTGCGCAAACAACCCAGTTGGTGCTGATGATCTCGTCGGCAGCTTGGGGCGAAAAGGTTGAGTCAGCAGTCAAGTCCTATGTCGGAAAGCGATACCTCATTGTGTCGAAGGAAGCCGGTCCGCAGGGCGATAAGCCAATCAAGCGCTTGATGATAAAAGGCAAAGAGCACGTCCTGAACGAGTATGATAAGCCGTATGCTGAATCGATCTTTGAGGAGGTGCTTTGATGCGAAAGCAGAGTCTGTTTTCCAGAGAGCGGCTTGTCTATTGGCCAGAGGAATTCTCAGAGGTGGTCGATCTGTTGAATGGTCGTGACCGTGAAGGACGAACAGTGGGAAGTCCCTTGTACTCCTTCAACACGGGCGCGATCGTCCTCGCAGCTTCTCTTGGGGCCAGGGAAAAGCGCAAGCGGGAAGTAGGAACGCGCCGCAAGGAGATCAGCACGGCAACGTTCCTCAGCCACGAACTAGAGCCCTACATCTTTCTTGTTCCGCTCCTTGGCGACCCCGCGCTTGGTACAGAGTGCCTAAGACCGGAAAACGAGGAGCAAGTGATCAGGGAGTTTGAAAGATATGCAGCCGGAGGGCTTGAGTTGTTGGCAGGCGAAATGGATGCTTCCGCTGGCAAAGCAGCAGATGTCATTGTCCAGTCTCTGATGTTCCCACCGGTAAGATCTGCGGGAGTTACGGACTTGCCAAATCTCCTCTGAAGCCCTTAAGCGCTTCAGACATCTTCTTCAGAACTCCAATGATTGAGTGAAGCGCTTGTGCCGAAAAAGTTGATCCCGTTAGGCGAGCATACGGCAGCACATTATTGGAGATGGGGCTAGCAATGCAATTTACTGAGGTGGCGTTTCTAGCAATCAGGGATGGTCAGATTTGGACGCCTCTTGGAATACAGCCGAAGTTTTCGCCTAGGTTCCAGCGCGGCGCTGCGCAAGATCATCGCCGCCATAAACTCAATCGTTGAACATGGAGGGCAGGATGGAATTTAGATACGCCGGCGTTGTCAGCGAGCAGGTCGAAGGCGGTAAGAGGCTGGTTGCGTTTTCCGCGCCCGCCGCGGAGATCGGACGGTGGGGCGGCATCCCACAGAAGAAGCGGTTCGACGACGGCGAGGAGTCGGCGGGGTTCCAGCGCGAGGACAAGCAGAAGAGAATCGACGAAATCGCAGTTTTCCTCTCAGACCCGCACAACACCCTTCAGAACCCGTTGCTCTGTTCGGAAAGGACGGCGAAGGATGCCAAGGTCGAGTTCGTCCCGATGTCTGGGCACGATAGTCTGGGTGATTTAGTAATCACCATCCCCGACTATTCGGCATTGACCATGGTCGAGGTTTTCGAGCGGGTGCAGGAATATCTTGAGGAGCGCATTCCCTCGCTCAGGAGTAAGCCCGCGCCGGCGGACACCGTCGCAAAACTCCAACTTAGGGCCCGACGCGAAGGACTGCTGGGCGAGGACGAACAGGACGCCGACAGTGACAGCGGTGACGACGCCGATGACGCTTCCGAGGAAAATGAAACGGAGGGCGACGGCTCGACCTCGGCGTTGTTCGAGGAGTCTCACATCACCGAATTCTGGGAGGAAGTCGCAGCCCGCCGTGAGGTCCTGATGAAGATGGGCGCCGGGCACGCGCAGGATTCATTTCTCGGCTTCAGCCGCGAGGCTATGGAGAGTTACATCCGCCCCGTGGTCATCATGGACGGACAGCACCGGCTCCGTGGGGCGCTCGCCGCTGCCAGAAGGACGCTCGACACGCCGGATGCAATGTCTGAGACTGAGCGCAGGATTGCGTCCGGCGAGCCACCGGAGGCGGTGACCGGAGACCTCGTCCTCAGGGCATCGCGAAAGCTGCCCATCTCCCTCCTACTTGACCCCCACCCCGCCGAGCATGTGTTCCAGTTCGTTGTGGTGAACCAGAAGGCCACCCCTATCGGACGGGCCCTGCTGGCTACCATTGTCTCCACTAGCCTCTCCGAGGAGGAACTGGAGAAGGTGACCGACAGACTCCAGCGAGCGGGAATCCCGCTCGACGAATCCCGAGCGGCGTCGTATATGGCGCGCAACAAGAAGAGTCCTTTCGCAGGACTCGTCGATCTCGGCATGAGCGGCGCCAACCAAAACGAGCTACTTCCGTGGCCCGTTATGGTCTCGCTCGTGCAGATCTTCAGGGACCTCAGCGGCGCAGCCCTCTACCACCAGAAGAACGACTACGCCGCCACATGGCGGTCCAAATGTCTCGACCTCTCCCAGATCGTGGCGGGACACCAAGTGGCGGGGTACGCCAGCGGCTACGACCACTGGCGGTCGTTCGACGGTCCTTGGCGCGGCGTCTTCATCGAGTTCTGGACGGCGGTGCGTGACTTCTTCGGCTCGACGAAAGACAAGAACGACCACAACTACTGGGGCAACCCCCGGAAATCGAACCTCTTCAACAAGCCGTCCCTCCATATCCTGGCCGCAGACTTCTTCCGTTACATGACTATGGCGAAGTCTGCCATCGAGAATGACGCGCAGGTGAGGGAGATCGTGGCCAACTGGTTAGTCGATGTCGACGGAAATTACTTCAACCGCGACTGGAAGCTCGACAGGGCGGGCGTCAAGAAGGATTCGCCCGGCATCCGGTTCAGCTGGTCGAAGCAGTGGGACGAGTACCGGACCGGGCCGAAGGACAGGCTCCCGGATGTCAGGAATTTCAGTAAGCCGACCGTCGTCTGAAAGTGTCCTTGCTGCTTCACGACTTCCTCTCGGCGTCCCTGGCGGACCCAGGCGCTCCGTGGAGCCGAAGCGGGCTCCGCGGCATTGCGCGGCTGCAAGTGCCAGAGAGAGTATTCGGAAGTCTAGAGGACGTCCTGCGGGGCGACGTACACCGGCAGTGGGCGAGCTGGTTTCTGGGCACGATCTGTGATGTAGATGCCTACGCACGTTCGGGGACGGAGTACGCATACATCTTCACTGACGTCCTGGCCCACATTCGTTCGACGATGACGGAGTTGAACTCTCGGGACGTAAACGAGTTGGCCAGCCAAGTCGCGAAACTGGCCCACGGGGAGGCTAGGCGCCGCGCGGGCAATAGGGCTCGCAGCCCACTTGATAGGATGCTCCGTCATCAACTCGTAGATCTCGCCGACGGGAAGCCGCATTGCTGGGTCTGCGGCTGGTGTTTCCAGCCGGAGGCGATCGACCGCTTCCTAGAGCTCTCCGAAGATCCTCCTGAAGCGCCCGACCTCATCGACGTCTTCAAACCCATAGGGCTGAACCGCAGGCACCTACGAATCGAGGTCGATCACGTCGCACCTTTCTCGCGCGGAGGGGCGGACGGCGGCGACAACCTCCGCCTCTGCTGTGGCTGGTGCAATGCGCACAAGTCCGACCGCTCGTCCATTTACGAGGTGTCCGGGGAAGCCAGGATCGCCAAGGGGACGAACCCTGGGCGCGCGTTGCCTCAGCCTTTCTGGGTCGTGCGTATTCTTGCCATGGAGGCTGAGCGTGGCGGCCTCTCGCCTAAAGATGGTGAATTGACCGTCGCCTTGCGAAACCCAAAGGGCGAGGTCAACCCGGCAAACCTGGTGGCGGTCACTTACGACAGCGACCCGATGGGCGCAGAACGCTTCCAGAGTTACGAGGTCGCGTCGCGGATGTGGAAGCGCTCCGCGCCAGACTGAAGCCAGTGGGAGACAAAGTGGCAACTGTGTACGTAGGGCAACGGAATCATTGCCGCAACTGATCTGCCGATCCTTCGGCTGTTGGCGCCCCGGCGTTCCGGGATTTGAGCGATAAGTGGAGTTTCACAGTGGCGTCTCCACAGTCAGGTTAGTGATAGCCCTCTTTTGCTCAGAGAATTCGGATCAGACATGAGATACGACAGCCCTCGATGAACGTGGGACTGCAAGATATTTCGAAGATAGACGGGCGACGAGCCACCCTCTTCTACGATGGCGCGCGCAATCAGCAGGTTCGTAAGCGTGGATTCGGCCTCGCCAGCGAAAGTCTTCCAGTCGATCTCCAACCCCCCACTGTATTGGAGCGCTTCCGGCGGCACTTTGGTGGCATTTGCCAAAGACGCACACAGGGCGTGACGGCAGATCACGTTGTAGTGCTCTATGCCCGTACGGCGCTTGAGCGTGCTGAGTTGCTGCTTGCCGGCTGCGCTGATCTTGACGCGATCAATGATGGCGCTCATTCCGTAATCTCCTCGACCAAACGGCGGGTACTCGTGCTGCGGGTGTCGTCGGAGAAATCCAGTTCGTACGATCTGGACATACTGGGCGCCATTTCGGCCAGGAGTTCATCGTCCACCTCTTCATCTGTGGACAGCACCATCACCTGGTGAGAGATCTTGGCGAAGAAGCGTTGCACCAGCGCCCGGCGATGGCGCTTGTCCAGTCGGGCCAAAGGTGTATCCACCGCGACCGGGAACTGGCCTTTGCGCTCGCGAATGAGCGCACTGAGCACGGCAATCGCAAGAAGCTGCCGCTCGCCGGCTGAGAGCCTTGCCATGGGCAGTTCGTGGCCGTCGGGTGCCACGATGGTCACAGCATAGGTGTCAGGGTCGACCTGCACTCGGCTGAAGAGCTTGCGCTTTCGCATCAAGGCGGCGAACTCACCGGTGATCATGTTCGAAAGCCAATGCGCCTTGGACGCCAGCAGGCGGTCCTTGAACAACGCCAGCACCTCTCGAGCTCGTTGTGACGCGTCCATCGACTTGGCGTCGTGAGCTAAACCGCCGAAGTCCTTGCGAAGGGTCTCGGTGGCAGCTGCAACACGGATGTCCAGGTGCGCCTTGTGCGCCTGGGCGTCTTGGTAGGCCTTGGTCTCTTGCCCTAGCTCGGCTTCGGCAAGGGCCAACGCTGAGCTGTGCGTTTGCAACTGGGCTAGCAGGTCGGCCACTTGCTCGCCCTGTGGGATGGCCGCCAGGCGGCGTTCTGTAACGGCCAGCTCGGATTGGGCGCGCTCCAACGTTTGCATCGCGGCGTTCAATTGCTGCGTCGCTACATCGATCTTGAGCCGCGCTTCTCTCGGTGCCTCGGCTGGTAGAAGATGCAAGGGTCGCTTTGCTGCTGCGCGGTAGGTCTGCTGGTCTTGGTTTAGAACTTGCCGCAGTGCGGCCAGTGCCTCGGCCGGTATGACGCTGCCCACTTTCTTGATGACCCTCTGGTCACGCTTCTGAATGGCTTCGAGCAGATGCTGCGCGATCCGGGTGTCTTGCTCTTGCTCATGCAGCTTTTCGTAGTCGAGCCACACAGGTCCGAGGCGAGCTAAAGCAGACCAAGGGTTAGCCAGCGCCTCGCGAACTTGGTCGCGTGCATGTGTAAGCTGTCGGCGTGCATGTTGCTCCTCGGCGCGCAAGCCGGCGGCGCTTTCGTAGGCAGCAAGTCCACTACGCTCGCCCCTGGACTGGAAGCTGAGGAGGGTGCTTCGCAGTCGGTCGACCCGGTTCTGAGTAGAGGCACAAGCGGCAGCCAAGCGAGGCAGATCTGCCTCGGTTTGAGCGCGCTGCAACTCTAGGTCGTTGAGGTTGGCCTTGGCTGATTCGTACTTGGGGTTGGTCTCGCGCCCCTTGATCAGGGCACGGCGCTCCACCGCGACGAGATCTTTGGACAGGGAATCTATGCCGCCGATGCCTAGGAAGGCCTCGGTGGCACGGCGCAGCATGTCGGGCAGCGTCGCAGGGTTGGCCAGCGCTTCTATCTTTTCGCCGTCGAACAGGAACAGCTGTACAAGCTCGGCCGGCAGAAGGTTGTCAAGGAAGTCATCCCACTCCTCGGTGAACTGCAAGTCGGGACGCCCATCGCGATGCACGGTGAGTTGCTCTTGGAGCTTGCCACCCGAAAGGGCCCAGCTGCGGGATACGGTGAACTCGTCGACTTCGCCATGACCTTCCAGGCGAAGGTCCAGGTCGATGCGGGCATCGCCGTCGGCGTCTCGCCGCTGGAGCCCGATCATTAGCTGTTCATACTCTCGACCACGGCCGTTACCGTAGAGCTTGGTGCCGTACAAAACGACTTGCAGGGCCGTGAGCAGGGTCGTCTTGCCGCTGCCGTTGAACGCCTTGACGAGCACGATGGGCTTGCCGCTTTCGGTGCGCAAGTCCA
>Ga0163144_10023264_pt1 | contig 12239 bp, 8 predicted proteins | sample OliLak19BULKMAT1_FD_123175 | JGI IMG/M metagenome (GOLD analysis project Ga0163144, IMG submission 123175) | Freshwater microbial mat bacterial communities from Lake Vanda, McMurdo Dry Valleys, Antarctica - Oligotrophic Lake LV.19.BULKMAT1 | ecosystem: Environmental > Aquatic > Freshwater > Lake...
ACCACAGTTATCACTTGCGCTAACGCCTGAGGTTCCATTGCAACAGACAGCCGCATTGGGTGGCACACCACAATCAACAATCACGGCCACTCTGCTGCTGCCGAAGGAAACGATCATCGTCGCAGCGAACACACCAGTCATTGCACCGCTCATTCCAATCAGCGATCTGATCATCAATGCGCCGCTCGAAGGCGAACACCTGCGCGTCGGGCCAATCACCATTATTGGATCAGGGCCATCCGGACGCATGATTGAGGTCTTGAATGGCGATCAGGTGCTGGGGACGATCAAAGTCCGCAATTCCATGTGGGAGCTCAATATTGTTGCCGACAAGCCTAGTGCAATGTCGCTGATTGTTCGCCTCCAGGGCAGCGAACTGATTGAGCGCCGGCCTGTACGAATCACGATTGGTGAGCCAATTCAGGATGATACCTGTAGTACAATACTCAAGCCCAACTGTGATGCCTGGGTGACGCGCAATGGCGGATTGTCGTTGCGTATGCGCGCTCAGCCAGGCACGGATCAAGCAATTGTGGTGCTGCTGCCGGTTGGGACGCAGGTTAAATTGCTTGATCCGCCGCGCTCTGTCGGTACTGCTGCCTGGTGGCGAGTACAAACGATTGGTGGGCGTGAGGGCTGGGTGGCTGGCGAGAATCTTGTCACCAAGCCAGATTAACGCCTAATGCTCGAGTAATCGTCGTTCGAATAGCCGAAGCAACGGCCGCTCATACACATCAAGCACAACCTGTGCATTGTCCGGGTTCTGGGCGAAGAAGACGGCCAGAGCAAAGAACAGATTGAAGTTCGGTGTGGTGAAGACCTGATCGGCCAGTCCTGAGAGTTGCGCGTCATCTGTAACCAGGCCAATCTTGGCATTCGGCTCAATGGCAATGATCGTCTGGCCACGCGTATAATCGGTATTGGTCACAATACGTACTAACCCCGAGGTTGGCGTGCCCACACTCGGCTGAACGACATACACAGCCGCTGCGACATCTGGCAGCCCAACTAGCCCGCCCTGGCCTTGTGTCAGGGCATTGCTATATGGCCCAAAGATCGATGCCAGAAATTGACCAAGTTGACCGCCATCGTTGGTGAGTTCCTGGGTAAATTCAGCACTATCAACAGTGACCTGCTTGAATGCGTCAAGGGTGATCATCGTTAGGTTGAGGCCACTTCCGAACACAATCTCACTTGCCTGTGGGTCGATAAAGACATTGGTTTCGGCCACTGGCGTGCGATTCCCCGGGCCACGCGCTCCCGCCAATGCGACAATCTTCACGCCCACCAGATCCTGCGGAAAGCGCTGCACTGCCTGTGCCACATTCGTTAATGGCCCAAGCGTCAGCAGAGTCATACCCGGATTTGCTCGTGCTGCTGCGGCAATCGCTGCTGGCGCATCAGTCGGTAGCGCCGCCAGATTATGCTGAGTCTGTGAGAACCAAATACCACTTGGGCCATGGATCAATTGGCCAACACGCGATGCTGGTAGCTGCAATGGGGCTGCTGCCCCAATCGTGACGGGCTTGGTTGTGCCGATCACATCAAAGAGTGTCAGCAGATTATTGGTTGCATTCGAAACGGTTGTGTTGCCATTGACAGTTGTGAAGCCCAATACGTTGATTGATCGTTCCTTCAGTAGGTACGCAATTGCGAATATATCATCAACACCACTGTCTGTGTCGATGAATACCTTGGTTGCCGCTGGCCTTGGTCGATCTTCTGCATTGGCAGTGCCCACCTGCATGCCAATCACTGCAATAGCCACGAATAGACTGAACAGGCGATAGGAGCGTGCCATACTACTTCACTTCCTTCTTCTCTGACCCTCTGCTGAGAGAGTTGACTACTGAGGGCGTACGACATACAGTAACAGTATCTGCGATAGGCAGCAACATGACCTTCGTACCTCACTGAATAGGATTATGAACCATATGGATGAGCAACTTTTCGCCAAACCGATTGCAGCAGTCATTTTTGATCGTGACCATACGCTACTTCATTTCGATCTTGCAGCGATTGCCCACTTTGAGCAGCGCATTCATTCTCTTCTACCAGAGATCCCGCTTGGCGCTGCTGCTGCGCATTGGCAAGCGTGGCGCGGCCCATGGCCGCAGACGATTGCCGACGAAGAGAAATTCTGGATTCTCTTCTGGGAGAGCCTTGCCCAACAGTATCAGGTCTCGGCAGAGCGCAGTATTCAGCTTCAGCAGTTTGGGCCATTCTACCATACCTGTTTTGTTGCGTACCCCGATACGCTTGCCTGTTTGCAATCGCTGCGTACCCGTGGGCTGCGCCTGGCAGTACTGACAAATTTTGAGCTACCGAGCATCCATCTCACGCTCCAGCATGTCGGTATTGATCCAGGCTGGTTTGATGCGCTGATCTCCAGTACCGCCATCGGCCTGTGGAAGCCCAACCCACAAGCGTATTTGAACACCGCAGAGACACTCGGTGTTGCGCCATCGGCATGCCTGTTCGTTGATGATCTTGAGGAGAATGTTGAAGGGGCACAGGCAGTTGGCATGCATGCGATTCTGATCGACCGCAAGAAGAGGTCTACCTATAGCGGTACACGCATATTCAGCCTGCATGAACTCGCGCAGTTCATATAAGCTGAAATGATAGGAGTAATGGCCTATTCTACTTTTGGTTAAAGCACCTTTACTTTTACTACAGAAGTAAGTATACTTTAACTATTAGAGGTGCCATGGCTGCCACCTTGATGCATTCGTTCACCAGCCAGGTATCTTTAGGGGAGTAGAATGAGCCATTTGCACAAACGCCTGCTTGCTGACCTACGTGTACTGCTGTTGGAGATGGGCACAAATGGTGGGTTGGTTGGGCCATCGATCTATGATACCGCACAAGTACTACGTTTTTCGCCACCACAAGATGTTGGGCCAGTCGTCGAATGGTTGCTCGAACAGCAACACAGTGATGGCGGTTGGGGAAGCCTCGTGGTTTCACGGGCGCGTGATCTGCCAACACTGGCAACACTGCTGGCGTTACACCAGGCCGCACCAGAGCGCACGTGCGCTGCCATCGAGGCCGGGCTTACCTTTCTGCGCTCACATGCAGCCTGTTGGTATGGCGCGCTCACAGAAGATATTCCTGTTGGGATTGAGTTGCTGCTTCCGGCATTGCTCGAAGAAGCCAAACGTGTACACCTGTTGATCGATTCTCGTCCATATGCCGAACTGATAGCCCTTGGCCAGAAGCGCAGGCACATCCTGAAAGGGCGGCGCTTTCCAGCAGGAACGACAGCACTGCATTCCTGGGAAGCGCTTGACATACCCCCAGATATGAGTGTTATTGATGGTTCAGGTGGGATTGGCCATAGCCCAGCAGCAACGGCGGCCTGGTTGTTCGCAACAGCAGATCGGGTGGATCTGGCTTCTCAGCATGCTGCTGCCGTTCGATTTCTGGAGCAGGCCAGCCTGGCTACTGGTGTTGGAATCGCAGGTGTGATGCCAACGATCTGGCCGATTATGCATTTCGAGCGCGTATGGATGCTCTACACGCTGCAACTCGGCGGGTTATTGCGCTGGAATGAACTGCACAATCTTGTTGAACCGCAGATCGATCACGTGAGCCATAGCCTGCGGCATACTGGCCTGGGAATGAGCGAATGGTTCATCACCGATGGCGATATGACATCAACAGCTCTGGCTATGCTGGCTGGCAGTGGACGTAAGCCCGATCTGGCGATACTCCAGCAATTCGCGCAACCGGAAGGCGGCGGATACACCACCTATTTTGGCGAACTACAGCAATCGATTTCGGTCACAGTTCATGCAGCGCATGCACTGGCCTTGCTCAATGGCGATGCTTGCAGGCCATTGCAATCGTTACTCAAGCAGCGCAGTGAGGGCAAGACATGGGCCGGTGATAAATGGCATGCATCGTGGTTGTATCTGACGAGCCATACAATCGCTGCCTACTGCGCTGCTGGGCAGGCCGCTATCGCACGCGAGAGCCTTCCAGCCCTTCGCAATGCCTGCCGAACCGATGGATCGTGGGGATCGGATGGCTATGCCTTTGAAGATACGGCCTATGCGGTTCTGGCACTGCTTGCGCTGGATCGAGTGGATGCATTGGACGCAGATGACTACACCATGATGGACCAGGCGCAGCAGTGGATGCAACACCACTACTACTCACTTGTACAACACAGCCAACCACGCTGGATCGGCAAAGAACTCTTTCGGCCATCACGGATTGTTCACGCAACCATCCTGAGTGCTATGCTCGGGATTACGCGATCTGTCGAGCGTAGAATTATAGTATAAATAGCAAACCTACATGGTTGGTACACGCAAAGTAGGGGTTTGGGGGCGCAGCCTCCAAGAAACCCCCTCTTTTTACAAATCCGATAGGATTGATAAAGAAGGCTATCATGGATCTTGCGGCGTTTCTGGAATGCGAAGCAGGCATGGTTGCCCAGCAGATACAGGCTAGTGGCCGATCATGTTGGGCCGTGGCAATGGGTGGTACGCGGCGTGCGTATCTTGCCGAAGGTGGCAGTTTTGCCGATGCAGCAGGCATGGAGGGCTACTTTCGCTGGGCCGAAGCGACCCAACGGGCAGTCTATGAACAACTCTTTACCCTGGGGATCGAAACAATCATTCTGGTTGGGCGCATTCCAGCTGATCGTGGGCCTGCGTATGCTGCGTTTATGCGAGCAATTATGCAGCGCCTTGTGTGCGGTGATGAACGCCGAGCAAGCTACACACGATTGCAGGCACGGGTGCGGATTGCTGGTGATATCGCACAGATAGCGCGAACGGTTGGTGTCGCGGAATTAGCCGATGAATATAACGGAATTGTTGCCGAGACGGCGCATGCAAGCGGGCCATTGCTGATCTACCTATTTCGTGGCTCCTGGTACGATCCTGCCAGCGAAGAAGCCCAGATCGGCTATCAGGTCGGTTCGCGGCTGCAACGGATACCAACCCGCGATGAGTTGGTTGATGCATTCTATGGCGGGCCGGTTACAGCACTCAGCGCCTATGTCGGCTCGGGCCGCCCTCGAACAGGAATACTCAGGCCGCCATTCGTATGCGGTAGCGAAGATCTCTACTGGGCACATGGGCCGCTCATGCGCCTTAATGAACAGGATTGGCGACGGATGATTTTCGATCATCTGTATAGCCGCCGAACGACCGGCGGTCGTTCATATCCAGAGGATGATCAGGCGCGGGCAGCGCTTCGTACAGCGCTGGAAGTGCAGGATGGCCGGGTGTTGGGTCTTGGGCATACGCATCCATTGGGTTTTTGGGTAGCAGAGCCATAGATCACCTATTCACAGGCCAATTTGCGCCGATCTATAAACGATCTTGATTCGATAGTGACACCTTGCATAGCTGCTGATGATCTGCGAAAATGCCTATACTAGATATAAGTGGTGCGGATCGATTCGGGCATTGTATAGGAAATTGACATGATTAGGTCAATGCAGCAGCGTATTTGTCAGGCACTTCTCGCCATTCTCACTGTTGGTATGGTGCTATTCGCAATAAATACGATTATTACCAGTGGGTGGACAAGCACTGCACTGTTCTCAATCGTTTCTGCGCTGGTATATGCTGCATTATTGGTGTTGTACATACGTGGATGGGAAATAGTTCGCTATATCTCAGTTGTCCTTGCAACACTTGGTATTGTTGTTATCAACGAGCCATATGTAACCATGCAATTTGCCGCTGCGGTGTTTGTCGCACCAGTGATTGCACTGGTGTTGGCTGGCCCTGTGTGGGTCGTTGGCTCAGCGATCTTGGTTATCAGCATCCTGCTGATCAAAGCTGGTGGTGTTGGTGTCTATGCAGACCCACTGAACCTAACGATTATTGCAATTGTGATTGGTGGGATTTCACTCGGGCGGCTCATGTCGGATCGGGCACAGCATCAGGCAGAGCTGAGCGCACAACAGGCTCGCGATGCACTGGCACGCAGTGAAATACAGACGCGTGAACTAGCCCAACTGAACGAGCAGGCCAGCATTCAAATTGATGAGCAGCGCCGATTAATTGACCTAGTCGGAACTCTGGAGACGCCAGTTGTTCAGTTGGCCAATGGCGTACTCTTTGCCCCATTGGTTGGCCATCTGGATACACGGCGCACCCAAACACTGACAACACGCTTGTTGGAAGTTGCACATACCCAACGAGCGCGCCTGATCATTATCGATATCGCTGGCGTCTTAATGGTCGATACGGCTGTTGCACGCGCACTATTGGACACATCTCAGGCACTGCGACTGCTAGGGTGTGATGTGAATATCAGTGGTATTTCTGCCGATGTCGCTATTCTGCTCACACAGTTGGGCATCTCCATGGAAGGTGTCACCACCGTCCGTACACCCCAGGAAGCCCTCGCGCTTACTCGCTCCGTCGTACGGTAGTCGGTTTTCTACCAACAAGAGCGATTCTATTTCGTTCCAACCCCTCATTTAGCTCTATGATTAAGGGTGAACCTGGTGGCATATCTTGTGTCGCCAGTTCGTTGAGCATGCCGACCCCTGACTCCATGCCCCAGCCATCGATAACGGCATCCTGCTCAACTTCTTAATAAGGAGTGCTTCCATGAAACAGTTATTGCATACTCCCACGGCAGTTCTTCTATCTGTTGTGTGCGCACTCTCGCTCATGGTGTTGGCAACACCACTCTATGCCGTATCGAGCGCGGCTGTGCCACTGATCATAGCTATTTCTCCAAATCATATCTATAATGACCAGGCAACAATGGTCACTATTACAGGAGTTGGCTTTGCAGCGACCCCAATCGTTATTGCGGATACTACAAATGCTAATCATCAGGTACTTTCGAATGTCACCTTCATCGATAGCATCACGATCTCGGTCATCATACCGGCCAAGATCTTTGAGGGCGTGTATAGCATCACCGTCATGAATCCAGATGGTCAGAAGAGTGATTCCATAAACGATTTTATTATCATGAACCGTGGCGATGGCACGATTGCGCCGTGGGTGAGCACATCTCCTATGACGACACTACGTTGGAGGTTTGCTGCGGTCGTGGCCCACGGATATATCTATGCAATCGGCGGGAATGGGCGTGATAGCTCCGTGATTCTGAGTAGTATCGAGCGTGCCAAGCTTGATACGGATGGTTCGATCAGCTCCTGGCAGATTGTTGGTGCTTTAAGTATGCCGCGAGCGGGGCTTACTGCGGTTGTTCTTGGGAATGATCTATATGTTCTTGGTGGCGAAACGGGCGGTTTTGGGCCAAACCAGAGTAGTGTTGAGCGCTTCGCATTGAATAGTGATGGCTCACTCGGACCAGCCCAGGTTGTTGCATCTATGACGACCCCGCGGGCCGATTTTGCAGCTGTTGCAGTCGGCGAGTATCTGTATGCGTTGGGTGGCTTTCCTGGCAATGGCACTGCGCTCAAAACCGTTGAGCGTGCTGCTCGCCAGGTTGATGGGACCCTTGGCCCATGGGAGCTGACAGCATCGATGACGATGCCCCGATCTCGTGCGGTCGTGAGCGGCCGCGTTATCTATGCGCTAGGCGGTGATAATACGATTGAGCGCTCCATTGCTGCGCTGGATGGGTCACTCGGGCCGTGGCAGATAATATCTGTCATGGTGGCTGAGCGTTCTCAATCCAGCGCTTTCGTTGATGGCCCATACATGTATGTGTTGGGCGGCTTCTACCCAGGCCTGTATGCAACAAACAGTATCGAACGAGCGATGATTCAGAGTGATGGGAGCCTTGGACCTTGGCAACTCAGCGCTTCAATGTCGCAGGGCCGATCAAGTTTTGTGGCGCTTGCGCTCAATCAACGGATCTATGCTATGGGCGGGATGATCGGGCAGGCAAGAACTGAGCGTAGTGCTGAGTATGCAACGATACGAACATTCTCGCATTATATTTTCACACCACTGATTGTTCGGTAGGCCAAGATGGACAGAAGCGAGCGATAGCCCGCTCAGGATGCATGTAGAGCAATCGCTAGGTTGGCAATCGATTGAAGGCGCATACGCCAGCGCTCTGCTCCCGTTCGAACATGGGTATTAGAAACAATCGCGACGACTAGGTGTTGCGCTGGATCGGCGACGAGTAGACAACCGCTGGCTCCACCATGCCCAAATGCGCTAAACGATGCCAGATCGGCGAGCACTGCCGGAACCGATGGCCTTTGCAGATACCAACCCAAGCCCCATGGCATTGCGCCAGTGGCACTATAGCCGCGCATCGCTGGGTGTGTACCCGGCGCTCCACCCGTTTGATCAGCGATCATGGCCTGTACCGTCGCCTCATGATGGATTCGTGGCCCGCCTGGCATGAAGTGCAGCGCAAAATAGGCCAGATCGCGCACTGTTGCAACGACTCCAAATGCGGGATGGGCCAATGCCAGTGCGTAGGGTGAGTTGTACATTGAGCCAGCACTACCCTCGGCCAACGCGCCACGGATCTTGGCAATCCGTGCATATTCGGCAGGGCTGGGTGGGAAGAATGTTTCCTGCAGCCCTGCTGGCGTAAGAACCAGCTGCTGAACCAGCTCTGCCAATGATTGGCCAGTGGCCTGTTCTGCCATGCGCCCAGCGATCAGGTAATGATAATCCGCGTAGCTGACACTTGTTCCGGGTGCGAACAAGAGCTGGGATTCCAGCGCTTCCGCTACCATATCCGCTAACGGTGTTTGAGCACGCAGCCGCTGCTCCATCTCGGGCGACTCATAGATCATTCCGGCGGTATGAGTCAGTAAATGGCGCAGCCGCACCTGTTCGCGATCAGCACCACTGAAGCTTGGCAGGAGTTGGCAAACCAGCGTGTTGAGCGTGAGTGCGCCTCGTTCGATCAAGCGCATGATCGCAGCGGCGGTATAGACTTTTGAGATTGAGGCGAGCGGCCAGAGGACACCTGGCCCGGCTTCTACACCAGGCGCAGAGCTGCCAGCATAGTATTCGATGATGGGTTGGCCGTGTTTGCGGACGACGAGACCAGCACCAGCAAATTCATCGGCGTGAATATAGCGCTCAAACAGCCCGACAATCTGTGCATTTGTTTGATTGGTCATTGAATCTCTCACCCCCGGTAGGCAGACGGCATTGGTCTATCCTACCAGGGGTGATGAGTTTTGTGCAAATACGAGAGCCTATGCAGGAACCTGTGCTCGCCTGACCTGCATCTGCCGCCATGCATAGATGCCACCAACCAGGAGCAGCAGCACGACGATCATGGCGAGGATATTATGCAAAATCACCGAGATTAGGATGGTGATGGCCGATAGTACAAATGCCACAGCGAAGGTCACGAAGCCAATCATGCCCCGGCCAAGATTGCCCAGAAATGGCAGGACATCCAAAAAAGCACTAATTGGCCCAAACAGCATGCCAAGCCCAATCCACATCATGAAGAAACCCACCAGCCGCAATATCCATGTGATCGCCGTATATTCACTATTCATCGTCGCAATTGCGCTATCGCGATCACTAAGAAATGCCCGATACAGCCGATCCTGGCGGTTCGTGATAAATGGATTCAGCTGGCTGCCTTCTTGTTTGCCAAACACCGTGACCTGGCTGTTCTGCGGCAGGCCACGGTACGATACACGAACATCGCCAACCTGCGGCTGCTGTAATTGGCCACGGCCACTGAACAGATAGTTGCCAACCAGGGTTTGGCCTTCGGCTGGTTTGGTATTACTGCGGGTCAGTTGAATCGCATTCCCACCCGGCAATTCGAGCGCGCTAGGCGATAGCACATAGGCCCCCACATTGGCATTACCAACCGTAAACGTCTCGCTCTGGAATGGCAGATCTGGATTTTCGTGGCCCTCGGGATGCTCGAAATTGCTTGATGTTGCTGGAGAACTTGTCCACTTCTTTGTATAGGTATAGGTTGTTTTGGTTGTGCTACTCCCACCAATCTCCTTGGTCGTCTCGCTGGATTTTTCTTCTGCCCAAGCAAACATCTCGACATTCCGTTCGATCTGAATGTACCCACCGGGCTGGAGTGTTGGCGCATCGCCAAGTTGTTCATTTGATGCCAGCAGGCCACTCACAGCAACCAGCTTGCCATCGGTTGATGGATTGATCGATGTGCCAACAACCGGCGTACTATTGCGGGCCACATCGGCCATGTTTGTGCGCCCTTCATTGAACCAGAGCACCGCAAATGATCCAATAAACAGCAAAATACCAAAAAGAACCCCAACAAAGGAATTCATGATATTCGAACCCCAACCAGTGCGTGTTACCGTCGTAAAGCTATCCGGCATTGTGGCGACTCCTTGAGATGTTGTGATAGGGCGGCATTCGGCAGAGTAATAACATATTTAACGTAGCACCTGAATAACATTAGATCAAGCCAGCATCGGAATCAATAATGCGTCGGGCGGATCACAGCATCGCACGTAAGGCGTAGATGCAATACACCCTGCAATCTGTGCGAAATTCACAAAAGTTCTGAACATCTCCTGAACATCTGGTTGCTACAGTAGATCTAGGTTCAATCGCCGATCACCCTATCCTATCGTCAACCGCATCACTATCAAACATAGGGAGTCACACCATGCAGGAGCAGGATCACACCGACGCGCAGGCTCTGATCACACGCCCATCCGACAAGAATCGAGGGAAGCGCCTATTCAACCGCCGACACTTTCTCCAACTGACTGCCAGCGGCGCAGCGGCGCTCCTGCTGTCCGCTTGTGGCCGGACGGTCGACTTGGCTGTTCCAGCACAAGCTCCCACGAACAACGCCACGGCTGCGCCACCAACCAGTGTAGTAGTTCCGACACCAACTTCCGCTGCTGCAAGCCCCCCGACCGACAGCAGCCATTATGGGCGCATGTTCCCGACCCTTGCTCCAGCAAATTTTGAGCAAGAGGCATTACTGAAACTGGCCGATCGGATGATCGCGCCTCCAGAAGCCAATGATCAGGGCCTGCTTGAAGTGACGCCCGAGACCGAGATCGATGATGAAGAGAATTTCGGTCTGCCAGCTGGATACACCTACTTCGGCCAGTTTGTCGATCACGACCTGACCTTCGATCCGCGCAGCAGCCTGGTCACGCTGAACACGATATCGAGCCTGACCAATGTTCGTACGGCGGCATTTGATCTAGATTCGCTATATGGGCGCGGCCCCGATGATCAACCCTACATGTACACGCCAGATGGGCGAAAATTCGTGCTTGGCGAGCGCAGCCTGACGGGAGCGCTGCGCGATAACGGGCCGATCCAGCCATTGACCCAGGATCTGCCCCGTTTCGGCGGGCGCGCTATCATTGGCGATAAGCGCAACGATGAGAATGTGATTGTTTCACAGCTGCATGGGCTGTTTCTGCGCTTCCACAACGCGCTGGCCGATTCCTACCCAGAACGCCCATTTGCCGAGATTCAGCGCCTGGTGCGCTGGCATTATCAGTGGCTTGTGCTGTTCGATTATCTGCCACGCATTATTGGCCGCGATCAGATCGTGGCGATGCTGCCGCATCTTGCGAACAAGAGCAGTATTGCAGTACACAAGCCGAATCTGCAATTCTTCGATTGGCAGACGACAGCATCCATGCCGATTGAGTTTAGCGGCGCTGCCTACCGATTTGGCCATAGTATCGTCCGGCCTGTCTACCGATTGAGCGCCGCAGATCTGAGCAGCAGCGTCAGCACGATTGGTCTGAACGGCCGCAGAGCGCTGTTCTCGCCCAACCCCAACGATGGCCTGAATGGCTTTCAGGCGTTTCCTGCCGAGAATGGCATCGATTGGCGGCTGTTCTTTGAGACCCGCGATCACCACCTTTCGGCGGCGGCGCTTGGCAAAGGGCGCGTTCAGCCGAGCTATAAGATCGACACATCGCTGGTGACGGCGCTTGGCTTCTTGCCCGAATTTTCCAAAACAGGAACCAATGTCGCTGCTGGCGCACCAAACACCAATAGCCTCTCCTACCGAAACCTTCAGCGTGGTGTCACGCTTCAGCTCCCATGTGGACAGGCAATCGCCCGCCTTATGGGCCTGGAACCGCTTGCTGATCAGCGATTGCAGGTTGGCAAAGCCAATAGTGATGGGCTCAAGGAGAACAAAACGATTGTCGAGATCGATGCCCGCTTCGCCGGCAAGGCTCCGCTGTGGTACTACATCCTGGCCGAGGCCCAGGATCAATGGCGTATAGCCGCCGATACGCAGAAAACTGATCAACAGAAGGATATTCAGCCGACACTGCTTGGGTCGGTCGGTGGGCGGATTGTTGGCGAGGTGCTGATCGGGCT
>Ga0163144_10023267_pt1 | contig 12238 bp, 9 predicted proteins | sample OliLak19BULKMAT1_FD_123175 | JGI IMG/M metagenome (GOLD analysis project Ga0163144, IMG submission 123175) | Freshwater microbial mat bacterial communities from Lake Vanda, McMurdo Dry Valleys, Antarctica - Oligotrophic Lake LV.19.BULKMAT1 | ecosystem: Environmental > Aquatic > Freshwater > Lake...
TTCAAGTTATGCGAGAGTTAGGTTTGAGCTCAATAAAGCTCGAACAGGTAGTTGATTTCTCTCAGAACCTGTCACATGACAGGTTCTTTTCTTTTTATGTATTTCAAAGTATTGTTTCAATATTCACATGTCTCAAAAATTTAAACTACAAAGCGAATACAAACCTGCTGGCGATCAGCCAGAAGCTATAAAAAAGCTCTTAGAAGGTATAAAGGAAGGTCAGCGTTATCAAACGCTTTTAGGTGTGACTGGTTCTGGAAAAACATTTACCGCTGCTAATGTAATTGCAAAAGTTAATAAGCCGACTTTGGTTATTGCTCACAATAAAACTCTTGCCGCTCAGCTTGCTCAAGAGTACAAAGAATTTTTCCCTGAAAATGCAGTTCACTATTTTGTTTCATACTATGACTACTATCAGCCAGAGGCGTACATGCCTGTTACTGACACATATATCGAGAAAGAAGCTCAAATAAACGAAGAGATTGAGCGTTTGCGTCATGCTTCTACTCAAGCACTTCTGACACGCAAGGACGTAATTGTTGTAGCATCCGTCTCTTGTATTTATGGTCTCGGTTCTCCTGTTGAGTACGAGAAGGTTAATATGAAAATATCGAAAGGCGATTCAATTTCGCGTGGAGAGTTTGTGCGCAAGCTTATTGCAATTCATTTTGAACGAACAATTGCAGATCTCAAGCCAGGTCTTTTTAGGGCGCTTGGTAATACGGTTGAAGTAATGCCTGTCAATGAAAAAGCAATTTACCGAATTGAAATTGACGGAGAAATTATTACAAGTATTACAGTCATAGATCCAATTTCGCGTGAGATTATAAAAGAAACCCCTGTCTTTTTTCTTTTTCCTGCAAAACATTTTATTACTTCAAAAACCGAAATTGACCGTGCGGCAAAAGACATAAGTCATGAACTTGCAGAACGTCTGAAAGAGCTTCAGGCAGAAGGAAAAAATCTCGAAGCTGAAAGACTTAAGCGTCGAACAAACTACGATCTCGCCATGATTCGTGAAATTGGCTATTGCAACGGTATCGAAAATTACTCTCGTCACTTCTCAGGTAAAATTCCAGGTGAGCCGCCAGATTCGTTGCTTTCATACTTACCTCACAATCCTGACGGGAGCCCAGATTTTTTGACGATTATTGATGAGTCTCACGTAACAGTGCCGCAAATTGGAGGTATGCAGGCGGGCGATGCGTCTCGAAAACAATCCCTTATCGATCATGGTTTTAGGTTGCCTTCAGCACGAGACAATCGCCCTCTCAAATTTCATGAGTTTGAAGAAAGGATTGGGCAAACTATTTTTACCTCTGCTACACCAGGAAAGTTTGAGGCCGAAAAAAGCACACAAGTGGTTGAACAAATTATCCGACCAACAGGACTCATTGATCCAGAGATCACAATCAAGCCAGTTGTGGAAAAAGGTTCATATCAGGGGCAGATTAAAGATTTTATTACTGAAGCTATAAAAACAATTAAGGGTGGTGGGCGTGTTATTGCTACAACACTCACTAAAAAAATGGCTGAAGATTTGAGTCAGTACCTTAAAGAGAAGGAGGTTAAGGCTGAATATCTTCATAGCGACATTCTCACAATTGAGCGTATTGAAATTCTCACAAAATTTAGAAGGGGAGAGTTTGACTGTCTTGTGGGAGTGAATCTTTTGCGCGAAGGATTGGATCTTCCCGAAGTTGAATTTATTGGAATTCTTGATGCTGACAAAGAAGGTTTTTTGCGTTCGGAAACCTCACTGATTCAGATTATTGGTCGCGCAGCTCGAAATATTAAAGGTCATGTAACTTTGTATGCGGATAATGTAACGGGCTCTATCGAACGTGCTGTAGAGGAGACTGATCGTCGTCGGTCCATTCAGGTTGCACACAACACCAAGCACGGCATTACTCCAAAAACGATTATAAAGAAAATAAGAGATATTACTGAGGAACTTACACGTGAGCGAGAAAAGACAGCTGCCTTCAGTCTTGCACTTGAATCCGAGCTTCTTAAGAATAATCCAGAAAAGATTATAAAAGAAAAAGAACGCTCAATGAATGCAGCGGTTAAGATTCTCGACTTTGAAACAGCTGCAATTTTGCGTGATGAGATCGCAATGATTTATAAACGCATTGAGAAGGAAGTAAAAAAGAATCCATGATAAAATCAATTCATGGCACATTCTGGACATTCTGAGTTTACATCTCTTGTAACTCACCAACTTCGTGAGCCGCTTACCAATATAAAGTGGATTCTTTCCCTGCTTATTAATGATGAAGTCGGAAAGCTTTCTCCGGAACAGAAAGATCTCTCAGAAAAAGCTTTTGGAAGCAGTGAGCGTGCATTGAAGCTTATTGATGACATGCTCAAGGCGGATCGCATCGACTCTGATTCTTTCGATTTTTTTCCTGTCGAGTCTGACATTGTTGACCTTACTCAGAAAGTAGTTGAAGAAATGAAGCCTCAAGCATCTCTAAAAAAGATCGACATAGTTTTTCACGCTGACCATAAAAACACCCCTCTTGTTTCAATTGATCCAGAACACATTCATGATGTGTTTCTTAATTTGATTGAGAATGCAATTCATTACACAAAAGAAAGTGGAAAAATATCTGTAACCATTAAACTGGATAATAAGGAAATTATTATTTCAGTCTCAGATACAGGCATTGGAATACCTAAAGAAGAAGCGCTGAAGATATTTGGACGTTTCTTTAGAGCTCATAATGCTCAAAAGGCAAACAATAAAGGATCAGGTCTAGGCCTTTTTATTGTTAAGAGCATTGTATTAAGACATAAAGGGAGAGTTTGGTTTACCTCTAAAGAAAATGAAGGAAGTACCTTTTTTGTGGCACTTCCACTCAAAGGCGAGAATTAGTGATATAATGAGGTTATACAATAAAGAATTAATTTATGGATACTGATCAAAAATTAGCAGGAAAGAAGGTTATGTGGGTTGAAGACGATCAACTTTTAGGTGACGTCGTTGCCAAGGTTATTTCCAATCATGGGGCAACTGTTGTTCGCGCTATGGATGGAGAAGAAGCGATTCGGGTTGTTGAAACAGAAGCGCCAGATATTGTTGTTCTCGACATCCTTCTGCCAAAAGCAGATGGATTTAAAGTGCTTGAGACAATTAAGCAAAATCCAAAATTGATGCATATTCCGGTTATTCTCTTCTCAAACTTGAGTTCAAGAGAAGATATCGAAAAAGGTCTTTCGCTTGGTGCTCTCAAGTTTATCGTCAAGGCGACTATTGTTCCAAACGAGATTGTTGATGAGATTAAAGGTGCGCTCAGGATTGCATAGGTGTATATTGATTTAATATATAAAAAAACCAACTCCTTGCAGGGTCGGTTTTTTTCTTGTACGATATGAATATCAATAAATTACATATACCCCTACGGAGCGATCCATGGGGAAATTTCTATGTCTGAACAAAAAAAGAATAAAAAGAGTGGCGAAACTGAGATGTTGATTGTGAAAGGGGCACGAACACACAATCTTAAAGACATTACTGTTGAAATGCCGCGAAATAAGATGGTTGTATTTACAGGTCTTTCCGGATCAGGAAAGTCGTCTTTGGCGTTTGATACGATTTTTGCTGAGGGTCAGCGCAGATATGTTGAATCACTCTCGTCATATGCGCGTCAGTTTTTACGTCAAATGCAGAAGCCTGATGTAGACGAAATTCAAGGTCTCTCACCTGCGATTTCTATTGATCAAAAATCACGCTCAAATAATCCTCGTTCAACAGTTGCGACAATTACCGAAATTTATGACTACCTTCGTATTTTATATGCACGTATCGGCAAGCCTCATTGTTTGATCTGTGGAGATGAAATTAAGCGCCTCTCAAATGAAGAAATAAAGAATTTTATTTTTGAAAAAATTAAGGTTAAAACAGAGGAGCTTAAAAAAACCGCACAATCCTTTCCTTTTCCGTACTACATAGAAATTTTTGCTCCGATTGTGCGTGGTAGAAAAGGAGAATACTATCAGCTTCTGTATGATCTCTTAGGTAGGGGATACTCAGAGGTTTTAGTTGATGGAAAACGCTATAAACTTCGTGAGCGTATTGAGCTTACAAAAACAAAACGTCACGAGATTGCAGTGTTGGTTGATTCAATTAATGTATTTGAATTCGAAACAAGTTTAAAAGATGCTGAAGAACGTTTATCTGAATCTCTCGAGAAGGCTCTTTCTGAAGCGGAAGGTTTGGTGGAGATCGGTTGGAGAGATATGTCAAAAAAGAAAAATAACGAAGAGGAAGATGAGCGTTTTCGTATGTCCTCAAAATTTTCATGTCCAAAAGATGGATATTCATATCCTGATATTGAACCAAGACTTTTCTCCTTCAACTCACCGTACGGCGCTTGTCCTGAATGTAATGGCCTCGGTACGAAGTATTTTATGGGAAATGAAGTGTGTCCTGTATGTAAAGGAGCGCGTCTCAGACCAGAGTCTCTACATGTGTTGATTGGCGGGAAAAATATTGTCGATTTGGTTTCGATGTCTATTAAAGACAATGATACTTTTTTCAAAGAACTTCCTTTAACTAATCGAGAAAAAGAAATATCTAAGGTAATAAACAAGGAAATCGTTTCTCGTCTCACTTTTATGATTAATGTTGGAATTGAGTATCTCTCGCTCAATCGCCGTGCGCATACGCTTTCAGGAGGTGAGGCGCAGCGTATTAGACTTGCATCTCAGCTTGGTTCTGGCTTAGTGGGGGCTCTCTATGTGCTTGATGAGCCAACGATAGGTTTACATTCAAAAGATAATGATCGCCTCATAAAAACCCTTCTCAATCTGAGGGATCTTGGAAATACGATCTTGGTTGTTGAGCATGATGAAGACACTATTTTCTCTTCAGATTATATTGTTGATATTGGCCCGGGCGCTGGTATACATGGAGGAAATGTTGTTGTCTCGGGATGGCTTGATGAACTTTTAACTGCAAAGAAAAATACATCTAACTCTGTAACACTCGATTATCTACGAGGTGATAAGAAAATTGAAATTCCAGAAACACGTCGCACATCTGAAAAAGGAAGTCTCAAGATTGCTGGTGGAAAGGTCTTCAATATAAAAAATATGAATGTTGAAGTTCCGCTTGGCAAGCTTATTGCGGTAACGGGTGTTTCGGGTTCAGGGAAATCTTCTTTTGTGTATGAAATTTTACATAAAAATTTACAGGCACGATTTGAAAGAAAATATCGTACAGCAGAGATTTTTAACTGCACCTCTTTTACAGGTACAGAATATCTGGGTCGTTCAATCTTGATCGATCAGTCTTCAATTGGCCGAACACCGCGTTCAAATCCTGCAACATACACAGGTTCTTTTACTTTCATTCGCGATCTTTTTGCAGAAACAGCCGAGGCGCGTGCTCGAGGTTGGCGATCAAATCGATTCTCCTTCAACGTAAAAGGTGGACGCTGCGAAACATGCCAAGGAAATGGAACAATCGCTGTTGAGATGCATTTTTTACCGACAGTATATGTACCATGCGACGTCTGCCAAGGAAAACGATTTACCAAAGAGACTCTCGAAATTACCTATAAAAAGAAAAATATCTATGACGTGCTTAATATGACAGTTGAAGAGGCACTCAATTTTTTTGAAGATATTCCAGCTATTTATGATAGATTAAAAACTTTAAGTGATGTAGGACTCAGCTATCTTGAGCTTGGGCAGTCAGCAACAACGCTTTCGGGTGGCGAAGCTCAGCGTGTGAAAATTTCTTCAGAACTCTATCGTCCGCATATTCAAAAAACTATCTACCTTTTGGATGAACCGACAATTGGACTTCATTACGAAGATGTTAAAAAACTTATTGAGATCTTGCAGAAGCTTGTCGATAAAGGAAATACAGTGATGGTTATTGAACATAATATTGACCTCATTAAATCATCTGATTACGTAATTGATATTGGTCCAGATGGCGGGGTGGGAGGAGGGAAAATTGTCGCAAAAGGAACACCAGAACAGGTAGCAAATACAAAAGGCTCTTACACAGGTGAGTACCTCAAAAAGGCTTTGAAGGTTAGAAAATAAAAAACAGAGGTCATGGTGACCCCTGTTCTGTACGAAGCTTCTCGATTTCATCCTTGGCTGCGGAGATGAACTTTTTGAGCGAGCTCGGACCTGATACTGATATGCTCATCGTTTGTCCACCGAGCATTCCTCGGAGAGATGTGATTAGTGGTTCACTAAGGTTGTATGTGAGGAATGCTTGCCGTCCGTCATTTTCTTTCTTGGTTGCTGTTGCGTTTCCTCCCTCAAACACATTATCCTCATTCAGTCTGACTTGTAAGTCGTTCAATTTTTTTTCTGCTTGAATAAGGACTGTTAGGTTTGATTGTGGCATGCATGGTCTCCGTAGTGTGGTGAAAGGAACTGTTCTGGTAGTTCGAGAGTATACATTGTTTTTTAGAAATTACAATAGAACAACGAGAGATCGTGAGTTAAAAGGGAAATATTTTTTTCATGTTTCTGTTGTGGTTATTTATAAATAAAAAAACCGCGTCCCATGACGCGGTGCGAGATCTTAAAGATCAGATGTCATGTCCAAAGACATTTCTCGGTACATTTCCGCTGAGTCTCCTTTGTATGGTTTGGGAATTTTATCCTCCGGTTCAAGGTCTTCGCTCATACCCTCACGCCAGCCACTTTCTCGGTCTCCTTCTTCTGGACATACTTGCATGATTTCATCAAGTCGAGAACGTACACCGCCCATGTGTAGCTCCTGTGCAAGAGAAAGAGGAAAGATCAGATGCCTTTATGAATATAACACGCATGTTATAGTACTCGTCAATATGAATAAGTTAATAGAAATAAGCAACAAGCTTCCTCAGGATCCTGGTGTCTACATATTCCGAAATAGTTCGGGTGATATTTTGTATATCGGAAAAGCAACATCGCTCCGCGATCGCGTGAGGAGCTACTTGGCAAAAGACCTCCATGAGACTCGGGGGCCGCTTATTGTGAAGCTCATGACTGAGGTTGTTAATATTACTTTTGAGAAAACAGATTCAGTTCTTGAAGCTTTGATACTTGAGGCACATCTCATAAAAAAACACCTGCCATTATTCAATACTAAAGAAAAAGATAATAAGAGTTTTAATCATGTTGTACTTACAGACGAGGATTTTCCACAACTCCTTGTGATCCGTGGTCGTGAACTTGATGAAAAACTTACAACTCAAAACTTACAACTCAAAGCTCTATTCGGTCCTTTCCCTCATGGTGGAGAACTTAAAGAAGCTCTTAAAATAATTCGTCGCATTTTTCCATGGAGAGATTTTAAGTGTAAGCCAAATCAAGGTAGACCCTGTTTTAATGCTCAGATTGGGCTTTGTCCGGGTGTTTGTACAGGAGTAATTTCAAAGAAAGAATATGCAAAGATTATAAAAAATATCACTTTGTTCTTTGAGGGTAATAAGAAAAAAATACTTAAAAACCTTGAGAAAGAAATGAAATCCGTTGCTAAAATTCAGGAATTTGAAAAAGCTGAAACCATACGAAGACAAATTTTTGCATTGAATCATATTCAAGATGTGGCACTTATTAAACACAAGGAGAATGCAAAATCACAGGGTGTACGAATTGAGAGTTTTGATATTGCGCACATGTCAGGTACATCGGTTGTTGGTGTCATGACGGTTGTTGAAGATGGGGAGATAAAGAAAAGTGATTATCGTAAATTTAATATTAAACAAAATCCTGGTGTTGACGATACACGAGCACTTAAAGAAGTTCTTGCTCGACGTTTTAATCATTCTGAATGGAGGATGCCGGATATTGTAGTTGTTGATGGGGGAATTGCTCAGAAAAACGCTGCCGAGAACATTTTAAAAGAACTCAATTTGCAAATTCCTGTTATGGCGGTGACTAAGGATGAAAGACATAGACCGCGAGAAATCCAAGGCGATCAGACTTTGGCAGAAATACACAAGAAAGAAATTCTTTTATCTAATGCCGAGGCACATCGTTTTGCTATCTCTTTCCATAGGCAAAAAAGAGATATTGTATCGTAAAAGAAATAGCAGGAGATGATAGTATATATAGTGAGAAAGTATTATAGCGATGCTTTCTTTCGTTGATCGCCCTGGAGCTCGTTGCTCCGGGGTTTTATTTTAGATAGAAGAAAGGCGGGTGTATACTAAGAGTATGTTTGCTCACAAGATACATGTTGGGGTTTTGCGTGGAGGACCCTCTTCTGAATATGAAGTTTCTCTTAAAACTGGGGCGAGCGTTTTAAAGCACTTGCCTGAAAAATATCATGCACATGATATTTTGATAGATAAGCAAGGCGTCTGGCATGCTCACGGTCTACCACGAACTCCGGACAGAATTTTGCGAAAGCTCGATGTTGTTTTCAATGCGCTTCATGGAGAATATGGCGAAGATGGAAGTGTACAAAAACTTCTTGAACATTTTAAAATTCCATTCACTGGTTCGGGTGCTCTAGGTTCTGCGTGGGCAATGAACAAGGTTGCAGCTAAAAAAGTATTTGAAAGAGCTGGATTACAAGTGGCAAAATCATACATTGTCATAAAAGAGGAGGTAACTAAAGAATCTCTCTACGAACTATATGTATCACTTCCACATAGGGTTATTGTAAAGCCGATAAGCAAAGGCTCTTCTGTTGGAGTTACTTTGGTGAATGATTTTGCAGGGTTTATTCGAGGAATTAATGAGGTCTTGAGTACGGATGATTCTGCTTTGGTTGAGGAATATATCTCTGGTCGAGAAGCAACATGCGGAGTGCTTGAGGCTTTTCGCGGAATGTCTCTCTATCCGCTTCTTCCAATAGAGATTGTAAAGCCAGATCATAAAGATTTCTTTGATTACGAAGCAAAATATGGAGGTGAAACAAAAGAAATTTGTCCTGCGCCATTTCCATTTGAAATTAAAAGGAGTATACAGCACATGGCGATGAAGGCGCACGAATCACTTCATCTCAAGCATTATTCTCGATCAGATTTTATGTGGAATGAATCCCGAGGAATCTTTATTCTTGAAACAAACTCATTGCCAGGTTTAACCGAACATTCACTTGTGCCAAAAGCACTTGAGGCTGTTGGCTGTAAATTTAATCATTTCCTCGATCATTTGGTTACCCTTGCGATGGCGAAATAAAGAAGTCTCGAGTCTATTTTGCAAAAAGCTTAAAATCGTGTAGTATTTTCCTTTATAGCACTGGGCCCTTAGCTCATCTGGTAGAGCACCTCATTTGCAATGAGGGGGTGGCAGGTTCGAGTCCTGTAGGGTCCACAAGACAAAAAATCCCCACTGCTGGGGATTTTTTCGTACTTGTGGAGGGCGCAGTGATGTTTTTGTTTGAGCTTTTGCTCAAGACAAAAACCACGAGCCGGGGTCGAGAAAAATTTATGTCAGTAAATTTATTCGTGACCACAAACAGAATAGATGTACAGAATCTGTAAGGTTCGAACGTCCCCACTGCTGGGGATTTTTTAGTACTTGTGGAAGACGGAGGTATATTTTCTCAGTTGAGAAAATAGCCGAGTCAGGGTCGTGAAATTTTACGAGTGACAACGAGTAAAATATTCGTGACCACAAATAAAGTTAGTCATTTAATATTAGATGGTTTTGTTTTTAGTGGTGGTGTTTGTTTGAATGTCTTTGTAGAACTGGTCAAAGTTACATATTTTTGGATTGCGGTTATTGCAATTATGTTAGAATGATAATTAGTAAATAAATATATGGATCAGTCAAACCAAAAAAATTATACTTGCCCCATGCATCCTGAAATCAAGCAGGATCGTCCGGGTATGTGCCCAGAGTGTGGTATGAATCTTGTTCCGACCAAGCAAAAAATGAAGCTGTCGGGGCATGAGCATAACAAACATGTCGGTCACAAAACTTCGTCATTCCTCACTAAGTTTTGGATTACTTTGGTGTTCACTATTCCAATCTTTTTCTATTCGGAAATGGCAAGGATGGTTTTTAAGATCGAGGCTCCGCAGTTTGTTGGGTCACAGTATGTACTCCTTGCGTTAGGAAGTATTGTCTTTTTCTATTGTGGTTGGATTTTCTTGGCGAGCGCATTCCGAGAACTTAAAGCAAAGCTTCCGGGTATGATGACACTGATCGCTATCGCTATTATTGCTGCTTATCTCTATAGCTTTTTTTCAATATTGTTCGGGACAGGTCACGATCTTCTGTTCGAACTCTCATCGCTCATTGCGATCATGCTTCTTGGTCATTGGATCGAGATGCGATCAGTGCAGGGAGCGCAAGGTGCCTTAAAGGAATTGGCAAAACTCCTCCCTGATAAAGCAGAAGTTATTCGAGGTGATACAACAGAAATTATTCCACTAGATGAACTTAAAGTTGGTGATGTTGTTTTAGTTAAGCCGGGGAGTCAAGTGCCAGCTGATGGCAAAATAATCGAAGGTCGATCTGATCTCAACGAATCAATCATTACTGGTGAGTCTAAGCCGGTAGAAAAAAGTATCAGTGATATGGTTATTGCCGGTTCTATTAATGGGGACGGTAGTTTGAAAGTAAAGATTGAGAAGGTCGGTAACCAAACATTCCTTGCTGGGGTGATGCGTCTTGTTGCTGATGCACAGGCATCCAAATCTCGGCTACAGATGATTTCTGATCGTGCCGCATTCTATCTCACCATCATTGCTATTGTTGGCGGTGCTGTTACGTTTATTGCTTGGCTTTTAGCAGAGGCGGGCATTGCTATAGCTACGGAGCGATTGGTGGCCGTTCTTGTGATTACCTGTCCGCATGCTCTCGGTCTCGCGGTTCCTTTGGTTGCTTCGATCTCAACAACAATGGCCGCTCGCAATGGTCTTTTGGTTCGGCAACGACTTGCGCTTGAAGCGGCTCGCAATATCGATACAGTTCTGTTTGATAAAACAGGCACGCTCACAAAGGGTGAATTTGGTATCGATACAATTCTTGCTGCTGATGGTGTAACTCTGGATCAGGTGTTGAAAACTGCAGCTTCCGTAAATAGTCATTCAGAACATCCTTTGGCCAAAGCAATGGTTAAAGAGGCACAGAAACAGAGTATGGCGCTAATTGAAGTAAAGGAATTTGCACGTATCGCTGGCAAAGGTGCAAAGGGCTATATCGAGGGGGTTGAAGTGTACGTGGGCAGTGATGACTTTCTCAAAGAGAGTAATATACAAATCTCAAATGAATATCAGAACAAAATTAGCGAGCTTTCTAAGCAGGGTAAAACTGTGGTTCATGTCATTGCTGATAAAAAACTTATGGGCAGCATTGTTTTGGCAGATATTATTCGAGACGAATCTCGTGAGGCTGTAAAAACTCTTAAAAAGATGAATATCAAGACTGCCATGATTACTGGCGACTCGGAAGATGTTGCTGCATGGGTGGCAAAGGAACTCGAAATTGATGAATACTTCGCTAGGGTTAAGCCTGATCAAAAAGCTGAAAAGGTTAAACTCTTGCAGAGTAAAGGGCGCAAGGTTGCGATGGTTGGCGACGGTATCAATGACGCTCCAGCTCTTACTCAAGCTGACCTCGGTGTCGCCATCGGTGCTGGTACGAATGTGGCCATAGAGTCGGCTGGGATTATTCTGGTTAAAAGTGATCCTCGGGACATTTCAAAAATCTTTAACTTGTCACGCTTAACGTACCGCAAAATGATTCAGAATCTTTTTTGGGCTACTGGCTACAATGTGGTTGCTATTCCACTTGCGGCCGGCGTGCTGGCTTCGAAAGGTATCATACTTCAGCCATGGTTAGCGGCAGTGTTTATGTCGGTGAGTACGGTAATTGTGGCTTTCAATGCTGTATTGTTAAAAAGACAGAAAATATAAATCGAGTCCTGTAGAATCTGCAGTATTCTATAAAAACTTGCATATATTAAAATGTGTGATATAAATCTGGTACATGAATAATTCAAGCGTACTAGCGCCTTTCAAGGCTTATAGTTGCCCACGATGTAAGATCTCTTACCTCCTTTTCAAAAAAGGTGCACTTTGCCCTAATTGTAAGTACGAAGAAACAGCTGAAAATACGGAAAATAAGCACTTTGTAGTCGCACTTCTTGAAGTAATGACTAATCATAAAAGAAAATATAATCGTTACACTCCTAATGTTTGGTTTATCGAAAATGTTTCAGATTCTGTTTCTAGAGTGTGTTTTGAAGTGTTTGACCGCCTTGAAAAAGACAAAGATGGAGATCATAAACTTCAGATAAAGAAAATTCTTGATGAAA
>Ga0163144_10023268_pt1 | contig 12236 bp, 6 predicted proteins | sample OliLak19BULKMAT1_FD_123175 | JGI IMG/M metagenome (GOLD analysis project Ga0163144, IMG submission 123175) | Freshwater microbial mat bacterial communities from Lake Vanda, McMurdo Dry Valleys, Antarctica - Oligotrophic Lake LV.19.BULKMAT1 | ecosystem: Environmental > Aquatic > Freshwater > Lake...
TAGTGATGTTCGACCATCAGTTCGTCACACCGGGCGACGTCCTCCGGCGAGGTCAGGAGCCGGACCTGACCGTGGTCCAGGACGTGTTGTTCATCGGGGGTGGGATGCTTGGGTTTTGATTGAGCCATCCGGGGAGGTTAAAAAACTTCGCGCCGGGAGTCCCGCAAAATCAGTCAACTCCCTTTGGCTCAACCGGCCGCGGCTCTCAGAAAACGCGTCCTAGGTTATCGGGGAATCTACGCATCCAGTCACCATTCGGATGCCAAAACCATGGGGGCATGTGATAAACTGCGGCTGTCACCGGGGGACGAAGCTATGATCAAATCCTGTTCCTGTCGTCATGGCTTGGACTCATTCTATCGCGGCAGGTGATCTCCACGAGTTTTCGGCTGTTGGGAAGCATCCACCGACCGCGGAGGAAGCCTTCGCAGAGAAGAGAAAGCTTGGACACAGAAGCGACCGACGGTCAGGCCCGGTCAGGCTGATTCAACCTGCTGACGCGAAAGCCAGGCCGTTCACCGCGGACTGGCCAGCCGCGCCCGGACCAATTCAGGCAGATACTTCACCGGCACGGAACCGTGATCGAGCACGGCTTCGTGATAACGACCCAGCTCAAAACGCCCGCCCAGCTCGCGCTCGATTTGCTGGCGGACCCTGTAAAGCGCCATTCGCCCTACGAAGTAGGTGCTCAACTGCGTCGAGCTTTGCTTGGCGCGAATGATTTTCAGCCGTGCCTCGCCTTCCGACTGGAAGACATCCTCCACCAGAAATTTCAGCGCCTCCTCATCGGTCATCGTCGTGCAATGCATCTTGTGGTCGAGAATCGCGTTGGCCACCGCGCGCAGGTAGAACTTCAACTGCATCAACCGCAGCGCGAGGTCACCCTCGCCGTAGCCCTGATCGAGCATCATCTGCTCCGTATAGACCGCCCATCCCTCGATGAAGACGCCCGATTGCAGCACGCGCCGGAGGAGCGAGCGGGTGCGGTTGGAATATTCAAGCTGCACGTAATGGCCGGGATACGCCTCGTGGATCGTCAGCACCTGCAGCATGTGCCGGTTGTATTCTTCCAGAAAGCTTTTCACCCGTTCCGCACCCCAGTCCGACGGCGGCGGGCTCACCGCGTAAAAACTGGGCCCGTTCGGATCGAGCGGCGGCGCACTGTCGAGATAGGCCAGCGAATTGCCGCGTCGGAACTCCGGCATCTCCAGCACGCGGCAGCGATCCGGCTCCGGCAGGCGCAGGATGTCCCTCTCGCGGATGAATGCCTTGATTCGGTCCACCGTGGCCCGCGCGTCGCTCACAAGATCTTCGGGACGCCCGTGTTCCTGGCTCACCGCCTTCACCACTTCGAGAATCGTAAAGCGGCGGCCCTCGCGATCGTCCGTTGGCAGCGGCTTCCTCGGGAAGTACCGGCTCCAAAGCTGGCGTGACACGACATACATCTCATTCTGCACCCGCGCGAATTCCGCTTCCGCATCCGCCAGCACCTGGTTGGCGGAGACTCCCGCATCCAGCACCAACTCCAGCTTGCGCGCGAACTTGCGCTTGCCCAGCCGCCACTCGCCCGTGGCGCGCGCCATCAGGTCGCCCTCCAGGAATTTCTGGTAGTCCTTCAGCGCCGCGACCACCGGAGCCGCCGCCTTCTTCAACGCCGCAAGCTGCGGCGTCTCCCCCGCCAGCTCAAAAACTTCCTTCTCGTAGAACGCGATGGCGCCACGATTCTGGCGGACGGCCGTTTCGAGAATGGATTTGGGTGGGCGTTGCAGGCTCGCCTTGGCCGCCGGAATCACCGCTGGAATCCTCGCCATGCGCGCGATGCAGTTGGCGATGTTCGTCTCCTTTGGCAGGGTGGATTGCGTCAGCAGCAGGTAAACACTGTCGTTGATGTATTCGCCATAGACGCGCGGATCTTCCTCGAACGGCCGCGAGTTCTCCGCGCTCCAGACGCTGCGCGTGAGTTCCTGCCGAAAGATTTCGAAGTCAATCTGCGCATCGCGCGAGAGCTTCGCGTAATCCACCTGGCGCGGAAGTTCCTTCAACGTCTTGCGGGTGAAGGCCAGCCAGCCAGCCCGCGCCCCCGGCGAAACATCCTCCAGCAAGGCATCAAAGCGGCGATCCCCCAGCCGCGTCGCTTCCAGCGGGCGCATCTGGAAATGTTCCTCAAGATAACGCTTAAAAAAAACTTCGAGCGCCCCGGCGGCGGATTGAGCGAACCCCGTTGCGCCGGCGCACATCACCAGCAACAGCACACGAATCACGAGAGCAAAATTTGAATTAAGCATGGCAGGAATTGAGCTGACGGACTTTAGGCGGGCGCAAGGCGGCACGTCAAAGAGAACGCGCCGCGGAAGCCCGGCTTGTCTTTCTCCAGCCATTCGTTTAGCAGATGGCCACTCTTGAATTTCCTATCCCTCATCGAAGCCAAGCGTGACGGCGGTGAGTTGTCTCCTGGCGACATCAGTGGATTCGTGCGCGAGTTCACCAGCGGGAAAATCCCCGACTACCAGATGGCCTCGATGCTGATGGCTGTCTTCTTTCGCGGCATGAACACCGCCGAGACTCGCGCGCTCACGCTGGCCATGCGCGACTCAGGCGAGGTGCTGAAGTTTCCCGACGACCCGCGTCCCATTGTGGACAAACATTCCACCGGCGGCGTGGGCGACAAGGTCTCCCTCCCGCTGGCGCCCCTGCTCGCGTGCCTCGGCTTGCGTGTGCCCATGATTTCCGGGCGCGGCCTGGGCATCACCGGCGGCACGCTCGACAAGCTGGAATCCATCCCCGGCTTCACCACTCAACTCGATCCTCGCCGCATCATCGATCAGGTGCAACGTATCGGCGTCGCGATGGCCGGGCAGACCGCGACGATGATCCCCGCGGACAAAATGCTTTACGCGCTGCGCGACGTGACCGGCACCGTGCCCAGCATCCCGCTGATCACCGCAAGCATTCTCTCGAAGAAACTCGCCGAGGGATTGCACGCGCTGATCATGGACGTGAAGTTCGGCGCCGCCGCCTTCATGACCACGCGCGAACAGGCGCGCGATCTCGCCCGCTCCATCGTGCAACTCTGCGAAGCCTGCGGCGTGAAGACTCGCGCACTGCTTACGGACATGAACACGCCCCTCGGTCGCGCCGCGGGTAACTGGCTCGAAGTGAAAGAATCAGTGGAATGCCTCGAAGGCCGCGGCCCGGACGATCTCCGCGAGATCGTTCTTCAATGCGCCGCGCACCTGCTCGTGCAAACCGGTCGCTGTGCCACGCTCGACGCCGCTTGCGTTCAAGCCGCGTCCCGCCTCGCGTCCGGCGCTCCACTTCGCAAGTGGGAGGAACTGCTCGCGGCTCAAGGCGCAGACCTCGATGCCTATCGAAAGAAACTGCAACTCGACCGAACCGCGCCGGTGGTTTACGAACTTGCCGCGCCACGCAGCGGCTTCATCTCGCGCGGCGATTCGCGCGTCATTGGCGAAGTCATCCGCGATCTCGGAGGCGGCCACCTGACGAAAGACACCTTCATCCAAACCGACGTGGGCTTGGATCGGATGCTGAAGCCCGGCGAAGCCGTCACAAAAGATCAGCCGCTCTGCCGCATTCACGCACGGAATGAAGGTGAAGCCCGCGCCGCTGTTGAACGATTGGGCACGGCGTTTGAAATAACTGACACCCCTCCGGTGATCGCGCCGCTGATCGCCGAGGTCATCGACAGCACGCTTGCCGCCGGGCGATGAAGCGGTAGTCTCGCCGCATGAGCGCGCAAATTTGTCCGGTCTTCATCGACGGTGAATGGCGGCGGCCCGCCGGTCTTCCCACCACACCGGTCTACAATCCCTCCACCGGCGAAGTCATCGCCGAGTGTCCCGTGGGCAACGCCGCGCTCGTCGATGAGGCCGTGCAAGCCGCCGCCGCCGCGTTCCCCGCCTGGCGCGACACGCCGGCCATCGAGCGCGCCCGGCTGTTCTTCCGCTACCGGCAGTTGTTGGAGGCGAACTTCGACCGCATCTGCGCGAGCGTATCGCGCGAGCACGGCAAGACGCTGGTGGAGGCGCGCGGGAGCCTCTTCCGCGGCGTGGAGAACGTCGAATACGCCTGTGGCATCCCCTCGCTCCTGATGGGCGACTCGCTCGAGAACATCGCGCGCGGTGTGGATTGCGAGACGATGCTGCAACCGCTCGGCGTCTGCGTCGGCATCACACCGTTTAATTTTCCCGTCATGGTGCCCATGTGGATGTTCCCCACCGCCCTCGCCTGCGGCAATACGTTCGTGTTGAAGCCAAGCGAGAAGGTGCCCATGTCGGCGGTGCTGATCATTGAATTGCTCGAACAAGCCGGGCTGCCCAAGGGCGTGCTGAACATCGTCCATGGCGGACGCGAGGTCGTCGATGCGCTGCTGACGCATCCGAAGGTGAAGGCAGTTTCCTTCGTCGGTTCCACGCCCATCGCGCGCTACATCTACGAGACGGGCACGAAGCACGGCAAGCGCGTGCAATCCAACGGCGGCGCGAAGAACTACATCGTGGTCATGCCCGACGCCGACGTGCCGAAGACGGTGGAGGCGCTCTCGACGGCGGCCTTCGGCTGCGCGGGCGAACGCTGCATGGCCGGCTCCACCGCCATCACCGTCGGCGCGGCGGCGGAGCGGTTGCTGCCCACGCTCGTGAATGCCGCGAAGGCCATCAAGATCGGGCGCACCGACATATCCGCGCCCCAGCCGGACATGGGCCCCGTCATCACCGCGCAACACCGCGAGCGCGTGCTGAGCCTCGTCGCCAGCGGCGAGAAGGAAGGCGCCAAGATCATTTGCGATGGCCGCGGCGCAAAGGTTTCCGATGCTCCCAACGGCTTCTTCCTCGGCGCGACCATCGTGGACCAAGTGCAACACGGCATGACGCTCTCGCGTGAAGAAGTCTTCGGCCCCGTCCTCAACGTCATGCGCATGGACGACCTCGATCACGCCATCGAGCAGGCGAACAAATCCGTCTTCGGCAACGGTGCGGCGATCTTCACCAACTCCGGCAAGGCCGCGCGCGAGTTCAAGCAGCGTGTGAAGGCCGGCATGATCGGCATCAACGTCGGCGTGCCCGCGACGATGGCCATGTTCCCCTTCACCGGCTGGGACGAATCGTTCTTCGGCGACCTGCACATCCAGGGCCGCGAAGGCGTGCAGTTTTACACGCAGCAAAAAGTCGTGAGCACGCGCTGGTTCGGCGAAGGGGTCGGCGACGTGTGGAAGAAGTGACGCGCCCCGTCAGCGCATTCCACTGCCTGTGCCGGGCTGGGATCCCGTCGAGGAGCTTTCTTTACAGCACACCGGAGTGTAGCGTCAACGTGTGCCGCCCCAAGACAGTCAATCCTTCCTTGCCGGCGAAGCCGCGCAATTTCGGACGACGCACTGGAGTGTCGTTCTGCGCGCGTCCGCGACGGAGTCACCCGGTGCGCAGCCGGCGCTGGAGAATCTCTGCCGCACCTACTGGTATCCCATCTATGCCTACGTCCGCCGACAGGTTCGCGAGCCGGAGGAGGCAAAAGATTTGACGCAGGAATTTTTCCACAACTTTCTCCGCCGCGGCTCCGTCAGCCTCGCCGATCCGGCGCGCGGGAAGTTCCGCGAATTTCTTCTCGGCAGCGTGAAGCATTTCCTCGTCAACGAATGGCAGAAGGCCCGCCGGCTCAAGCGCGGCGGCGGCCAGCGGATTCTCTCCATCGACGAGGCGGCGGGCGAGGGCCGCTTCGCGCTGGAACCCGCCGACCAGACCACGCCGGAAACGCTCTTCGAGCGGCGCTGGGCGCAGACGCTTATCGAGAAGGCGCTCGACCGAACGCGCGCGGAGTTCATCGAGGCGGGACGCGCGGAACGCTTCGAGGCGCTGCGCGGCTACCTGCTCGATGGCGCGGAACCGGATTCCTACGCCGAAGTGGCGCGGCTCCTCGGCTTGGGTGAAGCCGCGACCAAAAGCGCGATTCACCGGCTCCGCAAGCGCTTCGCCGCGCTGCTCCGCGAGGAAATCACCCGCACCGTCTCCGATGCGAGCGAGGTCGCGGCCGAGTTGCGCCATCTTTTTCAGGTACTCACGCGATGAGGCGCGAAACTTTCGCCGCGCAATCCTGCAATCTTCTGCATGGCCTCTGAATCCGCTCCCGCCGCGCCGCGTTGCCCCAAGTGCGGGGCCGCGCTCGACGCCCTCGCGCCGGGCGGCTTGTGCGGCAGATGTCTCGTCGCGCGGGTGCTGCGCGACAGCGACGGGGAGGAAAATGAAGTCGCGGCGGAAGAAACTTCCACGCCAGCGGCGCGGGCATTTGGCGACTATGAACTGCTGCGCGAGCTCGGCCGCGGGGGCATGGGCGTGGTGTGGGAGGCGCGGCAACGCGCGGTCGGGCGCATCGTTGCGCTGAAAGTTTTGCGCGCCGGCGATTTTGCGACCGAGACGGAGGTGCGGCGATTTCAATCCGAAGCCGAGGCGGCGGCGCGGCTGGAGCATCCAAACATCGTGCCCGTCTTCGACGTGGGCTTCGCCGGGGGCCGGCCCTACTTCACCATGCGCCGGCTGGATGGAGGCACGCTCGCGGCGGTGGCGCGCGGCGGGGCGTTGCCGAACGAGCGCGCGGCGGAACTCACGGCGAAGATCGCCCGCGCCATCCAGCACGCGCACGAACGCGGCGTGCTCCATCGCGATCTCAAGCCGGCGAACGTGTTGCTCGACGCCTCGGGAGAACCGCACGTCGCCGACTTCGGACTCGCCCGCCTCGCGGAAGGCGGCGACGGCCTGACCGCCAGCGGAGCGGCGCTCGGCACGCCGGGCTTCGCCGCGCCCGAAGCCGCCGCCGGCCAGCCCGGCGCGGCCACCACGGCGGGCGATGTTTACGGTCTGGGTGCCATTCTGTTTTTCCTGCTCACGGGCCGCGCGCCGTTTGAAGGCGCGAGCGCGGTCGAGACGATGCGGCGCGTGATCAGCGAGGAGCCGCCCTCGCCGCTCGCCTTGAATCCCCGCGCTGACCGCGACCTCGCCGTCATCGCGCTCCAATGTCTGGAGAAGGAATCCGCGCGCCGTTACGCCAGCGCGGCGGCGCTGGCGGACGACCTCGAACGCTGGCGGCGTGGCGAGCCGATTCTCGCCCGGCCGGCCCGCGCCTGGGAGCGCGCGTGGAAATGGTCGCGTCGTCATCGCGCGGCGGCGGCGTTGCTGGTGGCTCTGCCGCTGGGTTTGATTTTCTTCCTGCTCCAGGTTGCGCGCAGCGACGCGCGCCTGCGTGGCAGCGAGCGAGCCGCGCGCGATGGCGCCTACGCTGCCGACGTGGCGCTGGCGTTCCGCGCCGTCGAGGAGGGCAATCTCGCTCAGGCCCGCGACGCGCTCGCGCGGCATGTGCCCACGCGCGGCCAGGAAGACGTGCGCGGCTTCGAATGGCGGCTGGCGGATCGATTGACACACGGCGACGCGGGCGCGCGGCTCGCCGGTCACGCGGGCGCGGTACGCGCGCTGGCCTTTGCGCCGGACGGCCATGCCCTCGCGACGGCGGGCGACGACGGCATGGTGGCATTGTGGAACGCGGAGTCACACCAGCCGTTGGCGAACTGGCGCGTGGCCGGGGAAAAGTTTGTCTCCGTCGCTTTTGCGGGGGGCGGGAAATTTGTTTTGGCGGGCACGGAGTCGGGGCGGGTTTTGTTTTGGGAGACGGAGAGCAACCGGGTCGTTCACCAGAAGCGCGTCGCCGGGCCGGCGCGCGTGGCGGCACCCGCGCGTGGAATCTCATTCGCGTTCGCCGGCGGCGCTATGTGGGACGGACAGGGCAAGGGTGGACACGCCGCGCTCGATACGCTGGGCCGCTGGCTCGTCGAGCCGAACGAACGGGCGAACCTCGATCAGGCCGGCGGGCTGGTCGCCTTCACGCCGGACGGGCGCTCGCTGCTCACCGGCGGCGGCGCGCGGCCCACGCTGCTCTGGGACATGGAGACGCGCGAGCCGCGGCGCATCCTCGGCGCGGACGTGGTGGTGCTGGCGGCGGCGGTCTCGGCGGACGGCGCGAAGGTGGCGGTGTCGAGCTACGGCGGCGGCGGGTTTCATCTGTTTGAAGTCGCGGGCCGGCGATCCGTGCGCGTCAACACCGGCGTCTCGCAGCGGCTGCTGGCGCTGGCGTTCTCGCCGGATGCGCGGCGGCTGGCGGCGGCGTGCGCCGACCACAGCGTGCGTGTGTGGGATGTTTCCAACTGGACGGAAGCGGTGGAGAAGCCGCGACTGCGCGGGCATCTCGGCCCGGTGTGGGCGGTGGCGTTTTCGCCGGATGGAAAATCGCTGGCGTCGGCCGGCGCGGACGGCACGGCGCGTTTATGGCGCATGAACCTGGCGGGTGAATCGCGCGACCTGGGAAGCGGCTTCGAGCCGATGGTGTTCTCGCCCGACGGCCAGACGCTGGCTGTGGGCGGACACGCGGGCTGGCCGAAGCCGATGCAGTTGCTCGACGTGAAGACGCTGCAACCGCGCGGCGATTCCAATGCGCCCGCGCTCACGCTGCCGGGGCCGGAGTTTTTCGCTCTCGACACGCGGGAGTGGAACCGCGCGCGGCCGGGCGGCGTGCTCTCGGCGCTGCTCTGGAACGGCGGTGACCCGGCGACCCAGACACAACTGCTCGCGTGGTGCCGCCAGCGCGCGGGCGAACCGGCCTGCGCCACCTCGCCGGACGCGCGGCGGTTCGCGCTTGGCCGCAGCAATGGCGTGGTCGTCGTCTCAGACACCTTCTCCGGCGTGGAGTTGGCGCGGCTGGAGGTCGGCGGCAACGCGCCGTTGCTGCTGACGTTCTCCCGTAACGCCAGGCAGCTTGCGGTCATCAGCGCGGACAGGGCGCTGTCGCTGTGGAACGTGGCGCCGCGCCCGCGCGGGCCGACGCTGACCGACGCGCCGGGCAATGTGATCGAAGTCGTTTTCTCGCACGATGGTCACTGGCTCGCGGCCGGCGCAGAAGATGCACGCATTCGGATTTGGGAAACCGAGACGGGCCGGCTGGCGATGACGCTGGCCGGGCATGACTTCGCGGCGGGCTTCCGCCTGGCCTTCGCGCCGGACGGACGGACGCTGGCATCGTTCGCCGGCGGCACGCTGAAGTTGTGGACGCTACCGGCGCGCCGCGAAGTGGCGACGCTGGCGCGCGGCGCGGATTTCCGGCAGCTCATCTTCTCGCCGGACGGCCGCACGCTGCTGGCCGGCGGCTGGAACGGGACGTTCCGCGTGTGGCGGACGGAGGGAGTGGAGCGGTAGCCAATCGAACATTGTGGGCTGGGATGGTAGTGGTCGCACTAAAAACTTGATAACCGGACAACCTGATAACTCGCAACCAATCACGCCGCCTTCTTCAGAGCCTTGTTCTTCGCGCGCGTGACGGCGCCCTTCGCGGCGGCGCCACGTTGCGCCTTCGTCTTGGACACACGCTTGAGGATGCCCAGTTTCTCCAGCAGGTTCGGTTTATCCTGAAGCGCCACGCCGGCGATCTTGATATAAGCCGCATGCCACTCGTGTAATTCCTTGAGCGCCTTGCGCTGTTCCTTCGTGGCCTCCTTCGCGTCGCCCTTCATGCCCGCGCGCGATTCCAGCGCGAGGATGAACCCGGCGATCTTGCCGCGTTCCTGCGACAACGTGCTGCTGCCGTAACCGTTCGCTTCGAGCGCCTCAGCCACGCCATCCGGATATTCGCCGGAGCCGAACAACACCTGCGCCGCCAACGCGAAATCAGCCATGCGCTTGGGCATCGCATTGTCCAGCCCAAGCGCGGTGAGATGGATCGGATGCTTGATGAAAATAGCGCGCGCCACCTTGGCCAGGCCCTGGTAAGCCCGCTTCGCCGTGCCGAACGCCGTCTTCAAATCCGCCGTCGCGGACTTCTTGTCCGATGACTTGGCTTTGGCGATCTCGACCGCGGTAATCGTCTCGTTCAACAGGGCGCGGCCCTCATTGAGTCGCGCGACCGTGTAGCCGTACTTGAGCACCGCGGCCTTCACCTCGGGGTAGCGCAATGAGTTGTTGATGGCCGTGCCGGCCGATGTGGTTTGGTTGCCGATGGAATCATGTTTCATAGTTACCAAGGGACTTAGCAACGGGCGTGCCACACAAGGAAGGGACATCGCGCTGCCTGCAAGGTAGGGTCGTCGCGCTGCGACGACCCCGTCCGCGTTCAGCGGACGGAACGTGTGGCGTGCGAACGAATGGACGCACCTGCCCGTGCGTTGCGCCGCTGAACGCGGCGCGGACGGCACAGCGCGCCGTCCTCTACCTTGCCGCCCGCCGCTCCGCTCCCGCCCACCGTGGGGAACGACGCAGCAGTTCGGGGGAACAACAAAGCGACATCCGGCAATCACAGAGATGGCCACCGCAGCGCCGCAGCAGGCCGCGGCAGGAACCGCGCAAGCCACCGCCGGACCGCAGCAACGCCCCGCCTCAATGCGGTAGCGCAACGTTGCACCGCAGCATGTCGGCTCTGTTTCACCGCCGCCGTGGTTCACCTCATCGCCCGCCGGAAACGCCCCCTTGCCTCGCAAGAAAATATTTTCCACCCGCCCGGCGACAACCCGCATGGCCTCCTCGAACATGCTGCAAGGCGTATCAGATTTAGACACGCTCAGGACAAGGTGTCTCGGAATGGGACAGGGAGAAGTGAGTGATGCCAACGCTGTCAACCTCTGCCGATTGACTCCCCTCCGGCTCTCGGAATGTGCGTTTGTGCCCGTTCTGCGGAAGCGCAGGTCCGTGAAATACACTTGCGAGTAAGTAATTGATAGCCATGAAAGTACAAAGGCAAAATGGAAGGCGGGAATCTTCTTCAAGGGGGGAAAAAAGCTTAAAGCGGCAGCAAGCGCCCAACTCCCAAAGCGGTGCGGTTGACTCGGGCCGGTCACGTATGAACATCGAATTCATCGTAATAATATGTTCTCTTGCGGCTTTCATTGCCTTGGCGGTCAGAGCGGAACCTCGGCTTGGCTTGCTCTTTTTAGGGCTGCTTGTCCTTGCAGCAGTTTTCCCCGATTTTCGGATGGGACTTCTGCTTCCCCTGACCGTTGCTGTGATTCTTTTGATCAAAGCAAAACAAGGCGGCCAAAAATGAACTAGACGAGAAGCGTGATGAGGATGGTGTAGCTTGTATGGTTAATCGCTACGGAAAGTTGTATCTCCTCCAAGGTGACAACCGCAACGCGGTTGCAGCCTTCAGCCCAAGGTTGGCGCGCGAGCGCCTACCTTGGGTCACGCATCGCAAACCCGATCTACCCCAACGGGGTTGTATCATCTGGCGAACGCGCCCTTCACCACATTTCCATGAAGAGAAATGGTTGTGGTTGATCCGCCCTCAAACCAACACGCCTTTCACCACGCTGCCATGCACGTCGGTGAGGCGGTAGCGGCGGCCTTGATGCTTGAAGATCAGTTTCTCGTGATCGATGCCGAGTTGATTTAACACGGTCGCCTGAAAGTCGTGGACATGCACGGGGTCCACCACGGTGTTGTAGGAGAAGTCGTCGGTCTCGCCGTAGCTGACACCGGGTTTGAATCCGCCTCCGGCCATCCACATGGTGAAGCAGCGCGGGTGATGGTCGCGTCCGTAGTCGGTGGCGGTGAGCTTGCCTTGTGAGTAGGCGGTGCGCCCGAATTCGCCGCCCCAGATGACGAGGGTGTCGTCGAGCAGGCCGCGGTTCTTGAGGTCGGTGACGAGCGCGGCGCAGGCTTGATCGGTCTTCTTGCATTCGTTGCGGATGCCATTGGGCAATCCGCCGTGATGATCCCAGCCCTGGTGATAAAGCTGGATGAAACGCACGTCGCGCTCGGCGAGGCGGCGGGCGAGGAGACAGTTCGCGGCGAAGGTGCCGGGCTTGCGCGCGTCTTCGCCGTAGAGGGCGAAGGTGGCGTCGGTCTCGCGCGCGGTGTCCATCACGTCGGGCACGCTGGTCTGCATGCGATAGGCCATCTCGTACTGCGCGACGCGGGAGTTGATGTCGGGATCGCCGAGGTCGTTGAATTGAAGGGCGTGCAGTTCGGCGAGGCGGTCGAGTTGTTTGCGGCGCGCGAGGGCGGTAAGGCCGGGAGGGTTGTTGAGGTAGAGGACGGAATCTTTGCCGGCGCGGAATTGCGTTCCTTGATGGAGCGAGGGGAGGAATCCATTGTTCCAGAGCCGCGCGTAGAGGGGTTGATCGCTGGTGGCATTGCGCGAGATGAGGACGACGAAGGCGGGGAGATTGTCGTTGGCGCTGCCGAGTCCGTAGCTGA
>Ga0163144_10023271_pt1 | contig 12236 bp, 11 predicted proteins | sample OliLak19BULKMAT1_FD_123175 | JGI IMG/M metagenome (GOLD analysis project Ga0163144, IMG submission 123175) | Freshwater microbial mat bacterial communities from Lake Vanda, McMurdo Dry Valleys, Antarctica - Oligotrophic Lake LV.19.BULKMAT1 | ecosystem: Environmental > Aquatic > Freshwater >...
AAAGGGTGCGCGAAGAACTCGGTGAGCTTGACGCCAAAGAGCGCCGATCGATCCTGTGGGCGATGCGCCGCAACCCCTCGGGCTGGAGTGCAACACAGACCGAGGCTATGCACTGGTTGCAGCGCGCCAACCTCAAGAGTGCGCGCGCTTGGCGCTTGAAGATGGGGCTGCGCGAGATCTTCGCCCGTGCCCGAGGCCACAACGATGCAACGCTTGCCAGCGCCGATCTCAAACGTTGGTTGTCGTGGGCCAGGCGCAGTCGGCTGGAGCCCTTCAAGCGGCTGGCGACGACACTCAAGACGCACTTCGAAGCGGTCGTGCGCGGCATGCTCGATCACCGCAGCAACGCCTTCGTCGAGGCCATGAACGGGATGATGCAGCAGGCCAAACGGGCTGCACGCGGATTTAGAACCGCGGCCAACTTCATCGCCATTGCCTACCTGCGGCTGGGCAAGTTGACGCATCTGCCAGCCTCACCGTTTGTTGCTGCGCTGCCGAAGTTGGCAGGCGTCAGCACCCATAGGTTGTGAAGTCAAGTTCCACACGGAACGGCATAGAGCCGCCGGAGTGGCGTGCACTTCAATTGTCGAAAAACTCCAAAGGAATGCCCCCACCAAGGGCGCTTCGCGATCCATTCGCAATGAGGTCAAGGGCAAGGCGAATATCGTGAAGTGAGACGTTATAAGGTGATCGTCGTCCGTTCGATGTACGGTCCTCACCATGCGCGCGCTTAAAGACCTTGTTGAGTCCGGCCGGAGTTAGTCGCATTGAGGAGCCATCAATTGTTAGCCACGCCCGCTCTCCTGGTCGACCAGACTGCGAATTGGTCCAGTAGTCGACTGCTGACCTCCTTAGAAGTCGGCGTAGGTTGCTTGCCATCATTGGGGCTTCGATTGTCAGGTCGTCAAAGTTTGCAGCGCCTTGAAGAAACGTGAACGATGCAATGCTATGGGCGCTTAATCGTTTGCTGGCGCCTAAGCCCGTGAATTCACCCTGTGGTCGGTACGGCATGGAGGTCCTTTTTCAGTGTGCTTACAAATGAGGCGACGCTTTCCATTCGCCGACGGATGCGCGGTGGGGCGCACCGAGCGTCCGAACGACGAATGCTCCGGTCAGCCCGCTCCGCTTAAAACACCTTGTCGATCTCAGATACTGACGGATCTGCCACCAAACCTGCGTGCTGTTAGCGTCCAGCCACTTTGTCTTGAACTCGTCATATCGCTTGCGCCTGCAGGTAGCACAAGGTCTCACGCGGCGGCCTGCGGCCTAAAAGCGTTTGCGCGTCGTCCTACTCGGCGTCGGTGTGATGTGAATCGCACTCGACGCTGCCGTCAGAAGCGGCTCAGCTCCATTGCAATTCCTCCAACGCAGCAACGAACGGCTCGTGCATCTGCAGGCGCGCATTCAGATGCTCGGGCGGCCTCTTCCGGATGACAGTGACCACAATCGACAACTGCATTTCTTCAGGTCCTGCCTTCGCGAACCGCCCACCGATGACACGACGCAGGTTCGTCGCGAAACTGCCATAGATTGAGTTGGTTGCTCGGAATCCGCTGTGCCCGCAGGCGAGAGCGATCTCCTCCGCCGTCGCTGTTGCGGCTGGGGCCTTGGAGTGCCAGCGCAACATTCCTCTCGCGGAATCGCTCATCGTCGCGCGCAACTGCTGCAGAGCCGCAACGTATTGCCGCTTCGTCGGGACGGGGCCTCGGCCCAACTCAGCCAACTTCTTGGCATAGCCGACATCGATTGGCTCGAGTTCCATCGAAAAGCCCTCCAAGCTCGCTCGCCGCTCTTCCTGCTAGTCAGGCCGCCCAGGCCGCGAACAGTGCTTCGGCCTGCGTAAGCACGACCTCCAGTACCGCATCCTGCGCATCCGGCGGGCAAGGTCTATGTGCAAGGGGCTGCTCCAATGTGGGGTCTTGGGAGAAGGATTTGTAGCACGAATGGGTGGGCGGCGATAACTGGGCTCTTTGCCTGTATGTCAAGTCCTAATGGCCGTGGCAAGGAAGGCCTAACCGATTCGGTGTTGAAAGTCTGCGCGTCTGACGGCTGGCCATCGCGCCGGTGACTTCAATGAGCCGGAAACGAAGCCGCATCTGGCCGCCCTGGTGCCCCGCCGCGGCATCAACGTCACCTGACACCGCCAGCACCGAAGATCTTCGGCGCTTCCAACTGCATTGGTGGACGCCGGCACCGGCCCGGTGACGATCAACGCCACCATCACGGGGCTGAGGTTCTTCTTCGACGTCACGCTGAGCCAGCCCGATCTGATGGCCAAGATGCAGCATGTGCACGTGCCGCGCAAGCTGCCGGTGATTCTCAGCCCCGAGGAGGTGGGCCGCTTGATCGCAGCGGCGCCGAACCTGAAGCACCAGGCTGCGATGTCGGTGGCCTACGGCGCCGGCCTTCGCGTCAGTGAGGTCGTTGCGTTGAAGGTCGGCGACATTGACGGCCAACGCATGACCTTGCGCGTGGAACAGGGCAAGGGTCGCAAGGATCGCTACGCCATGCTCAGCCCGGTGCTGCTGGAGCGGCTGCGGGCCTGGTGGCGCCTTGGCCACGCCCAGGCAAGATCCTGCTCGGCGGCTGGCTGTTCCCCGGCATGGACCCAACCGACCACGTGACGGCGCGCCAGCTCAACCGGGCCGTCCACTTGTCCGCGGCCACGGCCGGCCTCGACAAGCGAGTGACGCCCCACGTCCTGCGCCACAGCTTTGCCACCCATCTGCTGGAGCAGAAGGTCGACATCCGCGTCATCCAGGTGTTGCTGGGCCACAAGCGGCTGGAGACGACCAGCCTGTACGCCGCGGTAGTCACCGACCTGCTGCGCAGCGTGATCAGTCCTCTGGATCACACATCGGACAAGCCTCGGACCGAGTAGGCCGGCGGACGTCGTGGTGCAGGGGCGGCCTGCCCTGGAGGTCGCTGGCATCTTCCGTGTCCATGGACCCGCCTGGCGTGATGCCCAGTGCGGTCACCTGAGCCTGGCTCAGCTCAAGGTGATGTCAGCCATTACCCAGTGCCGAACGGCGGCACTGGGCGGCCACGTCCTGCGCTGCGACGGGTGCTGGGTCGACCAAGTCGCGTACAACTCGTGCCGCAACCGGCACTGCCCGAAGTGTCAGAGCAGCGCGGCCAAGCGGTGGCTGGATGCCCGCCAGGCCGATTTTGCTGCCGGTCGAGTATTACCACGTGGTCTTCACGCTGCCAGCGCCGATCGCCGAGCTTGCGATGGAAGGATTACCGAGCCAAGGGCAAGACGCGCCACAAGGCGATGACGCTGAGCCCGCAGGAGTTCATGCGCCGGTTCCTGCTGCATGTGCTGCCGGGCGGCTTCCACCGCATCCGGCACTACGGTCTGCTGGCCAACGGCAACCGAAGGGCCAACCTGGCGCTGGCGCGCGCGTTGTTGCACGTGGTGCCGTCACCGCCCGACCAGTCGGCAACTGAACGGTTGGACATGCCGGCGCCCACCTTCATCTGAGCGCATTGCGGTCACGCCATGGTCGTGCTGCAGGTCTTCGTACGCGGCTGTTCGATTCGAGCGCCGCCGCCAATATGACGGCGCTCCATCAGCAGCCAACCAATCGGCATCCACGCAGGCGTCGGGTGGGCGCACTCGTGCCCGGCACGACCAAGGCGTCACAACGGCTGTCTACCGCGCGCCGTGGCAGCAACGGCGCGTGTGTCACGGCCCCCACAATTGTCGGCGCGGCCGTGGTCGAGCGTCGCCGTGAGTGTCCGTACAGCGCCATGACTGGATAATCGCCATAGCTGGCGAGTCAAACAACCACCGTGGCGTTCGCCGCGGTTACTCCCCTCGAGGCTTATGCAACACCTGCCCGCGCTTCACGTTCATCCTGAACGCCGCCGGCGACCGTCATCTGCGCGCGAGGGCAGGTGTCGCACTAGCCTTAACTGAGGCAGTCGTTCGGCCGCTAACTTTGACGCGCGAAGAACCTCCCCCAGTGGGTTAAACCTTATGGCGAGCGGACAGCCCTGCAGGAAGCGGCCTGTTCCCGCTTGGCATGCCCAGCCAGCACCGCCAAACGGCCCGCCACGCGGTTGGTGGGGGCAGGTGGTAGCTAGGCGGGGTTGGCAGTTCCCAACGTGCTGCGGGCGCTGGCAGGCGTTGCTACGCGGCGCCTTTTCAAGTTTAAGCACGTTGATTTCTCAATTTCCAGTGGGTCCGGTTCGGTTAGCGGGGGACTCAGAATACCGGCACGTACGCCCGTGAACAATCAGCCACTTTGACAGGTTGCTTCTGTACTCAGCTCGCGTAGCGTGCGTCGTGCGATGTTCAAGAACTTCTCCGGAACCAGCGGACTCTTCCCTACGTTGCGCAGCAGGGTTCCGGTATGCATCATGGAGGCTGCCAGTGGTCAAAAGCAAACGGATTACTTATAAGCGGTCGCGTTCAGGTACGACCCTTCAGGCGGCCAAACGCGCTGATCGAAGGTAAATGGCAAAGTGGGCGGACGCAGGTGTCATGTGCGTAGCCAGATGCGTAGCTAAAAACAAGCGATTTTGCTAAGTCATTGATTTCATTTGAATTTGTTAACTTATGAAGCTTGCATGATGTAAATGTCACTTGACATTACCAGGCGGATGCAGAATGATTGTGTCGTGCTTCATTTACTTAATGACAAGGACACAAATCAATTGATAAGCCACTCTCACGCGACTGGCGCCTGGGCGGCGCGCATGATCCGCAGCACGGTTGGCCTTGCGGCCTGGACCGCTGCATGGGTCGCAACCCTGGCCTTGGCGACTTTCGGCCCGGGCGCTCTGTGGAAAGACGCGACGACGCCGACCCTGCTGGCGATCGGCGTGAACGTGCTGGTCGGCGTCGGCATGCTGTTTGCCAACAAGCGACACCTCCTCGATCTGGACGAACTGCAGCGCGCGATCCAGCTGGACGCCATGGCCTGGGCGCTGGGCGCCGGGGTGGTCGGCGGCGTGGCCTGGACACTCTACGACCGGCACGGTCTGGTGGGTTTCGACGCCCGGATCTCTCACTTGCTCATGTTCATGGCCGTCGTGTATCTGGCCGGATGCGTCGCCGGCTTGAGGCGGTATCGGTGAGGAACCGGCTGAAGGTGCTGCGCGCGGAGCGCGATTGGACCCAGGCCGACCTGGCGCAGGCGCTGGAGGTCTCGCGGCAGACCGTCAATGCGATCGAAACCGGCAAGTACGACCCCAGCCTGCCGTTGGCTTTCAAGCTGGCGCGGCTGTTCTGCCTCTCGATCGAGGCGATTTTCCAGGACGAGATCGAGCTTTGACGCCTCCCGTCCGGCAGAGGCGTGTGCGTGTAGGCGCAGGAAGAGAGAGCCGGGGAATGGGTCTTTCAAGCGGCCTGTCTTCGGCCCTGTGTGAAAGAAACCCCCTTCGAATCAACGATCCGGGACTTTCTTGGGACGGCCTTGGAAGACCTGGGGTGACGCTACCTCATGTCAACGCAACTCGCCCCATCCGGTGGCGACGCGCCTGTAACGCCCTTCGGCATCCAGCTCCGTCAAGGCCACCTCTTGGCCTGTGCCCTCGAGCACTTCGCCCTGGAACTTCAGCAGGATCGTCTCGCGTGTGGCTTTGAAGTCTGGTGACTTCACCATCTGCGGCCAGAAGCCAACCGTCTGAAAACTGTAGACGGTGACGGTACGGTTTTCGCGCATGACGACCTGCCCTAATTGCGTAAAGGCCGGAGTCTAGCGTGGCGGGCGGCTCGCCGTCTGGCTGGGACTTTCGCGCACTTCCAGAGGCGAGCAATGCGGCCATGGGCCAGCGGCGGTCTGAATCAGTTACCCAACGCCACTCAAGCACCGTCCACGAACAGGCCGAGTGCAGACACCTTGGCGTGATGCTTGGCCGAGGCTGCCGCCGACGCTACATCTTCCGGTTTGGTGAACTGCCCGGCACGCACGCGCACGACGCCAATCGACAGCGTCGTGAACTTGAAGAAACGCATCACGCCGTGCCGGTCTTCTGCGTCGATGCCACCGCGGCGCAGTGCTTCGGCGTCGAACAGAGTCGATGCTCTTTCGTTGAAGACGCTGATGATCTCTTCACATCGCTCCAGCCAGTCCCCGCTCTGAAACAACACCACGAAGTCGTCGCCACCGACATGACCGACAAAGTCGCGCCGGGCGTCGGCCCTGGCGACGACCGTTCGGGCGAGCAGGCGGATCATCTCGTCGCCGCGCCAGTAGCCATAGTGATCGTTGAAAGGCTTGAAGTCGTTCAGGTCGGCGTAGCAGGCGACGAAGTCAACGCCGCTGGCCAACAGCCGGCTGATGTGCTCGCTGATGGGAATGTTGCCTGGCAGGAAGGTCAGGGGATTGGCGTGCCGCGCCGCTTCCATGCGCACTTCTGTGACCACGCGCACCAACTGTTCGCCGGTGCCGAGACCCAAGTAGCGACCGCCCTCCGTAACGATGAATCCATCGGTCAGGTAACGCTGGTCTGCCGAGGTCAGGACTTCGGTCAATGCCTCCAGCCCGGTGTGCTTGTCCAGCATCAGCGGGCTCGTGTTGGCGAACAGGCTGCACGGTTTGCGCCCGTAGAGTTCCTTGAAGTACTGCTTTGAATACTGGTTGAGGAAACTCTGGCGCACGAGCAGAGCTGACGGCCTGCCGCTGTCGACCACCGCCACCGCACGAAGGGACTCGTCTTTGGCAAACAGGCGCGCCACGTCGTCGACCATGGCCGAGGACTCCACCGGAGGCACGGGCTTGGCGAGTTGCTCTGCGCGAAAGTCACTGCCGGCGCTTCGCGTGGGCTCTGGCAACACGGCAATCTCTGCGCTGGAGATGACCGCCTGCGACGCAGGCGTCAAGGTCGGGACGGGAGCGGCGCTGGGCCGGCCCAGGAAGTAGCCCTGGCCGAGTTCGATGCCCAGATCGCGAACGACCTTCAATTCATCAGCGGTTTCGATGCCCTCCGCCACCATCGTGGTGTTGAAGGTCTCCGCAAACCGCATCAGGCCCCGGAGCGTCTGCACCTTCACCGCGTCCGTCGGCGATCCACTCACGAAGTACTTGTCGATCTTGACGATCTCCGGCCGCAGTTCGGCCCACAGGCGCAGGTTGGAGTGCCCGTTGCCAAAGTCGTCGAGGGCAATCTGGACCCCGTGGCCTCTCAGTTGCGCAACCCCCTCCACCAACCGGCCGAGGTTGTGGATATGGTCATGCTCGGTGATTTCGACAACCAGTGAACTGGGCGCCACACTGGCCGCCTTCAACGCCTCCAGCACACCGGAGCCGCCCAACTGCTTGATCACCGCGACCAGCGCGTTGGCGCTGAGGTTGACGAACAACTTGGTGCCGATCGAATGCTTCGACCAGGTCTGCAGGCCCTTCTTAACGCAGTGCTGCTCGAGCTCACCCGTGAGGTTCTCGATGCGGGCGGCTGCGAACAAGACATCCGGGAACGCCAGCTCCGTTCCCTGGGGGCCCCGGATCAGGCTCTCGTGCGCAACGACAACGCCGTCGTTGAGCCGGACGATCGGCTGAAAGTGGGCCTGCAGGGCATCACGCGCCATCGCCTCCCGCACCGTCTTGATCTTGACGGCGACATGGATGCTCTGCCTGATGGCTTCCAGCGCGGGGGTGGTCATCGGACCATTCACTGTGGTTTGCCCTCTTCAGTCAGAATCAGCGCAGGAGCGCGCCGCAGCGTTTATATCGACCTTTGCGAGCGACTCCCAGGGTCCGCCAGCAGGCAAGTGACGCCAGCGTGAACTGCTGCTCGCGTTCGCTTGTGCGCGGCCGCCGATCGGCATTCGCGGCGCAAATGCCGTCATGCACTGCGACGACCCTGCAATACAGGGGGCTTGTGTGATCAAGCTGTCACATCCGGCTGTTAACTTTTGCGCTTCGCGACGCCCAACGGCGTCTCCCTGTCCGTCATGCGGCAGTCACATTTCGGATGATCGAGGCCCGCCCGTTGAAGTCCGCCCTCTCCACAGTGCCCCCGATCGCAACGCGCCTGGCGCTGCTGTGCCTGGGCGGAGTCATCTCGTTTGCCGCGCAGGCAGACGGGCCGGGTGCCGTCTACCTGATCGGCGGTGACCGGGACGCGATTCACCTCTCGGACCGCAGCAGCGGGCCGGCCGATGTGGTGCTGATCGCGGCCCCGGCCCTGCCAAAACTTGCGGCGCCTGAGGTTAGGCGCCCCAGCAAGGGTACCGCCGAGGCACGCCTTGGTGATGCGGCCGCCGTTGCTGCGTTCGACCGTATCGTGGCCACGGCCGCGGCGGCGAATGCGCTCGATCCGAACCTGGTGCGCGCAGTCATCGCCACCGAATCCGGCTACTCGGTGCGCGCGGTGTCGCGCCGCGGCGCGCTCGGCCTGATGCAGCTGATGCCGGCCACAGCGCGCGCCTACGGTGTGACCGACGCCTTCAACATCGGCCAGAACGTGACTGCCGGCGCCTCGCACCTGCGCAGCCTGCTCGACCAGTTCGATCAGGACATGGTGCTGGCACTCGCCGCTTACAACGCCGGCGCTGCGGCCGTGATTCGGCATGGCCGCACAGTGCCCCCGTTTTCCGAAACACGGGCGTATGTGCCTCGCGTACTGCGCTACCTCGCTGCATTGCGCCAGCCTGCCCATCCTGCTCCGACGGCCTGACATGACACTGCAATCTCTCCACCGGCCCCTGGCCGGCCTGGCCTCCCTGATCTTCTTGGCGCTGCTCGCAGCCTGCGGCGGCGGCGGCGGTGGCGGCTCGGGCGGCGGTGGCGGCCCGACCTACCCGGCCTCGGGCGCCTACGGCTGGATCCTCAAGGCCAACGGTCCCACCGACGCCCCCAAGTACGGCTTGTCGCTGGTGCACCCGAGCAAGACGGACACCGAGTACGTGATCGAACCGGCGAGCGCGTTCGTGAGCGACGCGCTACTGGTTTCGAGCGCCACCATCGACGCCGCCAACCTGCGCACCAACATCACAACACCGCATGCGCTGGTCTATATCGTCGGCGGCGACGTGCGCAGCGTGCCGATGCAGGCCAATGGCACCGGCCCCGCGACACGCGTACAGCGCGCGCAGACCACGTCGGCCTGCCGCTTCGTGATCGAAGCCAACGATTTCGCCGAGCCGCAGAAGTCGCGCTACATCGTCTCCACCGCCGGCGCCGACGGGCTGTGCGACACCGCCGACGACGGCCGCGCCGAGCTGCGCCTGACCGACACGGGCGCGCTCGGCTACACGCCGCTCAGCGGCGACAAGCCGCTCGACGTGGCGCGTGACCCGACGACGCTGGCGCCGCGCGGCTGGATCAACCCGCGCAACGTGACGCTCTGGAGCACGACGCCCGCCACCACCATCGCCACGCGCACCGCGCCGGCAGCGCCGCTCACCGCCGTGGTCGCGAGCGCCTACAACGCGGCCCTGGTCCAGGACGGCACACGGCTCTCCGTGCTCAGCTTCCCCAACGGCGCGACGACGACCGAGTCGCTGCTCGACGCAAGCCTGAGCGCCGGCAGCAACTGGCAACCGCTCGGCTTCGATGCCACCAGCTTCTATGCCTACGTCAACAGCAGCGACACATTCGCGTCTACCTGGAAGCTGCTCAAGGTGAGCCGCAGCAACCCATCGGCCATCCAGCTGGCCACCGGCGTCGGCCTCGTCGACCCCGCCAGCAGCATGGGGCAGAACATGCTCTACTTGACGGTGTTAGGGCAGACTGACAACCGCCTGATCCGCGTCGCCAAGGCCGGCGGCGCCGCGCCTGTGGTAACGAGCACCATCACCTCGACGCTCAACACCGTGTTGACGAGCGCCAACGGCGTGCACCAACGCTGGCGTGTCACGGGTGTCGGCACCGCCAACCCCAGCTACACGATCGAGTTCGTCAACGAAAGCGACGCCGTGCTCTCGACCGTGGCCAGCGGCTTCCCGATCACGATGGCCGAAGCCGACAGGCGCGACTTCAACGCCAGCGAAAGCCGCACCCGCTTCGTGGTTGCCGGCAACTACGGCAGCCGCAATTTCGGCGATGCGTCGCTGATTGGCTACGACACCGCGACGCAGACTCCGGTCACCGTCGGCACCCTGCCCGGCACCTCGGTGTTCGGCACCGATAGCGTTTTTGCGAGTGCGATCGCCGGGCCGGGTTCCTTCGGGCTCGGGTTCGCGGCAAGGTCGGTCAATGGCAGCTTGAGCGATGTGGGGGCCAAGGTGTTCTCGTACAACTTGGGTGTGGCGAACAGCTTGACGCTGACGACGGTGCAGCAGTAAGGAGACGCCGCGGTCGCCTGCGGCCGCGGGCCTGTCCATGCTCTTCAATTCGGTTGCGTTCCTGTTTGTCTTTCTGCCGTGCACCTTGCTCGGCTTCTTTCTCGCGGCGCGACTAAGCCAACGCCTCGCGCTGGCTTGGCTGACATTGGCCTCGCTCTTCTTCTACGGCTGGTGGAACCCGGTCTGGCTGCCCTTGCTGCTGGCATCGATCGCGTGCAACCTGGGCCTGGGGCGATGGATCGGCCGCCTGCCCCAACCCGGAGTCGCGGGTCCCTGGTGGCGGTCACGTAAAGCAGCGCTCACCATGGCAATCGCCGCCAACCTGGCTCTGCTGATCCACTACAAGTACGGCGGTTTCCTGCTTTCGAATGTGAGCGCGGTGATGGGTGTGGTGAGCGACTCAGCGAACCACGAACTGCCGCTCGGCATCTCGTTCTTCACGTTCACCCAGATCGCGTTCCTGGTCGATGTGTACCAGCGCAGAGCCGACGACTTCGACCCGCTGCGCTACGGACTGTTCGTCACCTACTTCCCGCACCTGATCGCGGGGCCCTTGCTGCACCACCGGGAAATGATGCCGCAGTTCGCGCGCGACGACATCTTCCGTTTCAATGCGTCGCGCCTGGCCGATGGGTCCGTCGTCTTCATCCTCGGCCTGTTCAAGAAGACGGTGCTCGCCGACGCGTTCGGCCGCTATGCCAGCGCCGGCTTCGGCGCCGCCGGAGCACATGAGCTGACGTTCTACGAGGCCTGGGGCGCTGCGCTCTCGTACACGCTGCAGCTCTACTTCGACTTCTCGGGCTACTCCGACATGGCCATCGGCCTGGCGATGATGATCGGCGTAACGCTGCCCCTCAACTTCTACTCGCCCTACAAGGCCCGCAACATCACCGAGTTCTGGCGCCGCTGGCACATGACCTTGTCGCGCTTCCTGCGCGACTACCTCTACATCCCGCTCGGCGGCAACCGCCAGGGCGCGCTGCGCCAACGCGTCAACCTGATGATCACGATGCTGCTCGGCGGGTTGTGGCACGGCGCCGGCTGGACCTTCGTCATCTGGGGCGGGCTGCATGGCCTCTATCTCGTGATCCACCAAGGTTGGCGCAGCCTCGCATCCGGCTTGCCGGTGATGGCGTCACCGCTATGGACCATACCGGCTGCCACCCTCTCTTGGTCGCTCACCTTCCTCGCAGTCGTGATCGGGTGGGTGTTCTTTCGCGCCCAGGATCTGCCCACGGCCTTCTCGGTCTTGAGCGGCATGGCCGGTATGCACGGCGCGTTGCTGCCCGACCAGTTGATCGGCTTCATGCCCTGGCTCGAGCATGTTGCCGACGGTGCGGGCAAGGTGGCTTTCCTGGCCGATGGCACGGTGATGGGCGCCGTCGAGATGTTCACGATGATCGGCCTGGGCATGGGGCTGGTGCTGTTCGCGCCCGTCATGGGTGCGATGAAGCCGCTGACCCGCTATCTGCTCGTCGTACCCTGCGCGGCGCTGGCGTTGCAGCGCGTCGTGTACGGCACGTCCTCAGAGTTCCTGTACTTCCAGTTCTGAGAGGCGCGCCCGGTGAAGAAAATGCTCTCGCTCGCCGGACTGGTGGTGATGTCCGTGCTGCTCTATCTGGCCGTCTTCTCGGTCGTGCACCGGCCCCTGGTGGTCGGCGAGATCCAGAGGAACCTCGACTACAAGCTGGCCTATGCGAAGACCCTGCCCTCACCCAAGATCGTGATCCTCGCCGGCAGCAACGGCCGCTACAGCCACCGCTGCGAGATGCTGACCCAGGCCACCGGGCTGCCCTGCGTCAACGCATCGATCGGTATCGGCATCGGCCTGGACTTCCAGATCGACCAATGGCGGCCCCTGCTGAAGCGCGGCGATGTGGTCTACATGCCGCTCGAGTACAGCCAGTACCGCTTCAGCTTCGCAGAGATGCACGGCGGCCTGCAGAACGCGCTGATGGTGCACAGCCAGCGTGACTACCTCTTGTCGCTCGATGCGCGC
>Ga0163144_10023272_pt1 | contig 12236 bp, 11 predicted proteins | sample OliLak19BULKMAT1_FD_123175 | JGI IMG/M metagenome (GOLD analysis project Ga0163144, IMG submission 123175) | Freshwater microbial mat bacterial communities from Lake Vanda, McMurdo Dry Valleys, Antarctica - Oligotrophic Lake LV.19.BULKMAT1 | ecosystem: Environmental > Aquatic > Freshwater >...
AACTTAAAAACCCTCACTGGGTTCGGGCTTTAATTCACTAAAGTGTTGTCACACTTTAGTGAATTGGTATGATCAAGTATTACTAAGCAGCAATCTTCATTATGAAACCGATTTTAGTATCTTCAGCGCCTGAAAATACTAAAATCGGTTTTTTAATAGCCAGATGTAGGCTGTTCTTCAAAAAACTGATTTTATACAGCTGCTGTCAACACTTGTTGGGCTTTGATTTTGTCATAAAACAAATGGCGATCGCTACACAGTTAATTTATAGTTAGGATCGCAAATTAGATAAAACCCAAATATGATTCGGTGGGCGAAGCCCACCGAATCATATTTGGGTTTTGAAATGCTTAAGTTGTTTCGTTTGCGATCCTTAGTTTTTTGAAAGTTTGATATTGAGATCACCCCTAACTTTAAGATACCCAGATAAGTAGCTGTACAAAATAAATTACCAAAACCCATAAAGTTGCGCCCCGCAGGGGCGCAACTTTATGGGTTTTGGTTTTCAAGTTAGAAAATGGCATTGCCATTTTCTAACTTCGCCTCTATTTGCCCATGCCCAGTTGCTGAGCTTTTTGGTAAACCTTACCTTCAGTCAATAGTGATGGCGCGATTACCACCTCGACCTGCTGCATCTCACGGATATTGATAGCCCCTAAAGTACCCATGCTGGTCTTAAGTGCGCCCAACAAGTTATGAGTACCATCGTCTAGTCCTGCGGGACCACGCAAGATTTGCTCTAGGGAGCCTGTTGTCCCGACGCGAATTCTGGTTCCCCTCGGCAATACTGGGCTAGGTGTCGCCATACCCCAATGAAAGCCCCGTCCAGGAGCCTCTTGCGCCCTAGCAAAAGGAGAGCCAATCATTACCGCATCAGCACCACAGGCGATCGACTTACAAATATCGCCCCCTGTAACCAATCCACCATCGGCAATTATCGGTATGTACTTGCCAGTCTCTTTAAAGAAATCTTCGCGAGCTGCTGCACAGTCAGCGACAGCCGTGGCTTGGGGGATGCCAACACCCAGCACACCTCGAGATGTACAAGCGGCTCCAGGTCCAATTCCTACCAGTACACCAGCTGCACCTGCTCTTAAAAGTTCTAAGGTGACATCGTAGGTTACACAGTTACCCATCAGGACTGGGATCGGCATGTCATAACAAAATTTTGCTAGATCAAGGGAAACTAGTCCTTCGGCAGCGATGTGAGTCGTGGAAACTACTGTTGATTGTAAAAAGAATAAGTCACAGCCAGCTTCGGCGGCAATCAAACCATATTTAAAGGCATTGACAGGAATGCTGCTAGCACAAGCAATCCCACCTTTTTCTTTAATTTCACGAATGCGTTTTTGAATGAGTTCAGGTTTGACAGGTTCAGCGTAGAGTTGTTGCATAAGAGAGACAAACTCAGTAACGCCCACGGACGCAATTTTTTCTAAGATTGGCGTGGGGTCATCATAACGGGTTTGAATGCCATCTAGGTTAATGACCCCTAGGGCGCCTAGCTCAGAAAGCCTCACCGCCATATCTACGTCAATTACGCCATCCATAGCGCTAGCAATAATCGGAATTTCGCGACGAATCCCCCCTACTTCCCAAAAGGTATCGGCAACGTTGGGATCGAGGGTTTTGCCCCCTGGTACTAATGCAATTTCGTCGATGCCATAGGCTCTGCGCGCAGTTTTACCGCGCCCAATTTGAATGTCCACTGTTTGTACTCTCTAGAATTGATAATAAATTAAGGGTTACGTAAAAATCTTGCGTTAAAGATTTACGCTAAGGGTTGATACTTCAAGAGACGATCGCTTGATGCTTGCTACTTAAAGTTCAACAAGTTTTCAGGAAATCTTAGTGATTTCTTAAGATATTGTTGCTTATTTGACTAATGATAACTAATTACTGTGATGCGTTTAAATTAAAGGTTATTTTTTAAAAGGCTAACTAGCAGCCTGTCGGAGAAACCCAAAATCGCCTTCGCAATTGCCTTCGTAGGGTGTGTTAGCGATAGCGTAACGCACGACTAACAGATCAAGGTTCGTTACGCTGCCGCTAACGAACCCTACAGGAAACCAGTTTGCCGAAAAATCATTTCTCCGACAGGCTGCTAGGTTAGTGACTTAAATGACCAAAAGAATGACCAAAAGAAATAACCCGAACATGAATAATGACTGAATTTTTTAATATTTATGGTTTTTTGCTTGTATCGGCAATTTTTGGGGCAATCCTTGGGATTTCTGTCTATTTGCCATTGATGGCGGGTCAGTTGTCATTAGCAACCCCAGGATTTTATGCCTTAGGTGGATATATTGCTGCGATCGCCTCTACTAAGATTCTAACTACAACGACAGGATCTTTGCCAGTCTGGTGGGTATTGTTAGAAATGTTGACAGCAGGTGTGGTGTCAGGATTATTGGCGGTGCTTTTAGGGATTCCAGTGTTGCGTCTGCGGGGAATTTATTTGGCGATCGCGACGATTGCTTTTGTGGAAATTTTGCGTGTAGTTGCCCTTAATCTCGATATTACGGGCGGCGCAGTTGGTATCTTTGGCATCCCTCAACCGTTTCAGTCACCTTTAGAATATCTTTGGATTGCACTGCCATTACTGGCTTTGAGCATGGCATTTATGTATCGGCTTGAAAAAATTCGTGTAGGACGTGCTTTGATCGCGATTCGTGAAGATGAACTGGCGGCAGATTCAATGGGGATCAATCCTACTTACTATAAGGTTTTAGCATTTACCTTAGGGGCAATTTTAGCTGGTGTAGTCGGAGCCGTGAGCGCCCATTTTCTCAACACATGGAATGCCCGTCAAGGAACTTTCGATGCCAGTATTATCTTCTTAGCTTTTGTATTGATTGGTGGTTCGCGTACATTTTGGGGACCTGTGGTCGGCGGAATTGTCTTAACGGCTTTACCTGAAGCTTTGAGAGGTATTTCAAGTATTAACGGTGTGCCTTTGTGGTTAGGACAATTTCTCAAAGATGGTCGCTTAATTATTTTTGGTGTTCTGATTGTAATTGGCACAATTTTTTATCCAAAAGGTATTATTACTCCAGAATTTTTAAGTTGGTGCAAACGAACTACCCAAAAAGCTTTAAATCAAACCAAATAATTTAAAAAATTTTGCAAGGTAAAAAGCTAAATCATTTGGACATTAAATCATGTGAAACCTATGTCACAAATACCCTTTGCCAATCGCCGATCGCGAATAATTTTAGGATCTCTAGTAGCATTTACGGTTCTGTCAGCAGTCTATGCGATCGCCAATCCTGACATTTTTAACTATTTACCATGTTTTACAGACTGTGAAGCTAGAGCAGAGAATGAGTTTCTCAACAAAGATAAGGCGATCTCTTCTTTAATCGATCTTAAAAAACTCGATAAAAAGGCGATCGCGATCGTGGTGGAAAAATCTAAATATCGATTAACTGTTTATTATCAAAAGAAGCCAGTTAAATCCTATGCGATCGTCTTAGGGGGAAACCCAAAGGATGATAAATTACGACAAGGTGATAAACGCACTCCTGAAGGTATATTTCGGGTTAAAGAACTTTATTTCCATTCGGAATGGTCAAGATTTGTTTTGCTGGACTATCCCAATCAAAACTCATGGCGTAAGTTTTCACAGGCAAAGGCTAGGGGAGCAGTGAAAGCAAATGATGATATTGGCGGAGAGATTGGAATTCATGGCGTGGAGAAAGGGAAAGATTGGCTAATTGAACGCAAAATCAATTGGACTTTGGGTTGTGTATCGCTCAAAAACAAGGATGTTGATGAGATTTATCTACTATTACAACGTGGCACAACTATTAAAATTCTGCATTAACCATAAAAAAGGTAGGCTGATCTTAGATCAGCCTACCTTTTAGTTTGAATTTAGTTGAAAATAGTCTAAACAGCTTGCTTCTTATTCTTAAGCAAACGATTACCACCTAATGCACCTGCTGCCATTACACCCAGCAAGAAACCAGGGACTGGAACTGGGGTTGGAGTTTTACCATTAACATACGAGTCACTAGCACCATTAGGCAATCCTTGAAGGTGATAGCCAACACGAAGCGAACCACCGTTTATTGCAGAAATTACATTATTGAAGTTAGCGCCCGCGAATAACACACCTAGAGATTCGACAGGTTGAATAGCAAAGATATTACCGTCACCCTGAACCCTATTAAAAGCATAGTCAGTGGTAAAATCTGGCGAAAGGTTATTACCCTGAGGCAAGTTGTTATTACCAAGTCCACCTGTAAAATTAACAGTACCAATATTGCCACTATTCACAGTGATACCGCTACCGAGTAAAGATGTTGGGGCATCAATAAAGACAGTGCGGATGAAAGAAGTGGTAGCTGTGTTATCAACAGCATTGTTAAACTTAAATAGTACACCACTCCCTGAATCAGTTACATCCATTGACAAGTATTGCGCTAGGCTATCGCCAACAGTGTCTCCTCCAGAAATATTGCCAAATCCAAATGTGAATGAGGCAGCTTTAGCAGACATGGGAGATACGATCGCGGCGACGGTAACAATGCTTGTGGCGATCGCAACACTTCCAATCATTTGTGAAATCTTCATTTTTAAAACCCCTTAAAACCTGACTACGTCTTTTGTATAAAGTGAGTATTGCAGTTTGTGCAGGAAATATAATGGGATAAAGTTAGTCAATAGTTATAAACCAAGGTTATACAAAGGTTATATTATTTTTGATTATGGAAATAACCAGCAAATCAACCTTAAATATTCAGCAAATAACCCGCCGCTTTGGGGGCTTGGTGGCAGTGAATGACGTTTCATTTGATGTACAGGAAAATGAAATTTTTGGGGTGATTGGTCCTAATGGTGCAGGGAAAACCACGCTATTTAATACGATTACAGGATTGATTGCGCCAACTAGTGGCCGGGCTATCTATGATGGGCAAGAAATCACCAATTACCGTCCTCATCAAATTGCTAAGTTTGGAATTGCGCGAACATTTCAGAATATTCGTCTGTTTGGTGAACTCTCGGCATTGGAGAATGTGGCGATCGCGAGACACCTCAGCACTACTACAGGGATTTGGAATGGAATCTTAGGTCTTCCCGCAACCCAAAAAGAAGAAAAACAAACTTACGATCGCGCTTTGGAATTATTGGAATTAGTGGGCTTAAGCGATCGCGCTGATGTCAAAGCCAAAAACTTCTCCTATGGCGATCAACGTCGCCTTGAGATTGCCCGCGCTCTTGCCTTGCAACCAAAATTATTACTACTTGATGAACCCGCCGCAGGCATGAATCCTAATGAAAAAGGACAACTAAGTGATTTTATTCGGAGTTTGCGCGATCGCTTTAACTTAACGATATTGCTAATCGAGCATCATGTTCCATTAGTAATGGGACTGTGCGATCGCATTGCAGTTTTAGACTTTGGGCAACTTATTGCGATCGGAAAACCTGAAATTGTGAAATGCGATCGGGCCGTAATTGAGGCTTACTTGGGAGATGAAGGCTAAAAGCTCAAACCTTATCGGGAAGCTTCTTAATAGTTACAGCTTAAGAAGACCAAGGTTTATCCCAAAACTGACCACCAACTTCTAAACCACAAACTTGGCTAAAAGCCTTAAGAAGAGTTTCACCGTTTCTATTAGATAATTCTAAACTTAATTCTCCTGTCACCGTATCACGGCAACAAAATACAAGTCCTTTTTCTGTTGGGACACGAACTAAAGTTCCTACTAAATCTGTTGTTCCTATTAAGGTTACTTGAAATTGATCGTTATAGGCTTGCATTTCCCATCTTCCCCAAGGGGCAACTTTCCAAGTTATCTTAGAGTTCCAAGGCGCAAATTCATAAAATTCTCCTTGATAATGTAGACAGATGAGCGCAACTTCTTCTGAACTACCTAAGACTTTCCTTCTTCCCCCCACTGCTGTTAACGCTAGATCAGATTGATTGGCAAAAGCATTACAATTAATCCAAAACCATTTTTCAGGAAAGGAATGTCCCCAATTCTTTTCAGAGTAAGTTGGCGCATTGTTGAATTGATAAATATTCCCATTCCAATCAATATACCCAGTAGCTAAACCATGCGCCATTAAGACTTGCCATCCAGGTTCAAAAATGGGGAAATAAGAAAGTAAACCTCCAGTTGATTGTTGCCATAATTTAGGGTTTCCCCAACCATAGATAGGTGTGTTTGTGTATTGCCAACGACAATAATGATTATTACTAGGATTGCGAATAAAACCTTGATTTAAAGTTGCAGTTACTTGATATCCTTCTTGAATATGATTATTAAATTGATCGGGGTGTAATAGTTGGGTTGGAATTGTCAGATTTGTTTTACCCCAATGTCCTAAAGCCAAATAATCTCTGGCAGCCCAAAACTTTTTAACATTGGGAAAGGTACGACAAAAATATTGCTCGTCAATACCAAGGATTTGAGCTGCACCACCACTATTATTTTGATTGCCAAGCGGATCTTGAATAGAATACATGAATGCAAAAGTTTGAGCAATCTCAGATAATGTAATCCGAAAATACCAACCTTCAAAGAAATGTGCTGATTCTCCATCCCAATGATAGCCACTATGAGGAGTTTTAAGAGGATTATAATTATAATTTCGTTTAATATTAAACATAGTGAAGATTAGACAAAATAGGCAAGCGGAAAGAGTAAATATTCTAAAAAGAACAACTTCCAAATAAACTGATAAAATGACACGATCGCACTTTTTTCTTCTAAATCAACATTTTGACTTCGCCACCATAATAAAGCTAACAATACTAGGTGAGAAATAATCAGGAAAGCAGAATTAATAGAAGGCAGCCAAAAAATTGCTGCGATAATCATTCCTAGATAGCAAAGAGTAATAATCCAACGAGAAATTTTGAAAATAGAGAGTTTTCCCAACAATATAGAAAATGTACTAATATTAAACTGTTTATCTCCTTCAAGATCAGGGACATCTTTGAAAAGCGCGATCGCAACGGTAAACAAAACAATAAACAGAGTCAATGTCCAAACCGAAATGGGTAACATTTTTTGACCCATTAGGGTTTGACTAAAATGTAAAAATAGTCCTAAATTGACGACTACCCCTCTAACTGTAAAAATACTAAATGCTGCTAAAAATGGAAATTGCTTTAACCTGATCGGAGGTAAAGAATAAGCAGTTCCAATAATTAAGCTAATCGTCACGGTTGCTAATAAATAAAGTCCAAATAGTCCACTTATAATTAGAGCAGTAATACCTGTGATTATTACAATCCATTTTCCTTGTTCTTTGGAAAGTGCGCCCGAAGCTAAAGGAAGTTCTGGTTTATTGATTTTATCAATCTCAATGTCTTCTAATTGATTTAATCCCACAATATAAATATTGCCGCATATACAAGCAATCCAAACCCCTAATAGTTGTATTAAATTAATAGAAGTTATGGGAATATTGCCAGTTGATAAAGCAATAAAATATAGTGCCAAAATACTGAGGGTAGTACCGATAATGGTATGAGGACGCGAGAACTGCCAAAGACTAGAGATCCAAGTCATAATGATGATATTAGTATTTAATTTATTAATCCTTACTTAGTAGCAGTAATCAAGCCAAAACGGATTAAACCTCTTTTATAACCCTGACGCATTAACATGAGAGAAATTGCGGCTCTAATAGTTTTCCCCCCAGCCTGAATTAAGCCAAAAATAGCTTGTGGAGTGATAGCAGAATCAATAACTACATCCCAAAAAGGAGCTACTGCAATTGACCAATCATCAGATTGAAGATTTTTAAAACCACAATCTACTGTGAGCTTCTCATATTCAGGTAATGAAATAACAAATGGCAGACAATAAACTCGATAAATTTCTTCTAAAAGTCTTTTCTCTTTTTCAGTTAATTCGTCAGATGAAGAGTTAACAGGACGATGGCACCAAGTTGCCATAATTAATTTCCCCCCAGGTTGAAGAATACGATAAGCTTCTTCTAAAAAGTTTTTCTTGTCAGGAAAATGTTCTGCACTTTCTAAAGACCAAACTAGATCAAAAGTATTATCTGCAAAAGGCATTTTCAACGCATCGGCAACTTGAAAATTGACTGTAGATTTTAGCCCCGCTTCTGTTGCTCTTTCCGTAGCTCTAGAAACTTGGACAGGAGACAAACTAATTCCTTTAGCCTTAGCTCCAAATTTCTGAGCTAAATAGACTGTACTTCCGCCGATACCACATCCCACATCAATAATGTTTTGAGGTTTACGATCATCATTATTATTAACATTTGCCCAGAGTAAAAGTTCTTCGATCAGATTAATTTGTGCTTGACGACGATCAATTTTAAGTGTTCCCTTTGACCCATAATAGCCATGATGCATATGTTCACCCCAAATTTGTTCCCACAATTGACTGGAGGCATCATAAAACTGTTGAATTTGGGTATAAAGATCTTGAGTCATAATTTTTAAAATATTGATATCAGCTGTGTAATTTTTTTTGCAAAGAGAAAATCTATTGAAATTAGTGAGTTAAGACTTTAGGCTAAGAAAATATTGAAAGCTATAACCAGAGGATGATACACAAATTTTTCAAAATGTGTATTACTAGACATGACCTATTGAATTTGTTTTTAAATTAAATTTTTAGCAGATTACAATTATATATAATTTAATCACATAAGATTTGTCAATAATAGGCGATCGCGATACTGTCAAATTATTCATGCTATTTTTAACAAGAGTTTTTTTAGCATTTAATCTTTACAGATTTCATTAAACTAATATTAAATTTTTACCTATAATTTAAACCAATATTCTTATTGTTATTCTTAGTAAAAGTTAAGATAAATAGATACTAGTAAAATTTTGTGATTTACACTTTAATAATAAAGCTTTATATAGGTGATTGAAATATATATGTTTCTTTCTGTTCTCTATTTGCAATATCTTAAAACCTAATGAAAATCGATCATATTCATTTCTATGTTGAAGATGCTGTTCAGCAAAGAGATTGGTTTATCCAAAAAATGGGTTTTAAATCAATTGGCAGTTATCTCAATAATGACGCTAGAACTGAGATTGTCGGTATTAATTCAATCTTTTTTCTAATTTCTTCACCTTTAACTACTACTAGCTCTATTGCTTTATATTTACAATCTCACCCTTCTGGAGTGGCTGACATTGCTTTTCAAATTCATAACATAGAAGCTTATTTGGCTAAGATACTACATTTAGGAATTAAAGTTATACAACCTACTCAAACCTATTGCTTAGATGGAAACTTTATAAAATGGACTAAAATCAAGGGTTGGAATGATTTAGAGCATACTCTAATTGAAAATAATGCTTCAATTCCTTTTTTCAATATTTTTAATCATTTAGTGGTTAATCAAGATTTAGACAGTAATAATCTACAGATTTCTTCTAATATTAGTTACATTGATCATGTAGTTCTAAATGTTGAATCGGGACAATTAAGAGCCGCCGTAAATTTTTATCAAAGGATATTTAATTTCCAAGTTAAACAAACATTTTCGATCAGTACTAATTATTCAGGATTATATAGTGAAGCTTTAGTAGACTCTTCAGGTCAAATAAGTTTTAATGTCAATGAGCCATCCTCCGCAAATTCTCAAATTCAAGAGTTTCTTAACGCGAATGGAGGTTCGGGAATTCAACATATAGCTCTGCATACAAGTAATATTATTAATACCGTGTGTCAAATGCGGAAACTAGGATTATTATTTTTGTCGATTCCTCAAGAATATTATCGCCAACAAAAACAAAAGTATTGTCATAGCAAACTTCAGGTTTTAGATAATGAAGAATGGCAATCTCTCGTTAATAATCAAATTTTGATAGATTGGAAATCGGAAACTACTCAATCGTTATTAATGCAAATATTTACTCAGGTTATTTTTAATGAGCCGACTTTCTTTTTTGAATTAATTGAAAGAAGAAATCAAGCACAAGGTTTTGGCGAAGGAAATTTTAAAGCTTTATTTAGCGCGATTGAGCAAGAGCAAATTGCTAGATCTATACCGCGTCTAGGATGAAACCCATAGTTGTTTTAGAGGGTCGCAGGGCGAAGCCCCGCTTTGGATTTCTTTTACGTCCATATTGAAAACTGAAGTTCTCAATATGGACGCGGTATAGTAACTATTAATTTAGTGAATTCTCAATTCTTCAAAGTCATGCAAAATATTTATACAAGTTGCACAATTTATACAAGTTGCACGACAGGTATATCTTCTAATAAGTTTTGCTTGGTTAACAAATCTTGAACGGTAATTCTAAGTGTGCGCGATTCATCAACTTGGAAGAAAACTTTGATGCGATCGCTTCCTGTTTGACCGAGAGGATTAAGTTTAGCGATCGCCCTACCGCGATCAGTGTCATTGAGAGTCTGCACGGTAACTTGCTTATTATCGAGAACGCGAGTTATAAGGCGATCATCTTCAAAATAAACTTCGACATTTGTTTCGCCTAACTCGCCAATTACTAGCTCAATACTGGGCTGATCGGCAACTGATGCACCAAGGATGAGTTCTATTGGCTTGGGCAATGGATAGGTTTCACCAGATTTAACGATGGTGTGCCAATTATGTCGCTTGTGGCGCTTATCCCAATATCGCACTCCATAACTATGATAAAGAAAATCTTTCAGTTCCCAATCTTGCGAGATTGCACCATGCGCGATCGCTTCAAAGGGTTTATGCGCTTTTACTTTCTCAATCGGAAAATGTCGTAAAGCCCATTCCTTAACTGCGGGAATTTGTGATGTTCCGCCAACTAAAAGAACTGCCTCAATCTGCGCTAAGTCGATATTTTGGCGAAGAGATTGTTGGCGAATGCGATCAAGAGCGTTATCCAGATTGATAAAAAATTTCTGCTGTTCAAGAATTTGATTTAACTGCGATCGCGTTAGAGTCAATTCATATGACTCAAAAGTTTCGTCATTAAAATAAACTTCACTTGCAGATTCAGCGCTAGACAGGGCAATTTTAATCTTTTCTGCTAAGCGAGTTACTAGAGAGTTTTTTGGTAATCCCAGAGTAGAATAAAAATAATCAATAATCCAATTGTCGATGTCAATGCCACCTAGATTCTGTCCCGTCTTTGCTAAGACTTTTGCCGTTTGAGAATTATTGGGTACATTTTTGATTGTGCGATCGCCCCATTTCAATAAAAAGCCTAAGGGAGACTTAAATTGATTTACTTGCGTTTCTATTTGAGATTCTATTTGAGAAAAGGATAACTTTACTAAAGATAAATCTAAAGTGCCGCCACCAAAATCTATCACCAATAGAGTCTCTCCACCGCCATTAACCCCATAACCAAGCGCTGCTGCTGTGGGTTCATCTAATATTCTTACTTGATTTACAGCCCACTGCTCACAGATACTGCTCAACCAGTTGCGGTAAGACTCAAAGCTATCTACAGGAACTGTAAAAATTAGCGAATCAACATCAGGCAATCGCTCAATAATTCTCTTTAAAAACCATTCCCCTACCAGTTCAAAATCAACTTCGCGCCCATCAATTTCTGGGACAAATACCGACACATTAGAACCGATCGCGCGTTTAAAGCCCTTAAAAAATCTTTGTCCCCCTTTAGTATTTTGATGATCTAAGCCGCGATCGCAGACTTCTTGTCCAATCAGTATCTGCTCAGCGATCGCATTTTGGACATAGATAAAACTAGGAATTAACGATGGATTATCCGCGATAAGACTGCAATAATCAGCTAACTTGACTGTTTCTACGTCGCCCTGCTCATTAATTCTCGCAATGACAGTATTACTTGTCCCAAAATCGATCGCATATTTCATAATTCTTTCTACTTTAATTCGAGCTATACCGCGTCTAGGATGAAACCCATAGTTTTATTTTAGAGGGTCGCAGGGTAAAGCCCTGCTTTGGGTTTGTCCTGCGTCCATATTGAAAACTTCGGTTTTCAACATGGACGAGGTATAGATAATTTTAAAAATATTTGCATCCCATTAGTTGACCGCAAAGCGCTATACCATAGAAGAATAGAAGCAATTTGCTAGTTTAATTTATTGCAAAATCTCTAGTCTAAAGCAGTAACTACAAAAAATGATCGAGAGTAATAGTGTCTGGGAATATATCTGTGAGCATATCTGAGAAGGGTACGACCTTTTCATGATACAAAGATAGCAGAGAATTACATATAAAAAGAGAAAAAGGTATGACAGCAAAGCTGATAAGCGTTGAAGGGACAAAAGTAAAAATCGAACTGACCATAGAAC